>Ga0190270_10001119_pt1 | contig 12297 bp, 11 predicted proteins | sample Popmic320T_FD_133748 | JGI IMG/M metagenome (GOLD analysis project Ga0190270, IMG submission 133748) | Populus adjacent soil microbial communities from riparian zone of Weber River, Utah, USA - 320 T | ecosystem: Environmental > Terrestrial > Soil > Riparian zone | place: USA: Utah | collected... | reverse complement strand
GAGTACCACATCACATACGTGGAGCCGACCTTCGCGAGCGCCGGGTCATCGACGTTGTCGCTGTCGAGCATGGTCGAGGTCGTCGGCCTCAGCACGGGGCTTGCGGCATCGAGGGTGAGCGGAAGGAGAGTTGTCGGCAGGCCGAGCGTTGCTCCAGGCCCCGATCCGGTGCGGGTCAGCGTCCGCACACCGACGGGCGGGAACGAGACGCTCTGGAACGTGATGCCGTTGTCGAATTCGGTGTGGGTGTCCCACGGCGTCACTCCCGGAGTGCCGTTGGTCGTCAGCCGCAACCCGCCCTGGGCGTCCAGGGTCGTGTTCAGCAGCGGAAGTTGGAGGCAACTCGTGTCGACGAACGTCTCGAAGAAGACGGCGTCGTCGCGTGAGCAGGCCTGGCCGGCCGCAGGAGCGAGCACGGCGACCGACGCGAACAGGGCTAGGAGCAGGGAAAAGCGGCGCATCGGCCCAATATCGGGAGGTGGGGCGGTTTCCTTGAGCCGCGGAAGGCTAGGCGGGCGCCGAGCCCCACAGCGTCGGGTCGAAGCCGAACGTCTCCGCGAGCCCCTGTTTCGACGCTGCGGTAGCCGCGGCGCGGCTGTCGCTGTACGTCCAGACCGTCTCGCGGGCGTTGCCGTCGACGCGGTGGATCTCGATCGCGTCGGGATCGACCTCCTCGACGTACTCCGCCGCGAAGTCGACGGCTTCGAGGAAGCTCGCGCTCTCGTAGATGACGTCCTGCGCCCGGTGGCGCCGGTCGTACGCGATCTCGCACACCTGATACGTCATGTGACTCGGCGGTGCGGAGCTGAGAACGGCCTGCACCGGCTCGGCGCCCTCGGGACCGAGCTCGAAGCCGTTTTGCTCGGCGAGGGCCCGGGCGAGTGCGATGCCGGAGAGGAAGCCTTCCGCGACGAGGATCTCACCGAGTAGCCGGCGGCCGCCGCTCTCGCGCTGGGTCCTCAGCGCCTTGCGCAGCTCGGCTCTCGTGAGGTAACCCTCGTCGACGAGCAGCCTGCCGAGCGGTCGCCACCCGGGGTGCCGGCTCGTCTTCGCGTCGAGCTCCGCCTCGGTCTGGAGCAAGACACCGTGCTGCTCGGAGAGTGCGCGGGCGAGGGCGAACGCAGAGAGGGACCCCCTCTCGACGAGGATCTGGCCGATGAGCCGGCCTGTCCGCCGCTGCTTGGCCAGCGCCGCGTCGAGCTCCTGCTCCGTGAGGAGGCCTTTCTCGACGAGCAGCGCTCCGAGCGGCCGCCAGGAATAGCGCACGCGAAGCATCGCTTCCTTATCGGCCGCGTAGGCGCAAAGCTGGAGAAGCACCTCGCCGAGGGCTGTACGATCGCGTCATGCCGAGCTTCCTGCACACGATGGTTCGGATCACCGACCCGGAGCGCAGCCGCGCGTTCTACGAGGCGCTCGGGTTCACGTTCGCGGGCGACCTCGACATCGTCCGCGACGGCGAGCGAGAGGCGACGAACTATTTCTTCTCGCTGGGGGACCAGGAGTCGGTGCTCGAGCTGACGTACAACCACGACGGCCGGACATACGACCTCGGCACCGGCTACGGCCACATCGCGGTCGGCGTCGACGATCTCGACGCCACTCTCGCGAGCCTCGCGGGGCAGGGCATCGAGCCCGAACGCCCGCCGTACTCGGTCCGTGAGGGCGGCTCACGCCTGTGCTTCGTCCGCGATCCGGACGAGTACCGCATCGAGCTCATCGAGCGGGCATAGCTGGCTACATTCATGGGGTGGTAGCGACGCCGACCTCCGACAGGCTGCGCCTGCTCTTCGTGACGCAGGACGACCCGTTCTACGTGATCCGCTTCTTCGAGGTCTTCTTCGCGGAGTATCCGCGCGACGAGCTCGAGATCGCCGGCATCACGATCGCTCGCGCGTTCAAGGAATCGAAGGTGGCGGTGGCAAGGCGCATGTTCCGCTTTTACGGAGCTCGCGACTTCGCCCGGCTCGCGGCGCGCTACGCGGGAGCCCGCATCCGCGGACGCTCGATCGCCGCTCTCGCGGCACGCGAAGAGATCGCGCTGCTCGAGACGGAATCGGTGAACGACCCGGACTACGTCCGGCGCGTCCGCGACATCGAGCCCGATGTGATCGTCTCGGTCGCCGCCCCGGAGATTTTCAAGGATGCACTCCTCGGCGCGGCGCGACTGGGCTGCGTCAACATCCACTCGGGTCGGCTGCCCAAGTATCGGGGCATGATGCCGGTCTTCTGGCAGCTGCTCTCCGGTGAGCGAACGGCTGTCGTGACCGTCCACGAGATGGTCGCGGAGGTCGACGCCGGGCGCGTCCTCGGGACGCGCGAGTACCCCCTACGGACGCAGGAAAGCCTCGACCGCGCGATGACCGACACGAAGCGCGAGGGGGCGAGGCTCATGATCGACGTGCTTCGACAACTGCGACGGGGTGACGCAAGACCGGAGCCCCTCGAGATGCGTGAGGCGTCCTACTTCTCGTTTCCGTCGCCCGCCAAGGTCGCCGAGTTTCGCGCCCAAGGCCACCGGCTGCTCTAGGTGGTCGGCGTGCAGAACGGTCTGGCTGCGATGTCCATCGACGTGGAGGATTGGTTCCAGGTCGAGAACCTGCGGAGAGCGATACCGCGCGAAAGCTGGGAGAGCCGCACGCTCCGCGTCGAGCGAAACATGGACCGGATGCTCGAGCTGATGGCCGAAACCGGGGTCTCCTGCACGTGCTTCGTCCTCGGGTGGATCGCGGAGCGCCGTCCGTCGCTCGTCGCTCGCATCGCCGACGAGGGACACGAGATCGCCTCGCACGGCTACGGGCACGACCTGATCGGCACGCTTTCCCCCGACGCCTTTCGTGCCGACGTCGAGCGGTCGAAGAGGATCTTGGAGGACGTCTCAGGCGTCGAGGTCAATGGCTACCGAGCCCCGAATTTCTCGATCACCGACTGGTCGATCCCGATTCTCCAAGACGTGGGCTATACGTACGACTCGTCGTCGTTTGCCACGATCGCCCACGATCGCTACGGGAGGCTGACCGGAGTCGGGCCCGAAGCATCGGTCGTCGAGCTTCGCCCGGGGTTCCACGAGATCTGCGTGTCGACCCTGAACGTCGGCACGCGCGGCGTTCCCTGGGGAGGCGGCGCGTACTTTCGCCTCATCCCCTACCGCCTCTTTCGCTGGGGAGTCCGGCGAGTACTGCGCTCGGGTCGCCCGTATGTCTTCTACATCCATCCCTGGGAGATCGATCCGCAACAGCCCCGGGTCAAGAACCTTCCACCGACCTTTCGGTTCCGCCATTACGTCGGTCTGGGGCGCGCCGAGAAGCGCCTGGGGTCGCTTTTCCAGGACTTCCGGTGGTCGACGATGTCGCAGGTTCTCGCCGGCAGCCTCGATGCTTCCTAGCGCCTCCCTATGATCGGCGCGTGACCGCCCCGCGCCCTCTCCGCGTCCACACGCTCATCGACAGCCTCGGGCCCGGCGGGGCGGAGACGCTCCTCGGCGAACTCGCGGAAGGAGCGATCTCGGCCGGAATCGACTTCTCCGTCGCGTACCTGCAGCACGCCGGCCCTCCGGCGGAGCGGCTCCGAGACCTCGGAATCGAGCCCGAACAGGTGCCGATCAGCAGCCTGCTCGGACCACGGGACTTCCTGCGTGTGCGGGCGCACGTGGCACGTGTCCGACCCGACGTCCTCCACACTCACCTTGGCTACTCGGACTTCCTCGGGGGCATCGCGGCTCGATCACTCGGGTTCCCGGCGGTCTCGACGCAGCACGTGATGGAGTGGGATCGGAATCTTCGCGACTGGGTGAAGCTGATGTTGATGACGCACTCGCGGAACGTCTGCTGCCAGCGGGTGATCTGCGTGTCGGACGCCGCGCGGGCGAGCTACCTCGCCGCGTGGCCGGCGCGGCGAAAGCGCGTCGTCACGGTTCACAACGGCATCGCAGCCGCGCCCCGTCCGGGCGCGGGACGAACCGTCCGCGCCGAGCTCGGAATCGGACCGGAGGACCCGGTGATCTCGATGATCACCGTCCTCCGGGAAGGCAAGGGCCATGCCGTCGCGCTCGACGCCGTGGCGGCTCTCCGCGAGCGCTTCCCCGGCCTACGGCTGCTGATCCTCGGCACCGGCCCGAGCGAGGACGCGATCCGCGCGCTCGCCGCCCCACTCGGCGACGCTGCGATCCTCACGGGTTTCCGAAGCGACGTGATGGAGGTTCTCGACGCGACGGACATCCTGCTCCACCCGTCCAGCGTCGACGCCTTTCCGACCGCGCTCCTGGAAGCCATGGCGGCCGGGGTACCCGTGGTCGCGTCGCGGGTGGGCGGCATTCCGGAGATCGTCGAGGACGGGCGGCACGGCCTGCTCGTGGCGGCGCCGCCGAGCGCCGCCGACGTCGCGAGCGCGCTCGACGCGCTCCTGCTCGATCCAGACAGGAGACGGACGCTCGCGGCCGCCGCCCGGGCCCGCTTCGACGAGCATTTCACCGTCGAGGCGTGGATCGGCCGGCTGCGGCCGGTGTACGAGGGCGCGATGGCCGACGGTCCGCGCCGCGCGGCCCGGTTCGCCGAGTCGCCGGCCTAGGTGCGACCGACGAGGAGCCGCTCGGCCGCGGCCATCACCGTGATGGAATGGCGCTCCATCTCGTCCGGCATCCCCAAGCGGGTGCGGACCCGGAACGAGAGCGCGCCGAGCGTCGGCGCGAGCGTCGCGAGCGCGAGGCGCTCGTCGAGCCGGCGGCTCGCGAGCTCCGACCGCACGCGTGCGAGCGCGGCGGCGAGCTGGTCGTCGAGCGGGCCCGCTCCCTGGCGCGCGAGGAGGCGCAGCTCCGCGAGCTCGTAGGTCCAGAGGTCGACCAGCGGCGTGCCGTTCAGCTCCGCCCACTCCCAGTCGAAGACCCGGACCGAGCCGGCGAGAGCGGCGACATTCCCGCGCCAGAAATCGCCGTGGACGGCGCAGCGCGGCACGGTGCTGCCTCGAAGCGGCGCAAACAGCTCCCGTACTCGCGCGACGACGAGGTCCTCGGTGCCGGTTCTCGCCAGTCGCCAGGCGTCGCGAACCTCGTCCAGCGTTTCGCGCTCGTCGTCGTCCCCCCACGGGCGGTCGTGGGAGGACGACGCCGCCTGGAACCCGCGGAGCCACTCCGATGCCTGGTCCCGTGTTCCCGAGCCTGTTGCCACGGCGAGCGGGTCGAACTGTTCGGCGACCACGAAGTCGCCCTCGAGCTCACGCGTGAGCAGCGGCGGGGACGGCAGCGTGGCGGCGAGCTGCTCGTCGTCCGCGATCCGTGAGCGGATCGTTTCCAGCAGCGCTGCTTCGTCTCGCAACCGCCAGGCGAAGCGCGGCTCGGCGATCGCCTTCACGACGACCTGCGGCTCGCGTTCGCCTTCGGAGAAGAGGAAGCAGACCGCCTTCGAGACCGCCTGGCCGGAGGGCGAATACATCGCGACCCGGGGCCGTCCAGGCATCAGGCTCGCGCCGATCCGTGCGGCCAGGCCCTCCGTCTCCTCGATGAGCGCGGCGCGCGCTCGGAGCGACATCCAGGCCGCCGCGTCGGGCAGCCGGCGGAGTGTCGGAACCATCGTGCGGCGCAGCCACTCCGCCGCAGGCGGATAGCCCATGTCTGCCGAGATCATCGGCTGGCGGGCGTCCGGCCAGAGCGTGTAGACACTGTTTCCGCGGCGCGCGCGCGCGGCGGCGGCGACGATCCGGACGCGCGAGGTCACGATGCGCCCGCGCTCGGCGAGCAGGCGAAGCGTCGCCGCCGGCGTGCCTCCAGCGCTGCTCATTCGAGCTCGGCGCGCTCGTGTCCGGCGGTCTGCGGGCGGCCGCGAAGCAGGGCTTCCAAGGGCCGGAGCAGCCGTCCTTCACGCACCCGGCGCACCGGCCTCGCCACCTTGACCCTGAAGCGCGGCAGGGAATCCGGGGGATAGACGCCGACGCGGGGCCAGCCGGCGGTCGGGACTCCGGGCGCCGGCAGCCCGCCGACGGCTGCGTAGCCGGCAGCCTCGGCGCCGGCGAGCACACGGTCGTCACCGTCTCCGTAGGGGAGGGCGAGCGTCGTGCAGCCGCCGAGCCGCTCCTCGCTCGCGATCCGGGACTCGTGCAGCTCGCGCCGCAGGGTGCTGTCGTGGAGCCGGGAGAGCCGCGGGTGCGAGCGCGTGTGCGATCCCACCTCCCAGCCCGCGTCCCTCAGGAGGCGAAGCTCCTCCCACGACAGCGACACGAGCTCGTCCTCATGTGGCGTGCCGACCCACTCCTCGATTCCGGGCCAGCTCATCGGACGGTCCTGGCCGACGAAGTCGGTGACGACGAAGACCGTCCCCGGGAGCCCGAGCGAGTCGAGGACCGGGAGCGCTTGCGTCAGCACGGAGTGGTAGCCGTCGTCGAAGGTGACAGCGAGCGTGCGCGCGGCCGACGGCGAGAGCACCGCCTGCTCGAAGGTCGCGCCGCGGTAGCCACGGCGGACGAGGAAACGAAGCTGTTGCTCGAGCTGCTCGGGAGTGATGGCGAGCGACGACGGCCAGCGAGCGCTCACGCCGTGGTAGCAGAGGACGAGCACGTCGGACACGGACTGAGCTTAGTGCCGGGCCCGTCCGGCGCAGGATCGCGGGCTACGCCTCGCAGCCTGGGCGACCCGGCTCCGGAGATCGCGCAGCGCATCGGGTGCCAACAGCCAGAGCAGTCCGGCATACGTGGGGAGCCCGATCCCGATTCCGAGCACGAGCGCGGCCCATGACGCCTCGATCGCCGTCGCGACGGCGAAGGCGGCGAGCCCCATCGCAGTTGCCGCGACCAAGGGAGGCACGACCATCGCCAGCAGGTCGGCCGGGCGCACGGCGAGCATGCGAGTGGCGATTCCAAGACCGATCACGGCGAAGAGACCGGCCACGGCGGCCTGGCACGCCGCGACGGCGACGATTCCCTCGTCGACGACCAGCGCGATCGAGGCGACCACGAGCGCGGCGCGAGGGACCGCGAGCTTGAGCAGCACGCCGGCCTGGCCGGTGGCCTTGTACGCGATTCCCGCAGGGATACCGATCGCAACGGCCAGCGCGTACAAGGAGAGGACACGCATGCTGTCGACGGAGCCCTCCCACTTGTCCCCGAAGACGGCCAGGACGAAGGGCTCGGCGAGCGCGGCGAGCCCGGCGGCGAGCGGGAGCGCGACGATCGCCGCGTAGCGGACGGAGACGAGGAACGCGCGGCCGAGCGCATCGCGGTCGACTGCGGCGAATGCGGGGAAGAGCACCCGGCCCGTGACGACCGCGAGGCTGATGATCAGCATCTCGGGCAGGCGGAAGCCGAGGGTGTAGAGGCCGAGCGCGGAGATTCCCAGCACGCGCCCGATGAAGATGTAGTCGACCTGGCTGATCACGGCCGCGAGGACGTCGACGGCGGTGAGCGTGCTTCCAAAGCGCAACATGCTCGGCAGGTGTGCTCGGCGCGGTCCTCCCGACGGCCGCCAGGAAACGAGTGCCCAGAGCGTCACGGTGATCGCAGTCGTTCCCACGAGGTAGCCGATTACGAGGCTCCAGGCTCCGAGGCCGGCGAGCGCGAGTGCGATCCCGCTCGCCCCGCGGGCGATCACGCCGGCGAGCTCGGCGGTAGTGCGAGCGCGGAAGTCCATGCGCTTCTGGGCGAGTGCGTAATGAGTCGCGCCGAGCGAACGCAGGAGGAAGTTGAGCCCGAGAACGGCGAGGAGGGGAACGACGTCGGGCTGGTCGAAGAACCTGCCCGCGAGCGTTGCGACTGCGGCTGTTAGGAGGCTCAGGGTCGCGCCGAGGACGATCGTGAGGGCGAACACGGTGTTGGCGCGCTCGCTCAGCTCCTCCTCCGTCGAGATCACCAGCGCGGGACTGAGCCCGAGATCGGAGACCGTGTCGAGCAGGACGATGAAGACGAGCGCGAGCCCAACCAGCCCGAACTCGCTCGGCGTGAGGATTCGGGCGAGGATCGCCGTGGCGACCAGGACGAGGACCTGGCCCCCGAGGTAGGAGCCGTAGGCCCAGGCCGTCCCCCTGAGCGTGCGTACGCCGAGACTCGGCTCGTCGGCGCCCAGCTCGGCGCGCTCTACCCCCAACGGCCGAGCACTCTCGCCTGCGTCCGTCGCGCCGCGCGAATCGCCGGTCGCAGCACCGCTTTCAGCCGCCAAGGCGGCAGGTGAACCGACCGAGCCGTGAGGCCCTCGGCCCGGAGAAGCGCGCGGCTGCGGCCGACGTCGTAGCGGACGGCGCGGAAGGTCGCCGTCCGCCGCTCGAGGTCGAGGACCATGAAACGGGCGCGGACGCGCGGCTCGCGGGACTGTCCGACGGCGCCGGGGTTGAGCAGCCAACGGGCCGCGCCGTCGAGGGCGAAATCTCGTTGGGCGCCCAGGCGTGACGCGGCGGTTGCCCCGTCGAAAGCGAAGGCCCGGTGCGTGTGTCCGAGGACCAGGATGCTCGCGGCTGGATACAGCTCTGCGAGCCTTTTGAGCTGAACGGTCGCCTGCTCGGCGCGCAACACGTATTCCTCCGGGTCGTCGAGCGATCCGTGGGCGAGCACGAGGCCATCGGGCAGCTCCAAGTGCGAGGGGAGGCCGTCGAGGTACTCGCGGGCGGGCTCGCGGAGCGCCTGACGCGTCCAGCGGAGACTCTCGCGCGCGATCCGCTCGCACCGATCCTCGGACAACTTGCCGAGAGCGATCAAATCGTGGTTGCCCGCGACACAGGCCGCGCCGAGCTGCCTGACGACCTCGATGCACTCGTTGGGCTGCGGGCCGTACCCGACGAGGTCACCGGAGCATGCGTAGGCATCGACACCGGCACGCTCGAGCTCCGCGAGGACGACCTCGAGCGCAGGCAGGTTCGCGTGCACATCCGAGATCACGCCGTAACGCATCGAGCGATCACCCCCTGCGCGCCCGCGGCCCGAAGCCGAGCCGAGCCCCGACCCGGGCGAACGCGCCCATCAGCGCAGGAAGCGGATCGTCGAGCGCAACCACGGACTTTGCTTCCGCCGACATCGCCCACGGGATCCAACGGAGCAACGGAACGCCCTGCAGACGCGCAGCACGTGCGTCATGGCCGTGGTAGACCCACCGCACACCGGGGCGAGCTCGCTGCCCCTCGGGGCGCGCGAGCCCTGTGAGGTCGGCATGGACGAGCGCAGGGAGATTGACGCCGGCCTTGGCGCCCGGGTGATGCCAGAGGTTGAACCGGGGGTTCACCTCCAACAGATGAAGGCGTCCCGCGGCATCCCGCTTGAAGTCGAACTTCGCGACGCCACGCAGTTCCAGGCGCCGCGTGGCCTCGCGTCCCAGCTCGGCGACGTCCTGCTCGTCGGTGATCTCCAGCGCCGTCGTCTCGCCGTAGGCCGGCGGATACGTGCGGATCTTCCGCCCCGTGAACTCGCCCACGGTCATGCCGGCGTCGTCGACGTAGACGTGATAGCTCTCGACCTGTGTCTCCGGACCCGGGATCTGCTCCTGCACGATCACCTGTAGCTCCTCGTGCGCAAGGCGCGTCCACAGCTCGTCGAGCTCGCCCGCATCCGTCGCCCCCAGCGCCTTGGCCCCGTTTCCGACTGCTGCCCAGTTTCCGCGCCCCCTGGCGACCGGCTTCACGACGAGCGGAAACCTCAGTCCGAGATCCTCGGCGGAGACGGTGCTCGCGTCGACGCAGACGGCGGCCGGCACCGGCAGCTCCAGGCGCTGCGCCAGCCGGCTGAACCGCTCCTTGTCGACGAGGTCTTCGACAAGGCTCGCATCCGCGATCACGAAGCGGAAACCTTGGCGAAGCCGATCGCGCTCGCGGGAGACGAAGAGGAGGTCCGCGTCCTGCCCGTAGTAGAGCACCGGGGGCTCGGCCTGCGTGCCGGCAAATCGCAGCAGGCGCTCGAGCAGCAGCTCTGGCTCGCAGCGCGGATCGGCGAGCGGAATCACCTCGCGCGTGAACCGCGAGTACGCCGCGACGTCTCCGGCCTCGATCACGACCGCGCACGAGATCCCAGCCAGGCCGAGCGGCCGGACGAGATCCATGCTTCCGATCACGCAGGCGAGCGCGCTCCCCGAGGGTGGACGGTCTGTCCGCATGGCACTCCCATTGTTGCGATCGTGACGGCGCGCGCCGGGCGCACCGCCTCTTAGTTAGTCCCGGATGGTCTCGCGACGCAGAGCTAGGAGCTCCTCCTCCACGCGCTCGGCGACGCCTTCCCAGCTCGACCCGGTGAGCACCGTGCTGCGCGCAGCCTCGCCCATCCGCGCGGCCAGCTCGGGATCGGCCAGGATCTCCTCGAGCGCGGCCGCGAGCCGCTCGGCGTCACCGGCCGGAACCACGAGTCCGGTCACTCCGTCCTGCACGGCGTTCGGAAGGTCGCCGACGTCGCTCGTGACAACCGGCCGGGCCATCGTCGCCGCGAGGTGGATGACGCCGCTCTGGTAGCCCGCCACATACGGCGTGGCGACGACCCGCGCCTGGGCGAAGATCTCTGCAACCTCGCCGATCGGGACGTAGTGGTCGACGACGTCGACGCGGCCGTCATGGCCGCGTGCCCACCGTCGGACGACCTCTGGATCCCAATCCTCGGGCGACGGCGTACCGGCGACGGTCAGGCGGGCTGTCGGCCGCCGACGCACGAGCTCGTCGAACGCATCCATGAGGATCGGCAGCCCCTTCACCTTTCGCCAGTCCCCGAAGAACAGGATTCGCTCCTGCGGGCTCGGCGGAGGCGGCTCGTCGGCGAAGATCCGTTCGTCGCCGTGCGGGACGATCGCGATCCGAGCGGGTCCCCACGTCTCCTCGAACTCCGTGCGGCTTCGCTCACCGTGGACGAGCACGAGATCGAAGCCTCGGTAGACGCGGCCGAGAAGCGCACGATTGAACGGCGAGGGATCGAACAGCTCCTCCCCGCCCCAGCGATTGAACGCGCGCACATTGTGCGCGATGCGCACGAGAACGGGGCGCTTGGGCACCGCGCTCATGACGAGCGAGGCGAGCGCGGCCGGGAGGACGCCGATGTCCGCTCCGTGCAGAACGGCGTCGTAATGACCGGGACGCGTCTCCCACAGCATTCGCGTCCACGCGCGAACCAGACGGACGGCGGTCCCGGTGCGCCGGCGAAAGTACGCCGACCGCGTCTCCGCAGGCGCTGGGGAGGAGACAAGCAAGGGGAGCACCTCCCGCATCGCGGCACGCGTCACGCGTCCGCTCAGCTCGTTCCCTCTGGGAACGATCAGATCGACTGCATGGCCGCGAGCCGCCAGGGCGTCCGCGAGCTGCGCGCTGTAGTGCAAGAGCCCGCCATGCCCTGCGGGCTCGAGAACGGCGATTCGCATCCCGGCCAAGGATATGTCTCCTCGGGCGACGCCTCTATCCTCGGAGAACATGTGCGATCCGGCGGCGGCTGCGGGCAGGCAGCTTCCCCACGCCCCGCGCCGCCAAGAGCCCCGCGCGGCCCAGGATCCCGGCACCGAGCGCCACCGTCTCCAGGCCGGGATCGCCGGTCGCGAAGCGGAGTTTGTACTGCTCGTCGCCCCGGAGGAAGAGGTAGCGCGAGATCCCCGACTCGACGCAGTCGCGGATCGTGTGCGCCAGGAGGACGGCTCCGACCGAATACCGGTCCCACGCAGGGTCTCGGCCCGACTGATAGTGCCAGTCGGCGCCGCCGAAGCGGAAGCCGTGCCACGCTGCGACTGCGCGCCCGTTCACCTCGAGGAACCAGAGCCGAAGCCAGCCGCGCTCGTGGGCGCGGGTCGCGAACGCCCGGTGAAACCTCTGTGCCTGGGCATATGCGGGCGTACCCGCCTCTCCCCACCGTGTCCCGTGCAGGGCGAAGAGGACGTCGAGCGCCTCGGGAAGCCCCGCCGCATCGTCGATGAGCCGGTAGCGCATCTCGAACTCTCGCGTGAGCCGACGCTCCTGGTACCGGAGCTGCTTGCGCAGGCTTGCCGTCCGTCCGGCGAGAAACTCGTCCCACTCGTTCGTCGCGACCTCGAGCACGGGACTCGCCTCGCTGTTGATGACCCGCCCGTGTAGGAGCGCCGCCCAACCTTCGTCGCCGGGCACTTGCTCGGCAAGGATGAGCGCGTTCGCCCACGGCTTCGAGCGAAGGGCGACTCGGAGCGCCGCCGCGACGCGTTCTCGGTCAGCCGGCACGCAGATCGGCCCCAGGCGGTCGCCCTGTCCGTGCCCCAGCAGTCGGACGATGCGGGCCGGCCCGGTTGCCTTAGCGAGGTACGCCGGCAGAAGCCCGACCAGGCCACCGGCTTCGTCGCGGCAGGCGGCGACGAGCAACCGTCGTCCACCGAGCTCGTCCCACCAGGTCGAGTTCCACTCCCAG
>Ga0190270_10001117_pt1 | contig 12303 bp, 14 predicted proteins | sample Popmic320T_FD_133748 | JGI IMG/M metagenome (GOLD analysis project Ga0190270, IMG submission 133748) | Populus adjacent soil microbial communities from riparian zone of Weber River, Utah, USA - 320 T | ecosystem: Environmental > Terrestrial > Soil > Riparian zone | place: USA: Utah | collected... | reverse complement strand
TCGATCGGTCTGGCTTCGCGCTGCTTCATGGTTCGGTACGGCTACTATAGCGCAAACTTTTCATTTTGGGCAGACTTTCTAGCGGGCTTTCAAGCGCTATCGACGACGAAGAAAACTCGCCGCCGAGGCGCTGAGAACGCAAGAAAGAAAATTTGAAATATCGCCGCGAGGTTTGTGCCCGCTGTGAATAAACTTATCGCTTCGTGATCACTTTGGCTTGACTATATTGAACGCCACCACGGCGCGGTTGATGCCCTTAAGTTGAAGTTCGGGCAACGCTTCGGCTTCAAACTGTTCCTCAATTTTAGCCATGGTTTTTTGGTCCGCGATTATCTGGCCGCCGCGCGCTTCGGCGCATAGGCGCGCCGCCAGATTGGGCAGATTGCCCACCGTGCCATAATCCATCCTGCCTTCAAAGCCAACCGTGCCTAGGGTAGCGTAGCCGGCGGCAAGACCGACGCCGAGGTCGAGATCGAAACCTTTTTTCAACCAAGCCGTGCGCAGCTCTTTGACTCGGTCGCGCATTTCGAGCGCCATGTCGACGGCTTTTTGCACATGATTTTGGCAGCGGATCGGGTCGTTGAAAATGACAACAATACCATCGCCCATGAAGCGCTCCAACGTGGCCTCGAATTTAAAAATCAACTTGCCCATCTCGGCATGATAGTCGCGCAGAAAATCCATCACCTCTTCGGGCTCCGCGCTGTCGGAAAACGCGGTGAAGCCGCGTAGATCGAGAAACACGATGGTGATTTCCCGCCGATGTGTCTTAAAGAGATTCTCCTCATCAGCCAATATGGTTTCAGCGATCTGCGGCGAGAGATAACGTTTGAGCCGGTTCATGCGCTCGAGCTCGCCGACTTGCTGCTGGACTTTCTCGGCTAGCGTGCGGTTCCATTCATCGAGCTGGTCATGCAGTTCTTTGATTCGTAGCATCGCGCGCACTCGCGCCAGGAGCTCAAAAGAATCGAACGGCTTGGTGACGTAATCGTCGGCGCCGGCGTCGAGCCCGGCGATTTTATCTTCCTGGGTCGCCTTGGCGGTCAAGAGAATCACCGGGATCATTTTGTGCTTTTCGTTTGCGCGCAACTGCTTGACGACCTGCAACCCGCTCATTTTCGGCATCATGTAGTCGAGCAAGATCAAGTCCGGGCCGAAGCTCTCGATCTTCGCCAGCGCATCGACGCCATCAACGGCGCGCTCGATGATATACTCGTACTCCATCAATTCCTGCTCTAAAACATCGAGATTGAACGGTTCATCGTCGACGATCAAGATTTTGTTCGGCATAGGTCACCTAGGATCATTGAGAATATTCGATTCTGGGTTGTCGAAACAGGAACTGGAAAATTGAGCCCGAAAAATGATTTTCATTTCGTTGCAAAAATCGGGCATCGAAAATCCCAGTTTAACCGATGAAGCGCTTGATTTTTTGTATCAGCGCTTCGTCGTCGATGGGCTTGGATAGGTAATCGTCGCAGCCGGCTTTGCGCGCATCTATCTCGTCACCGACCATGGCGTGGGAGGTGACGGCGATGATCGGGATATTTTTAAGCGCGTCGTTCGCCTTGATCGTGCGCGTCGCTTCCCAGCCGTCCATGATCGGCATGCCCAAGTCCATGAGGATCAGGTCGGGTTTGTGCTCTTCGGCCATGCGCACGCCGTCAGCACCGTCGACCGCTTGCAAGATCGTGTAGTCTTCCTCCAAGAGCTGCACCAGCAAGTCGCGATTCCAGTCGGTGTCGTCGACGACGAGTATGGTTTTTTTCGCCATAGTTTTTCCTTTCAGCGGCGGGGTTAAGGATAACCGCCAACCCCTTGCCGTTCACCTTTTGCGGATTACGCTCCCGGTCTCAGCTCCATCGGCAGAGTGATGGTGAACTTGGAGCCTTGGCCGACTTGGCTTTCGACGACGATGTCGCCGCCCATTAGATTGATAAATTTTTTCACAATGGCCAGTCCCAAGCCGGTGCCGCCGTATTTGCGCGTGCTCGACATGTCGGCTTGGCGGAACTCGTCGAAGATGTATTGCAAGGCTTCTTGCTTCATGCCGATGCCGGTATCGGAAACCGTGAGCTTCAACAGCCCGTCGTCACGCCAGGCGGCGACTTTGATCTCACCTCGCTCGGTAAACTTCGCCGCGTTACTGAGCAGATTGAGCACCGACTGTTTCAACTTGTCGCGATCGGTTTTGAGCGGCGGAATATCCGGCGCGATTTCAGTCAGCAGTGTTACCCGGCCAGTTTTCAAAAGCGGTTCCACCGTGGTGGTGGCGACGCGGAGAATGTCGTCGAGCTTGAACGTTTCGACGTATGCTTCCATGCGGCCGGACTCGATCTTGGCGAGATCGAGCAGCTCGTTGATCAAGGCCAGCAGATGCTCGGAGCTGATCAAGACTTTTTGCAGGTTTTCTTTCTGCAAGGTTTCGAGCTTGCCTTCACTGCGGCGCAGCACGATCCGAGTAAAGCCGATGATAGAATTTAACGGCGTACGCAGCTCGTGGCTGACGTTGGCGAGGAACTGCGACTTGTGCTTGCTCGCCATTTCCAACTGGAGATTTTTTTCTTCCAACTCGCGGAACAAGCGGACGTTCTCGATGGCGATGACCGCCTGGTCGGCGAAGGTCCGCAGCAGGGCGATTTGGCTCTCGGTGAATGCCCGGACTTCGCGACGGTAGACCGCGATGACGCCGACCAAAGTGTTTTCCTTAAGCATGGGGACGGCGAGAACGGTTTTTATTCCCTCCGCGCGGTACTCTTCCGGGGGTTGCCATTCCGGATCGACACTCACATCGGGAATATGGATGACCTTCCGCTCCAAACCGACGCGGCCGATTGCCGTGGTTCGTTGCGGCGGAAAGGTTCGATCTGCCAATGTCATGAGCTGCGGCGAAGGATTGTGGGCCGCTGCCAGACTAAATAGCGCGCCGTCAAATCTAAAAATGACCCCGTAGTCGGAGCTGCCGAGCCGCGCTGCGTTGGCGAGAATGGATTCGAAAACCGGTTTCAAATCCCTCGGTGAGCTGCTGATGACACCTAATACTTGGCTGGTTGCGGTTTGTTGCTCCAGCGCTTCGGTGATTTCGCGATTTCTGGATTCAAGTTCTTGGAACAAGCGCACGTTTTCGATCGCAATCACCGCCTGGTCGGCGAAGGTTTTTAGTAGGGCGATCTGCTTTTCGCTGAAAGGCCTGACGTCGCGACGGTGAATGGTTATTGCGCCGATGAGCGTATTCTCCCTGAGCAACGGCACCGCTAGGACGCTGCGCAGGCCTTCCTTGCGATAGGCTTCGGGAAGCTCGCACTCGGGATCGGCGAGCACGTCAGCGATGTGCACCGGCTGGTGTTCCAAGCCGACGCGCCGCAAGGCGCTCTGTCGTCCGGGTTTGATCGGACTGCTGGTCAAATGCGCCAGTAGTTCCGGCGTAACGTTTGCGGTTGCGGCAAGATGAAAGACTGCGCCGTCGAAGCGGAAGATCGCTCCGTAGTGGGATTCACAGATCCGCAAAGCATCGGTTAGGATCGTATCGAAGACGGGTTGAACGTCGGTCGGCGAGCTGCTGATCACGCGCAACACCTCGCTGGTGGCCGTCTGCTGGGCGAGAGATTCCGTCAATTCTTGGGTGCGGTCTTCGACTTTTTGCTCCAGGTTCGAATAGGACTCTTCGAGCTGCGCGGTCATTTTATTAAACTCATCGGCCAGCACTTCGATCTCGTCGCCGGTCTTGAGCTCCAGGCGATGACTCAGTTCGCCGGCGCCGATGCGCTCGACGCCTTGGCGCAAGATACCCACGGGACGGATGACGCGGCGCGCCAAGAACAAGCTCGCGATCAACGCCAAGCCGAGACCCAGCAGGAGTAGTGTCGCCGTGCGCACGATCGAGGCATAAACCGGCTCGTAGGCTTCCTCCACCGGCCGCTCGATGATGATCGCCCAATCGAAGCCGGGGATAATCGCCGACGCGCTTAAAACCTTCTTGCCCTGAATATTCGGTGTGACCAGGGCCCGTTGCTGTTGTTGTGTCGTGTCGGTTGTGCCGAAGGCCACTTGGGTCGATTCCAGCTGCAAGACGTTTTTTCGCTGCAACACCAGACTGATGTCCGGATGAGCGATGAGCTCGCCGCTCTTGCTGATGACGTAGGCATAGCCGGCTTTGCCGATGGTTAGATTATTGACCACGTCGCCGATGTACTTGAGATTGACCTCGGCCTGGAGCACGCCGATCACGTCGCCGGCGAAGCGTTCAATCGGCACGGCGACCGTCATGTAAGGTTCCGAGCCGCGCACGAAATAGGCTTGGCCGAAAAAAGATTTACCGCCCTTGGCGGTTTGAAAAGCGCCGGCGCTGGCAGCTTCTTTTTTCGCGTCGGGCAGCACGGTACGCAGACGCGAGGCCTGGACCTGGATGGCGCCGTCGCGGTCGAGCGCCACGGCCTCGGTAATCGCCGGCGCGATTAATAAGAGCTTTTCCAGTTCAAAACGGAACTCGTCGGTCAATCCTTTCGGTGCGATCTCGCGGCTGCGCGTCGCGCCTTTGAGCGTGTTGTGGATCTCATGCACAAACCGCTCGATTTTAATCGCCGCGCCGGTGGCGACTTCGCGCTGCACGTCGGCCAAGTGCTCCTGGCTCTCCTGGAAGCTGTAGTAGATTTCGATGGCGCCGCTGGCGATCAGGCCACCGCCGACGAGCAGCACCGAGATCAAAAAGTACTCGCGCATCAACCGGCCGCGCGCCCGCCCGCCGCCGAAATAGCGAATCAAAGGCATGTCACGAAGGTTCATGTTTCGTTTACTCGCCGCGTTAAGTCCGTCATTCCCGCATGCTTTAAGTGGTGCTTCGACTGGGTGCGCCACCGGCGAAACCGGAACTAGAAAACATACGGGAGCGGTACTTTCTAAACAAACCTCGTTGCCGACTTTTGTGTCCGACCCTGCAAGGCTTTCGCATCCATCTCATGACCGACAAATAAACGGCCGTTCCTGAAGGCTCGTTGTGATAGCTTCTGCGTGTACATATCTCAGAAAGATGTTTCCTACTATCCCCCTCATAAAGGGCTGAGGAATGAGTGGGCGTTTTTAGCTCTCCAACTCGTTACTATCATCTGATGACCCGTCCGCTCGCACCAGCACATTTGTCGGGATCGTCCGACGATGAGGTTTTTGCCGGGCATCACAGCGCTTGGAGATTTTAGATTTTTGCTAATCAGAACCGACGACTCTCGCGCTCACTCAGTCGCTGTAGAGATGGTGATCGCGCAGATGGCGGCGATGCGCTTGTTGGCGCGCGACTTCGTCTTTGCCCAAGGGATCGTAATCGCAGGGCGCGTAGATGTCGACGATATCGCCGCTGCCGGCGTCTTTGAGCATGGGCCGATCGCTGTAGAGCGTGTCCTCGCGGATCGCCGGGAACTTGAGGTGGCAAAACTTGCCAGTCGCGTCTGGAGTTTTGCTGATGCCGCTTTCGGCACTCCATGCCGCGCCGGCAAGAACCAATCCGGCTCCAGTAACAAACAGGATTGTCCTGAGACTTCGCCTAGGCGTCACGGCTGATTCCTTGCTGGGTCAGTTCACTCGCAAGATTCATCGCATCTATACTATGGCGAGTCGGCAGTCGGCAATCGCTCAATCGGCGGCGCACTTGCCGCACTGAAACCTTGTGCGTAGAGGTGGAAAAATTGACAAGGAGGTTCGACGGTGAACCAAACCTGGCTCGTGCCAGCTTTCTTCTTTGCGCTCTTTCTGCTGATTCTTTACGGCGCGTTTCTGATTCTGAGCCCGTTTTTACCCGTGATCACGTGGGCGGTGATTTTGGCGATCCTCGTCTATCCACTCTATACCTGGCTGACCACGCTCCTACGCGGGCGCGCGACGCTGGCGGCGCTGATCGTCATTGCCTTGATCGAGCTGTTAGTCGTGGTCCCCGGCGTCGAGCTGGCGCGGTTTTGGCTGATGAAGCGGTAGAATCGGTGCAGTCGGTGCGCGCGCTTGTGAGCGGTGAAGGTTTGGCGCAGTGGCTGGCCACGCCGTGGGTGAGCCAGGTTATCGGCTGGTGGGATATGGTGTCGTTCCGGTCGGTGGATTTCAAAATCAATTGGAAAGAGTTAATCGAGCAAGCGGCGCAAGCTTCGTCATCTGTTCTCGTGGCGCAAGTGAAAGGCTTGGCGCAAAACGTTCTCCTCTTCACCGTTAACTTCGTCATCGTATTGGTCACGTTGTTTTTCGCGATGGCGCTGAATTCACCGCCCGGCTGCGCCGGCTCTTGCCGATGGAACGTGAACATCAAGAAGGGTTATTTCAAAATATCGTCAATGCCGTGACCGCGGTCGTGCATCGCTGCTTGCTGGTGGCTAGGGTCCTGGGACTTCTCGCGGGATTGGCTTTTTGGTTGACCGGGGTGCCTTACTCGGCGCTCTGGGGCGTGGTGACGGCGTTCGCCGCGCTGATCCCCCTGGGCGGAACCACGCTCGTGACCGTTCCAGCCTGCCTCTATCTGTTCTTGCAAGGCAACAACGTCAGGGGCATTATCTTGCTCGCCTGGTGCTTGGGTGTGGTGGTGACGATCGATAACGTTCTGAAGCCAATCTTTATCGGTTCAAGAATGCAAATGCCGACGATTTTTCTGCTGTTCGGCATCCTCGGCGGCTTGGCGGTGTTCGGCGCGCTCGGATTGATCTTGGGTCCCGTTTGGTTCGCTTTACTTGCCGCGCTGATCGATCTCTACGACGAAGAATATCGCTTGAGTCGGAAAGAATAACCGCTGCATTGCCAATCGGCGCCGGCTCGGCTATGAAAACTAAGAGTTTTACTCGGAGGACACTCTATGGCCGATGACATGCAAGTGAAACGCGAGATCGTTCTCGAGGCCGATGCCGAGACCTTGGAACGCATGCGCAAGGAAGGGCATGCGCGCGGTTTCACCGTCTATTGCGATGAAGGCGAACGAATCGGCGGCGATAATACCGCACCGCCGCCGTTGGCTTATTTCGGCTTGTCTGTGGGGTTTTGACTGCTGACGCAGATTTCCCGGTACGGCGAAATGCTCAAAACTCATATCGACCACGCCAAGGTTTACGTTGCGGCGCGTTTCAAGAACGAAGGCTCGGTGCTGCGCGAAACGGTGCAAGCGGAGGGCTTAGGCGTCGAGACGCGCTGCGAGATCACTTCGAAGGAAGCGCCGGAAAAAATTGCCAAGGTCGTGCGCAACGCCGAAGCAGGCTGCTACGTGATCCAAACCATCCGCCGGCCGACCGAAGTTAAGAGCGAATACACACTCAACGGCGCCGCCTTCGATCCCGGCTCGTTCAACCAATAGTCGACTATGAAACCGAGGGATGTATCGATGACGACCGATAAAGAATTTTTCAATGTGAAGTATAAAGAAGGTTCGCTCGATCCGAAAACGGCGCAGCTCATTTTCTTTGCGGTCTGTATCTCGATCGGCCACGAAGAAGGCGCCATGCTGCATTTGAAAAAAGCCCGTGAATGCGGCGCGTCGGAGGACGAGATCACCGAAGCGACGGTATACGCGATGCGGCCGGCGGCGGCGAAAGTGCGTAATCTCGCCAAGACGATTATCGCCAAATAATCGGCTCCCAAACGTTCCAGCCGTTCAAATAGTTCAAACGATATCGGACAGGTGGCGGACATATGAATCAGTGGATGATCGACGTTAACGAGGAAAATTTTGAATCGGCGGTGCTGGCGCGTTCGATGGAAGTGCCGGTGCTGGTGGATTTTTGGGCGGAGTGGTGCGGCCCGTGTAAAGTGCTCGGGCCGGTGCTGGAAAAATTGGCCGATGAGTACGGCGGTCAATTTATTCTCGCCAAGGTCAACGTCGATGAAAATCAGCAGCTCGCCGGGGCTTTTGGCATTCAGGGTATTCCCGCGGTAAAGCTGTTTCGCGACGGCGACCTGGCGTCGGAGTTTACCGGCGCCTTGCCGGAACCGATGCTGCGCGAGTTTCTCGCTAAGTTCCTGCCAAGCGCGGCCGATAAGGCAGCTCAAGCGGCCGCCGAGCTTGAAGCGGAAGGAAAAGCCGACGACGCCAAGGCGGCTTATCAAGCGATCTTGGCGGGCGATCCGGATCACGCCCAAGCGCTCCTCGGTTTGAGCCGGTTGGCGATGAGCGCGGGTGACAACGACGCGGCGCGGAACTATCTCGATCAGATCTCAATCGTCGCTGATGAACGTAAGGAAGCGGACCGCTTGCTGGCTCGCCTTGATCTCCAGTCTAGCGGTGCGCAGAACGAGGCGGCGCTGCGGGAAAAGATCGCCGCCAATCCGTCTGATCTGGAAGCGCGTTTTGACTTGGCGCAGTCGCTCGCCGCCGTGGAAAACTACGAAGCGGCGCTGATCGAGTTTCTCGCCATCGTCAAAGCCGACCGCACGTTCAAAGACGACGGCGCGCGCAAAGCGATGGTGCAAATCTTCGAAGTGCTCGGCTCAGAGCATCCGCTCACCGACAAGTATCGCTCAGAGTTGGCAGTGGTGCTGTTCCGCTAGGGCGATCGTCACAACCTACGCCGCAGAGGCGCCGAGGGCGCGGAGTCATCAGTGTTTGTTAAAAAATCTCCGAACTCGCTTGCCCTGTTTTTTCTTGCCAAGATCGCGTCGTTCATATAATACCTTCGCCATACGAGCGGTTCGCTGTGACGCTAATGTTTGTGACTAGACAGACGCGCAGGCTCGCCTTCGTTTCTACGATTGCGATTCTCCTTTTTGACATCCTTCTGGGATCCCAAGCGATGGGACAGACGCGCGGCGGAGTGGAAATAAAGACGATCACTTTAGGAATCGTCGCGGCAAAAAATCAGAAAGAGATCGAGGAACATTTTCGCGAATTTGTCCGCTACGTGGCAACAAAGCTATCCTCTATGTCGGCGATCGAGGGAAAGATCGCGATGGCTCCGACCGATGCTCGGCTCGCCCGCCTTCTTACCGAGAGGAAGGCCGACTTTTACATGGAGAGTCCCTATCCGACCTATTTGATCAACAGCGTATATGGAGCCGGAAAACTGCTCCTCAGACGTTGGAAGGGAGGCATGGCCGACTACCACGCCCTGATTTTCACGACAAGAAACGGCGAAACAAAGCGCCTGGAAGACCTGCGGGGAAAGCTCATTGCCTTTGAAGATCCCGGATCGACTTCAGGCTATTTTCTCCCGAAGTTCTTCCTTTCGAGGCGGGGATTCAAGCTTTCACAAAAGAGCCAAGTCGGAGCTAATGTTGCCGCGGGGGAAATCGGTTACATTTTTGCCTATTCACAGGACAAGCTGGTCGACTGGGTGTTAACAAAACAGGTGGCCGCCGGAGCCTTTAGTAACGACGACCATGCCACGCTTGACGAGAGAAAAAAGTCGGACTTAACCATCTTGGCGGAGACGGACAGCCTGCCACGCCATGTTGTCTCCGTCCGAAGGGATTTGGCGCCGACGTTGGTTACCCGCCTTGAAAAGATCCTGCTGTCAATGCATCAGGACGCCGAGGGCCGGTCGATATTGCAAAGAACCGGTGAAACGACAAAATTCGAGACCCTACCGGGAGGGGAGTTGGCGATGCGCCAACGACTGCTGGAGGTCTTTTACTTTTCTGAGAAAAAGTAGATCACCGCAACTCTTTGTCAGGGCTCTCGAAGGATGAACGGAGAATAGCTTTCACCATAGACTCGGAGAGCCAACAATCTTGGCGCCTGAGAAGGCATCATGAGCATGATCACTCTGGAGCAAGCCAATTGCATCATAACGGCGGTTTTCACCCGCGGCCGTGAGCTAGCCTGTCGGCCAATGAGCGTCATCGTCGTCGAGCCCGGCGCCAAGGTGAAAGCTTTTCAGAAAGAAGACGATTCGGCGATGATGCGCTTTGAGATGGCCTACGGCAAAGCGTATGCGGCGCTCGCTCTCGGCCGTTCCTCATCGCTGGTGCGCATGCGCACCGAAGAGCGGCCGCTGTTCATGCAGTATTTAATCCGCGCCTCGGACGATCAGATATTTCCCGAAGGCGGCGGCATGCTGATCCGCAATAATAACGGCGATGTGATCGGCGCCGTTGGCGTCACCGGCGACACCCAGGAACGCGATGAGGAACTTGCCGCCCACGGCATCCGCGCCGCTGGACTGATGACGGACGAGGACTGCGCGAATCTTGGCACGAAAGTGCGGTTGAAAAACTGAAGCAGGCAATAGGCAACAGGCAATAGGCATTAGTCAGAAAGAAATTATCAACTATTGCCAGTTGCCTAATGCCTATTGCCTGCTTTCACGCGATCCATTCCGAAACCGGCGCTTGGGCTTGTTCCAGCGGCTGGCAGACGATATCCACGAGGCTCGGTCCGCCGTGTCCAAGCGCTGCTTGCAGTGCTTTAGCCAATTCATTCGGTTCGGTTACGCGCCAGCTTTTGACGCCGAATGCTGCGGCCACGGCGGCGTGGTCGGTGACGGCGAAGTCTACCGCGAAGTATCGCTGGCCGTAGCCGGAGCGCTGGCCGGCTTTGATCCAACCATAACTCGCGTTCGATATCACTAGGAAAGTGATCGGCAATCGGTAACGAGCCGCGGTCTCGAGCTCGCCACAGGTAAAACCGAAGCTGCCGTCGCCCATCACCCCAACGCATTTCACATTCGGTTGCGCGAAGTGCGCGCCCATGGCGGCGGCCATTGAGTAGCCAAGCGCGCCGTGGGCGCGGTTGGAAATAAATTTTCTGCCGTTGCCGCGTATCGGATAGTAGGCGGAGAAATACGGACATGGGGTGCCGGCGTCCGCGACCACGATGGCGTCGGCGTCGAGCCCTCGGCTTAGTTCGGATACGACCCGTTCGGGTTTGATCGGTGTTTCGTTGGACTCGGCGAGCGCTTGGAACTTTGCGAATTTCTGTTCCTTCGCCGTTTCAATTCGCGCCGCGTTGACGCAGCGTTTCACATCGGCAAGCGCTGCGTTGAGCATGCTTAAGGTGATCTTGGCGTCGCCGACCAGCGCCACGTCGGCCGGATAATTGGTGCCGGGAACTTTCGGGTCGACATCGATGTGAATGATTTTGCACTTACCCGCTAGCGGATGGCGCCAACGTTCGGTGGTCACCGAGCCGGCGCGGCAGCCGACGAAAACGATCAGGTCGGCCTCGTCGACGATGGCGCGTGTTTCAAGTGTACCGCCATTCGATCCGACTACGCCGACGGCTAGGGGATGTTGTTCGTCAATGGACCCTTTGCCGCTGATGGTCGTCGCCACCGGCGCCGAGAGCCGCTCGGCGATATCGAGCAATTCTTTCTGCGCCGCGGAAATCACTACGCCGCCGCCGCAGATGAAAACCGGATTGGCCGCTTCCCGTAGCAAACGGGCGGCGCCCTCAACGATAGCGGCGACGGGCGACGCTCGTTCGGCTGGGTAGTGCGCGTATTGCAGATCGCCCCAAACATCCGATCGAGCAACCGAGCCGTTCTGCACGTCGAATGGCAAGCTAATATGGGCCGCGCCGGGACGGCCGGTGGTGATTTGCCTGAATGCCGCGCGAAATGCATTCGGCAGCTCTTCGCTGCGATCGAGCACGCTATGCCATTTCGTCAGCGGGCTCATGAGCGCGCCGACATTCAATTCAGTCAAAGTATAGCGCCCGCGCGCGGCGACGGAGATATCGGAATTGATGCAGAGAAGCGGCACCGACGATTCGTTGGCTTCGGCAACGCCTGGAATGATGTAGGTGACGCCGCCGCCACTCGGACCTTCGCAGACGCCGACCTTGCCCGACGCGCGCGCGTAACCGTCCGCCATGTACGCCGCGGAGCGTTCGTCACGCGCAAGTATGTGGCGCATGCCATGGGGCAAGCGCGCCAGCGCATCGTAAAACGGCAGACTGGTGTCGCCGCACAGGCCGAAAATAATTTCGACGCCGTGCAGCCTGAGCATTTCCACTGCGGCTTCTGCGCCGGTAATTTTATCGGTGGTTTGATTCATGCAATTTCCTAGCCCGGATTATTCGCGGTTCAACTGCGATCGAGGCGCAACCCTTCCGGAGCGAAGGCAAAGCGTCTTTGCCTTGAAGAGGCAAGCGGAGCAAGTTATCTCTGAGATTACCTGCGAGAAGTTCAAGCATCGTGCCGAGCGCCGAGAATACGATGAAACATTTGCGCTGCTGCCTTCGCTCCTCCAGGGTTGCACCTCGATCGACACAGTGTTGTGAGTTTCCCTCGTAGTGTGAATAATCCGGGCTAGCTAGGGTTGAAGGTAACAGGGTCGCGCGCGGCTCACAATGGTTTTTCCGCCGCGGTGCGGCGGCGTTATGCTAAAGTTCCGGACGGGAAGTAGATGGCG
>Ga0190270_10001116_pt1 | contig 12308 bp, 9 predicted proteins | sample Popmic320T_FD_133748 | JGI IMG/M metagenome (GOLD analysis project Ga0190270, IMG submission 133748) | Populus adjacent soil microbial communities from riparian zone of Weber River, Utah, USA - 320 T | ecosystem: Environmental > Terrestrial > Soil > Riparian zone | place: USA: Utah | collected... | reverse complement strand
TGTCGGTGCTCTGCTCGACGACGCAGAGCAGCGAGGCATCGCGGGTGGCGTCGCCGCACAATTTGCAGCCGCTGGCGCGACTGGCGAAGAATCCGCACACGTCGCAGAGAACGATACGCTCTGCAGCCTCGGTCAGGGCGGCGGCAAGGCTCGCCGATGGGCTTTGCGGCGAGCGCAGGAGCCAGAGGGCGATGCGTTCGGCGCTGCGCGGTCCGATGCCGGGCAGCCGCTTGAGTTGCACAATCAGCGAACGGATTTCGTCCGGGTAATCGACCTTCGTCACGGGCGGAAGATTCTGCGGGGAGAAAAGCGCGCCCGCGGCCGGGCCGGCGGCGGCGGCTTCCTGCCGTCACGCGCCGACTGATGTTCGGCGTTCGAAACGAACCGCTCCAGCGCGGCGTCCTCGTGGATGAGTCCCTCGCGCGCATCCTCGAACCTCCGCAGCGCGTCTTCGGCATGACCGGCACGCAGGAGGATGATCGCATCGCGGAACGCATCGCGCCTTGCGAGTGCTTCCTGCGAGAGCCCGCCGAGCGTCGCAAGGAGGTGGAAGACTTCCACCGCGGCGCCTTCGGGCGGATTGAGAATTTCCAGGGGGCGGTCTTCGGTGTTTTCGGAGAGGCGGTGCGTGGCGCCGTCTGTTAGAATGAGCGTATGATATTCTGCATTCAGAGCCGCCAGCCAGCGGCTTTGCTCCACGGCGTCGCCCGCGGCACTGTAGGCCTCACCGGAGACTCCGGCGGTGAGCGTGCCGCACGTGATGCCGATGCCGCACTCGACGGGATGATAGTCCTTGTGCATGTGATCGGCGGCGAACTGCTTCATCGCCTCCGCCAGAGCAAGGCCCGCCGCGGCCGCTTTATCCGCATGATTTTCCACCGCCAGCGGGAGGCCGAAGAAGGCGCGCATCGCTCCGCTTTCCGGCGCATCGAGCAGAGCCCCGTGCTCCAGCAGCACGCGGGAGCAAGTCTGACGGAAGGCCTCCATCAGTTTCAAAAACTCCCGCGCCGGCATCTGTTCGCGCAGCGGCGTCTCATTCAACATCCGGCAGGTGAGCACCGCGGCTTCACGTTGATCCGGCAGCAGAAAATCGATGCTTTGGGCCACGCTCAGGCGCTGCAGCAACGGACGTCCCATGCGACCGTAGAACCATCGTTCGACCCCCGCGCCGCGCGGCGTCAGGAGCGCCGCCGTGATCAATCCGGCAGTGATTGAGGCCGTCAGCGAGAACGGTTCCCAGCCAATCCCGAATTGTCGCGCCATCAGAATCGACTGCGTCCCCGCAAGAACCAGCGCCATCGCCAGCAGGCCCAGACGCCGGCCCCATGAATCCACCGCCCAGCCCACCCACGCCGCCAGCAGCCCGCCCGCCGCCGCAATTCCGGCAGTGAGAGCGACAGCCGGAACCGTCGTCGCCACATTCCAGAACCGGGCCGCCACTTCTGCCAGGCCCGGTACCCATGCCAGAGCCGCCATCGCCATTCCAATCAGCGCTCCCGCCCACAAACCGCGGGGCGAAGGCGCGGCCCGCACACGCAGAGGTGCGGCGGCCGGAGCTTTGTGAGGGTCGGCAGTGAAAGCCATGGGACGAAAGGAGGGGGAAATCTGCGCGCGATCATACCTCAGTCGCCGCCGCAGACAACTTCCGGTTTCAGGGGCGGCAAGCCGGGCCGGACCGGGGGAAAATCCAGTTGCGCAGGCAGGGGCTTCATCTATTGCTCCCGCCCACGGTTTCCCGGTCCATTCGCGCGGTTAGCTCAGTGGTAGAGCACCTCCCTGACACGGAGGGGGTCACAGGTTCGAACCCTGTATCGCGCACCATTTTTCCCGCACGCCGTCCCGCAAGGACGGCGTTTTCGTGTCGCGGACACTCCGTGAATCAACTGCTGATGAGTAATCCCTATCAACCTCCCGGATCGGAACTGAAGCCGCTTGCAGCCTCGCGGGGAATCGCCGGCCGCTTGCGCGAACTTCGTTCGTCTCCAGGTGCCGCGTGGGCGGGGCCACTGCTAATCTTATTGGCATTGATGCTCCTGTCGTCCGTGCTGAAATCAGAGGTTCCGGGAGCGCCGTGGTACTGGGCGCACCCGGAACAGTGGAGCTACCCGGTACAGACGCTCGTGACGCTGGCGGCAGTCGCCTTTTGGTGGCGGCAATACAAATTCACCCCGCTGACCGCGCGGCATGTGGCGTGGGCTGTGATAGCGGGGACGGTTGGCATTGTGTTGTGGATTTTGCCGTCGTGGCTCTATGACCGGAATGTGGTCCCGGAAAACGAATGGCTCGGCTTCACTTCGCGCAGCGGTGATGGATTCGATCCCACGATGTGGGCCGATAGTCCGGGAGTTTATTGGAGCGTCGTGGCGATGCGGTTGTTCCGAATGACTGTGGCCGTGGCCTTCGCAGAGGAACTTTTCTGGCGCGGCTTTCTCTGGCGCACCGTGTCCGATCCGTACCGGGACTTTCATCAGGTGCCGTTCGGATTATGGAACTGGAAGGCCCTCGCGTTTACGGTCGCGCTGTTTACGTTTGCCCATGGAACGCCTGACCGGCTCGCCGCAGTAGTGTGGTGCCTCATCGTGAGTTGGCTTTACGTCCGCACGAAAAGCGTCGGAGCCTGCGTCATCGCCCACGCGGTGTCTAATCTCATCCTCGGCATCTACGTCATGATCACGCGGCAGTGGGGGTTCTGGTGAGCCCGGAGGACGGATGATTCCATGCTTTGAGAAATCAACCGGAGCGGCATAACCTGCATGCATGAACACCGGACGCCGTGAATTTCTAAGCACCTCTCTGCTCGCGGGAGCGGCTCTTTCGTCGCCAGGCATTGCCGCAGAAGGGTCGAATCCTGTCGCGAGAGAAAACGCCCTGCCCGGCACGCGCGAATGGATGCTGGCAAAGCCGCGGATCGATCCGGCCACGAAATTCCGTTGCCCGTGGATCGAAGGATTTTGCTCGCGGACGAGTGTGAAGGCGGGGGAGCAAATTGAGCTCTTCGTCAGCACGAATCCGGCGTCGGAGTTCACCATCGATGTCTATCGCATGGGCTGGTATGGCGGCGAGGGCGGCAGGCACCTGAAGAAACTGGGGCCACTTCCAGGGAAGGTGCAGGCGGATCCGCCCGTGGGCGAAAAGCGCCTGCGCGACTGCCGGTGGCAAGCGGCGGCGGCCCTCACCATTCCAGACGACTGGGTGAGCGGTGTCTATCTCGGCAAGCTGACGGAGTTGAGCGGCGGCACGCAGAGTTACGTGGTATTCATCGTGCGCGATGACCGGAAGGCGGATTTTCTTTTCCAGTGCAGCGACCACACATGGCAGGCCTACAACCGCTGGCCGGATCACTTCGCGCTCTACGACGACGGCAAAACTGGATGGTACTGGGGCGGGAACGTGCAGGTGAGTTTCAACCGCCCCTACGGCAAATACTGCCAGATCTTCGACGCGCCGCTGAGCACCGGCAGCGGGGAGTTCCTGCTGTGGGAATTCCCGCTCGCCTTCTGGATGGAGCAGCACGGCTATGATGTGACTTACATTTCCAATCAGGATACGCACCGCGATGCCGAGGGCCTCAAACGCGCCGCCGGATTTCTCAGCGTGGGACACGATGAATACTGGACCATCGAGATGTTCCGCAACGTGCAGGCGGCCATCGCTGCAGGCGTAAGTGCGGCGTTTTTGTCAGGCAACGCGGTGTGCGGCAAAGTGCTTTACGATCAAAGGTTGCGGGCATTCGAGCGGGTGGGCGTGTTCGGTCCTCCGGGCGGGACAAAAGAGTTTGAACAGATGAAGTCGCTGGCGCACGAACGACCCTACGCCAACGAACTCATGGGCGCGCACAGCACCGGACCGGTCACCGGCGGCGCGGACTGGACTTGCGCGCTGCCGGACCACTGGCTCTTCGCAAAGACCGGCATGAAGAAGGGCGACGGGATTCCCGGTCTCGTCGGTTGGGAATGGCACGGCGATCCTGCGAACATCCCCGGGCTGGAGACTGTTGCCACGGGTCCCACCCAATCCGCTCCCGGCAAACCTAACGGCGGCGTTTTCACCGCGACTGTTTATCCAGGACCTAAGGAAAATTTCGTCTTCAATGCCGCCACTATCTGGTGGGCCGACGGCCTCAGCGCGCCGCCGGGTTATGTGAGGCCGTCTGTTTACACTTCTCCCAAGGGCCCGGACGCGCGGGTGCAGCAGATAACGAAGAATCTTCTGGAGCGCATGAAGGCCGGGCGGCGCTGAAGGGTGTTACGATCACTTCAATTCTGGCAGCGCTCGCTCCCACCTTGTGATCTGCCATGCGAAAAGGTATTCGCCGCGTTTTCCAAGGTCATACCATGGTGCAGCGACGGGTCCTTTGCCGCCATGGCGGTTGATGATGTCCACGAGGCCGGCCTCGGTGGCGGCACTCATGGGGAGGCGATGCGCAAGAGGCTCGTCATGCAGCGACCAGAGCTTCCGTTCCGCGAACTCATAGACCCACAGCGGGCGGTCCGCGGCGTCGATGGTCGCCGGGCGGCGGCGGGTAGCGTAGAGGGCCGCGCCATCGAACGACCAGCGAATGTCACCGGTGACCTCGTCTTTCTTTGTGCAATCGATGCGCTGAAAACAGACCGGCGGCCCGGCATCGGCTGCCGGCTCAGTGAGCAGCCATGCCTCCCGGCTGGCCGGCCTCCCCTTCTGGTAGAGCACAAAACTGGAGGCTCCCGCGGGACCCTTCGCCCGCGACAGCGAAGGACTGCGCATGACGTTGAGCAATTCCATCACTCCCAGCAGGAGGACCGCGCCCGCCAACAGCCAGAAAAACAGGCGCGGCTTCCATGCGCCTCCCACAGTGACTTTGATTTTGGCCGGTTGCTTCGCCACGCGCTTTGTGTGCGTGAACATTTTCCGCTGTGCCAGGGGGAAAGCGGTGCTCAGTGCTCAGTGCTCAGTTCTCAGTGCTCAGTGTGCGGTGGCGATTGCGAACCGAGAACCGAGAACCGAGAACTTCTTCCTTCCAATCCCATGCCTAAACTCTGCGCCATTCCCAAAGCCTACATGGCCGCCCTCTGCAAAACGGGCGAAATGACTCTCCGCCAGTGGATCGATATGGCCGCCACGCTTCCGCTCGACGGCCTGGAGTGGTACAGCGGTTTTCTCGAAATGGACGACGAGGCGAACTGGACGCCGCTGCGGGAGTACGCGGCGGACAAGGGCCTATCCATCCCGATGATGTGTTGCTCGCCGGACTTCACGCATTCGGATGCCGTATTTCGCGCGGCGGAAATTGAGAAAGAGAAGCGATGGATCCGCATGTCTGCGGCATTGGGCTGCGGTTACTGCCGGGTGCTCAGCGGGCAGCGCCGTCCGGAGGTTAGCCGCGCCGAGGGGATTCGCTATACTGTGGAAAGCATTGAGGCGTGCCTGCCGTTCGCAGCGGAGCACGGAGTCACCCTCATTCTGGAGAACCACTACAAGGACGACTTCTGGGAGTACCCGGAGTTCGCGCAGCGCATGGATGTCTTTTGCGACATCGTGAAGGAGATCGATCATCCTAACTTCGGAGTGAACTACGACCCGAGCAACACCATCCTCATCGGCGAGGACCCTATCGAACTGCTGCGCCGCGTGGTGGACCGCGTCGTCACCATGCACGCCAGCGACCGTTTCCTTGCCGAAGGTACGCTGGAAGACCTGCGCCGCGAGGAAGCCGGCGTCATGGGTTACGCCAAACGCCTTCGCCATGGCGAAATCGGCAAGGGACTCAACGACTACGACACCATCTTCAGCATCCTCAGCGCCGCCGGATTCAATGGCTGGGTCAGCATCGAGGATGGCGTGGATGGATTCGAGCAATTGCAGAACAGCGCGGAGTTTCTGCGACAGAAGTTCAATCAGCACTGGCCAGTCCCCGCCTGACCCGATGCGGCGCTGCATTCTCTATTGAGCGTGGCGGCGAAAGGCGCATGGCTGACGCCTTTCCATCACCGCATTCCATGAGTCTAACGATTGGCTGTCTCTCCGAAGGCAAACTGTTCATTACCCGTCCCGGTGAAGCGGAAACGGAGATCAAGTCTGCATTCGTGGACAGCCTGAGGGACCGGCTGCAGTCGATCAAGAACCGTCGGGAGTGGAAGTCGAGCGGCACCGGAGCGCAATTCGCGCGCGGCGGACTGCCCATCGCGACGGGAGATTTTGAAGTGGACCGGTTTCAGGCGCAATTTTCCGCGGTGTGTCCCGGTCTGGAGCCGGGCCGAATTCTGTACGCCATCGATGCCGGCGATGTGCACGGCATTTTCAGCTATTCGCTGACGGATCGCGAAGAGTATCGGCTGGTTCACGGCCCATCGCGGCGGTTTTCATGGCTGCAGGCCCATGCCGGCGGAGAGGAAGTGGCGGTCGCGGTGACCCAGCAGGACGGCACCGGCTGTATCGGGTTGCTGCGTCCAGGCAAAGCCGGCGGCGTTCGCGAGATCACGGAAGGCGACGCCATCGATGCTTATCCGGCGTGGGCGCCGGGCACTGGACGGAGCGTGGTCTATCAATCCAGCGGCATCGCGCGCCGCAACGGTCAGTGGGTGGGGCTCGGTCCGGCGGTGTTGCAGCAGCTCGACCTTGAGAGCGGCGGCATCGAGCCCCTGACAGACGATGAGGGATCCGACTATCTTTGCCCGTCGTTCGGTCCTGGCGGCGAACTTTACTACATCCAGCGCCCGTATGAGGCGGTGGCCAAAGTGAAGCCGCATGTCGTGCTGAAGGACATTCTGTTCTTCCCGTTCCGTCTGCTGCGCGCGCTTTTCGCGTTTCTCAATGTCTTCTCCATGCTCTTCAGCGGCAAGCCTCTCAAGACGGCGGGCGGCCCGAAACGTGATGGTCCGGACCCGAAAGCCGTGTTCCTCTATGGCCGCTGGGTTCACGTGCAGCAGCAGCTTAACAAAAACCAGCCGGAGGAGACACTCTCGGCGGTGCCCCGCTCGTGGGTGCTGAAGCGCCGGCCGGCGGGCACGGCCATCTCCGCCGCGGAAACCGTCGCCAGCGGAGTCATGGCCTACACCGTCGTCGCTGACGGAACCATCCTTTACTCGAACGGCCGGGGCATTTTCAGTCTCACACCCGGGAACCGTTCGCCGCAAAAGATAAGCTCCCGGCCGCTGGTCACGTGTTTGTTCGCGACGAACGAGTGAGAGCCCTGACTTCCTCCGCCAATGTCCGGCACTAAAAAAAGTCCTCAGAACGGCACGCGACTTACGGGCCGCGGGGCCGGGCTGTTGCTGCTCTCGCTGGCAGTGACGGTGACCGGCGCAGTCATTCCGGAACCGAATGCCGTGCGTCTCGGCTTGCTCGGTATGCTCCTGCTGCCGGTGACATGGCCGCTGGCGAGGCGGAATCTTCGCGCGTTGCGCATCGAGCGGCGCCTGCCGGAATCGTGTTTCGCCGGGCAGTTGTTTTCCATGGATCTCGAACTGGTGAACGACAAGCCGCGGATGGACAGCGTGGCCGTGGACCTCGATGACGGCATCGCCGGGCCCGCGGAACGGGGCATGACCGCCCGCTGGATTCGCAGCCGCGGCGGGCGGGTCTCGCGAACCCTAACCACCCGCCTGCTGCGGCGCGGCGTGGCGCACCGCCTTCGCAGCATGCTCTCGTCTTCGTTTCCGCTGGGACTGTGGCGCAGCCGCCAGGAAGTGCGCGATGTCATCGAAGTGGTCGTCTATCCCCGCCCGGTCACACCGCGCACGCTGGAAGAGGCGACAGACTCCGCGATGATCGACACGGATGAAGCCGAGAGCACGCACCGCGACTGGATGGGCGACTTCCACGGCGTGCGCGCGTTTCAACCAGGCGACCGGCTCAAGCTCATCCACTGGGCGAGCACTGCCCGCAGCGGCGGCGCGCTCATGGTGCGGCAGTTCGACCGTCCGTTGCCGGAGAAATACTTCGTCGTCTTCCATAGCATCTTTCCCGGGAAGCAAACCGGCGAACGCGGCGACGCCTTTGAAAGCGCCATGGAACTCCTCTGCGGCCTGCTTATGCACTGCCGCGATCAAAGCATCCCGCTCGACCTCGTAGCCTCCTTTGAAGAGTGGCGGGTCATTCCTGTCGGCACTCCACAGCAAATCGAGGACGCGCTCTATCTTCTCGCTGCCGCGCGCCGCAACGGCGAGCGCGATCCTGCGAACATGATCCGCGCCCTCGCCGGCGTCGAACGCCACACCCGGGTCTTCATCCTCAGCGACGTGTCCGTCAAAGACTGGGAGCCCCTCCTGCCGGAGTTTCCTTTTACCGTCACCTGCCTCAGTGTCTCCGACCTCCGCATCAAGCGGCCAGGCCTCAATTTCAAAACGATGGCCTGAAAAGACTAGCAACAATCAACCCTCAACTATCAACTATCCCCCCCTCCCCATGCGTTCCGCCCTCGTCATCTATTGCTTCTTCCTCGCCGTCGAGGCGGGATTGGCGTGGGCGGTTTCCGGTAATCCATTTCTCGCCGCAGCGATGACCTGCGGGCTGCTGACTTATGCGGCGGTGTGGAAAGCGCGCGGGCCATGGGGGGAGATCGTGCGCGCCTTGACGGCGGGGCTTATCGCGGTGGCTGGCCCGCTCTATTATAAAGCGTTCATGCTGCCCACGATGCTCTGTTTTATCGCGCTGCCGCATTTGCTCGCCGCGACGCAGTGCTTTTGGGAAATTGCGCTCGGCAACGATCCCGCGCAGCAGAACCAGCGAATGCGAACGGTGGTGTTCACCGTCGCGTTTTATGCCGCGATGGGCCTGGTGTTTCTGTTGCTGCGGGGAGAGGAGACAAGGGTGAGCCGGTGGGTCACGGGCCCGCTGGCGATTCTGGTGCTGCTGGCGGCACTGCCCGCATGGGACCTTGCGCGCGTGGCCCGGCTGAAATCCGGACGTGCCCGCGCCGCGCCACGTTCGGTGCTGGTGCGGCGAATAATTCTGCTGTTAGCAGTGCTCGGCATGGTCGCCGCCGTATTCACCGGCGTGCTGCCCGCCGCCGCGGAAAAGCTCTGCGCCGTCTCGCCGCACTGGCGCGCCAAAGTTGACACGCCGGAGAAACCAAGACCGCATCCCCCACAGCCGCCGCCTCCATCGAACGGCTCGGCCACAAGGCCGGGAATGGATAGTTCCGCCATGACCGGACGCCATCAATTGCCGCAAAAGTCCAACCTTCAGTCGCTCGGCATCCCGCAGCTTCACGTGCGCATCAAAGACAAGACCACGGCCACCCGCATGGCTAACGGAACCGTCTATGTGCGCAGTCATACGCTGGACGCATGGAAGGACGACGCCGGCGCATGGGAATCGTCCATCGCCGGCGGTCAATGGCTGGCTGATGCCGCGGACGGCGCCGCGGACGGACAGATCACGCTGAAGGAGCCGCCGCTGCCGCCGGTGGAGCACACGGTATTTCTCGACAATGCGGACGGCTACTCGCTGCCCGCGCTGCAAGGGATCTGCGCCTACCGGTTGCCGAACGTCTTTGCCGTGCCCGGAGACCTCTTTCAAATGCAGGCCACGGGCAACATCAGTTACGAGGCGGTGTCCGCGCCCGCCGTTTGGGATCAATTCCCGGACCCCGCCAAACTTCGCGCCGGACGCACCGGCAATCCCGCGCAGACCAAAACGCCCGACAGCCCGGCGCTTTCGAGCCTCATCTATGGCGAGGCCATTCTCCGTCCGAATAACAAAGCCAAACTCTCGACCCGGATCAGCGGCATCCGTCAGTGGTTCAAAGAAAACATCCGTTACAGCACCGTCATGGCAGGCCACGAATCGCTCCCGGCTCTGGACAATTTCCTCGCCGGCGAGCGCAAAGGTTATTGTGACTTCTACGCGTCCGCTGCGTGCCTCATGCTGCGCTTCTCGGAAGTGCCCACACGAGTGGCCTACGGCTATGCCGGGCACGACTACGACGAGGCGGCAGGCGTGTTCACATTCACTGACGATTCCGCTCATGCATGGACGGAAATTTTTCTGGAGAACTACGGTTGGACCGTCTGTGATTTCACTCCGCCGGAAAACCTGGGGAGTTTGAAAGGCACTCCTCCGGCCAAGCCTGAGTTCAAAGAGAACGCCTACGAGCCGGTGCAGCCGAAAAAGCCGGACGCGGCGCCTGACAAAGAACCAGATGAGTTCCCGGTGACCTCGCGGTGGAATGACATGGTCGAAAAGGCCCTCGCCATGAAGCCGATGGAACTGACCAAAGAGGCCGTGAAGTGGTTCGCACTCCTTTGCATCGCCGCGCTGTTGCTGCGCTGGCTTTGGAAGAAGGGAGTGAAAGCAAAAGGCGACGAAGAGGATGCGTTTGCCGCAGATGAGCATCAGCCGCCCTACTTCGCGGAGTTCCTGCGGGTGTTTTGTGAAGCCGGCTGCCCGCGCGCGGGCGGCAGCACGCCCCGCGAATATTTCACCACCCTGAATTCCAGGGGACTCGCCGGGCCGGAGTTTGCCCCGATGATTTCCTATCACTATCACTGCCGCTACGCCGATGCCGGACGGGACGGGGATCAGGAGGCCGCATGGCTCACGCTTGCCCGCGAGACCGGCGAGCGTCTCCAGCAGTCCCGCTCGCAGTCATGAAGATCGATATCGTGACCATCTTCCCGGAAATGTGCGCCGCGCCGCTCGGCGTCAGCATTATGGGACGCGCGCAGGAAAAAGGATTGTTGCAACTTGCCGTCCACGATCTCCGCCAGTGGACCACCGACAAACACCGCCGCGTGGATGACGAACCCTACGGCGGAGGACAGGGAATGGTCATGACGTGCGAGCCTCTCTTCGCCGCCGTGGAAGCACTGCGCTCGCCGGATTCCCGCGTCGTGCTCATGACGCCTCAGGGCCGCCGGATGGACCAGGCAGTCGTCGCGTCGTTTACGCCGTGCGCCCACCTCATCATTCTCTGCGGACACTACGAAGGCATCGATCACCGCGTCGTCGAAGCTCTCGTCGATGACGAGATTTCCATCGGCGATTACATCCTCACCAATGGAGCCATTGCCGCGAATATCTTCGTCGATGCCGTCGTTCGCCTCCTGCCCGGCGCGCTCGGTGATGAACGCTCTGCCGCCGAGGATTCGTTTTCCGAGGGCCTCATCGAAGCGCCGTGCTATTCCCGGCCCGAGGACTTCCGCGGCATGAAAGTGCCTGACGTGCTCCTCAGCGGCCACCACGCCAAAATCGCCGCGTGGAAAAAGGAGCAGGGCCTCCGCCGCACTCTGACAAACCGGCCGGATTTGCTGCCGGACTAGCAGTGCGTTTCAGTAAAGGTGCGGGGCGCCGTTCGGTGTCCACCCTTTAGGGTGCGGGGGGTGATGCCACTGACATCCGCCCCCCGGCACCCTAAAGGGTGGACACCGAACCTTGAGCCGGTGGCAGCAGGCGCAGCCGCACCGCACCGAGATCCAAAAACTTCCGTAACGGCACCGGAGACCAACCCGGCCTTTCTTTCCCGGGGCAAGTCGATCGTGCGCCGCGCCCCGGCGGTCAGGTGATCGAGCCTGGCGGGTTGGAGACCAACTGCGGCGACGCTCTTACATTATATAGTACATGCCCGCACGCTTTTGAGAATGCTCTTTACCCGAAAAGCGCGCGTGCCTACCGGAGGCGGCCATGAGTTCCTCCTCCTACGCCAGCCGGCACCTCGGTTCGGATTCCGACGCTATCGCCAAGATGGCCGCTGTGTGCGGTCACGCTTCGCTGGACTCCCTCGTGGAGGCCACGGTTCCGGCTTCGATCAGGACCGCGGCAGCACGGAGCGGCACTTGCCAAGTGCCGGAAGGAGCAGGGAAAGACGGCACTTGGCAAGTGCCGCTCCGTGCCGCGCGTCCGCTGGAGTTGCCGGCAGCGCTTGGAGAACAGGAAGCATTGGCCGAATTGCGCAGCGTGATGGGCCGCAACAAAGTGATGAAATCGTTCATCGGTCAGGGGTATTACGGGACGGTGACGCCGCCGGTGATCCAGCGGAACATTATGGAAAACCCGGGCTGGTACACGGCCTACACGCCCTATCAGGCGGAGATCAGCCAGGGGAGGCTCGAGGCGCTGCTGAATTTTCAAACGATGGTCACCGAACTCACCGCGCTGCCCGTGGCGAATGCCTCTCTTTTGGATGAAGGCACGGCGGCGGCGGAGGCGGTGACGCTTTGCCAGAATGCGGCCAAAGTGAAGAACCCGCGCCGCATCATCGTCGATGACCGCGTGTTTTCTCAAACGCTGGAAGTCATCCGCACGCGATGCGAACCGATGGGCATCGAGGTGTCCGTGGCGCGAGCGGAAGGGGCCGCATTCGCACCGGACGATGGTGTCTTTGCCGTCGT
>Ga0190270_10001115_pt1 | contig 12310 bp, 9 predicted proteins | sample Popmic320T_FD_133748 | JGI IMG/M metagenome (GOLD analysis project Ga0190270, IMG submission 133748) | Populus adjacent soil microbial communities from riparian zone of Weber River, Utah, USA - 320 T | ecosystem: Environmental > Terrestrial > Soil > Riparian zone | place: USA: Utah | collected... | reverse complement strand
TCGAGCTCGGAATGGAGCTCGATCGAGCCGCCATGCGCCTCGACGAACTGGCGGGCGAGCGGCAGGCCGAGCCCGACCGCCGGCTCGTCCTCGCCGCGCTCGCCGACGCCCTCCGCGGTGCGGTGGAAACGGTCGAACACCAAAGCCAGATCGGCAGGTGCAATGCCGCGGCCATTGTCGGAGACGACGATCCGTGCCTCATCGCTCTCGCCGTCGGCGTGAAGCAGCACGCGCCCGCCCTCGTCGGTGTAGTGGAAGGCGTTGGCGAGGACGTTGCCGAGCGCCTGGGCGAGGCGCCCGCGATCGCCGGTGATCGCGCCGACGCTCGCGTCGATCTCGACCGCGAAGTCGATCCCCTTGCGTTCGGCGCGGGGCCGCACTTCCTCCGCCGCCTCGCGGCACAGCTGGGCAAGGTCGACCTCCTCTTCGGCGAGGAGCAGGCTGCCGCTGTCGCTCTGGGTGAGGTCGAGGACGTTGTCGATCAGCGCGCCGAGACGGACGACGCTCTCGAGGATCGCGGCCACATAGTCGCGCGCCGTCGCCGGCAGCTCGCCGGAATAGCCGGCGGCCATCATCTCGGCGAAGCCGGCGATCGAGGTGAGCGGAGTCCGAAGCTCATAGCTCATGTTCGAGACGAAGGCGGTCTTGACCCGGTCCGTCTGCTCGAGCGCCTCGTTGCGGTCCCGCAGCGCCGCCTCGACCCGGCGGCTGTCGGTGACGTCGAGCATGGTGAAAAGAGCGTTGCCGTCGGGGAGCGGCACCGCGGCGAACTCGAACTCGCGGCCGCTGGTGAGGGAAAGCCGGCCGCTCCTTTGCTTGCGCTCGACCGTGGCGCTGCGCACCAGTTCGCGCACCATATTGGCCTGGCCGCGGTCGCGCAGCTTGGCGGCGATGTGCTTCGCGAGCGCATCGACGCGCGGGTGCGCGGCGAGCTGCGCCTCCTCGAACTGCCAGAGCTCGCGGAAGCGATTGTTCCAGAGGTGGAGCCGCCCGTCCGAGGCGAACACGCCGATCGCTTCGAACAGATTGTCGAAGGTCGCGGTGCGCACCCTCAGCAAGGTGTCGCGCGCCGAGGCGAGCTGGATCTGCTCGGTGCGGTCCTCGAAGATCAGCAGCAGGCCGCCATCGGGGAGCGGCTGGGCGACGACGCGCAGATGCTTGCCGCCCGGGAGCAGCCACTCCTCCTCGGCCGCGGAAAGGCCGGCGGTGAACCAGCCCCGCCTTTCCTCCTTCCAGTCGGGAAAATCGCGCACTTCGGGCAAATTGCCCGCTTCGCGCATCGCCTCGATCACCCGATCGAACTCGGGGCGGTCGGCGAGGAAGTCCGAAGTCAGCGAAAACAGCCGGGCGAAGGGCTGGTTGAAGAAGGTCAGCGCCCGATCCCGCCCGAACTGGGCGACACCCGCGGAGAGGCGATCCAGCATGTCCCGCTGCGCCCGCACGAACCGGGAGAGCTCGGCCCGCGCCTGCTCCCGCTCCTCGACGTCGATCGCGAAGCCGGCGATGCCGGCGCCGATCGGCACCTCGACGACGTGCATCGTCCGCCGCTCGCCCGCGATGGTCGCCGGGAGCGTCCGCACCAGCGGATCGCGGCCCTCGGGCGGCAGCGCCCGCGCACCCCCATCCTCGACCAGCTCGATGCCGGCCTCGACGACGCCTTCTGCATCCTGCCCCTCGACCGCGGCGACATAAGCGCCGTTGACCATCGCCAGCCGCCGGTCGGGTCCCCGATGCCAGACCGGGAACGGCGCCGCCTCGATCAGCGCCGACAGCGCGTCCAGCGCGCTCGCGTGGCGCTCGAGATCGCCGCGCAGCTGGAGCGCCTCGTCCTCGCTCTCGGTCGCGTCGAAAAACCACAGCAGGACCGCGCCGTTGGGCCAGGGCCGCGGCGCCGGCGCGCCGACCGCGCGCAGCGCGCACGACGAGCCGGGCAGGCGCAGCGCACGGCTAAAGCCGCTCCCCGCAGTCGAGCTTTCCTCGATCGCGGCGCCGAGAGAAAAGGCGTCGTCCGCCGCGAAGACAGCCGATGCAACCAGATCCTCCCAGCGGGCGGGCACGGTTTCGATGCCCAGCAAGGAGGCGAGCCGAACCGAGCCCTCCAGCCTGCCGTCGCGTGCGACCAGCAGCGGCACGGCCGGACCGCCTTCGAGCAGGGCTTCCGCCCGCCCCGCCGAACGGCGTTCGCCGCCGGCCGCGCGCGCGCGCCGCAGCCCGTGCAGCATTGCGAAGCCGGCGAGGCACAGCCAGGCGCCGCAGACCAAAGCGAGCAGGGCCAGCTCGGTGCGGGACAGCTCGATCATGATTGGGGCGCGGTGAGTTGAACGGACAGCATCGCCCTTTCTGTAGACGGCGGCCGCGCGCAGCGGAAGCCGTGCGGCAGGAAGGCCGCCGCGGAGCTGAGGCCAACCGCTACCCACTTGGGCGGCCCGCTGGTAAAGGCCTGATTCGGGATTGAAATTTCTGCCTCGGCGGCGGCGCCGGCGAACTGTGGGGTTTACGCAACACCGAGGGACATTCCGTGGGGCGCTGCCACTGATTTGTTGTATCGCTCCGCGCGCCTGTTTAGCTGAGGTTAATCTTCTAATGAGGGATGAATCCATGCGCAGCTCTTCCGTACTCCTGATGAACGCCTCGGCGCTGGCGATCATTTTCGGCGCCACGCCGGCTTTCGGTCAGACCCAGCCGACCCAGACCACTCCGGCGACTGGCGCCGGCGCGACCCAGGGTCCGCCCGAAGTGGTCGTCCCGGCGAGCGCGGAGGAAGAAGCTGAGCAGGGCGATCCGGATGCCGGTCCCCGCGACGCCGACGGTTCCTCGGCCACCGGCGGCACCATTACCGTCACGGGTAGCCGCATCCGTCTTCCGAACCTCGAATCGTTCGAGCCGACCACGACTCTCGACCGCCGCCAGGTCGACGAGCGCAATATCACCAATGTCGCCGACGCGCTGAACGAGCTTCCGGGCTTCCGCGGCAGCGTCACTCCCGCGGGTGCGCAGGGGTCGTTCGGCCAGGGCGTTAACTTCGTCAACAATTACGGGATGGGCTCGAACCGGACCCTGACCCTGATCAACGGCCGCCGCTTCGTCAGCTCGAACGTGGTCACTTTGTTCAACCAGGGCACGCAGGGCACCCAGGTCGATCTCAACATCGTCCCGGTCATCCTGCTCGAGCGCATCGACACGGTCAGCACCGGCGGCGCCCCGGTCTACGGGTCGGACGCCATCTCCGGCACCGTCAACATCATCCTGCGCTCGCAATATGAGGGCCTCGAGCTGAACGCGCTGAGCGGCATCACCGAGGAAGGCGATGCGTTCCGCGCCAACGTCTCCGTCCTGGGCGGCTGGAACTTCGGCGAGCGCGCCAACCTCACGGTCGCGCTCTCGCACGACCAGATCGACGGACTGCTGTACAACGACCGCGACTTCCTGCGCCGCAACCTCGGCAACGCGACCAATCCGACTTCCGCGCTCGCCGCCACGGTACGGCCGGGCGGACCGACGGTCGCCAATGACGGCCGCGTCAACCCCTTGATCGGTTTCAACAACAGCACGACCGACCTGAACCCGGGCCTGGTTCTGATCCGCAACGTCAGGATCCCCTTCCTGACTCGCGGCGGCCTGATCACGCGTACCAACCTTTCGAACCCGAGCCCGCTCGCGCCGACCGCCGACTGGCTTTGCCGGAACACCAACCCGAACGACCCGGCGTCCTGTTTCGACGGCGCCAACGGCGACCCGACCACGACGGCGCTGCAGTTCGATCCGAACGGCAACCTCGTTCCGTTCGACCAGGGCGTCATCTTCTCCGGGACGAGCAATGGCGGCGGCGACGGCTTCGCCTTCAACGACTTCGCGCAGATCACCTCGGATCTCGAGCGCTGGACGGCGATGGCCTTCTACACGATGAACCTCACCGACAATATCGAGCTGTTCCTCGAAGGCACGCACTTCCGCTCGCGCGCCGACGAGCTCGTCCAGCAGCCGACGTTCAACGCCAACCTGTTCGGCGGCGGCAGCGCGGAGCTGCGGTTCAACGTCAACTCGCCGTTCCTGACGCAGCAGGCCCGGGACACGCTCATCGCCCGCGGCGTCACCACCTTCCAGCTGTCGCGCGCCTCGCTCGACCTCGCCGATCTGACCGGTTTCAACGAGACCCGGATCTGGCGCTTCGTCGGCGGCTTGCGCGGCGATCTCACGGTGATGAACCAGAACTGGAACTGGGAAGTCTACGGCAATTGGGGCGTCGCAAACAGCCACGATCTGGGCCAGAACATCCATCAGCAGAGGTTCGTCAACGCGGTCAACAACTGCCAGCTGAACCCGGGCGTGAACAATGTGACGCCCGGCTTCAACCCGATCGCCGACCCCAATTGCCAGTCGCTCAATCTGCTCGGCGAGGGCCGTGCGTCGCAGGCGGCGCGCGACTATGTCATCCAGGAAACCGAAGTCCGCAGCCGGCAGGAGCAATGGTCGGTCGTCGCCAACCTCGGCGGGACCTTGTGGGACCTGTGGGGCGGCGGCCCCTTGGGCTTCAACATCGGTTACGAGCACCGCAACGAATATGCGAAGTTCGAGCCCGACCAGTTCCTGCAGCAGGGTCTCGGCCGTTCGGTCGCGATCACGCCGCTCACCGGCCAGTACAATCTCGACGAGGTGTTCGGGGAATTGCTGATCCCGCTGGTCTCGCCGGAGACGGGCCTGTCGTTCATCCAGAGCGCCCAGATCTTCGGCCGTGCCCGCTACGTGCACAACACGGTGAACGGCGGCTTCTACTCCTGGGCCGTGGGCGGTCACCTCGCCCCGATCGAGGACATCGAGTTCCGCGGCAATTTCACCCGCTCGTTCCGGTCGCCCGCGATCACCGAGCTGTTCCTGCCGATCGTCAACGCGTTCAACACGGTTCCGGACCTGTGTTCGCTCGCCAATCGCAACGCGGGCGCGGTCCCGGCGATCCGGCTCGCGAACTGCACGGCCTTCCTAGCCAAGTTCCCGAACGCCACTCCGGACCCGGCATCGACCGCGACCGTCCCGGTTCAGTCGGGCGGCAATACCGGCCTCGACAATGAGAAGGCCGACAGCTGGACGGCGGGCTTCATCCTGCGGCCGCGCTTCCTGCCGCGGTTCAGCATGACGGCCGACTATATCAGCATCACGATCAACGACCCGATCGCGAACCTCACGATCGCACAGGTCGCCTCGGGCTGCTTCGACAATACCGAGTTCGATGCCACCGATCCGGCCAACGGGAACAGCTTCTGCTCGCTGATCGTGCGCGATCCGACGACCGGTCGCGTCGTCAACAACCCGGCCACTCCGGCGATCCGCACCGGCTTCGTCAACGGCCAGGAGATCAAGTTCCGCGGTATCCAGGGCACGATGAACTACAGCATCCCGATCGAGCGCTGGGGCATGAACGGCACCTTCTCGGTCGGCGGCGACATGCTCTACGTCCAGAGCCGCCTCAACAACATTACCGGCGTTGCGCCTTCGCGCAGCGACGGCATCGTCGGCGATCCCGAATTCGCCGGCCAGCTTCGGCTGCGCTATGTCGAGGACACCTGGGGCGTGAACACGACGGTGAACTACACCGGCGAGCAGGTGATCAGCCGCTTGAACCGCCGGACCGGCGTCGCCGGCTCGGGCCCGGACGCCCGCGAGATCGACGAGTATGACGATTACGTCACGGTCAACGCCGGCATCTGGTTCGACGCCAGCCGCGACTTCCGCCTGACGCTGGCCGTGACCAACCTGTTCAACCGTCAGGGCCAGGAATATTTCGGCGAGCTGATCCCGGGCAGCTTCAACGACCTGCTCGGCCGCCGCTACGCGGCGAGCGCCCGGGTCCGCTTCTAAGCCGCCCGGCGCCGAACCACTTCAAGGGGCCGCTCTTCGGAGCGGCCCTTTTTTTGTCCGCTCTCCAGCGCTCAGCTCGCTGCACCACCGCGCCCCACCGCCCCACCGCTTCAAGCGGAGGCGATGCAATGCTGTGCGCCGTCGGGCGACCGATCGACTGGCCTGAACAACGAAAAACCCCGGCTCGGGCGAACCGAGCCGGGGTCTTACGATCCGCGAACTGGTGCGGATTAATCCATCGAATTCTTGACGTTGTTGAAGGTCGTGCCGAGCTGCGTGCCGAGCTGGGTCATGGCGCCGATGGCGGCGACCGCGATCAGGGCGGCGATGAGGCCGTACTCGATGGCAGTGGCACCCTTGACGCTCTTGAAGATGTTACGAATGAACTGCATGTCTGGTCTCCTCATTGGAAGGTGTCCAATCCCTCCGACAAGTCTCACTAACGCTGACGAGTTAACAAATTGCTTCCCGCTCGCAGCGTCCGCCCCTCGATTCTGAGGAGCCGCCGTTGGAGCCAGCCATCCGCGAAATGGATTCCTCGCCGGCGGACGGCGTCGTCATGGGGATGCGCGAGCGGCTGGATGCCCTCAGCGAGGGACGGCGATACGCCTCAGCAGGGAATGTCGGCGGGGCAATTCGATCGACCGCCGGTGCCGTAGCGGACGACCGTCTGGCGGTTCTGCGAGCTGCTCAGGTCCTCCTTCGCGCGCTCGGCGACGGTGTCCCATTCGCGCTGGGTCATGCAGACCCGCGGCGGCTGCAGGCGGGTGCCGGTCGTCGGCTCGCGGCGGCAGATGCGGCGTTCCTTCTGCTTGCCGTTGGGCTCCTCGGCCGCGGCGACGGCGATCGGCGGAAGCATGACGGCGGCGGCCAGCATCAGGTACGCAATTCGCATCGGTCGCTCCCCCGCGGCCGCAGCCGCCCGCCGCCTTCCCGGCAACGGTTCGCAAGTTCTAGAGTTCGTTCGCCCGAAAAGTAAAGGGCCGGAGCGACGGGGCGGAACGAGTCCGCGCCCGGCCGCATCCGGCCCTTCCCCTGCCCGCTTCGCGCGCTCAGGCGCGGATCAGTAGCGGTAATGGTCCGGCTTGAACGGGCCTTCGACCGGAACGCCGATATAGGAGGCCTGCTTCTCGCTCAGCTTCGAGAGCCTGACGCCGAGCTTGTCGAGGTGGAGCGCGGCGACCTTCTCGTCGAGATGCTTGGGAAGCACGTAGACGTCGTTCTTATATTTGTCGGCGCCGGTCCAGAGCTCGATCTGGGCGAGCGTCTGGTTGGTAAAGCTCGCCGACATGACGAAGCTGGGATGGCCGGTGGCGTTGCCGAGATTCACGAGGCGGCCCTTCGACAGGATGATGATCTTCTTGCCGTCGGGAAACTCGACCTCGTCGACCTGCGGCTTGATCTCGGTCCAGCGCATGTTCTGGAGCGCGCCGATCTGGATCTCGCTGTCGAAATGGCCGATGTTGCAGACGATCGCCATGTTCTTCATCGCGCGCATATGCTCGACGGTGATGATGTCGGCATTGCCGGTGGCGGTGACGAAGATGTCGGCGCGGGGCGCGGCGTCTTCCATCGTCACGACCTCATAGCCCTCCATCGCCGCCTGCAGCGCACAGATCGGATCGACCTCGGTGACGATGACGCGGGCGCCGCCGTTGCGCAGGCTGGCGGCCGAGCCCTTGCCGACGTCGCCGAAGCCGGCGACGCAGGCCACCTTGCCGGCGAGCATGACGTCGGTGCCGCGGCGGATGGCGTCGACCAAAGACTCCTTGCAGCCGTAGAGATTGTCGAACTTCGACTTGGTGACGCTGTCGTTGACGTTGATCGCCGGAAAGGGAAGCTTGCCCTTCTTGGCGAGCTCGTAAAGGCGGTGGACGCCGGTCGTGGTCTCCTCGGAGACGCCCCGGATCGTCTCGACCGTCCTGGTCAGATAGCCCGGACGCTCGGCGAGGAAGCGCCTCAGCGTGGCGACGAAGATTTCCTCTTCCTCGTTCCCGGGCGTCAGAAGCTCCTCGCCGGCCTCGGCGCGGGCGCCCCACAGCGCGAACATGGTGGCGTCGCCGCCGTCGTCGAGAATGAGGTTGCAGGTCTCGTCCTGGCCCCAGTCGAAGATGCGGGCGGCATAATCCCAATATTCCTCGAGCGTCTCGCCCTTGACCGCGAACACGGGCACGCCGGTCGCGGCGATCGCGGCGGCGGCATGGTCCTGGGTCGAGAAGATGTTGCACGAGGCCCAGCGGACCTGCGCGCCCAGTGCCGTCAGCGTCTCGATCAACACCGCGGTCTGGATGGTCATGTGGAGCGAGCCGGTGATGCGCGCGCCCTTGAGCGGCTGCGACGCGCCGAATTCCTCGCGCAGCGCCATCAGGCCCGGCATTTCGGTCTCGGCGATCTCGATCTCCTTGCGGCCGAAGGCGGCGAGGGACATGTCGCGGATCACATAATCGTCGAACTGGGATGCAGCCTGGGTGGCCAAGGCGAGTCTCCTCGAGAAAAAGAAAAGACCGCCGGCAAGGCGAGGCGGTCGCGTGCCCCTTCCCTAGCCGCGACCGCCCCATAATGCAAATATAAAGATATCTTTATATGTGAATGTGTCCGTCGGCCTACGGCACTGCAGAGGCGATCTCGAAGCTGATCGGACACTCGCCGCCAGGCAGAGCCGGCGGTGGCCCGAACCTCTCCTCGATTGCGATCAGGCGCATGATGTCGCCGGCCGCCGCGACCGCCTCGGCCGCGGTCGCCGCCGTTTCGGCGCAGACCTCGCCGTCGGTACGGTCGGCGCCGTAGGCATTGGCCAAAGCGGTGGTGAAGCGATCATATTCGGTCTGGGCGTCGCCGCCGAAGCCGCGCGAAAACTGCGCCATGATCACCGCGTTCGCCGCCTGGAGGGTGACGCGATTCGAGCGTACGAACTCGTTATACGCCTCCAATATGTCGATGCCGAAGGCGCGGCAGCGCAAGGCGTCGACCATCAGCCGCGACTGCAGGTCCCTCACCCGCGCCGCGGCGACCTGGCTCTCGTTCCAGCAGCCCATCGTCGCCTCGGCCGGCACCGCGACCATCGCCATCATCGCGGCCGTGATGCACAGGCCGCTCTTCCTCGCCCGTCCCAACATTGCACGTCCCCCTCGTCCCCACAGGAGGCCGCCGCAGGCCGCGGGCGGCCAGGGCGCGAAGCTCTCACGAGTCGATTGGCGGGAAGTGAATGGACGCGGTTACGGGGACAGTTACTTTCAGATGCCGCGTCGCCGAGCGGGCCCGGCGCTTGGAAAGTAACTGTCCCCCCAAGCGCGGCGGCCGGGGGGACAGTTACTTTCACGTCGCAGCGCCATCCCACCTGCGCTGAGAATGAAAGAAACTGTCCCTAAGCCGTGCCGCTCTGGGCGGTGAGCAGGCGGGGGTCGACGCCGGCGCCGCGAAACGCCTCGGCCCAGCGCGTGTCGACGTCGCAATCGTAGAGCAAATCCTCGGTCCCGGGGGTGACGAACCAGCCGTGGCGGCCCATCTCGTTCTCGAGCTGCCCGGCGCCCCAGCCGGCATAGCCCAGGGCTGCGACCCAACGCGACGGGCCCTTCCCTTCCGCGATCGCCTTGAGGATGTCGAGCGTGGCCGAAAGCCGCCAGCGGCCGCCGACGTCGATGCTCTCCGATGCGCCCCAATCGTCCGAGTGGAGGACGAAGCCGCGCTGCGGCTCGACCGGCCCGCCGAGATGGATCGCGCGATCGGGCGCGTCGCCGGGCGCGATGTCGAGCTGCTTCAGGAGATCGTGGAAGCCGATCCTGGGGACGAGCCGGCCGAGGCCGATGCCGAGCGCGCCCTCCTCGTCGTGAACGCACATCGCGATCACCGCTTTCTCGAACCGCGGGTCGCCGATGCCGGGCATGGCGAGCAGGAACTGGCCGCTGAGGAACGGAGGCTGGTCCATCGCGCCGCTATAGAAGCAGGGCGAGGCGGCTGCTAGAGCGGCGCTGACACCCCGTATCGCGCGAAAGGATCAAGGGATGAGCATCAAAGTCGGCGACCGTCTGCCCAAGGCGAATCTGGTCAAGGCGACGCCGGACGGGCCGCAGCCGGTCGACAGCGAGGACTATTTCGCGGGCCGCCGGGTCGCTCTGTTCTCGGTCCCCGGCGCATTCACGCCGACCTGCTCCGCGCGCCACTTGCCCGGCTTCATCGAGCGGGTCGGCGAGCTCAAGGCGAAAGGCGTCGACGAGGTCGCCTGCACCGCGGTCAACGACGCCTTCGTGCTCAATGCCTGGTCGGAGCAGGCCGGCGCGCAGGACAAGGTGACCATGCTCGCCGACGGCAATGGCGATTTCGTCGAGGCGATCGGCCTCGCCGCGGATTTCGGCAAGTTCGGCATGGGCAAGCGCGGCCAGCGCTGGTCGATGATCGTCAACGACGGCGTCGTCGAGGAGCTGAACGTCGAGGAGCCGGGCGCGTTCAACGTCTCCAGCGCCGATTACATGCTTTCGCGCCTCTGAGGCCCGCGGCGGCCGCGGTCAGCGCGGCCCGAGCACGAAGTCGACGCCGACGATGGCATAGGTCTCCACCTGCGCTTCGGCCTGGGCGCTCGAGAAGCTGCGCATCGCGCGGATCAGCGCATTGCTTTCGCTGACGGTCATGCTGAGGAAGTCGAGCCCTTCGCGCTCGGTGACGTGGACCACGCGAACGATGCGCATGTTGAGCGGGGCGGCGTAGGATTCGGCGTCGGCGCGGGCGTTGGCGATCGCCTGCGCCCGGGCGGCGCGGCGCGGGCCGCTCTCGTCGATCAGCTCGTAGATCGGCCCGCCGCCGCCGAAATAATATCCTCCTGCCGCATAGCCACCGAAGCGCGCGTAAAGAGCCTGGGCTCGCGACGCATTGCGCAGTCGGACCGTCACCGTTGCGCGCCCGAAGAAGCGCGGCTGCTCGCGGCGCGGTTCGGCAGTAGGATCCGCCATATCGGCCGTATAGATTTCCGTGTCGACCGCGCTGATCGTCTCTTCGGAGACCCGGATATCGTCTGCGGTCGCGCCGGCGGCGCGCGCGGCGGCGGTCATCTCGCCGACCTTCGCCTGAAGCGCCCGGCGAGTCTCGGCCTCGGTCGTGCCCCGGGCATCGGCCGAACCGGAGACGGTCGCCAGCGTCGCGGGGCTGCGCACGTTGCCGAGACCGTTGACCGACAGGAGAACCTCTCCGGGGGCGAGCTGCGGCACGCTTGCGGGGGTATCCGCAATGGCTGCGGCCGGCGCAAAGCTGGAAATGGCCAAAGCGGCCGTCAATAGTATCGTGCGCATGTTCCCCCCTGCCTGCCGCAACTGGTGCTGCCGGGGGAGCCTAGTGCGGGCAAGCGGTGGGCGCCAGAGCAGAAGCGCTCAGCGCGGCGTCAGCGCGTAGTCGATCCACACCTGGACCTGCGTTTCGATCTCGCCCGGCTCGATCGGCGTCCCCGAGATGCGACTGCCGGAGACCACAATAGAGGGCTCGCCGCCCGCACGCGCGCTGCGTTCGCTTACGCGCAGCACGCGGGCGATGCGCATGCCGAGTGCATCGGCATATTCCTCCGCCTCGGCGCGCGCGGCGGCGACCGCGAGCCGGCGGGCCGAACGGCGCGCGGGCGCCTCGTCGGCCAGTGAAAAATAGGGTCCGGAAACCTCATTGGCGCCCGCGGCGATCAATGCGTCGATGATTGCCGTCGATCGCGCAAGGTCCCGGACGCGCACCTCGAGCTGGTTGTTGGCGACATAGCCGATGATTCTCGGTTCGCTTGTCTCGCTTCCATTCCGCTCCCGCTCGAACCGGGGGGAGATGCGCAGCCGGGAGGTGCGCACGTCGGCCTCGCTGATCCTGCCCGCGCGAAGAGCCTCGACGATGCGTCGGGCTACCGCAGCATTGGCCTCGGCCGCCTCGCGTGCAGTGCCGCCGGTCGTGACGATTCCCGCGGTGACGCGCATGACATCGGGACGCGACGCCTGCGTGCCCGTCGCATCGACTTCGAGAAGGGTCTCTCCAGGCCGGAGCTCGAGCGGCGCGTTCTGCGCGGCGACAGGAGCCGCGACGAGCGCGAGCGCCAGTGCGAGAGCGCGCGTTACCAGCCGCATTGCCGGCCCCTGTTCTGCTCCCTCAGCCAGCCCTGCAGCGGCCGGAAATATTCGATCATCGCCTCGCCCGACATCTCGCGGCTGCCGGTAAACGCCTCGAGCGCGTCGGGCCACGGCCGCGACGCGCCCATTTCCAGCATCGCGTTCAGGCGCTGGCCGACCTCGCGATTACCGTAGAAGGAGCAGCGGTGGAGCGGCCCGGTCCAGCCGGCCTGACGGCAGGCGGCCTGGTAGAACTGGAACTGGAGGACGCGGGCGAGAAAATAGCGGGTGTAGGGCACGCTCGCCGGCACATGATATTTGCCGGCCGGATCGAAGTTCGCCTCGGTCCGCGCGACCGGCGGCGCGATGCCCTGATATTGGAGACGCATCCG
>Ga0190270_10001114_pt1 | contig 12322 bp, 13 predicted proteins | sample Popmic320T_FD_133748 | JGI IMG/M metagenome (GOLD analysis project Ga0190270, IMG submission 133748) | Populus adjacent soil microbial communities from riparian zone of Weber River, Utah, USA - 320 T | ecosystem: Environmental > Terrestrial > Soil > Riparian zone | place: USA: Utah | collected... | reverse complement strand
GAGCGCCTCGGCATCGCGGTGGCCGCCGCGGCGGCGTGTGAGCGGATCCTCGAGCTCGCGCTGTCCTACAGCCGGGAGCGGCAGGCGTTCGGCCGGAGCATCGGGTCGTTCCAGCACAACCGGTTCATGCTCGCCGAGATGGCGACCGAGACCAGGATCGCGCGGGTGTTCGTGGACCGCTGCGTGCGCGCGCATCTCGACGGTCTCCTCGACGCCGCCGAGGCGTCGATGGCGAAGTACTGGACCACCGAGCTGCAGAAGCGGATCGTCGACCAGGCCGTGCAGCTGCACGGCGGCTACGGCTACATGCTGGAGTACCCCATCGCGAAGGCGTACGTCGACAGCCGGGTGCAGACGATCTACGGCGGTACGACCGAGGTGATGAAGGAGATCATCGGCCGATCGCTCGACGTGTGAGCGTACCCTCGGAGGATGCCTGACCTCGTCTCCCCGCTGGCGACCCTGGCCGGCGCTGCGGTCGGCACGGTGGTCGGCACCACCACGGCGACGCTGACATGGGCGCGCCGCGCGAGCGCACGCACCGTGCGGCTGCTGGACACCACCGAGGTGGTGTTCGAGGAGCTGCTGCTCACGCTTCGCGAGACCCGGCCGCTGCTGCGCCGGCTCGACGCGATGGTCGACGACGGCGTACTCGAGGATCTCGCGCGCATGGTCGCGCGTCTCGACAGGACGCTGACCATGCTGGAGGAGGTCGCCCGCGAGGCCGAGGCGCGGCTGCCCACGCTGGAGAGCTTGGCCACCACCCAGGCAGACGTCGAGGGCGCGCGGGTCGCGACCGAGCGGCTGGTGGCCACGGTCGACGCGACCCTCACCCAGCTGGAGAGCCTTCCCGGGGCCGGTCTCGTACGTCGGCGCATCTCGCGTGTCGCCGCCGAGGCGGAGGGCGACAGCGGCCCCAGCAAGCCCGTCGACTGAGCACTTCGAGCAATCTCGCCGCGAAGGTGTGGCCGCCCTTCGCGGCGAGATTGCGCGAGTGGCCCACCCGGGTGCTGACCAGGTGGGTCAGGGCTCGTCGATCTCGAGGGTGCGCAGCGGGGTGACGGCGGGGCCGTCGAGGACCGCGCCGTCGACGTCGAAGCGCGACCCGTGGCAGGGGCAGTCCCAGCTCGCGTCGGCGGCGTTCCAGTTGACCCGGCAGCCCAGGTGGGAGCAGACCAGGCTCACCGCGTGCAGGCGACCGGCGGGGTCGCGATATCCGCCGACGCTGTGGCCGTCGACCTCGACCGCGTCGCCCTCGCCGCGGCCGAGATGCGAGACCGATGCGGCCTTGATGCGGCCGAGATGACCGCCGACGAACTCCCGGCCGACCTTGAGGTTGTCCTTCATCAGCTCGGCGACCGTGCGCGGCCCGCCGACACGGGTCGCGTCGAACGCCGGGAACCATTCGTTGTCGCGGTCGGCCATCAGATCAGAGAGCATCAACGCCGCGGCGGTGCCGTTGCTCAGTCCCCACTTCGCGAAGCCGGTGGCGACCAGCGTCCGCTCGGTGAGCTGGGCGCGGCCGACGTACGGGATCCGGTCGGGGGTGACGAAGTCCTGCGAGGACCAGCGGTAGTCCACCGCCTCGACGTCGAAGGTCTCGCGGGCCCAGCCCTCGAGGTCCGCGTACGCACCGGCGGTGTCCGTGGTCCCGGTCTCGTGTTCGTTGCCGACGACGATCAGCCCGTTGGGGCCGGGGTCCGGCCATGGCCGGGTCGACCGCGTCGGCGCGTCGACGCCGAGTCCCATCCCGTGCGGCGCCTCGTCGCGTAGCCGCAGCGCGATGCCGTACGACCGGACGGGCCGGGTCTTGGCGAAGTACGCGCCGACGTACCGGATCGGCAGGAGCGTCGCGACGACAACCTGACCGGCGCGCACGGTGCCGCCGCGGGTGCTCACCTCGGCCATGTCCTGGCGTTCGGAGATGTCGGTGACGGGGGTCTGCTCGAACAGCTCGCCACCGGCTGCTGCCACCCCGCGGGCCAGCCCGGCGAGGTAGCGGCCGGCATGGATGTGCAGCTGGTCGTCGAAACCCACCGCGGCCTCGACCGGGAACGGCAGCTCGACCGACTCCGCGAGGCTGGCCGGCAGCCCGAGACGCTGCGCGGCATCGAACTCGTCCACCACCTCCCGCCGCAGCTCGGCGTCACGTGTGTAGACGTACGCCGGCGCCCAGGTCAGGTCACAGTCGATGTCGAGCTCTCCGGCGAGCCGGGCGACCTCGTGCACGCCGGCCTCGTTGGCCTCGGCGTACTGCCGTGCCTTGAGCTCGCCGTGACGTTCGAGCAGCGTGTCGTAGACCAGGCCGTGCTGTGACGTGACCTTGCCCGTGGTCCGGCCGCTCGTGCCGGACCCGACCTGCCGTGCCTCCAGTACCGCCACGCGGGCCCCGTCCCGCAAGGCGAGCAGCGCTGTCGTCAGTCCGACGATACCTGCGCCGACCACTGCCACGTCCACGTCGAGGTCGTCCTGCAGAACCGGGTAGGAGCCGATCTCCGCTGTTGCCAGCCAGACGCTTCGGTGCTCCAACGCTCCCCTCCTCCGTTGGGTCCTGCGTGGGGTACCCAACGGGGCGGCGGGCATGCATGGTGGCGAGCCGGCGAAGGTGAAGTCTCAGAGCAGGGCGACGACCTCGGTGGCGGCCCGCTCACCGGAGCGCACGGCACCGTCCATGTAGCCGTTCCAGTACGTCGAGGTCTCGGTGCCCGCCCAGTGCACCCGGCCGACGGGCCGGCGGATACGGGAACCGAAGTCGACCGTCGTTCCGGGCCCGGCTACCGCCACCGGGCCGCCCACCGACCACGGATCGCGTACCCAGTCGTGCTCGAGATAGTCGACCGGTTGCAGGGCACGGTCACCGGCCACGGTCGCGAAGTTGCGCAGAACCTGCCGGCGACGCTCGGCCAGCGGCAGATGCGCCACCGCACGCCAGTGCCGCCCGCCTACGAAGCCCATGAGTACGCCGGGGGAGCCCTCTGGGGGCGTGTTGTCGAACGTGGTCACGACCGGGCCCTCGAGGTTCAGCGACATGCCGGTGAGGTCGGGACGCCAGAACGGCTGGTCGTAGACCGCCTCGACCTTCATCAGCGTCCCCATCGGCAGTCGCTGCAGCAGCTGGTCGTGTGCGGCGGGCAGCGCCGGCTCCCAGACGATGCGCGCGGCCAGCGGCGGTGGGACGGCCACGACCACCCGCTGCGCACGCCAGGTGGCGTTGTCGGTGACGACGTCCACACCCGCCGCGCCCTGGGTGAGCATGCGTACCGGGGCGTTCAGCACGACGCGCCCGTCGAGCTCCCGGGTCACCCGTTGTGAGATGAGCTGGCTGCCGCCGGCGAAGCGCTGCTCCTGCGCCCCGCCCTTGGTGGCGATGCCGCGGTCGAGCGTGCCCGGTTCGTCCTCGTTGCCGAACCCGGCGACGTAGAACAGCGTGAACAACAGCGACGTGTCGCGCGACTGGCCGCCCAGCAGCGAGTTGAACAGCACGTCGACCAGCTCGCGGGTGCGCGGCAGCACGTTGTTGCCGCGCAGCCAGCTCTCCATCGTCTGCCCGTCCCACTCGTCGGCCCTGGCCGCCGTCCAGGGAGCGTCGACGGGAACCTCGCGGGACATCAGGTTCACCCGCTCGATGGTGACGAGTGCGTCGGGCAGCGCGAGCGGGTCGGGCGGGAGGTCGCCGGTGTAGGTGCGCCGCAGGCCATCGGCGTAGTAGACGTTCTCCCCCTCGATGTAGGTCGGGAACGTCTCGACCCCCACCTCGCGCGCGAGCCGCGCGATGTGGTCCTGCGTCGGCCCGATGAACTGACCGCCCTTCTCCACCACGCGGCCGTCGGCGAGCCGGTGGTTCAGGGTGCGGCCGCCGACGCGGTCGCGAGCCTCCAGCACCACGACCGAGTGCCCGGCCTGTACCAGCGCGCGGGCCGTGGTGAGTCCCGCCAGGCCCGCACCGACCACGACGACCTCCGCCTGTCGCGCTGCCGTCGACGCCGCTGCGGCGGCGGGTGCGCGGACCGGCCCGGTGGCGAACGAGCCGGCGCCGAGGACCGTCCCCGCACCCGCGGTCACGCCTGCCCCGAGAAAGGCTCGCCTGCTCAGTCCTGACTCGGCCATGGCAGCCCTCCGGTCGGCTCGTCTGACGAACACAACGAGCCAGCCACCGAACGGCTACTGAGTCGCGCCGGTGCGGCTACTGTGGCCGGAGGTCTTGCGACCAGACGGGATCATCCATACCGGATCATCCACACGGGGAGGGACGATGGAGACACCGGAGCTGATGGCCGACCTCGCGGAGCGCCTGCGCGAGCACCAGGTGTTCGGACCCGCCGTCGAACGGGACGGCGTCACCGTCGTGCCGGTCGCGTCGGTGCGCGTCGGCGGCGGCGTCGGCGGACGCGGCAAGGCTTCGGGAGGGGGCGGCTACGGCGTGGTCGCCAAGCCCGCCGGGGCCTGGGTGGTCAAGCAGGGCGGAGACGTCTCCTGGCAGCCGGCCATCGACGTCAACCGCGCGATCATCGGTGGCCAGGCCGTCGCCGCGTTGCTGCTGCTGTTGCTGACCCGCATGCTGCGCCGTCGCTGACCGCTCGCGGGCCCAGGCGCATCGGCACGTGGCCTCGCGCGTTCCCGGACGCGACTACCGGGTCAGAGACCCCGCTGCTCGGGGATGGTCTCCGGGCAGCGAAGGATTCCCAGGGCCTGGTTGATCGCTTCCTGGGTGAGTCGTTCGTTGCTGGTCGAGGCGGCGATGATCAGGTTGCTGGTCATCTCGATCTCGGCCAGCACCTCGTCGTCGACTGTCTGGACGTTGAGTATGTCGTACATGCTGCTCCCCACGGTGCGGTTGCCGTCCGGCCACACCCCACTGCGGCCGGGGGCGGTGTTCCGCTGGTGTCATTCTTCTCGGGTCGGTTGGCCTCCGCAGGCGAATCGGTGAAATCACCGGGGGTGTCCGCGCATGAGAGCAGCGCGGGCGGGGTAGGCGTCATCACGACTACGCAGAGTGTCCGTAAGCCGGGCACCTAACGGCCGGGCCGGTTGCCGGCCGTGAGACGACGGGAGGGAAGCGGTGGACGACGTACTCCGTGGCCTGGCGATCTACCTGGTGCTGTTGCTGTTGTTCCGGCTGGCCGGCAAACGGTCCCTGGCGCAGGCGACGACCTCCGACCTGCTGCTGCTCCTCGTCGTCGGTGAGGCCACCCAGCAGGTGGCCGGCCGTGACTTCAGCGTCCGCGTCGCGCTCACGCTGATCGTGCTCCTGCTCGGGCTGAACCGGCTGGTCGACTACCTCGCCGTTCGCCAGTCACGGGTGACCAAGGACGGGCCGATCGTGCTCGTCGACAACGGTGAGCCGCTGCATGACCGGATGGGCAAGGCCCGGGTGACTCCCGAGGACGTGCTCTCCCATGCCCGGCTCGCGCACGGGCTCGAACGGATGGACGACATCCAGTACGCCGTTCTCGAGACCGACGGCGGCATCGCGATCATTCCGCGCGACAGCAGCAGCTCCGAGGCTCATCGACCGGGCTAGTCCGCGTCGCACCTCGGGCGCCGACCCGCGCGTCAGCGGCGCCGCCGGTTGACGAGGATGATGCCGGCGACGACGAGGGCTGCGCCGACCGCGAGCAGGGGGGTCACCTGCTCGTCGAGCAGGACCGCGCCGATCGCGATGGCCGACAGCGGGACGAAGAAGATGAACGCCGCGGCCCGGCTGGCCTCGCCTGCCCGGATCAGCCAGAACCACAGGGCCCACGCCAGCGTCGTACCCACCAGGGCGGAGTAGCCCAGCCCGACCCAAAGCCCCGGCGCCCAGGTGACCTCGGACGGCCCCTCGACGACGAGGCCGAGCGCGGTGAGCGCCGCCCCGCCGATGACGAACTGCACGGTGATCGTCACCGGTCCGACCAGCATCTCCTCCTTGCGCTTGACCAGGACCGTGCCGAACGCCCAGGCGACCGCGGCGACCAGCGCGACCGCCACGCCCTGCGGCGCGATGTCGCCGTGCAGGCCGTCCCAGCTGACCGTGACGATGCCGGCGAAGCCGAGCAGCAACCCGAGCATCTTGGTGACCGACAGGCTCTCGCCGAGCACCGGCCAGGCGAGCAACCCGGTGAGCACGGGCTGCAGGTAGAGCAGCACGGCGGCCATCCCGGTGGGCAGGTCCATGATGGCGACGGTCTGCAGCCCGAGGAACAGCACGACGTTGAGGAACGCGAGCAGCAGGTACGTCGGCCAGGTGGTCCGCCACCGCAGCGACATCCCCGGCCGCCACGCGAACGCGGCCATCGCCGCACCGCCGATCAGCGCGCGCAGGCCGGCGAACAGCAGGGGCGGGCAGTACTCCAGGCCGAGCTTGATCGCGGCGAACGTCGACGACCAGGCGACAACCAGGAGTACGACCATCAGCGTGTGCACACCGCGCGCCCGGTCGGTGCTCCGGATCGTCTCCACGAGGTCCGATTCTCCGGGCCGCGGCGGTGGGCCCGGACGGCAGGGTTAAGTACCCCGGCCGGGGGTCAGCCGACCAGCGAGCTCTGCAGCTGGTACATCGACGAGCGGTAGATGTGCTGGCCGAACTCCACGAATCGACCGGTGTCGTCGTACACCACCCGCTCCATCGTCAGGCACGCCGCCGGTGTCTCCTCCTCGAGCAGCGCGGCCTCCTCGTCGGTCAGCAACCGCGCGCCGACGCTCTGGTGCGCGATCTTCATGTGCACGCCCATGGCCCGCAGGCACTCGTAGAGACCTCGTTCGGCGAGGTCGGCCTCACTCACCTCGAGCCGGGCGGGCAGGTGGTTGGTGAGGATCGCCAGCGGCACCCCGTCGGCGCTGCGCAGCCGACGGACCCGGACGAGGTCCGCGCCGTCACCGGTGACGGCCGGACCCACCGCGGCCTGCACGTGCGGCCCCGGCGGTCCGGTCGTGACCTCGAGCAGCCGCGTGCTCGGGCGGTGCCCGGCCTTGCCGAGGTCGTCGAACAGGCTGGTGAGCCGGGTCTCCCGGCTGATCGGGGAGTGCACGACCTGTGTCCCCACGCCGCGCTTGCGGACCAGCAGCCCGCGCTGCACCAGCTCCTGGATCGCCTGCCTGGCGGTCGGCCGGGCCAGGCCCAGGCGCGTGGTCAGGGACAGCTCGTTCTCCAGGCGGTCGCCCGGCGCCAGGGTGCCGTCGAGGATCGCGGCCTCGATCGCCGTTGACAGCTGGTGGTACAGCGGCGTCGGGCTGGTGCGGTCCAGCGTGACGTCGAGCTGCACAGCAGCGGCACGCTCGGGCATGCCCCCGAGGGTACGTCGAGGGACGGTCAGAGCATATTGAAATAATGTCTGGACAAAGCGTTGACCACGTCCCGGGCCGCTCCTAGTGTCGTGCCCATCGCCGCCCACTCCGGAGAGCCGATGATCCAGCCAGTCCGGTCGCACGAGGTCCTGACGTTCGGCCGCAGCGGCGTCGACATCTACCCCCTCCAGGTGGGCGTCGGGCTCGAGGACGTGCAGACGTTCGGCAAGTTCCTCGGTGGCACGACGGCGAACGTGGCCGTCGCCGCGGCGCGCCTGGGTCGCCGGGCCGCGATCATCACCGGCGTCGGCGACGACCCGTTCGGGCGCTACGTCCGCCGGGAGCTGCGCGACCTCGGTGTCGACGACCGGCACGTGGTGGTCGACCACGAGCACCCCACACCCGTGACGTTCTGCGAGATCTTCCCTCCGGACGAGTTCCCGCTGTGGTTCTACCGGCGCCCGACCGCGCCGGACATGCAGGTCAGGCCGAGCGACATCGACTTCGACGCCGTGCGCGCGGCCGACCTGGTGTGGCTGTCGACGACCGGCCTCAGCGAGGAGCCCAGCCGGGGGTCGCACTTCGAGGTGCTGGCAGCCCGCGGCCGGAAGCGCTTCACCGTCCTCGACCTCGACTACCGGCCGATGTTCTGGGAGGACGCCGCGGCCGCGACGGCGCAGGTGCAGAAGGCGCTCCCCCAGGTCACGGTCGCGGTCGGCAACCGCGAGGAGTGCGAGGTCGCGGTCGGCGAGAGCGACCCCGAGAAGGCGGCCGACGCCCTGCTGGACGCCGGCGTGGAGATCGCCGTGGTCAAGCAGGGGCCGGGCGGTGTGCGGGGCAAGACCCGCACCGAGCGGGCGGTGTCCGCACCGATCCCGGTGGAGGTCGTCAACGGGCTCGGCGCGGGCGACGGCTTCGGCGGCTCGCTCGCCCACGGGCTGCTGGCGGGCTGGCCGCTGGAGAAGGTGCTGCAACGTGCCAACGCGGCCGGCGCCATCGTGGCCTCCCGGCTGGAGTGCTCGACGGCCATGCCGACCGAGGCCGAGGTCGACGCGATGCTCGCGGGCGAGGACCCGAACGCGCGAGCCGGTGGCCCGCGATGACCGACTTCGCCACGACGTACACCGAGATCACCGAGATCCGTGCCCGGCATCCGGAGCGGATCAAGAAGCTGCTGGGCTCGCGCCGCCGCCGCGACCTGCTCGCCGCCGACGGCAGGCTGATGATCGTCGCCTGCGACCACCCCGCCCGGGGAGCGCTGGCCGCGAACGGGCGGGCCAACGCGATGGCCGACCGCCGGGACCTGCTCGAGCGGCTCGTCACCGCGCTGGCACGCCCCGGGGTCGACGGCGTCCTCGCGACCGCCGACGTCGCCGAGGACCTGCTGCTGCTCGGTGCGCTCGAGGACAAGGTCGTGTTCTCCTCGCTCAACCGCGGCGGGCTGGCCGGCAGCGTGTTCGAGCTCGACGACCGGATGACGGCCTACGACGTGCAGGGCACGATCGAGGCCGGCTTCGACGGGGCCAAGATGCTCACCCGGATCGACCTCGACGACCCGGCGACCGTCGCCACCCTGGAGTCGTGCGGCCGGGCCGTCACCGAGCTCAACCGTGCCGAGGTCGTGGCACTGGTCGAGCCGTTCCTGTGCGGTCGCGTCGACGGACGTGTGGTCAACGACCTCAGCCCGGACGCCGTGATCAGGTCCGTGGCGATCGCGCAGGGTCTGGGTGCCTCCAGCGCCTACACGTGGATGAAGCTGCCGGTCGTCGACGAGATGGCACGGGTCATGGACTCCACCACCCTGCCGACGCTGCTGCTGGGCGGAGACCCCAGCGGCGCGCAGGAGGAGACGTACGCGCAGTGGCAGTCCGCGCTGGCGCTGCCGTCGGTGCGCGGCCTCGTCGTCGGCCGGGCGCTTCTGTACCCCGCGGACGACGATGTCACCAAGGCCGTGGACACCGCCGTGTCCCTGGTGCGCTGAGAGGGCGAGACCTGTGATGACAACCAGAACCAGCAACGACCTGTTCCTGCCGGCGGGCTCGGCCAAGGCAGACGGATACGACGTCGTGGTGACGCCCGAGTCGGCCGGATGGGGGCACACGAGCCTGCGGGTGCTGAACCTCGCCGAGGGCGAGAGCAGGACCGTCGACAGCGGGCCCGACGAGCTGTTCGTCGTACCCCTGCAGGGGTCGGCGACGGTCGAGCTCGACGGCGAGATCATCGGCCTCGAAGGCCGCGCGGACGTGTTCTCCGGGCCGACGGACCTGGCGTACGTCCCGGTCGGCTCCCGCGTGCGGGTCGAGTCGATCGCCGGCGGACGGTTCGCGCTCGCCGGTGCACGCACCGACAAGGTGCTGCCGTTCCGCTACGGACCCCGCGCCGAGGTCCCGGTCGAGCTGCGCGGCGCCGGACAGTGCAGCCGCCAGGTGCGCAACTTCGGCATGGTCGACACCTTCGAGGCGGGTGCGGTGCTCGCGTGCGAGGTCGTCACCCCCGGCGGCAACTGGTCGAGCTACCCCGCGCACAAGCACGACGAGCAGACCGCGACCGAGTCCGAGCTCGAGGAGATCTACTACTTCGAGATCGCAGCGGGGCCGGACGGGCAGCCCGGGTTCGGCTACCACCGCACCAGCTCCTCGCCGGCCGGGGCCGTCGACGTGCTGGCGGAGGTGCGTGACCGCGACACCGCGCTGGTGCCGTACGGCTGGCACGGACCGTGCATGGCCGCGCCGGGGTTCGACATGTACTACCTCAACGTGATGGCCGGCCCCGGCGAGGAGCGGGCGTGGATGATCTCCGACCACCCCGACCAGCGCTGGGTCCGCGACACGTGGGCCGGCCAGGAGGTCGACCCGCGGCTCACCTCGCGAGGCGGTCGCTGATGCCGGCCGAGCCCACGGTGCGGCTCACGGTCGCGCAGGCGATGGTGCGGCTGCTGGCGGCGCAGTACACCGAGCGCGACGGTGTCGAGCAACGGCTCTTCGCGGGCTGCTTCGGCATCTTCGGCCACGGCAACGTCGCCGGCTTCGGCCAGGCGCTGCTGCAGTCCGAGGTCGAGGACCCCGACCTGCTGCCCTACGTGCTCGGCCGCAACGAGCAGGCCATGGTGCACAGCGCGACGGCGTACGCACGGATGAAGGACCGGCTGCAGACGTGGGTCGTCACCTCCAGCGTCGGTCCGGGTGCGACCAACATGGTCACCGGTGCCGCGCTGGCTACGACCAACCGGCTGCCGGTGCTGCTGCTGCCAGCGGACACGTTCGCCGACCGGAGTGCCTCCCCGCTGCTGCAGGAGCTCGAGCTCCCGCAGTCCGGCGATGTCACCGTCAACGACTGCTTCCGGCCGGTGTCGAAGTACTTCGACCGCATCTGGCGCCCGGAGCAGATGCCGGCCGCGATGCTGTCGGCGATTCGGGTGCTCACCGACCCGGCCGAGACCGGTGCAGTGACCGTGTGCCTCCCGCAGGACGTGCAGGCGCAGGCGTACGACTGGCCGTCGTCGCTGTTCGCGAAGCGAGTCTGGCACGTCGCCCGCCCGGTCCCGGAGCCGTCCGCCCTCGAGCGTGCGGTCGCGGTCATCCGCGGTGCACGGCGGCCGATGGTGGTCGCCGGCGGCGGTGTCGTCTACTCCCGGGCCACCGAGGCGCTCGCGCAGCTCTGCCAGGTCACCGGCATCCCGGTGGGCCAGACCCAGGCAGGCAAGGGCGCGCTCGTCCACGACCATCCACAGTGTCTGGGCGCGGTCGGCTCCACCGGCACGACCGCGGCCAACGCGATCGCGGATGCAGCAGACGTCGTGGTCGGCATCGGCACCCGCTGGTCCGACTTCACCACCGCGAGCCGAACGGCGTTCCAGGCCGACGACGTGCGGTTCGTCAACGTCAACGTGGCGACGCTCGACGCAACCAAGCACGCCGGGCTCAGCCTGGTCGCCGACGCCCGGGAGGCGATCGCCGCGCTGACCGCCGGGTTGCGCGACTTCCACGTCAGCGAGGAGTACGCCGATCAGATCGCCCGGCTCAAGGACGAGTGGGAGCGGACCGTCGACGCGGCCTACCACCCCCGCAGCGGCAACGGCGGCACCGACGGGTTGCTCACCCAGAGCGAGGTGATCGGACGCGTCAACGAGCTCTCCGACCCACGTGACGTGGTCGTCTGCGCCGCGGGGTCGATGCCCGGTGACCTGCACAAGCTGTGGCGTACGCGTGACCCCAAGGGCTACCACGTCGAGTACGGCTACTCCTGCATGGGCTACGAGGTCGCCGGTGGCCTGGGCGCGAAGCTGGCCTGCCCCGACCGCGACGTGTTCGTCATGGTCGGCGACGGGTCGTACCTGATGATGCCGAGCGAGCTCGTCACCGCCGTGCAGGAGCACGTCAAGGTCATCGTCGTGCTCGTGCAGAACCACGGGTTCGCCTCGATAGGTGCGTTGTCGGAGGAGCTCGGGTCGCAGCGTTTCGGGACGCGGTACCGGTTCCGCTCCGAAGGGTCGCGGCGCCTCGACGGCGACCTGCTGCCGGTCGACCTGGCCCTGAACGCCGAGAGCCTGGGCGCCGACGTCATCCGTGCCGGCAACACCGACGAGCTCGCGGTCGCGCTGAAGACCGCCAAGGCCGCGACCCGCAGCACGCTCATCCACGTCGAGACCGACCCCAGCGCCTCGTCGCCCGACTCACAGTCGTGGTGGGACGTGCCGGTCAGCGAGGTCTCCGACCTGCAGTCCACCCAGGCCGCCCGGAAGGTCTACGAGCAGCACAAGGCCGCACAGCGTCCGTACGTACGGCCTGCGGAGCCGAACGACCCGTCCGCCCCCACCCAGGAGGAAGACTCATGACGTCCACCGGCCGAATCCGGATCGGCTCCGCGCCCGACTCGTGGGGTGTCTGGTTCCCCGATGACCCGGAGCAGACCCCCGCGGACCGGTTCTTCGCCGGCCCGATTTCGGAGGCTGCGCGAGCCTACCTGAGTGGGCGGCTGTATTTCTAAAGTATAGAAGAGAATTTCATGAGCGCTGTGCGTCATTCGACAAGCTCAGGATGAGGTAATGCTGTGGTTT
>Ga0190270_10001113_pt1 | contig 12324 bp, 13 predicted proteins | sample Popmic320T_FD_133748 | JGI IMG/M metagenome (GOLD analysis project Ga0190270, IMG submission 133748) | Populus adjacent soil microbial communities from riparian zone of Weber River, Utah, USA - 320 T | ecosystem: Environmental > Terrestrial > Soil > Riparian zone | place: USA: Utah | collected... | reverse complement strand
GTCGGCCATGTCGCCCCGGAGGCTGCGCGCGGCGGCCCGCTCGCGATCGTCGCCGACGGAGACACGATCACGATCGACCTCGACGCCGAGACGCTCGCGGTCGACCTCGACGACGCCGAGATCGCCGAGCGCCTCGCCGCCTGGCAGCCGCCGCCGCTCCGCTACGCAGGCGGCGTCTTCGCGCGTTATCGGGCACTCGTCGGCTCAGCGTCCGAGGGCGCCGTCCTCCTCCCCCAGGTGACGTGACCGGCTCAGCCCGCGAAGAACGGCTGCGCCGGCGGCCCCGAGACACCGGCGTCGGTGACGAAGACGCTGCCCGCCAGCGGCTGCCGGCTTCGCCGCTCGGCAGGCAATTCGACCGAGGCCGATGTCACGTAGAGAGAGCGGCCGTCGTCGCCGCCGAAGCAGCATGCCGTGACGTTGTCCGCCGGCACGTCCAGCACCCGGATGAGCTCGCCGTCCGGGCTGTAGCGGCGGATGGCGGCGCGTCCCCAGAGCGCGACCCAGATGCCGCCTTCGTCGTCGACAGCGAGGCCGTCGGGGATGCCGGCGCCTCGCTCGATCACGATCACCGGCCGGCGCTCCGAGATCGCACCGGTCGCCAGGTCGAAGTCGAAGGCATCGACGCGGTAGGCCATCGAGTCGATGTAGTACATCGTCCCGCCGTCGGGCGACCAGCCGAGCCCGTTCGAGAGCGTCACGTCCTCGAGCACGCGGTCGAGGCCCTCGCCGCTCGAGTAGCGGTAGAGCGCGCCCTGGCCGGGGGCGAAGTCGAGCGCCAGGCTTCCCACCCAGAACCGGCCGGCCGGATCGCAGACGCCGTCGTTCAGCCGCAGCCCCTCACCGTGCGGGATCTCGACCAGGGTGCGGGCCGACTCGCTGCCGAGATCGACCACGGCCAGTCGTCCGGCGAGTGCGACCAGGACGTCGCCGGCGGTCGTCGGGGCGGCGGCACCGACGCGGTCGTCGAACAGGATCGAGCGATCGTCGCCGCTCGCGGGATCGAAGACGTGCAGCGCGCGCGACTCGATGTCGACCCAGAGCAGTCGTCCGGTTGCGGCGTCCCAGCGTGGACACTCGCCCAGCAGCGCGCCGACGCCGATCGCAACTTCCATCGGGAGAACGTCGCATGAATGCGGCCGTCCTGTCGCGAGAGCTCGCCGCGGCCGTCGATGCGCCCGTGCTCGACGGCGATGCGGTCGCCCCGTATCTGCTCGACGCGACCGAGGCGCGCGGGCTCCGCGGCCGCGCGGATGCAGTCGTGCTCGCGAGGACGGCCGACGACGTCGCCGGCGTCCTGACCTGGTGCTACGAGCACGACGTCCCGCTCACGACCCGGGGCGGCGGCAGCGGCTACGCCGGCGGGGCGGTTCCCGACGGCGGCGTGGTCGTCGCACTCGCGGGCCTGAGGTCGGTGCGGTCGATCGAGCCGCTGCAGTGGCGAGCCGAGATCGAGAGCGGCGTGACGACGCATGAGGTGCACCGACTCGCGCTCGAGAACGGGCTCTACTACCCGCCCGACCCCGGCGCGGCCGAGCAGTCCCAGCTCGGCGGCAACGTGGCAACCAACGCGGGCGGCCCTCACGCGTTCAAGTACGGCGTCACCGGCGCGTGGGTGACGGGTCTCGAAGTCGCGATCGCGCCGGGCGAGCTCGTCACCTTCGGTCGCGGCCTGCGCAAGGACGTGGCCGGCTACGACGTCCGCTCGCTCCTGGTCGGATCCGAGGGCACGCTCGGGATCGTGACCGCCGTCCGTCTGAGGCTGATTCCACCGCCGCAGGCCCGGCGCCCGGTCGTCGCGTTCTACGGCGACGCCGCTGCGGGAACGGCCGCCGTCGTGCGCGCGATGGCGAGCGGGACGGTGCCGGCTGCGATCGAGTTCCTCGACGGCGCCGCGTTCGCGATCTCCGGACGCGCCTTCCCGCTCGCCGTCGAACGATCGGGCCGACCCGCCTTCGTCGTGATTGCCGAGGCCGACGGCAGCGAGGAGGAGGCCGCGTCGGGCCAGGTGCTGCTGCGAGAGGCGCTCTCGGCCGATGCAGAGGACGTGCTGACGCCGTCGCGGCCCGAGGAGGTCGCCGCCCTCTGGCGCTGGCGCGACGGCATGGGGATCGCCGCCGACGGCTACCGGGGCGGCAAGGTGAGCGAGGACGTCGGCGTCCCCGTGGAGCGGCTGGCCGAGGTGATCGCGGCGACTCACGAGGCGGCGGCCGCGGGGCAGCTGGACGCATGCTGCTGGGGTCACGCCGGCGACGGCAACGTGCACTCGTCGTTCCTCTTCGACGGCGGCGACGCCGCTGCGGGTCTGCGGGCCGCTGCAGCCGCCGAACGCGTCTTCGACGCCGCGCTCTCGCTCGGCGGCACCGTCACCGGCGAGCACGGGATCGGGCTGGTCAAGGCGGCCCAGCTCCCGAAGCAGCTCTCAGCCGCCGCCCTCGGGATCCACCGCGCCGTCAAGCAGCTCTTCGACCCGAAGGGCCTGCTCAACCCGGGTAAGAAGGTCGCGTGAACGACCGTCACCTCAGCCGCCGCACGGCGCTCGTCACGGGTGCGGGCTCGGGGATCGGAGCAGCCGTCGCACGTCGGCTCGCCGCGGACGGCACCAGGGTGATCCTCGCCGACCTCTCACGGGACGCGGTCGAGGCTCTCGCCGCGGAGCTCGGCTCCGAGGCCCGCGCCCTGCAGCTCGACGTGCGCGATGAGGAGCAGGTCGCGCCGGCGATGGCCGGCCTCGACGTGCTCGTCAACGTCGCGGGGATCGGGTCGACGACGAACGCCCCCGAGACGCCGCTCGAGGTCTGGGAGGACGTCTTCGCCGTCAACGCGCGGGGCACGTTCCTCTGCTGCAAGCACGCGATCCCCGAGATGGCCGCGCGGGGCGGGGGGTCGATCGTGAACGTCGCGTCGGTCGCCGCCCTCGTCGGCCTTCGCAACCGCGCCGCCTACTGCGCGTCGAAGGGCGCGGTCGTGGCGCTGACACGCGCGCTCGCCGTCGACCACGTGGCCGACGGCATCCGCGTCAACGCCGTCTGCCCCGGCACCGTCGACTCGCCCTGGGTACGGCGCCTCGTCGAGGAGGTCGGCGAGTCGCTCGACGCGCTGCGCGCCCGGCAGCCCCTGGGACGGCTGGGCACGACCGACGAGATCGCCGAGGCCGTCGAGTTCCTCGTCTCCGCCGAGTTCGCGACGGGAACCGTGCTCGTCGTCGACGGCGGCCTCACCGCCGCCTGATGCAGGCGCTCGTCGTCACGCCCGGCGAGGCGCAGTCGGCGCGCGTCGCCGACGTCCCGCAGCACGCGGTGCGCGAGGGCGAGGTGGCCGTGCGGACGCTCGAAGTCGGCGTCTGCGGTACCGACCGGGACATCTCCGCGGGACTCTTCGGCGTCGCCCCCGAGGGAGACGACCTGCTCGTTCTGGGCCACGAGTTCCTCGGCGCCGTCGAGCAGGACGGGCACGGACTCTCGCGCGGCGACCTCGTCACCGCGATCGTGCGCCGCTCGTGCACGCATTGCCTCGCGTGCAGCGAGGGCGCTCCCGACTCGTGCCTCACCGGCGACTACAGCGAGCGCGGGATCACACGTCTGCACGGGTTCGCACGGGAGCTCGTGGCGGAAGACCCGGCCCAGCTGATCAACATCCCGCCGTCGCTCGGACGGCTGGGCGTGCTTGTCGAGCCGGCGTCGATCTGCGAGCGCGGGATCCGGCACGCCCGCTCGATCGGCGGCCGCCAGCCGTGGGAGCTCCAGCGCGCGCTCGTAGTCGGGACGGGCGCGATCGGGATGCTCTCGACGTACCTGCTCCGCCTCGCGGGACTCGACGTCTGGACGGCCGCCCGCAGCCCGGCGGACAACCCGCGGGCCCAGCTCGCGGCCGCGTCGGGCGCCCGCTACGTCTCGACGGCGGCAGAGCCCCTGGCAGACCTTCGAGCAGAGGTCGGCGGCTTCGACCTCGTCGTCGAGGCGACCGGCAACGCCCAGGTCATGGCCGACACGATCGGGCTGCTGCGCCGGAACGGCGTCGCCTGCCTGCTCGGACTCGACCCGCGCCGCCGGAAGGTCGAACTCGACGCAGACGTGATCGGGGTCGACGCGATCCTCGAGAACCGCGCCGTCTTCGGCAGTGTCAACGCGAACCGGAGCGACTGGCTCGCCGCCGTCGAATCGCTCGGGCGCGTCCACGAGCGCTGGCACGACGAGATGCATCGGTTCGTCGGCCTGCGCGTCCCGCTCGACCGGTTCGCGGAGGCGTTCGACCACACCGGGGTCAAGGCCACGCTCGTGCTCCAGGACTGACTGGAGCGGCCTCCGGGTGGAGGCCGCTCCGAAGCCGGGCTTTTCAGCCGCGCTCTCCGTCGTGACGGAAGCCGTACTTCGCGACGACCCACGTGCCGAGGAACGCGAACAGCGCGACGGCGACGGCCGACGGGACCGTCGTGGAGTCACCGGCTACGCCGTGGCTGACGATGTCAGGCCCGTAGACCGCGTCGAACAGGACCGAGAGCCACATGACGATGATCGTCAGCGAGGCCCACATCTCCGGCACGAGGAGCCTGGACGACGTGCGAGGGGTCTCCTCGACGACCCGCGGCGTCTCGTGCGGAATCGTTGTCATCTCACACCTCCTTCGACCTACCGATGGCCCCGCGGCGACCCGTGGAGCATCCGGGGTGCCCCCGATCCGCGATGCGTACATCCGCGCAACCGACCGCGCGGGGGGCGGATTGCGGCTCAGCCGCAACCCGATTCACGGGATCCCCCGATGGCGTCGAGGCACCGCTGAGCGATCTTGTGCACAACCGCACGAGGGAGGGACACCATGAACATCGGGCTAATCGTCGTCTTCGCCGTCGTGATCGCGGGCGCGCTGTTCGTCGCGTACGGCCTGATCCGGCCGTTCACGCATACCCACCCCGACCACCGCGATGTCTTCCACCCGCCGCACCTCGACTGACAGGCGGAGCGGCGGCGGCTAGCTCGGAGCGAGCCGCCGCCGCGCCTCGTCGATGACCTGCTCGGCCTCGGCGCGGTTGCCGTAGCCCCGCGTCTCCGTCTTCTTCTCCTCGAGGTCCTTGTAGACCTGGAAGAAGTGCTCGATCTCGTCACGGAACTCGGAGGGGATGTCGTGGATGTCGTGCACGCGCATCCACGCCGGATCCTTGAGCGGGACGAGGATCACCTTCTCGTCCGGCCCCTTCTCGTCGGTCATGTGGAAGACGCCGACGACGCGGGCCCGGATACGGCAGCCGGGGAACGTCGGCTCACCGACGAGCACGAGCGCGTCGAGCGGGTCACCGTCCTCGCCGAGCGTCCCCTCGATGAAGCCGTAGTCGGCCGGATAGCTCATCGAGGTGAAGAGGCGCCGGTCGAGCACGACGTGGCCCGTCTCGGCGTCGACCTCGTATTTGTTCCGCGAGCCCATCGGCACCTCGACGAAGACCATGACGTCCATGGTCGCCGAGCCTACACTCGGTCGGATGGACCCGAACGCGCTCGACGTGCTGGAGTTCCCGGCGATCCAGGAGCGGGTCGCGCGTGCGACTGCGACCGACTTCGGCGCTGCGCTCGCCGCCGGCCTCGAGCCGTCGCCCGACCCGGAGGAGGTCGCCCGGCGCCAGGCGCTGACCGCCGAGGCGATCGGGCTCCTGGAACACTCGCTCGAGCCGCCGCTGGAGGGGATCCGCGACGTGCGCGAGCAGGCGGCGCACGCGGCGCTCGGCGGCGCGCTCTCGCCCGCGGCGCTGAGGCACGTCTCCGACACGGCCGCCGGCTCGCTGCGGGCGCGCGCAGCGCTCGACAACGCCCCGGCGCCGCTGCTCCGCGCACTCGCCGAAGCCGTCGACCCTGCGCTGGCGGCTGTCGCAAAGGCGATCGACCGCGCCGTCGAAGAGGACGGCTCCGACCTGCGCGACAACGCCTCGCCGAAGCTGCGCAAGTTGCGCGGCGAGCTCCGCACCGGGCGGCAGCGGGTGCGCGACAAGCTCGAGCAGCTCGTGCGCTCGAGCGAGCTACGCGAGCACCTGCAGGAGGAGTTCATCACCCTGCGCGGCGGCAGGCCGGTGCTCGCGGTCAAGGCGAGTGCCCGCCGCAGCGTGCCCGGGATCGTCCACGACGCCTCCGACTCGGGCCAGACGCTCTTCGTCGAGCCCTTCGACGTCGTCGAGCTCTCCAATCGCCAGTCGGAGGCGGTGAGCGCGGAGCGGGACGAGGTCGAGCGGATCCTGCGGGAGCTCTCGACCGCCGTCGGCGAGGCGGCCGCACTGCTGACGGCCGGCGTCGAGGCAACGGGCCGGATCGACCTGTCGCTGGCGCTCGGGACGCTCTCACGCGGCTGGAAGGGGGCGGCGGTCGAGGTGTCGGAGGAGGTGCGGCTCGCGGCGGCCCGCCACCCGCTCCTCGACCCGAAGCTCGCCGTTCCGATCGACCTCGATCTCGGCACCTTGCGCGCGCTCGTGATCAGCGGTCCGAACACCGGCGGCAAGACGGTGGCGCTGAAAACGCTCGGGCTCGCCGCGCTCCTGCATCAATCAGGCCTCCGGCCTCCGGCTGAGACGGCCGCCCTGCCCGTCTTCGACCAGGTGCTCGCCGACATCGGCGACCGGCAGTCGATCGAGATGAGCCTCTCGACGTTCTCCGGCCACGTCGCCAGCATCGTCGCGATCCTGAACGCCGCCGGCGAACGCTCGCTCGTGCTGCTGGACGAGCTCGCCTCGGGGACCGATCCGGTCGAGGGCTCTGCGCTCGCGCAGGCGCTCGTCGCGCGGCTCGCCGAGCAGGCGCGGCTGACGCTCGTCACGACCCACTATCCCGAGCTGAAGGAGTGGGCGAGCGCGAGCGAGGGTGTCGCCAACGCGGGCACCGGTTTCGATCCGGAGACCGATGCGCCCCTCTACCGGATCGCCCTCGGCAGGCCGGGAACGTCGCATGCGCTGCAGATCGCCGAACGCCTCGGGCTGGACACCGGCGTCGTCGCCGACGCGCGCGAGCTCGTGACACCGGAGCGGCTTCGGATTCAAGAGCTGCTCGCGGAGACGGAGTCGGCCGAGCGGGCCGCCGTCGACGAGCGCGCGTCGGCCGAGGCGGAGCGGGCCGAGGCCGCCCGGGTCACAGAGGATGTGCGCGAGCGGGAGCGGGAGCTGGAGGCCGAGATCGCGGCGGTGAAGGCGTCGGCCGCCGCGGAGCGTGAACGGGCCGCGGCGGAGGCGCAGCGAGATCTGGCCGCCGCCCGGGAGGAGCTTGCGGCGCTGCGTGAGGAGATCCGGGTCGCCCGACGGCGCGACCGCGAGTCGAGGCGGGCGACCCCGGCCGCCGCCCGCGAGCGCGACCGCCGCCTCGGGGCCGCCGCGGATCGCGCGGTGCGGGCGGAACGGGCGATCCGCGAGCTCGACGAGCCGCTCCCCTTCACTGGGCCGCTCGCGGCCGGCGATCCGGTCGAGGCGCCGGGGCTCGGCGTGCACGGGACGATCGCGGCGATCGAGGGTGACGAGGCCGAGGTGGTGGGGGCGGCCGGCCACCGGCTGCGGATCCCACTCGCGCGGCTGCGTCCCTCGCGCAAGCGGGAGCCGGAGCCGGAGGAGGTCCCGGTCACGGTCGTCGCGATGGCGAGTGCCGACGTCTCCGACGAGCTCGACGTGCGCGGGCAGCGGGCGCAGGAGGCGCGGGAGGCCGTCCGGTCTTTCGTCGACGACGCGGCCCTGGCGGGACTGCCGAGCGTCCGCGTCATCCACGGCCGCGGCACGGGTTCGGTGCGGGCTGCCGTGCGGGAGGAGCTGGACGGCCATCCGCTCGTCGACCGGCGCGAGAGCGATTCTGCCGACGGCGCCACGATTGTCCACCTCGAGGGCTAGACCGGCTCCTCGACCACCTTCGCTGCGTAGAGCTGATACGGGAGCGCCTCGAGCACGCGCAGGCGTGGCTCCGGCACGTCGAAGAAGCGCGCGAGCGCGAGCGGCTGCAGCCACGCCAGGTCGGCTCGCGACTCGAGCACGCGGGCGACGGCCGCGCGGTCACCGCCGAGTGCGACGCGGTCGACGCGTTCCCGCCAGGGACCGAGCACCCGGGCCGCCTCGGACGCCGCCGCGTCGACGAGCTCCCGCTCCTGCTCACCCCGCCGGCGGCGAAAGCGGTTGGACGAGGAGCCGCCCTTCTTGTGCCGACCCTTGACGAATCGCGTGCCGACCTTCGACGCGACGAGGCGCTCGCCCTCGAAGACGCCGGCTGCGTACCCGCCCATCCGCACGAGCAGGACGGCGACCGTCGGCGCGGCCGCCAGCGCGTCGAGCAGCGGGTCGACGCGGAGCACCTCGTACTCGCCGTCGTGATCGAGGCCGAACGGCGGCGTCACGGTCAGCACGGCCTCGTCGAGCTCGAATCGGGCGCTGCCGGCGGCATAGAGCGCGCGACCCGGTGAGCTCGAGAAGGCGCGGACCCGCTTCGCGACGTTGTCGCGACCGATGTAGCGAGTCTCCGTCACCGCGGCCACAATGGCAGGATGACAACGACACACGGAACTTCGACCGCGAACCAGCCGCCGCCGCTCGCGGGCTACAACCTCTACGAGCAGGACATCGCCCTGGTCGAGGGGCTGCGCCGGGAGGGTGGCAGCCCCTGGGAGGAGAGGGTCGCCGCGTTCGGCGAGCTCCTCGGCGGCGAGCCGCTCGAGTGGGGCCGGCTCGCAAACGAGCATCCGCCGCGGCTGCGGTCGCACGACCGCTACGGCGAGCGTGTCGACGAGATCGAGTTCCACCCGGCCTGGGACTCGCTGCTCCGGGTCGGGCTGAAGGCGCAGGTGCAGTCGCTGCCCTGGGCGGAGCCGGCGACCGGCGCCCACGTCGCACGGGCAAGCCTGTTCATGCTGCTCGGCCAGGTCGAGGCCGGTGTCGGCTGCCCGCTCTCGATGACGTTCGCCGCCGTGCCGGCGCTGCGTACGCACCTCGACCTCGCCGAGGAGTGGATCCCGCGGCTGATCGCGGGCGAGGCGCTCTGCGGGATGGCGATGACGGAGCGTCAGGGAGGCTCCGACGTGCGCGCGAACGAGACGACGGCGCGGCCGGTCGGGGAGGCGTGGGAGCTGAACGGTCAGAAGTGGTTCTGCTCGGCGCCGATGAGCGATGCGTTCCTCGTGCTCGCGCAGGCGCCGGCCGGGCTCTCCTGTTTCCTGCTCGAGCGGCCGCAGCCCGGCTTCCGGATCGAGCGGCTGAAGGACAAGCTCGGCAACCGCTCGAACGCCTCGGCCGAGATCGCGCTCGACGGCGCGGTCGCCACCCTCGTCGGCGAGGAGGGGCGCGGCCTCCGGACGATCCTCGAGATGGTCAACCACACGCGGCTCGACTGCGTGCTCGGCTCGACGGCGCTGATGCGCCGGGCTGTCGCGGAGGCGACGCACCACGCCGCCCACCGCGCCGCCTTCGGCAAGCTCCTCGCCGAGCAGCCGCTGATGCAGAACGTGCTCGCCGACCTCTGCGTCGAGTCGGAGGCGGCGACCGCGACGGCGCTCCGGCTCGCACGCGCGCACGACGAGGACGACGGCCCGTTCCGGCGGATCGCGACCGCGGTCGCGAAGTTCTGGATCTGCAAGCGGACACCACCCCTCGCCGCGGAGGCGCTCGAGTGCCTGGGCGGCAACGGCTACATCGAGGAGTCGCAGCTGCCACGCCTCTTCCGCGAGAGCCCGCTCAACTCGATCTGGGAGGGATCGGGCAACGTCAACGCGCTCGACGTCCTGCGGGCGCTCGGCAGGGAGCCGGAGACGGCGGAGGCCTTCCTGGCCGAGGTGCGGCTCGCGGCCGGAGCGGACGCGCGTCTGGACGCCGGCATCGCGCGTCTCGAGCACGAGCTCGCCGATCCCGAGGAGCAGAGCGCCCGGCGGCTGCTGGAGCTGCTCGCGGTGACGCTGCAGGGCTCGCTGCTCGTCCGCCACGGTGCGCCGGAGGTCGCGTCGGCGTTCTGCGCTTCGCGGCTCGACCGCCCCGGCGGGGTCTACGGGACGCTGCCGGCGGGCCTCGACCTGGAAGCGATCGCCGAGCGGCATCGCCCGCGGCTCGACGGCTAAGCTCGGCTCGTGGCCGTCGAGATCCACTACTGCCCCGTCTGAAGCGGCTACGACCGACGGGCCGCGAGTCTCGCGGCCGTGCTGAACGGCAACGGCGTCCCCGCCGAGATCGTCGAGGGCGCGAAGAGCCAGTTCGACGTGATCGCCGACGGCGAACTCGTCTTCTCGAAGCAGCGCGAAGGACGCTTCCCCGAGGAGGATGAGGTGCTCGGGCTGCTCGCTAGCTCCCGCTGAAGCGGGGCTCGCGCTTCTCGAGGAAGGCCTGCACGCCCTCGGCGAAGTCGCCCGTCTCGGTCGCGGCCTGCTGCAGCTCCGCTTCGAGCTCGAGCTGCTCCTCGAGGGTCGCGTCGTAGGCGTGGTCGAAGAGTCGCTTCGTCATTCCGATCGCGCGCGTCGGCAGCGCCGCGAAGGTCGCCGCCACCTCGGCCACGTGCGCGGCGAGCCTGTCCGCCTCGACCACCTCCGCGACGAGCCCCCAGGCCTCTGCCTCGGTGGCGCTCAGCCGCTTGTTGGTCGTCATCCAGTCGAAGGCGCGGGCGAACCCCAGCAGGCGGTGGATGAACCAGGATCCGCCCGAGTCGGGGATCAGGCCGATCCCGATGAACCCGGGCACGAACGTCGCCGCGTCGGAGGCGATCCTGATGTCGCAGGCGGCGGCCAGCGACAGTCCCGCACCCGCGCAGGGCCCGTTGACCGCCGCGATCACCGGCTTTTCGAGCGCGCGGATCAGCCGGATGTTCGGGTGGTAGGTCTGCTCGAGCCGGTCGCGAATCGAGCCCGGGGCCTCCTGGAACTCCTTCAGGTCCTGACCGGAGCAGAAACCGCGGCCCGCGCCGGTGATCACGACCGCACGAACATCCGACGAGCGCGCCTCCTCGAGCGCCTCGTGCAGGCGCGCATGCAGCGCCGCGTTGAAGGCGTTGAAGACGTCAGGCCTGTTCAGCGTGATCGTCAGGACGGCGCCGTCGCGCTCGCTCAGGACTTCGCTCATGAGACCGACCCTAACGCGGAGCGGTCGAGCTCGTAGAGCTCGCCGCCCACATGGCGCACGCCGGGAACCTTCGCGAGCAGACGCAGCGACTTGTCGTTCGTCTCCTCGACACCGGCGTAGATGCGCTCGCGCCCGACACGCTCGAAGAGGTCGCGCGCGACCGCCGCCCCGGCCTCGAGCGCGATCCCCTGGCCCCAGCGGTCGGGGTGGAGAACGACGCCGAGCTCGAGCTCGTCCGGATCGACGCCGCTGTCCTCGCCGATCGGGTGCACCTCGACGAAGCCGATCGGCTCGCCGTCACGGAGGATCAGCCAGGAGCCGAAGCCCCGCTCGCGCCAGCTCGCGACGCGGCGTCCGACCTGACCGGCCATCCGCTCGCGCGAGAGCGGCTCCTTTGTGTTCGTCGTCCCGACCACCGCCGGCGCGTTGCGGACCGCAAGCATCGCGTCGACGTCGTCCTCGGTCACCGGCCGGAGCACGAGGCGCTCGGTACGGAGCTCCACCTACTTCGAGCGGTCGAGGAAGCTGCGGACCGCGCCCTGGGCCTCGTCGCCGAGCATCGAGAGCGCCAGCCAGTCGCGTGCGTGGCCGACCGTCTCGTGCCATGAGATGTCGCGCCACCAGTTCAGTTGCTGCTTCGCGTACCGCGTCGTCTCGGGCAGCTTCCGGGCGAGGTTCTCGACCCATTCGTCGACGACGGCGTCCAGCTCGACGGCCGGCACCGCGCGATTGACCAGGCCCCACTCCGCTGCCTGCGCGGCGGGCACCTCGTCGCAGAGCAGGATCATCTCGCGAGCGCGGCGGTCGCCGATCATGATCGGCAGCCACTGGGTCGCACCCCCGGCGGGCACCGAGCCGTGCTCGAGCCCGACGTGGCGGATGAAGGCGTCGTCGACCATCACCGAGAGGTCGCACCCCATCTGCAGCTCGTTGCCGCCGCCGACGGCGATCCCGTTCACGCGCGCGATCGTCGGCTTGCCGATCTCGCGCAGGCGGTCGTGCATGTCCTTGAACGCGCCGAACCACTTCCAGTACTCCTTCGAGTTCCCGAGCAGGTCCTCGCCCCACGCACGCAGGTCGGCCCCGACGCAGAACGCGCGGCCGGTGCCGGTGACGACGACGACCCGGATCTCGTCGTCCCAGGACGCGTCCTCGAACGCCCGCGCGAGCTCGCGCAGCATCCGGAAGTCGAACGCGTTCAGCACCTCCGGACGGTTCAGCGTCACGGTCGCGCGCGGGTAGTCCTTCTCGTAGACGATCCGCTCGAAGCCGAGCTCGTCCGGGGG
>Ga0190270_10001112_pt1 | contig 12325 bp, 4 predicted proteins | sample Popmic320T_FD_133748 | JGI IMG/M metagenome (GOLD analysis project Ga0190270, IMG submission 133748) | Populus adjacent soil microbial communities from riparian zone of Weber River, Utah, USA - 320 T | ecosystem: Environmental > Terrestrial > Soil > Riparian zone | place: USA: Utah | collected... | reverse complement strand
GGGACATGGCGGATCTCCTCAGTCGTTTTTCAGACTTGCCAACGGATTCAGTGCGAGCATACGCCGAATCGGCACATAGCTGGCAAGTAGCGCGACGGCCACGAGGACCACTCCGGAAAGCGTCATCGTGGAGAGATCGCCGGGTTTCACTTCGTAGAGGAGCGATTCGATATAACGTCCGAGTACGGCCGCCGCGCCCAGGCCGGCGAGGCTAGACGCCACCACGACCTTGCCCGCCTCGCCCATTACGAGCCTCAGGATGTTCAGACGCGTCGCGCCCAGCGCGATCCGGACGCCGACTTCCCTCGTGCGGCTCCTCACGACATGGCTCATGACGCCGAACGTGCCGATGGCCGCCAGCATCAACGCCAGGCCGGCAAACAGCGTCGCGATAAGCATCGTGAACCGCTCGGTCGCGATCGAGGCGCGCAAGTCCTCTTCGACGGGACGCACACGCGAAATCGGTTGATTCGGATCGGATGCCAGCACCGCCTGCCGCACAGTGTCGCCAACGGTGGCTGGCGCGAGCGATGTCTTCACGAGAAAGGTTCCGGACGTAAACGGGTCGAGGGCCTGACGGAAGGGTGCGTATGTCGTCGCGCGCGGAGGCTGACCGAGCCCTTCGTAAGTGTCGGCGGCAACGCCGACGATCGTGCGCCAGTAGTGTTCGTTGTTCGGGGCGCCGTACGCGATCCGCTTGCCGATCGGGTCCTGTCCCGGATAGTACCGCCGCGCGAACGCTTCGTTGATGACGACGACGTCGGGCGATCGAAGATCGTCTTCGCGAGCAAGCGCTCGACCCCGCAGGAGCCGTATGCCGGTTGTGTCGAAGTACCGTTCGCTTACCGTGGTGAACAGCGTCAGGTTGAATTCCCCCGGAGGCGGCGCCGGCCGGCCTTCGATCCACACGCCGCGAGTGACCGGCGCCGGCCGCATCGGCGCCTGCATCGCCATGGCCGCGCTGCGGACACCCGGTGTCGAAGTCAGGCGCTCGAGGACGTCGTGGTGGAATCGGATGCGCGCGTCAGCATCGCGGTACTTCGCGCCCGGCAGGCTCACGTCGACCGCGACGAGATCGCGTGGATCGAATCCCGGATCCAGCGACGTGAGGCTCACGAAGCTGGCGAGCAGCAGGCCTGCGGCAACGAGCAGCACCTGGGCAACCGCCAGCTCTCCCGATACGAGCAGCAGCTGCGAGCGCCTGTTTCCGGCAGCAGCCGTGCTTCGCACGCTCGCCTGAATCGCCGAGCTCAAAGGCGCGCGCGATGCGCGCCACGCGGGCAGCAAGCCGAATCCCAGTGTGACGAATGCGGTCACACAGACGGCAAACGCAGCAATTCTCCCGTTGACGGCGATCTCCTCGAGTCGAGGCAGCCCTTCGGGGGCAAGCTGCACCAGCACCGTCACGCCCCATGCCGCCATCGCAAGTCCGAGCGCGCCGCCGCACGCCGCGAGCACCGTGCTCTCTGCGAGCAGCTGACGGATGACGCGGCCGGGGGATGCTCCCAGCGCGCTGCGCATCGCCAGTTCGACTTCCCGTGCTTTCGTCCGCACCATCATCAAGTTCGCGACGTTCACGGAGGCGACGAGCAGCATGAGCGCCACGGCGCCGAGCAGCAGCATCAGCATGCGCCGCGTATGGCCCACGAGCGCCGTATGCAGGGGGTCGAGAGCCGCGCCCCAGCCCTTGTTGGTCTTTGGGTACTCTCCACCCAGCCGCGCCGCGATGACGTCGAGCTCCGCCTGCGCTTCCGGCAATGAGACGTCCTCACGAAGTCGGCCCACGACCGTGAGCATGTGGACATCGCGGTTCACCGGAAGATTCGCAATCGACGAAAACCTCGGGAGTCCGCGATCGCCGAGCAGCCAGATCTCAATCTTGTCCTCGAACCGGAAGCCGGCCGGCGCAATGCCGACGACTTCGACAGGTTGATCCGACACGGTTATCGCTCGCCCGATCAGGCTTCCGGAGCGGCCATATCGACGCTCCCACAGCTCCTCGCTCAGGATTGCCTGTGCCGGGCGGCCCGGCGCATCATCCGCCGGCAGGAACAACCGTCCCGCGAGGGCGTTCACTCCCAGCAGCGAGAAAAAGTTTGCCGAGACTTGCGCGCCCTGCACGTGCTCCGGCGTGCCGTCTCCGGTCAGCCTCATGGCGTTCGTCGAAACCGCGGCCAGCCCGTCGAAGCTCGACGCGGTGCGATAGTCGAGGAAGTCGCCTGGTGAGAGATCGCCTCCACGCCTCGTCTGCGAGCCGCCATCGGACATCGGAGAGGTGGCCGACACGAGGACGAGGCGCTCGGGTTCTGGAAACGGAAGCGGCCGCAACAGCACGGCATCAACCGCGCTGAACATCGTCGTCGTCCCGCCGATGCCGAGCGCGAGCGAGAGGATGGCGGCAGCCGTGGTGAGCGGCGCCTTCAGCAGCAGCCGGGCGCCGTAGCGAAGGTCGGTCAGGAAATTGCCCATGGGTACGCAGCTAACTCAAGACAGCTGCCAGTGGCGATGCGCAAAATGTTGGGAAAGTCCGAGCGAAATGGGAGGTCCTGTCCGAGGATGGGATCGGCGTCCCGTAAACGGACGGTTCAAGATTCATTCGTACCTCAGCGCAACGATCGGATCCACGCGTGACGCGCGCCGCGCGGGGATATACGCGGCGAACGTTCCAAGTATCAGCATGAGGACGGCCGCTGCGGACAGCGTCACGATGTCCATCGGGTTCAAGCCGAACAACAAGCTTTCGGCGGCGCGCGATGCGATGAGAGCGAGCGGGAGTCCGAGCACGACACCGGCCGCCGTCCACACGAGCGCCCGCCGAAGGATCTCCCACAAGACGTCCGTTCGCTGCGCGCCAAGCGCCATGCGGATGCCGATCTCGCTTGTGCGCTGCACGACCTGGTAGCCGATGAGCCCGTAGAGCCCGATGCACGCGAGGCCGACTGCCAGCAGGCCGAAGGCGATCGACAACTTTGCGATCATGCGCTCCTGGACGAGCACTCGATCGACCATCTCAGGAGCGACATACGCCTGGCTGACGGACAGCCGGGCGTCCTCCATCGGTATCGCCTGCTGGAGAACGGGAAGCATGGCCGTTGGTTCAGCAGCCGTTCGCACAAGAAACTGGACGCTTGCCGGAATCCATGAAGGCCGCGTCACCATCAGCTGGCGGTAAGGAAGATAGAAGCGCAGCTGCGGCTCATCGCGAGGACTGCCCTGCTTCACATCGCGCGCAACAGCGACGATTTCAAAGCCTGTTTGCTTGTCCCCGGCTCCCCACACCAGCCGGCGGCCGATAGGATTCGTCCCGGCAAAAAATCGCCGCGCCATCGTCTCGTTGATGACCACCACCTGTGATGACGACTCGTTGTCCCGATCGGTGAAATCGCGGCCGGAGACGAGCGGAATGCCCATCGACGAGAAGTACATCGGACCGACGACATCCCAGCTCGCGCGCGGGTAGCTCGCGGCGGCAGGAAATCCCTGGGGCCGCACCAGATCGGTGCTGCTATCCCGCCCGAAGAGCACGCCGTTCTCGGAGTAGCTGGCGGCGGTGACTCCCGGCGTGGTCCTCAATCGCTCCAACACTCTCTGAGTGATGGCGACTGCGTTTTGGCCCTTGTAGCCGGCCGCCTGCGGGTTCGTGTTCAGCACCATGAGCTGCTCCGGCACGAATCCGAGATCGACGTTGCGCAGATTCGTCAGCGTTCGCAGGAATAATCCGGCGCCCATGACCAGCACGAGCGACACGGCAACCTGAGCAACGACCAGCAACGGGCTGACGGCTTGATTCGAGCGAGTGCCTGACCCTCGCCTCACCGCGAGGGACGCGACGAGCGAGGCCCGAAGCGATCGCCAGGCTGGAACCGATCCGAAAAGGAGCGCAGTGGCAACAGATACGACCGCGACGAATGCGATCAACCTCGCATCAATGTCGACCGCTACGGGAACCCGCGAGCCGTCGGCCGAGACCAGGCGCAGGAGCGCCTCCCTGCCCAACCACGCGAACGCGAGACCAAGCACCGCGCCCAGTGACGAGAGTACCAAGCTCTCTGTCATCAACTGTCGAACCAATCGCGGACGGCTCATGCCGAGCGCAAGACGCAAGTCGATGTCGCGGCGGCGCGAGGCGGCGCGCGCAAGAAGGAGGTTTGCCACGTTCGCGCAACTGATGAGGAGAACGAGAACGACGGCTGCGAGGAGCAGCTGGAGGGGCTGCGCAAATCGTCCGCGAAGCCTCGACACTCCCTGGCCTGCAGGAGTCAGCCGCAACGTGGATTCGTCGATGTCACGACGAACGTCTCCGGAGGTACTCAGCCCGAAGATTCCTTCGAGCACGCGGCGAAAGGTGACGGTCAGTCTCGCTTCGGCCTGGGGCACGCTGACGCCGGGCTTCAGCCTCCCGATGATGCGGAGCCATGATGTGCCCGGGCTGTTCAGCAGGTCGCGGCCCGGCACAATCGAGGCCCACATGGTCAACGGCACCCACAGATCGGGTGACACGCCAACCTCTTCACCAAAGAATCCGGCTGGCGCGACGCCGACGATTTCGATGGGCACGCGTCCGACGCGCACGACTCGTCCGATGACGGCAGGATCGCGCGCAAGGCGCCGCTGCCAGTACGCGTGACTCACGACGGCGATCGCCGGCTCGCCTGCCGGCCGCTCATCCCCCGCGACGAACACCCGCCCCATCAGCGCAGGCACACCAAGCGTCGAGAAGTACGACGCCGACACGAGCGACACGCCGGTCTTCTCGGGTACACCGCCGTCGATCGTCGCGTCCAGGTCCTCAATCGATCCGCTGGCCGTCACGTCCGAAAACAGATCCGTCTCCTTACGCAAGGCTTGATACAACCCGTAATGGCCGCCATTGGCGATGAAGAGCTCATCGGGGTTCCTGACCGGCAGACTTTTGAGCACGACCGCATCGAACAGGCTGAAGATCGCCGTTGTCGCGCCGATGCCAAGCGCGAGCGTCAGCACGGCTACCAGCGTGAACCCTGGGCTTCGCAGAAGTGTACGGAAGGTGTAACGAAGGTCCGACAGCATGGCCTATTCGTACCTCAAGGCCACAATCGGATCGACGCGCGCGGCCCTTCGAGCAGGAATCCACGCTGCGGCGAGCGCCGTCAGAACCAGCGTCGCCACGACTCCGAAGAACGTCAGCGGATCCGACGCACGCGTATCGAAGAGCATCGCCGTCATCATGCCTGTGAGCGCCCGGGCGGCAAACAATCCCAGCCCGACACCGGCCGCGACCGGAAGCATTCCCTGGAGGATCGTCCGGCGAAGCACGTGCGAGGCACTGGCTCCAAGCGCCATCCGAATGCCGATTTCCTTCGTTCGCTGGGACACGGCAAACGAGACGACGCCGAAGATGCCTATCGCCGCGAGACCAAGAGCGGCACCCGCAAACAACGTCAGCAGCATCAGGCTGAACCGGCGCGCCGACAGCGACTGGTCGAGCGTGTCGTGAGCGGTACGAATCGAGGCGATCGGCAGATTGCCGTCGAGCGCGCGAATCTCCGTCCGCAACTGGCGTGCGACAGCCGCCTCGTCGCCGCGCGCGCGCACGACGAGAAACATCTGACCCGCCGGAAACTGCGTATGAGGAATGTAGACCTCCGGCCCGGGGTCCGAGTGAAGGGCGCGCTGCCGTGTGTTCCCGACGATTCCCACGATTCTGCGCGGCTTCGGACCCATGACCCGTATGAACTGTCCAATCGGATCCTGATTTGGGAAGTGGCGTTCGGCCATCGCGCGATTCACCACCGCGACAAACACCGACTCGGCGCCATCCGAAGCGTCGAAATCACGGCCGCGCAGCACCGGAACGCTCATCAAGCCGAAATAGCCGGGCGTGACGGTCACGAAATCTGCGCCCGGCCGCTCACCCGGAGCCGCTGCAGGTCGATCTGGAAATTCGACAGGCACGTTCGCGCTGACTCCGGAAAACGGAAAGACGCTTGTCGCGGCGGCGGCTTCCACACCGGGTATTCCGCGCGCGCGTTCGATCATCTGCTGGTATACCTGAATGCATTTCTCGACCGGGTACGTGACCCGCGGGAGAAAAAACCGCACGGTCATCACGCGGTCCAGGCTGAACCCTGTGTCGACCTGCATCAAACGATGAAAGCTGTGCATCAACAGCCCCGCACCGGCGAGCAGCACGACTGCCGCAGCAATTTGAAAAGTCAGCAGCGCGGGCCGAAGTATTCCGCTCTGTAATGAACCGCGGGTCTTCAGCGACCGCTGCAAGCTCACACGAGACCCCGACACGGCCGGTGCCAGCCCGAACAGCACGACTGTCGCAGCTGCAACGGCAAGCGTGAACGCAAGCACGCCGCCGTCGAGCGACACGTCACCGGCGCGAGGCATTTCCGTCAAGGCCACGAGCGGACCGACCGTCGCCGAGGCCAGGAACCAACCGAGGAGGCTGCCGGCCGCCGCAAGGACCGTGCTTTCGATCAGGAGTTGACGGACCAGCCGCGCGCGGCTGGCGCCCAGCGCTGCCCTGATCGACATCTCGTGCTCGCGCGTAGCGACACGCGAAAGCAGGAGACCTGCGAGATTTGCGCACGCGATGAGAAGCACACAGCCGACAGCGCCGGCGAGGATCCAGAGTGACCGGCTCACCGAAGCTACTGTCGCATCTCTCAGCGGCTTCACGTCCACGCCCCAGTCCTTGTTGAACTCGGGGTAGGCCGCCGCCGACCTCGCCGCAATCGCGGTCAGCTCTGCGTGGGCCTGCTCGATCGTGGCGTCCGCCTTGAGCCGGCCGGCGACATTCAGGAGGTGATATCCCCGGTTCATGCCGGGCTCCGGCACGAGCGGAACCCACAGCTCGGTAGTGGCTTCCGGAAACGCGAAACCGGCGGGCATCACGCCGACGACAACATGCGCACGGCCGTTCAGCGCAACGCTCTGTCCAAGCACAGCGCGGTCGCCTGCAAAGCGCCGCTGCCACAGGCTGTGCGAGAGAACCACCACCCGCTCGTTCTGTTCGGCGTCGGTAAACGCGCGACCCAGGAAGGCCGGTGTGCCGAGCGTCGGGAACAATGATGCCGTCACCAATGCGCCGCGCAGCCGTTCTGGCTCCTCAATCGCAGTGAGATTGAACGTGACACCCCAGGCTCCGCCCATGGACTGCATCTGGGTGCTCCCGGCGCGCCAGTCGTCGTAGTCCGGCAGAGACGCGAACTCGGGCGAGCCCGATCGCTCATGACGCTGGACGATCGACACCAGGCGATCGGATTGTGGATATCCGAGCGGCTCGAGCAAGACGCCGTTCACGACGGCGAAGATCGCCGTGTTGGCGCCGATGCCGAGCGCGAGCGTCAGCACGGCCGCGGAGGTGAACCCAGGCGTGCGAATCAAGCCGCGAATGGCGTGGCGGAGATCATTCATAACGAAAACCCAAAAACGAAAATCGAATAAAGATCACGTCACGTCGTTTACTCAGACCGCAACGTATCCGCTGGATCGATTCGCAGCACTGGCATGGCGGCAACGAGGCTTGCGGCGGCGGCCACACAGAACAGAAGGAGGCCGGCTGCCACATACGTCAACGTATCAGTGGGCGTCACGCCAAAGAGGAACGGGCGCAGCGCTTCGCGGAAAAAGAACGCGGCTCCCATACCCGCCGCGATTCCAGCAAGGGCCAGCACGACGTTTTCTCCGATGATGGAGCGAAGCATCCCGGACACGCTCGCGCCGAGCGCGAGCCGGAGACCGATGTCGCGCTTGCGCCGCATGACGGAATAGAGAATCGATCCGGCGAGCGCCGTCACGGCCATCAGCACGCTGACGAAGCCGAACGTGCTGAGCAGCACCGCCTGCAGGCGTGTCTCGCCCATCGCGGCAGACACGACGCCGTCCATCGTCCGGACGCGCGAAATCGGGAGTTGCGGATCGGCCTCGCGCAGAGCGGCGCCCAGTGCGTCGGCCACGCCCGTCGATGCTCCCCGGCTGCGCACGACCCAACTCACGGGAAAAATGCCGTGCACCATGCCGATGAGCCGATCCGGCACCTGCCGCATCGGTACGTACACAGTCGGAGGCGGCGGTGAGGTCAAACCCCGCTGTTGCGTGTTCGCGACGACGCCAACAATCTGGCGTGGGTCGGTCAGGCCGACGACGCCCGCAAGCTCGACATTGAATCCGATCGCGCGCCCGTCCGAGAAGTAGCGCTTGGCGAACGCCTCATTGACGATGGCCACCGGAGCCGACCCTGTCTGGTCAGATGCACCGAAGTCGCGGCCCTCCCGGAGCGGCACGCGAAGCGTCGTGAAATAGCCGTCGGTCACGTAACGCCAGTCCACGGTCACGATCGGCTGGCCTCCAATAGGAACCGGCGGCCGGATCGGCAGGTTCAATCCGCGATCGATCGGAATGTTCGTGATGACCGCAGCTGATTCGACGCCGGGCGCGCGCGAAATCTGCTCGAGCACGCGATCGTAAAAGGCGCTGGAAGTCGCATTACTCCGGTATCTCTCGTCGTTCATCGAGATCTCAGCCGTCACGACGTTGGCCGGGTCGAAACCCAGGTCCACACGCTGCAAGCTGGCGAGGCATTGCACGAGCAGCCCGCTCGTGACGAGCAGGACCATGCACAGCGCCACTTCCGCGAAGACCATCACGCGGCGCAGCGCCGCCGAATCGCGCCCCGCTGAGAGACGCCGGCTGCCCGTTTGAAGGGCCTCGATCGGATCGAGCCGCGCGTCTCTCAACGCGGGCACCAGCCCACACAAGGCACCCACCGACATCGAGACGAGCACGGCCAGCCCGACGACGAAGATATCCATGTCTGCCTGCCAGCCCTGATCCTGCAGGGCGAGCAACCCCGGCAGGCCCCAGAACGCGAGCAGGAGCCCGAGCGCGCCGCCGGCGAGCGCAAGCACGATGCTTTCGATCAGGATCTGCCGGACAATCCGCCATCGCCCCGCGCCAAGTGCGGCGCGTATCGCAGCCTCCGAGCGGCGATCGACTGCACGCGCCGAGAACAGCCACGCGCTGTTCGCGCACGCGATGAGCAGCACGACGAGTACCGCGACGGCCAGCATTGAAATGAACGGCCGGCGATCGCGCGTCAGGACGTCCTGAAGCCGCGCGGCGGCGAGCCGCTGGCTTCCGATCCCCTGCATCGGCCCGACGTGCAGCGCGGCGTACGCGGCTTGCAGCGACGTCAACTCTCCTGCTGCCGATTCAAACGAGCGGTCATCGCGCAGGCGGCACGTGATCCCGTAGTTGAGGCCGTTGCCTGGACTGTTGATCGGCAGCCACACATCGGGCAGCTCCGGAGTCACCGCGTGGTGCGGCAGCACGCCGACCACTTCGTAGGTCTGGCTTCCAAGCGTCAACGTCTTCCCGATCGCGCCCTCTGCCGAGCCAAAGGCCCTTTGCGCGAGCCGCTCATCGACGATGGTGATTCGCGGCCCACCAGGCCTCTCGTCTTCGAGCCGGAACGATCGTCCCTGCCGCGGAACGATGCCGAGCGTTTCGAAGTAGCCGGCCGTCACGAACGCGTTCTGAACGTATTCCGCCTTCCCGCCCGCCAGCATATTGATGCCAGGGCTCCCGGTGCGGGCGCCGATGTGCTCGCACGCGCTGAGGCGCTCGCGCAGCAACGTGAATGTCGCAAACGTGACCGACGTGTTCACGGCATCCGGACCACGGCCCACGACGATCAGCTCATGGAACTGTGGATACGGAAGCGGTCGAAACACCATCGCCTTGGCCACGCTTGCAATGGCCGTCGCGCCGGCGATGCCGACGGCGAGCGTGAGCACGACGATCGCGGTAAAGACCGGGGTCCTGCGAATGGAGCGGATGGCGAAGCGGAGGTCGTTGAGCATGTGAGTCAACCTGTAACGAAAAGCGAAAGACGAAAAACGAATAGGACTCTCGGTGCACGCCTCTCAAAATGCTTGCCGCATCAGAATCCTCAACTAGCGAACAATCTCTGCACGAGCATTCCTTGCTTCGTTCGACAGTGGGATCTGCGTCCCACCGACGGACAGGCCGGCGAGCCGCTTTATTCGTTTTTCGCTCTTCGTTTTTCCTTACAGCTGCTTCTCACTCAAAGCGCAGTGCCAGTACCGGATCAATCCGGGTCGCGCGGCGTGCCGGCATCCAGGCGGCGAGGGCGGCGCTGATGATGAACGCCCCGGAAACCACTGTCAGCGTCACCAGGTCGAGCTCTCCCAGATCGCGCAGGCGGGTCGACAGGATCTGCGACAACGCGATCGCGAGCACAACGCCGAGCACGATTCCGGCAAGACAGTGCGCCAAGCCGTTGGCAAGCACGCTCGCGCGAACGGCGCCCGTCGTCGCGCCCATCGCCATGCGAATGCCGATTTCGCGCGTGCGCAAGTGCACGAGATAACTGATGACCGCGTAGAGCCCGAGCACCGCGAGCACGAACGCCAGCCCGCCAAACCATGACAGCATTGTCATCACGAATCGGCGATCGCGGACGTGCGACTCGCGGATCTGATCGAACGTACGGATGTCATACAGCGGAACGTTGCCATCGACGCGCGCTCCTGCCGCGCGAGCCGCGGCAATCAACTGCGCCGGGTCTCCGTGCGATTTCAACACGAACTGAAGCGGGCCGCCTGCCTGACGCTGCGCAAACGGCACGTACGCCGTTGCGTCTCTCTCTCCGGTGGGACCACCGGGCCTGATGTCGCGAACAACACCGACGATATCCACCCACCGATGATCGAGCACCGCGCGCCTGCCGACCGCCTCTTCGGGCTGTAATCCGTACCGGCGCGCAAAGGTCTCGCTGATCACGGCGACCTTCGGCGCGAAGAAATGATCGCCTTCAGTGAACAGGCGCCCGGCTGAGAGCTCGATGCCCATCACCGAAAAATATTCCGGACTCGCCATGACATGGCTGCCGATGTATCCGTTCTTTTCCGGCGCGTCCAGCCCATCGATGATCAGCTCGGCAGACATGTGTCGCGGCATCGACCCGGGGACGCCCGTCGTGACGGCGACCGACTCGACGCCGGGAAGAGCACGCAACGCCTGGTCGTATTGCTGCAGCAATGGAACCCGCCGATCGGACTGGGCTTGATCGCTCGGCCAGTCGACGCCAATGACGAGCACCCGGTCGGCGCGGACGCCGAGATCCACCGACATCAACGACGCAACGGTTCTGATGACAGTGACCGCTCCTGCAAGCAGCACCAGCGCGAAAGCGATTTCAGCCACGGCCAGGCCGCTGCGGAACCGCCGCCAGCGCGGGTCGGCGGTCGCCGCGGCCGCCCCGCGAAGCGCGTCAAGCGCCGATCGGCCTCGCGCCGACCACAACGGTGCGGCGCTGACGAGCACGGCCGTGAAGACCGAGAACGCCGCCGACGCTGCGACGGCGCGCGCGTCAAAGGAGATGTCGGCCGCGCCATACATGCGGATCGGCACCCATGCGCGAATGGCATCGAGCGTCCACCATGCGACCGGCACCGTTGCCACGAACGCCATCGCCGACAGGACGACCGTCTCCGCGACGATCTGCCTCGCGATATCACGGTCGGATGCCCCCAGCGCGCGCCTCACCGCGAATTCACGCTGGCGGGCCGAGACGCGCGTCAGCAGCAGGCTCGCAATGTTCGTGGAGGCGACCAGAAGGACGACAAGTGCGCCGCAGACGAGCAGCAGGATGATCGGACGCATGTCGCCGACCAGCGTGTCTCTCAACGGAATGATTTGAGGTGAATATCCGGCTGCCGGCGATTTCGCTCTCGATTCGACTGTCGTCAGTATCTCGTCGAGTGCGTATGCGGTAGTCCTGCCGTCCGCCAGTCTTCCGATGACAATAGGGAACGTCGGACCTGGTCCGGCAACCTGCCAGCCCCAGTACGACGGAACCCAGACGTCGGCCGCTCGCGGCATGTCGAACCCGCGCGGCATCACACCGACGACGACGAACGTCTGCCGATTGAGCACGATCGCGCGGCCGAGGATGTCGGGGGCGCTGCGAAACCTGGTACGCCAGGCCTCATGACCAATCACCGCGAGATGAAAGGACGCGCTGGTCACGTCCCTGTTTGTGAACGACCTGCCCAACTGGGGAGCAATCCTGAGAACGTCGAAGAACTCCGGCGTCACGGCGGCAGCACGCAACCGCCCGCTTTCGTTGCCCGACAACGTCAGCTCACCGGTTGCGTATGCGCCCAGTGCGTCGAACGACGCGGTTCGCATGAACGACGGCCAGATCTCGAATCCGCGTGGATTGAACCAGACGAACGATTGCGGATGCTTCCCCGAGATTTGAACCACTCGATCGGGCTCCGGAATCGGCATCGGCTTCACGGCGCTG
>Ga0190270_10001111_pt1 | contig 12330 bp, 10 predicted proteins | sample Popmic320T_FD_133748 | JGI IMG/M metagenome (GOLD analysis project Ga0190270, IMG submission 133748) | Populus adjacent soil microbial communities from riparian zone of Weber River, Utah, USA - 320 T | ecosystem: Environmental > Terrestrial > Soil > Riparian zone | place: USA: Utah | collected... | reverse complement strand
TGCCGCCGCGCTCGCAAGTAGCGCAACGACAGCATCCATTCATACGGCGCGAAGGGACGGGTCCCGACCGGCTCGCTCATTCTTCCCCTTTAGGCAGAGATTTCATCCGATTCTGGCGGAAATACCGTACAAAAAAACGTCAATGAAATCAGATTTTTGGCTGGTGTTTTCCACTCCCTCCCCAGAATCAAGTCAATTGGAAGACAAAACCCGAACAGGATGGTGATGCCGCCTTATATGGACCGTCGCAACATCTCGGCTGGGTCCAAGCCCAAAGCACGACTTAATCGTTCAATGTTGTCGATGCTGACGTTACGTTCGCCCCGCTCAACTGACCCCACATACGTTCTGTGTAGCCCCGAGAGGTCGGCCAAGGCCTCTTGCGAGAGTCCACGTACCTCTCGCTCGCGTTTGAGGTTCGTCGCAAATGCTTTTCGGGCGGAGAAATTCTGTGCCTTCTTCATCGAGGCGAATGATTTCGCCTTGATGACGATGCGTCGACAGACTATAAGTAGCGACCGGATACATCGCGATTCGCCTTATGGTCGAAGGACGGCTCAGATATGTGAAGCGTGTCGTCGACCGGTACGGCAAAACGCGACACTATTTTCGAGTCAAGCGGAGAACCTACCCGTTGCACGGCCCGGTAGGCTCATTGGAATTTCTTAGAAGCTATAACGCTCTGCTTGCCCGCCATTATTCAGGAACGCTTGAGCCGGCTCAGATATGTGAAGCGTGTCGTCTGCAGCACGTGCGCGACGCGACGCTCGATCACCGCGCTTTTTCAGTGCCAGGCCCGGCGATGAGACGAACTTGAGCGGCATTCGCTGTCGCGGCTGTCATTTGAGCTTGCTCTGCTTGCGCAGCTTGAGCCGGGGTGATGGGCAATTTCGACGTCCAATGATTGAGGATGAATTACTGTATGCTATCATCACAGTTCGCCGAGCGGGTGGCGATGAATCAGCGCACGGTCGAGAAGTGGAACGCCAAGCTGGCCGAGAAGGCGAAGGCCAAGCGGCGCGGCAAGTTGAAGGTGGTGAAGTGAATAAATGAGCAACAAGTACCCGTACCATATCGACTATAAGGCGTGTGTGAGCGAAGTAGAACGGCAGATGAAGGGCCGTGAAGCATTGGCGCAATATCGCCAACAACATGCTCGGCGCAATCCGCTGCTGACTGATGCCGACTGGCTTACGTTGGCGCGCGACATCATAGACGCCGCTGCAACAGATGTGGCGATTGGATTTAGCAGCGGAGTTGACCGGACCAAAAACGAAGTCGCGGACGTGACCAAGCGCATCGCTAACAACATCGTCAGCCAATGCGACTTTTGTGAAATGGTTGAGAAGCGTGAGGCGACCAGCCAAACTATCGACCAGATTGCGCAGATGCACGGTGCGCTGTTGAGCGCCTTGCAGCTTGTTACCGATAAGTATTGCGTGACCGATGGCGCTGACGATGACTTGGTCCAAGCCGCCCGCGCTTTGATCAATGGGGCACGGCCACGGAAGCCATATGAGGTATCTTCCGCAGACATCATAGAGATGTTTCCGCCTGAGCCGCCGAAGCCATAATGATCGAATTCGGAATCCGATCAGTCGCGACAAGGCCCCGAAAATTCGGGGCCTTTTTCGTTTGATCGGTTTCACATTCTGACCGCGCCTGACCGCCCCTGACCGGAATTAGTGTGAAACGCCCATGTGAAACCCTTGTCAGGCAACGAATAGAACGTAACTGGCGGATTCAAGCCAGCTTACTCGCACGATGTCGGCAGAAGCGCACAGCTTTCCCTTGCAGGCGATCTGGAACAGACCCCTTTCATGGGCTGGACCCCTTCAGTAGCCTTGAGAGCAGTCCCGGCTGGAACTCGCGACCACAAGGGAGGACGACCGTGCACCGCATGCTGTTTGCCGCGTTTCTTGCTGCGGCTTTGATCGCCGTGCCTGCCCTAGCGCAGGACAACTACCCGAACAAGCCGATCAGGATCGTGCTGCCGGTGCCGGCGGGCAGCGCGCTGGACATCGCGGCGCGCGCGATCGGCGAGCAGTTGGCAAGCCGCTGGGGCCAGCAGGTGCTGATCGAGGCGCGGCCGGGCGCCGGCGGCCTCATCGCCGGGCAGGCCGTCGCCAACGCCCTGCCTGACGGCTACACGCTGCTCGGCGGGCCTTCCTCGCTCTTCACGATCCTGCCGGCGCAGATGGACAAGCTGCCGATCGACGTCAATCGCGACTTCACTCAGATCGGCATGATTGTCGGCAGCGGCGTGATGTTCATCGCGGTGTCGCCCAAGCTGGGCGTGTCGAACTGGACCGAATTCGAGGCGCTGGCGAAATCGAAGCCGGGGCAGATCGCGGTCGGCACCAACGGCGCGGGCACGTTGCCGCACTTTGCCGGATTGGTGATCGAGAAAAAGGGCAACGTGCCGATCACCGTGGTGCCGTACAATCAGGGTGGCACCATGGCTGCCGTGGCTGACATCATGGGCGGGCGGGTGCACGGCACGATCGAAGCCGTGTTCGGACTGCGCGGCCCGCTGCAGTCCGGCGACCTTAAGTTGATCGGCCAGATGGCAGCGCAGCCGGAGCCGGAATTTCCGAACGTGCCGACAATTGGCATCAGCGCCATCGGCTTTATGACCTTGGCCGCGCCAAGCGCCACGCCACAGCCCATCCTCAATCGCCTGGCCGAAGGCCTCCGTCAGGCGCTGGACTCACCGGCGGTCAAGCAGCGCTATTCCGATCTCGGCGTGCCGATCCGCAACTACACGCCGGCGCAAACCAAGGCGTTCGTCGAGAACGAGCAGAAGATCTGGTGGCCGCTGGTGCGCGAATTCACGCCGCCGGAAGTTCGGAATTAGAGCATGATCCCGAAAAGTGGGAACCGGTTTCGGAAAGACATGCTCAAACAAGCACGTAAGATCAGATTCTAGCGCGACAGCAGATCGGCGGTGGCCGCGGGGCTGAGGTTCTCGCGGCTTCCGTCGGCGCGCTTCTTCACCTCCAGCGTGCCTGCGGCGAGGCCCTTCGGGCCGATCAGAACCTGCCACGGCACGCCGATCAGGTCGGCGGTCGCGAATTTCGCGCCGGGACGTTGCTCGGTGTCGTCGTAGAGCACGTCAACACCCTTGGCCGTGAGCTCGCGATACAAGCTTTCGGACGCGCCGTCGGTCGCGGCGTCGCCCTGCTTGAGATTGAGGATCGCGACCTTGAAAGGCGCCACCTGCTCCGGCCACTTGATGCCGGCTTCGTCATGGTTGGCTTCGATCAGCGCCGCGACGAGCCGCGTCGGGCCGATGCCGTACGAGCCCATGTGAACCGGATGATCGGCGCCGTCCGGTCCCGCGACCACGGCCTTCATCGGCTCGGAATATTTGGTGCCGAAATAGAAGATATGGCCGACCTCGATGCCGCGCGCCGACACTTGTTTGTCGGCGGGGATACTTCCAAACGCCGCGGCGTCATGCTTCTCCGAAGTCGCGGCATAGAGCGACGTCCACTTGTCAACAATGCCCTGCAGCGCCGCTCGATCGTCGAACTTCACGTCGGCGTCCGGCACCGGGAAATCGAGATAGTCCTTGTGACAGAAAACCTCGGACTCGCCGGTCGACGCCAGGATGATGAACTCGTGGCTGAGGTTGCCGCCGATCGGTCCGGTGTCGGCGACCATCGGGATCGATTTGAGGCCGAGCCGCGCGAAGGTGCGCAGATAAGCGACGAACATCTTGTTGTAGGAGTGCCGCGCGCCTTCCTGGTCGATGTCGAACGAATAGGCGTCCTTCATCAGGAATTCACGGCCGCGCATCAATCCGAACCGCGGCCGCACCTCGTCACGGAACTTGAGCTGGATGTGATAGAGGTTGAGCGGCAGATCTTTGTAGGAGCGCACGTAGGCGCGGAAGATCTCGGTGATCATCTCCTCGTTAGTCGGGCCGTAGAGCATGTCGCGCTCGTGGCGGTCCTTGATGCGCAGCATCTCCTTGCCGTAGTCGTCGTAGCGGCCGCTCTCCCGCCACAGGTCGGCCGGCTGGATGGTGGGCATCAAAAGCTCGATCGCGCCGGAGCGGTTCTGCTCCTCGCGGACGATGGCATTGACCTTGTTGAGGACGCGAAGCCCCAGCGGCAGCAGGGTGTAGATGCCGGCCGCCTGCTGCCGCAACATGCCCGCCCTCAGCATCAGCTTGTGGGAGACGATCTCCGCCTCCCGGGGCGCTTCCTTGAGGATCGGCAGGAAGAAACGGGACAATCGCATAGCAACTCTCGGGATTTGGCGCGGTCGGAACAGCCCGGCAGTGAAACCGGATCAAGGCCGAAAAGACAAGCGCGGCAAGGGCCTGGGAGCGGTTCCAGGTCGCGTGGCGAACGGGCAGTTTAGCGACTGCCCTACGTTCGATTTGTTGCAGTGCAAGAATGACAAGGGTGGGCCGGCCCGATAGATATAGCGTTGCCGGTCGGGGGCTGACGATTCACAGATCCCTATACCGCGGCCTGAGTCTAGGGACGAAAATTCCAAAGCGCGCAACAGCGCCAATGCCTCGAGGAACGTAGCGCGTCTCGGGGGCTAAGGATCTAAGTTCAGTGACGCGAGCAGGGCATTGGCCCTGCTCATTTTTTTAGCTCGATCGGCAAGCCCATCCAGGCCGCGAGATCGTCAAGGGAAATCACCCGATAGACGTAAACGTACGTCACCGCCGCGAAGATGACGGTCGCGACGATGGTGGTCCAAATTAGCTTGCGGGCAACATTGTGGACCCGCGGCGCGCCGGGATCGGTGCCCGGCGTCCCACCCTCGCCCTGCGCGGCCACGCCCCACGGCAGGACCGCGAACAGCGTCAGCCACCAGATCAGGAAGTAAATCGCGATCGCGGTCGAAAGCGCCATCAGGCCTGTTCCAGCTCGACCAGCGTCCCGCAGAAGTCCTTCGGGTGAAGAAACAGCACCGGCTTGCCGTGCGCGCCGTTCTTGGGTTCGCCGTCGCCGAGCACGCGCGCGCCCTCGCCTTTCAGGCGGTCACGCGCGGCGATGATGTCGTCCACCTCGTAGCAGACGTGGTGGATGCCGCCGTCGGCGTTTTTCTCCAGGAACTTGGCGATCGGCGAATTGTCGCCGAGCGGCTCCAAGAGCTCGATCTTGGTGTTCGGCAGGTTGATGAATACGGTCGTCACACCGTGCGCGGGCTGCGGCACCGCGTCCGAGACCTCGGCACCGAGCGTCTTGCGATAGATGTCCGACGCCTTCTTGATGTCGCGCACCGCGATGGCGACGTGGTTGAGCCGTCCGATCATGTCAGTCCTCCAGCATCCCGGCACGGGTGTGGATCAGGTATCAACGCGGGTCCGGCAGCCGTCAGCGGATGATTCAACGTCCGTGTCACACTGGCAACATGTGGACGAGAACCCAGGGCTTCTTGCCCCATTCCCCGGCCACTGCGGCGCGCACCGCGCGCCTGACCGACTCGGCGACGGCGTCGGGATCGCGCCGTCGCGCCTTGGGCTGGCTTTCGACGGTTTCCAGGATCGCGTCGAGCGCCACCTCCAGCATCGGCTGGCCGCTTGCCGCAACTTCCGGAATGCCAATCAGCTCGACGTCCGGGTCGGCCGCGAGCTGGCCCTTCTCGGTCAAGGCCAGCGCGACCGATACGATGCCCGAAATGCTCAGCCGTTTGCGGTCGGCGATGGTGCGTGCCTGCGCATCGACGAGCAGGTTGCCATCCTTGTAGAGCCGTCCCGCCGGCACCTCGTCGATGATGCCGGGATCGCCGGGCGCGAGCTTCACCAGATCGCCATTGCGGCACATCCCGACCGTGACGCCGAGGTTGCGCGCCAGCTCGGCATGCTCTGCAAGATGCAGGGCTTCGCCATGCACCGGAATGAGCAGCCGCGGCTTAACCCAGCCGATCATCTCAGCGAGCTCGTCGCGGCGCGGATGGCCGGAGACGTGTACCAAGTGCGTCCGGTCGGTGACGACCCGGACGCCCTGATCGATCAGGCCGTTGATGACCGTCGAAATCGCCTTTTCGTTGCCCGGAATCGGCCGGGACGAGAAGATCACTGTGTCGCCGCGCGCCAATGTCACCTCGGGATGCTCGTCCTTGGCGATGCGGGCGAGCGCGGCTCGCGGCTCGCCCTGGCTGCCGGTGCACAGCGCGACCACCTTGTCGTTCGGCAGGTGGCCGTAGACCTCCATGCTCCGGAACGGCTGAACGTCGTCGAGGTAGCCGGTCTCGCGCGCCACCTGCGTCACGCGCTCCATGGCGCGGCCGACCACGACGACCTCACGCCCGGCGGCGCGAGCGCCATCGGCCACAGCGCGGATGCGAGCCACGTTGGATGCGAATGTGGTAACGGCAACGCGCCCGGGCGCTTTCAAAATCAATTCGGCTATGGTGGCGGCGACCTCGGATTCCGACGGCGAGCGTCCGTCCCGCACCGCATTGGTGGAATCTCCGACCAGCGCGAGGCAACCCTCCTCACCGAGCGCACGGAGCTTGGCCTCGTCGGTTTTCTCGCCGAGGACGGGTGTCGGATCGATTTTCCAGTCGCCGGTGTGCAGCACGGTCCCATGCGGCGTGCGGATGATCAGCGCGTTGGATTCCGGGATCGAATGCGCGACCGAGCAAAGTTCCACGTCGAACGGCCCGACGCTGAAGCGCGAGCCGAGCGCCACTTCTGTGACCGGAATATCGGGCGCACCGAACTCCCCCAATCGCTTGGCAGCGAGCAGCGCCGCCGTGAACGGCGTCGCAAACACCGGCACCCGCAGCTTGGGCCACAGGTCGAGCATTGCGCCGTAATGGTCCTCGTGGGCGTGGGTCAGCACGATGCCGGCGATGTTGCGGCGCTCCGAGATCAGATAGCGGATGTCCGGAAACACCAGGTCGATGCCCGGCAGATTCTCCTCATTGGCGAACGAGACGCCGACGTCGATGATCAGCCAGGTCCGTTTGCGCTCATCGCCAAGCCCGTAGAGCGACAGGTTCATGCCGATCTCGCCGACGCCGCCGAGCGGCGCGAACACCAGATCGCCTTGCATGGCCATGATCTACGCCCTCACCAGCGCGGGCAGCACATCGGCCGCCGTGACGGCTTCGGTGACGCCGTCGGCACGGCGCAACAGCATTCGTCCGGCGTCGTCGATCCCTTCGAAGCGGCCCTCGAGCTCGCCCTCCGACAGTGCGACGCGGATGGTCTTGCCGAGGCCGAAGGCCCGCTTGAGCCACTCCTCACGGATCGTGGCGAAGCCAGAGCCGCGGTCCCACTGCGCCAGCCGCGCCGACATGGCGGCAGAAAGTTCGGTGAACACGCTTTCGGGCGTGGCGCGCACGCCCGCTGCCGCGAGGTCGGTCGCGGGAAATGCCGTACCGGCTGGGTGGTGTACGCAATTGACGCCGATGCCGACCGCGACCGCGCTGCCCTCGCCTTCGATCAAGATGCCGGCGAACTTGCAGCCGTCAATCAGGCCATCGTTTGGCCATTTCAGCGCAAGTCGTTTCGCGAGCCCTGGGATACGCCCGGCAATCGCATCATGAAGCGCCAGCGCCGCGACGAACGACAGTTCCGGCGCGCGATCCGGCAGTGCCGCGTCGGCCAGCAGCAGGGTGGCGTAGAGATTGCCGGGCTCCGACACCCATTGGCGGCCGCGGCGCCCGCGGCCGGCGGTCTGCCGCTTGGCGGCCACCCACAACGGCCCGCGCTCGCCGCTACGCGCGAGCGTCAACGCCTCGGCGTTGGTCGAGCCGATCGTCTCGTGAGCGACCACCCTGGTCGGGGCGGTGGTTGTTGTCATCAGAACAGCGATTTCGCCGCCGCGCCTGCGGCTTGGACGAGCGGTCCGGGATAAACGAAATAGAGCAGATTGAACAGGCCGGTGACGCCGAGCACGGCCTTGAGCTCGACTGGCATCGGCTCGAATCCCGTCACCGGCTCGTCGAAGTACATCGTCTTGATGATCATTAAGTAATAATACGCCCCGACGACGCTGGCGAGCACGCCGATCACGGCAAGCGTGAACATGTTGGCTTTGATTGCGGCGAGGAACACGTAGTACTTCGCGAAAAACCCCGCGAGCGGCGGGATGCCGGCCAGCGAGAACAAAAGCACCGCCAGGAAGAACGCCAGCGCCGGATTGGTGCGGGCGAGCCCGGCGAGATCGGAAATATTCTCCACGGCGCCATCCGGCCGCCGCATCGCGAGGATGCAGCAGAAGGTGCCGAGCGTCATGGCGAGATAGATCGCCATGTAAACCAGCACGCCCTGCACGCCTTCGGCGGTGCCGGCCGCGAGCCCGATCAGCGCGAAGCCCATATGGCCGATCGACGAATAGGCCATCAGCCGCTTGATGTTGCGCTGGCCGATCGCGGCGAAGGCGCCGAGCGCCATCGAGGCGATCGCGACAAACACCAGGATCTGCTGCCATTGCGGCACGATGCCGGGAAATGCGCCGACCGCGACACGGATGAACAGCGCGATGGCCGCGATCTTCGGCGCGGCGGCGAAGAACGCGGTGACCGGCGTCGGCGCGCCCTCATAGACATCGGGCGTCCACATATGGAACGGCACCGCGGACACCTTGAAGCAGAGCCCGGCGAACAGGAACACCAGCCCGAAGATCAGCCCGATCCCCGCCCCGCCCTGTGTCGCCTTGGCGATGCCGGCGAACGACACCGTGCCGGTGAAGCCGTAGATCAGCGAGCAGCCATAGAGCAGCATTCCCGACGACAGCGCGCCGAGCACGAAATACTTCAGGCCCGCTTCGGTTGAGCGCACCGAATCCCGGTTCGACGCCGCGATGACGTAGAGCGACAGGCTCATCAGCTCCAGCCCGAGATAAAGCGCGATCAGGTCGGTGGCTGAGATCATCATGCCCATGCCGACCGCCGACAGCATGATGAGGATCGGATATTCGAAAATCCGAACCTTCTCGACGGTCCGGTAGTGCAGCGACATCACGATCGCCACGGCCGACGCGACGAAGGAAAGCGACTTGAGGAAGCGGGCAAATCCATCAATGACGAAGCTGCCGCCGAAGGTCGCGCCGTCCGGCAGCGAAATCGTGACAAACGCCGCCGCGACCAGCAGCATCACTGCGCCGAGGCTGACGATATCGCTGCTGCGCTCGCGATGCGCGCCGAGCATCAGCAGGCCCATCGCGCCGAGCGCCAGCAGGATTTCTGGAAGCGCCGGGTACAACGGCATGTAGGTGGCGGCAACGCTCATTAGTTCACCAAGGCCGTCGACTTCGCGGCAGCGTTGAGCGCGGCGTGATAGTTCTGCAGCAGCGCGGTCACCGACGCGGCCGACATATCGAGCACCGGCTTCGGATAAAAGCCGAACAACACCGTCAGGGCGATCAGCGGGGCGAACACCGCGATTTCCCGCCAGCTCATATCGCTGATGTTCGCCAACGCAGGCTTTTCAAGCTTGCCGAGCACGACCTTGCGGTAGAGCCACAGCGCGTAGCCGGCGGACAGGATGACGCCGAGCGTCGCGAGCGACGCCACCACAATGTTGACCTTGAACGTACCGAGCAGCGTGAGGAATTCACCGACGAACCCGGAGGTGCCGGGCAGCCCGACGTTTGCCATGGTAAACAGCAGGAACACCGCGGCATAAACCGGCATGCGGTTGACCAGCCCGCCGTAGGTCGCGATCTCTCGGCTGTGCATGCGATCGTAAACGACGCCGACGCAGAGGAAGAGCGCGGCTGAGACGATGCCGTGCGACACCATCTGGAAGATGCCGCCGGCGACGCCCTGGGCGGTCGCCGCGAAAATCCCCATGGTGACGAAGCCCATGTGCGCGACTGACGAGTAGGCGATCAGTTTCTTCATGTCCTCCTGCACGATCGCCACCAGGGAGGTGTAGACGATGGCGACGATCGAGAGGGCGAACACCAGATTCGCGAAGTCGTGCGAGGCGAAGGGGAACATCGGCAGCGAGAACCGCAGGAAGCCGTAGCCGCCCATTTTCAAAAGGATCGCGGCGAGAATGACCGAACCCGCGGTCGGCGCCTCGACGTGCGCGTCTGGCAGCCAGGTGTGAACCGGCCACATCGGCATCTTCACCGCGAACGACGCGAAGAACGCGAGCCACAGCCATGGCTGCATCTCGCGCGGGAACGAATGCCGCAACAGCACGGCGATGTCGGTGGTGCCGGACTGCCAGTACATCGCCATGATGGCGAGCAGCATAAGCACCGAGCCGAGCAGCGTGTAGAGGAAGAACTTGAAGCTCGCGTACACCCGGCGCGGGCCGCCCCACACGCCGATGATCAGGAACATGGGAATGAGGCCGCCCTCGAAGAACAGATAGAACAGCACGAGGTCGAGCGCCGAGAACGTGCCGATCATCAGCGTTTCGAGGACCAGAAACGCGATCATGTATTCCTTGACGCGCACCTGCACCGACAGCCAGCTCGCCACGATGCAGAGCGGCATGATCGCCGTAGTCAGGATGATCAGCGGCAACGAAATGCCATCGACGCCCATGTGATAGGTGCCGTAGCCGCCGAGCCAGGCGACTTTCTCGACGAACTGGAATTCCGCCGAACCCGCATCGAACCGTGCCACCAGCACCAGCGACACCGCGAAGGTGACGACGGTGGTCCACAGCGCCACCCAGCGCGCATTGCGCTTGGCTGCCTCATCCTCGCCGCGCAGCATCAGAATGAAGAGGACGCCCGCGATCGGCAAGAAGGTCGTGACGGAAAGGATCGGCCAGCTCGCCATCAGTGCGCTCCACCCGGCGTGGAGAACATGAACCAGGTGATCAGCGCCGCGGCGCCGATCAGCATGGCGAAGGCGTAGTGGTAGAGATAGCCGGTCTGCAGCCGCACCACGTTGCGCGTGACATCGAGCACGCGCGCCGACACGCCGTCAGGCCCGAAGCCGTCGATCACGTAGCCGTCGCCGCCCTTCCAGAGCACCCGGCCGAGCCACAGCACCGGCCGCACGAAGATGAAATCGTAAATCTCGTCGAAGTACCACTTGTTGAGCAGGAAGCGGTACAGCAGGTCCTGCTGACGCGCGAGCTCGACCGGGATGTCAGGGCGCAGCAGATAGAAATAGGCGGCTATGCCCCAGCCCGCGAACATCATCACCGTCGGCGTCAGCGCGACCCACAGCGGCACGTGATGGATGGCGTCGATCACGGCGGCGCTCTGCTTGATCGACGCGCGGAAGAACTGCTCGACGTGATGGCCAGCGAAATACTCCTTGAACGAGAAGCCGGCGGCGATTGAGCCGAACGCCAGAACGCCGAGCGGGATCAGGATCACCAGCGGGCTTTCCTTCGCCTCCTCGTAGTGGCGCCTGTCGTGCGGCACGCCGTGGAAGGTCTTGAAGATCAGCCGCCACGAGTAGAACGCGGTGAGGCCCGCGGCGATCACGGTCATCAAAAACGCATAGGCCGCGGCCGGGTTCTTGCCGGCGTACGCCGCCTCGATGATGGCGTCCTTGGAGAAATAGCCGGCGGTGAACGGAAATCCGGTCAGCGCGAGCGTGCCGATCACCATGGTCCAGTAAGTGAACGGAATCTTCTTGCGAAGCCCGCCCATGTTCCGGATGTCCTGCTCGTGGTGCATCGCAATGATGACCGAGCCGGAACCGAGGAACAGCAGCGCCTTGAAGAATGCGTGGGTGAACAGGTGAAACATGCCGGCCGAGTACGCGCCCACGCCCATCGCGACGAACATGTAGCCGAGCTGCGAGCAGGTCGAATAGGCGACGATGCGCTTGATGTCGTTCTGCACGAGACCTACCGTCGCGGCGAAGAACGCCGTGGTGGCGCCGACAATCGTCACCACAGTGAGCGCGGTTGGCGACAGCTCGAACAATGGCGACAGACGCGCCACCATGAACACGCCGGCGGTCACCATGGTGGCGGCGTGGATCAGCGCGGAGACCGGTGTCGGGCCCTCCATGGCATCCGGCAGCCAAGTGTGCAGCAGGAACTGCGCCGACTTGCCCATCGCGCCCATGAACAGCAGCAGGCAGATCAGCGTCAGCGCGTCGGCATGCCAGCCGAAAAAGTTGATCGTCTTGCCGGTCAGCGCCGGCGCCTGCGCAAAGATCGTATCGAGGTCGATCGAACCGACCATCATGAAGACGGCGAAGATGCCGAGCGCGAAGCCGAAGTCGCCGACGCGGTTGACGATGAACGCCTTGATGGCGGCCGCGTTCGCCTCCGGCTTGTGGTACCAGTAGCCGATCAGCAGGTAGCTCGCGAGGCCGACGCCCTCCCAGCCGAAGAAGAGCTGGGCTAGATTGTCCGACGTCACCAGCGCCAGCATGGCGAAGGTGAAGAGCGAGAGATAGGACATGAATCGTGGCCGGTAC
>Ga0190270_10001110_pt1 | contig 12332 bp, 11 predicted proteins | sample Popmic320T_FD_133748 | JGI IMG/M metagenome (GOLD analysis project Ga0190270, IMG submission 133748) | Populus adjacent soil microbial communities from riparian zone of Weber River, Utah, USA - 320 T | ecosystem: Environmental > Terrestrial > Soil > Riparian zone | place: USA: Utah | collected... | reverse complement strand
GGGGCCGTTCAAAATCGTCAACAACTACCTGGAAGGCGCGGGGGAGAACGTTATGTTCGGCGGGGCCAAGCCGACGATTCAGAACCTGATCGCGTCCGACGTCGAGTTTCGATTGAACCATGTCTATAAGCCGCTCTCGTGGAAGAAAGGTCATCCCACTTACGCCGGAAGGCCCTGGTCGATCAAGAATCTTTTCGAGCTGAAAAACGCCCAGCGGTTGCTGATAGATCAGAACGTCTTTGAAAACAACTGGGCGGACGCGCAGAACGGCTTCGCCATCCTCTTCACGCCGCGTGGCGAAGACGGCGTGGCGCCGTGGGCCACGGTTCAGGACGTGACTTTCACCAACAACGTCGTGCGTCATTCGGGCGGCGGCTTCAACATAGCGGGGCCGGATGATAGCTCGCCGAGCCAGCCTTCGCAGCGAATCCTGATCAAGAACAACCTGATCGACGACATTGACGGCGATAAATGGGGCAGCGCAACCCACGGGCCGGCCGACGGCAGGTTCGCGCAACTCGTCGGAGGCCCCGTCAACATGACTTTCGATCACAACACGATCTTTCATAGCGGCTCGCTCATTTTCGCCGACGGCGCGTCGAGCCGGGGATTCGTCTTTCGCAACAACATCGCGCGTAGCAATCTTTACGGCGTACTGGGCAGCGATCGCAGCCCGGGCCTGGACTCACTCGGATTTTACTTCCCCGGATACGACTTCAGGAAAAACGTCATCGTGGGGGTTCCGCGGGGAACCATTTACCCGGCTGATAACTTTTTGCCTCTCCTTCTTAGTCTGGTGGGATTTGTCGATCTGGACGGAGGAGATTACCGCCTTGCGGCGACCAGCCCTTATAAAAAGGCCGGCAGCGACGGCAAAGACATCGGGTGCGACTTTGGCGCATTGAACCCCGAGTGGGCAAAAAAATAGGGGACAAACCGGTACAGTACCGCGCGCGTAAGCAAGCGGTTGTCTCATCATTCAGCCGCTTGCTTACGCGCGCGGCGCTGTTAACGTCAGGCGAGGTGTTGAAGTGGGCAAATTGGTAGTGGAAGAGATGAGCGGCTCCGAGGCCTTGTCGTTATTGGCGCCGGAGTGGCAGGCGCTTTTCAATGCGACCAACGCGTCGCCATTCCTTTCCTGGGAGTGGATCTCGGCCTGGCACAAATGGCTGGGGCGCGAAAAGCGTCCGCGCCTGTTCTGCGCGCGAGAAGGCGGTCTGCTGGTCGGGTTGTTGGCGCTAGGCGAAGAGGAGCGGAGGTTTAAAGGAACGCCGGCGCGCCTTCGTCGTATCTCGTTTCTCGGCGACCAACTCGGCGGTTCGGATTATCTGGACGTGCTGGCGCTGCCCGGTTACGAACAGGATTGCGCCAAAGTTCTTTTCGGGCACATCGCGGAACACGTCGAATTCGACATTCTGGAACTCGACGGGTTGCCGTTGGATTCGCCCAGCGCGCCGTGGCTGGCCTGGCGCTTCGGCAGCGATGCAAATTTCAAGTACCGGCTCGAACCACGATATGTCTGCCCGCAAGTGAGGTTGGATAAGCCCTGGGAAGAGTTGCTGCGAAACTCCGCGCGCGCCAATTACTTCTCCCGTACACTGCGCCGGTTGCGGAAGATGCCTGGGTTCGATTACCGCGTGGTTACCGATCCCGATCAGGCGGTGGAGGCTTTTGAAAGGTTCCTGGCGTTACACGAATCGTCCTGGGCCTGTCGAGGCGGCTCCAGCGCCACCGGACGCCAATTGCTCAAGGATTTTCATCGCGACGTTGTAGTGCGACTGGCCCTCGCAGGCCGCCTGCGATTCGAAGAGATCTGGATTGACGGCGAGTGCCGCGCATCGCTCTACGGCATTAACGGCGGAGATCGGTATTGTTTTTACCTCTCCGGCTATGATCCGGCGTGGGCCAAACTTAGTCTGGGGTTCGCCGTGGTAGGGCTTTCAATCGCCGGCGCGGTCGAGCGGGGGGTGAAATTCTACGACATGTTGCGTGGGGCCGAGACTTACAAATTTGAGTGGGCGAACGAAACCCGCGCCACCTTTGCAGTACAGATATCGAGCCACAGCCTGACCGCGAGACTGGCGGTCATGTGCGATCGCTTCGAGGAGGCCGCGCGCGCCGCCGCGCATGCCCTCTTGCCGGCGCGGGCGCTGGCGTTGTGGCGAAGCAGGCGTAAGGCTTGGATGCGCCAGTCAATGCTTGACGACGACGTCAAGGGATTCTCGGTGAATAAGGAAAAGGACCGCGATAAGACTGCCGAGCTCGTAGCGTCGGTTTTGTTATCGCTCACTTGCCTATAACAGTCAGGAAGAAATTCCGCAGAAGTAGTTTCATTGTTCATCGTTGATTGTTCATTTGTCATTGTTTAGTACAACGTTAACTATGTTATTTGGCATTTGTTTAAATCAGACCACGTGAGATCGGTACAGTACCGCGCGCGTAAGCAAGCGGCTGACTTATGAGACGGCCGCTTGCTTACGCGCGCGGTACTGTACCGATCTCGATTGTTCTGGATTAAATAAACACCAAAAAATTTAGTTAACGCCGTATTTAGTAGTCCGTAACTTAAGTTTTTTGGTGTTTGTATAAATCAGAACAAGTGATATCGACACATCCAAGGAAATTACAACCATCAAAGGAGAGCGTTTAGAGTACCGGCTTTAGCCGGCAGGACTGGGGCTCCAGGCCCTGCCGGCTAAAGCCGGTACTCTAAACGCTCTCTCCCAACGTTTGTAGTTAACCTGGATATCGCCAGAAAAATACGCTAAACACAAGAAAACTTAGTTTACGGAGGATTTAGTGGCGCAGCGTCGGCGATGACAAATGAACAATCCACGATGAACAATGAACGGTGTCGTGGTGATTACCTCCCCATCAATTCTCCCCGCTTATGAAATATGGCATATGATCCCGGCTTCTTAGATAAGCTCAAATGGTCACTTCCCTGGCTCAGTCGTTACCCGTTGTGGCGCGCCGGCGAATTGGCGCGGCGGACGTTGTGGAGAATCGCCTGCGGCGGTCGCGCGCACCTTATCCTGGTCGTGGCGAACCACTTCGAGCCGTCGTGGGATGAACGACTGGGCAAGGTCGCTCTGTCGACGCAGCGCGCGCGCGTGGACGAATGGTGTGAGCAAGCCCGCGCCACGGGCGACGTGACGCGAGATTGCGATGGGACGCCGTTCCGCCACACATACTTTTATCCCGCCGAGCAGTATCACCGCCCGCTCGTCGAGCGACTGGCCGAACTGGAAGCGGACGGCTTCGGCGAAGTAGAGATTCATCTACATCACGGCGTGGAACGGCCCGACACGCCGGAGAATTTGCGGCGGGCGCTCGAAGAGTTTCGCGACTTGCTCTCTGAAGAGCACCGCTGTCTTTCGAGGCTCGATGGGGAGGGGCAGCCGCGGTACGCGTTTGTGCATGGCAATCTGGCGCTGGCCAATTCGATGGGCGGTCGCTGCTGCGGCGTGGACTCCGAGATGCAGATTCTGGCCGAAACCGGTTGTTACGCCGATCTGACCTTGCCCGCGGCGCCTCTGTAGCCCCAGACGCCGCTAATCAACGCGCTATATCAATGCGGGCGCCCGCTCGACGAACCCGTCCCGCATTGGACGGGGAAGAACCTGCGCGTCGGCGCAAAGGTAACGGCGCCGGTTCTGTTGACCGGCCCGCTGGTCTTTGATTGGGGCCGGCGACGGCGCGGATTGCCTGGGCCGCGAATTGATGACGGCGCTTTGACGGCCACTTATCCGATCACGCCCGAACGCCTGCGCCGATGGCGCGGCGCCGGCATCTGCGTTCGCGGCCGGCCGGAGTGGATATTTATCAAGCTCTATTGCCACGGCTTTTTCACGAACGATCAGGCCGCGACCATCGGCGAACCGGCGCGGCGGTTCTTGCAAGAGACGCTTGAATGGGCGGATCGCGACGGGCGGTTCAAAATACACTTCGCCACTGCGCGCGAGGCGTTCAACATCGCTCTCGCCGCCGTCGATGGGCATGGCGGCGAGCCGGGCCTTTATCGAAATTATCGGCTGCGTCCGGTCAGACAAACCGAAGTGGCTACGTCCATGAAATCAACGGCGACGCCCTCTCGCTGACAATATCAAACGAACGACTTGCGCTAGTTGACCCGGATGCGACTCATGGCGCGGTAAGCCGGCGTTCAGAGCGCCGGCTTGCGGACGGTGCTCTGAACGCCGGCTCCTGGAGGTTTCGGGTCCTCCGCAAGCTTCAACAAGCGCAAGTCGCCAAACGATCAACGCAATGTCACAAATGAACAATCCACACTCCAGCCTTAAACTGCGCCGGCGCCTGCTGTTTATCGCTTATCACTTTGCTCCGAGTTTGGAGATGGGCGCTCGATCCTGCGCGCAGATAGCGCGTTACCTGCCTCTGCATGGCTGGTCTCCGGTCGTGCTGACGGCGCGGGAGAAGTACATCGAAGAGCGTTACCGCGGGAGCGACGACGAAGTAGCCGAACTGGGTCTGCCGGACGCGATCATCAGGACGCGCCTTCTGCCTCACCCGCTCGATCTCTATCGCTGGATCAGTTCAACATTCAGGCGCAAGACGCAAGACGCCGGCGCCGACGGGACGACCGTCGAAATCGATACGCCGCTGAGCGAGAAAGGGAAGTTGCGGCGTTGGCTTCTGTCGGCGCTGAGCATTCCCGACATGTGCACCGGGTGGATTTTGCCCGCCGTCGTGGCCGGACTGAAAGCGACGCGAGAGTCGAAGGCTGAACAAATATTTTCCTCCGGCCCAATGTGGACAAATCACCTGGTCGGCCTCGCGCTGTCGTATTTTACTGGTTTGCCCTGGATCGCTCACTTTCGAGACCCCTGGGTCACTGGCTGCTGTCTACCGCCGACCAGTTCCTTTGCGGCCCGGGTGAATGGGTGGTTGGAGCGGATCGTCGTCACTCGCGCCACCGCTGTCGTGAGCGTGACTGAGGAGCACGCCGCCGCATTCCGGCAAACTTATCCACGCCTTCCGGCCGAAAAGTTCGCCGCCGTGCCCAACGGCTATGACAACGGAGAGTGGAACAATCTGCCGGCGGGCACACGGCGCGCTGAAAAGAGCGAAGGGAAGTTTCTGATCCTCTACGCCGGAAAGTTCTACGTCCAGCGCGACCCGCAGCCGTTATTTCGCGCCTTAAAAAGATTGATAGATTCCGGCGAAATTGCGCGTGAACAAGTTCAGGTCGACCTGGTCGGCTGGTGCGCGACCAGCGAAGGACGTCCGGTGAGGGAAATGGCTGTCGAATGCGGGTTGGGCGATTGCGTCAACATTCTCGGCCCGCGCCGCCGCCCCGAGACGCTCCGGCGCATGACAGAAGCGGACCTCCTACTTCTGCTGGCGGAAAAATTCGTCATCCAGATTCCCGGCAAGACTTATGAATATTTGCGCGCCGGACGGCCGATTCTGGCGCTGACGCCTGAAGGCGCTCTGGCCAATCTGCTGCGAAGGGTCGGCGGCGGCCTGGTAGTCAGTCCGAGTGACACGGCCGGCGTCCTGGCGGCCGTCAGGGAAAGCGTCCTGCGATGGAAGGAAGGGCGGGCTAATCACGCGGCTGATCCGGGGGCGGTATCGGGCTTTGACCGCCGCATCCTCGCCGGGCGGTTAACGGAATTGTTCGACCGCTTTAGCGCCAAAGTTGAAAATCGTTATGAGTAGAAACTCGGTAGCTTCAGCAGACCGCGCAAAAATAGGGGCCGCTCTCGCCGAACGCCAGTTCGAGATCTTTCAAGGCGCGGCGGGCTTAGCCGCCATCCGCGAAGACTGGAAACATGTTACTCGCGCGTTGGACAAGCCGCGCTTCTTTCACCTTTACGAATGGTACGAGAGCTATTTGAATACCCTGTCCGACTCGCCGGTCTATTTTGTGTTGGCGCGGCGCAAAGGAGCGCCGGTCGGCGTCATTCCCCTGGTCAGATCGCCACATCGGCTCGCCGGGAGGACAATACGCGGTCTGGCGCTGCCCCATCATCCGCATATGTTACTTTGCGACGCTCCGATGACGAACGAAGGGTCGGACAAGGTTACGATGCGCGAATTGATCATGTACCTGCGACGGCAGCGAGTGATTCAGTGGGACGCATTGCTCTTCCCGAATTTGCTCGATGATAGCTGGTTGTTGTCCGCGTTAACCGACCAACCGCCCGCGTTGCGGATCTCGGAACCTCAGACGAATTGCAACTACTTGCCCTGCCTCCCGCCCGAAGAACTCGCCGCGCGGTTCTCCCGGAACTTCCGCGGAAATCTGCGCAAGGCCCGCAATAAACTGGCGAAGTTGAATCGCGTCGAGTTCATCTCCGCCCGCAGCCAGCCGGAATTAGATCAGGCGCTCGATGAATTTCTTGCCGTCGAAGCCTCCGGCTGGAAAGGGGCGGTCGGCGAGCGCAGCGCCATTAACCTCGACGGCCGAATACAGAGCTTTTATCGATCCTTAACCAGGAATTTTTCGCGAATCGGCGCCTGTGAAATCAATTTATTACGCGCGGAAGGAAAATGCATTGCAGGACAATTTTGCCTCATAACGGGCGACACGTCTTATATTCTGAAAATCGGATACGATGAAGCCTACGCTCAGATGGCGCCGGGCAACATGTTGCTCGAACATACTATTCAACGGCACTTTAATGAAGGCGCGATCAAATACGTCAATCTAGTCACGGACACCTCCTGGCACTCCTGCTGGAAACCGCTGTCCTATGTGGTTTCGAGGATATTGGTTTTCAACATAACCGCCGCCGGGCTGACGGCCTATTCATTGCTTCGGGCCAGAGGGCCTTTAAGCCATACATACAGTCACTGGCTTAAGCCGTTACTGATTGCTACAGGCTGGATGGAGCCGGCGCCCACTTTGCAGAACGGAGTAATTTATGTCCAACATTAGCGTACAGCGGCAAGTAACGCGCCTGGTAGAAGGGGGCGGGCGCCTCGGCGCGCTTTCCGAGGCGCCATTCAAAATCAAGAACTCGCTGGCCGGCCATCCGTTGTTCGAAGACAACCGCCTCAAACGGCTGCTGCGTACGCTGCCGCGCGAACAGGTGGAGATTCGGGCCGTCCAGTTACTCGGCGCTGATGACGGCTGTTACCGGCGTGGCGAATTGTTGAAAGGCGCCGACCCGGTTGATGTCTTCGAGCGACTGGCTGAAAAGCCGTCCTGGATGCTGCTGCACGAAAGTTGGATCCACGACCCTGAATATGCCGAGCTTATGAGACAGTACATTCGGGATTTGTCTGAAACGATCGCCGGCGTGGATGACGACATCTCCGATCTCGGATGCTGGCTGTTCCTTTCATCGGGCAAATGCGTTGTGCATTTCCATGCCGATCCTGACCAGAGTTTCCTGAACCAGATTCGCGGCTCCAAAACAGTGTTCGTTTATCCGACTAAAATACTTCCGGAATTGACGGTGGAACGTTTGGTCTATACAGGTAATCAGGGGGTAGTAACGTATGAGCCGGAATATGAAGCCGCGATGTTTCCGCCGGTTCCACTCGGGCCTGGCGAGACCGTCTTCCTTCCTTTATTTGCGCCGCACCGGGTGATTAACGACGGCGGAATCAGTGTTTCAATCAACTTAGGATTCCAAACCAGGGAGAGTCGCAGACGCAGAAACGTGCACCTGGTCAATCTGGAAATGCGGGGCCTGGGACTGCGACCCTCGCCGTTCAACCTGCGTCCCGCGGTAGATTCTGTAAAGCAGCGAATGGTCCTGGCCATTCACGCGAAGAACAAGTTCTTCAGATCGCTGCGACCTGTAGTCCCTCTTTGAGGGGCAGGGGGGATTTGGGGTTATTTATGTGGTTCAGGCGCCGCGCAAAAGTAATGCTATAAGTCGCGTAACCTTCGTTCACCGCAGAGGCGCAGAGATCGCTAAGGTTTCGCAGAGGAAGCCCTGAATCTTTCTTCCCCACTCTGCGAAGTCTCTGTGGTCTCTGCGCCTCTGCGGTGAACTCGGCATTACATTTTTAGCGCGACCATGGTTTAACTTAATCCCAGTCTTGAGTTGAACTCAGAAGAGGCGGGAACCACGGGGAACACTGGGAACACGTGGATAAGCTTGGTTGTAAGATATGCCGAACCTTTTTTCTATAAAGCCTTTTCCTGTTTTTCCCCGTGTTTCCCGCGGATCTTTTTGCTCAACAACGGGATGGAGTTAACTTGATCGAGAGAGACGCTATTAACCCGTTACCGGTAAGCGTGATCATTCCGACCTATAATCGCGCCAAGCTCATTCTCAGGTCACTCAATTCCGTGTTGGCGACGGTTAAGCCGGGCGACGAAGTAATTGTCGTGGATGACGGCTCTACGGATAACACGCGCGAGAGGCTTGAACCTTATCTTGATCGTATTCGCTATGTGAAGGGACCGCATCGCGGGGTCGGCGCGGCGCGCAATTGCGGAGTCGGCGTAGCGCGCAATCCGCTATTGGCGTTCAACGATTCCGACGACGAGTGGTTCGCCGACAAACTCCTTTTGCAGCGAACATTCATGCGGGCGCGCCCGGACGTACTGTTCTGCTTCAGCGACCTTGGTTTGCTCGCCGAGGACGGAACTGAAAGTTATCACGGACTGTACGGTTGGCATAATGACTCACGAAGCTGGGACGAGATACTGGGCCCGGGCGGCGCCTATTCATCAATCGCCCAGTTGCCGGCGGGGCGGGGGGACTTCAACGTTCACATCGGCAATTTGTATCCGGTAATGTTGCGCTGCAACTACGTCGCCACCCAATCTTCAATGGTGCGGCGGGAACAGGCCGGCGACGCGCTGCGATTCAGCGAGGATATCGCCATTCACGAAGACTACGAGTGCTATACGCGCCTGGCTAAGGTCGGCCGGGCGGCCTACTTCGACTGCGAGACGGTCTGGCAACGGGGCCACAACGACAGACGAGTGTCGGACGCGGATGAACGTCTCAGGGCGGCGTGCCGCGTCAAGGTGTTGAAACGGACGTTCGGCTCCGACCGGCAGTTTCTCTCCGAACATAGCGACCTCTACTGGAAGGCGCTTCGAGTCGAACATGCGACCCTGGCGCGTTGTCTGCTTCGTGACGGCCGCCGTCGGGAAGCGCGCGAAGAACTGCGCATGGCCGGCGGTGGACCGTTGTTTTATCGGCTATTGGCCGCCGCGCCAGGGCCGCTGATACGCGCGGCGGTCGGATTACATAGATGGATCAGAAGTTGACACTCCAACCTCTCTAAATAACAGAACAGCCGGCATCGGCGCATCGAATGAATGCGCCGATGCCAGTTGTCGCTAATTAACGTTGAAGCGTGTGCATAAATCAGATCGGCGGAGCCTAGGGATGGCCATTTGCTGCGCCTATGCGCCCTTGCCAGGCGCCTGCGGCAACCCGACCACGCTGCGCCAGGCGCTCAGGCGCACGCTACCGAATTATATGCTGCTGTCACATTGGATATACTTTGAACGGCTGCCTCAAAACGGTAACGGCAAGATTGACCGCCAGGCATTGCGGGGGCAATTTCAACAAAGTTTGTCTCAACTGGCCTAGATCAGATTTCAATTGAGCGCAGGCGATCCACCGCTGGGAGCGCGGGTCGCATGGGAAATGAACTGGGGAAATCATTTCCTTCTTCCATTCACCCCCCCTTATCCCCCATCCCCCTTGGTTTGTCTTTCCTTACACGCAATTGCAATCCCCCATAAGCATAACCATGAATGTGTTATTGGTCGGCGAAGAATCCGCCGGCATTCAAACCTTGAAATCCCTGGCGAGGGGCGATCATCGAATCGTCGCGGTGATGGCTTCGCCGGCGAAAAAATCCCTGGGCGGTTCGACGCTCTGGCAAGTGGCGGAGCGGATTGGACTGCCGACCTGGCCCGCGTCACTCGTGAAAGATCCAGCTTTTGCCGGGCGGGTACGCGATGCCGGGGTGGATATTATTCTGAACGCCCATTCGTTATTCGTCATGCATGGCGAGGTCGTGGAAGCCCCGCGCATCGGCAGCTTCAATCTGCATCCCGGCCCACTGCCTCGTTACGCCGGGTTGAATGTCGTCAGTTGGGCGATCTATAGGGGGGAGCGGACTCACGGAGTGACGGTTCACAAAATGGAGGCGGGAATCGACACAGGGCCGATCGTCTACCAGTCGCTGTTCGATATTGGAGACGCCGACACGGCGTTAACCTTATACGCCAAGTGTACGAAGGAGGGAGTGGCGTTACTACTGCGGTTGTTGGAAACGGCGAGCAGAGATGAGAACGCGATTCCGCTGTTACATCAAAATATGGCCGAGCGGCAATACTTCGGCAAAGAAGCGCCTGAAAAAGGGCGTGTGAATTGGTCGCGACGGGCAAAGGATATCGTCAATCTGGCGCGGGCGTGCGACTACTATCCTTTCCCTTCGCCATGGGGATATCCCCGCGCCAGACTCGGCGAACGGGAGATTTGCCTTGTCAAAGCCCGTCTGACGGGCGAATCGTGCGATGCGGAACCCGGGACGATAGGGCGACTTGCAGGGACAGCGGTTCAGGTCGCCTGCGCTGATGAATGGATATGGGTGGATAAGACGCTGATTGAGAGAACATACCTGCCTGCGGCGGGTATTTTGCGGCCCGGCGCGCGCCTGGATAACGGCATTTGAATAGGAGCAATGACAGATATGATCGAACATCATGGAGTCTACCAGAAACTCACCGAGCTATTCGCAAAAAAGTTGAACCTGGAAGTGTCTTCCGTGGACACGGATCTGGTGGAAACCGGATTACTCGATTCTCTGGCGTTAATCGAATTGCTGGCGCAGTTGGAGGAGACGTTCGGCGTTTCGGTCTCTACTGATGACCTTGAACTCGAAAACTTCCGCTCCATCGCCAGCATCGCCGGGTTTGTGGCCCGGCGCACGACGATGGTCGAAGCGGTATAAAAGACTGGCGGATGAATAGCCACCGCAGGGCGCCGCAGCGCACAGAGAAATCATTATGCGCTGCGGCGCCCTGCGGTGGCTAATAGTCTTCATATTTTTGAAAACTGGTATAGAAGATGAGCTCGATACGCGCATTTACAAAGAATGACATTCCGCAAGTCGTTAATCTATTTCAAAAGGTCTTCTTCAATAACGGCCAGACTGCGCCTTCGTCATCGAATCTGAGCGCTTATTTTGAAGAGACGTTCTTTCTCAGTCCATGGACTGAATATGGGACTGAAGAAGAGATACGGTCATTAGTATACGAAACCGGCGACGGCGCCATTGTCGGATTCATCGGAATAATTCCGCGGCGGATGCTGTTACACGGGCGGCCCATCCGGGCGGCTACCAGCATGCATTTTATGGTTGAGCCGGGCAGTCGTTCGACGCTGGCAGGAGTACAACTTTTAAAGACATTCTTTTCAGGCCCGCAAGACCTGTCGCTGACTGACAGCGCGGGCGCCTTAGGCCGCAAAATTTGGGAAGGCCTCGGCGGGGCCACGGCGCTGGCATACAGTATCAACTGGGTGCGCTTGCTGAGGCCAAGCCGGTATGTGTTGCGCCTCTTGGCGCGGAAGAACAGGTTGCTCAGGCTATTAGCCGTGCTGCTCAATCCTCTGTGTCCGATAGTAGACGCGATGGCAAGCTGCGCGTTACCGCATCGTTTTGGCAAACCGGTCGCCTCTCTACAAGCGAAGGATTTGGATCAGGAGACTTTACTGGCTGGCATCGCTCAATTCCCGTCGAGTTACGCGCTGCGTCCCGATTACGACCCCGGTTCATTGTTCTGGTTGCTGGCGAAGGCCGATCAACTGGCGCGCCCCGGCGAATTGCGCAAAGTAGCGCTCCACAACGCCGACGGCGAGATGGTCGGCTGGTACCTTTACGAATTGAGCGCGGACGGAATGGGCGAGGTTTTGCAGATTGTAGGGCGGAGGAAGTCGTTCGGCGAAGTGCTCGACCATCTCTTCTATCATGGATGGAAGAATGGAGCGATTGCGTTATCCGGACGACTCGATCCTAAATTCGCCCAGGAATTCTCGGACAAATATTGTTTCTTTAACTGTGGCGGCCCTTGGACGCTTACGCACTCCAGGAATCCGGAGATTTTACAGGCCATCTATCAAGGCGACATGTTTTTAACCAGGCTGGAAGGCGAATGGCTCATGCGGCGCCAAAACTAGATCGGATTTCAAATGCGTGTACGGATCAGTACCGCGAGCGGTAGTGAGCTTGACTCAACGTGAAGCGCGCTCGCTAAAGCTCAATGAAGTTAAGTTAGGAAAAATGGCAAGCCAATTGGTGCGCCCGCGTCCTCGCGGGCAGGCCTCGGCAGAAGACCTGCCCGCGAGGACGCGGGCGCACCAATTGGCTAACTTAACTTCATT
>Ga0190270_10001108_pt1 | contig 12343 bp, 7 predicted proteins | sample Popmic320T_FD_133748 | JGI IMG/M metagenome (GOLD analysis project Ga0190270, IMG submission 133748) | Populus adjacent soil microbial communities from riparian zone of Weber River, Utah, USA - 320 T | ecosystem: Environmental > Terrestrial > Soil > Riparian zone | place: USA: Utah | collected... | reverse complement strand
CTCGCCTCCGCTTGCTCACGCGCGCGGTACCGTACCACCTCGCCTCCGCTTGCTCACGCGCGCGGTACCGTACCACCTCGCCTCCGCTTGCTCACGCGCGCGGAACTGTGCCGCCTCTGTTATGCAAACACTTTCAAAATCGGATCGCCGCCAAAATTCGTCAACCGCTGATCGCGTCCGCCGTAATAATAAGTCAGCTTCCGGTGATCCAATCCCATCGCCTGAAGGATTGTCGCGTGTATGTCGTGAACCGAATACGGCTCGACTTCGGCCTTGTAGCCGTATTCGTCCGTCGCGCCGATCACCTGACCGCCCTTCACGCCGCCGCCTGCCAGCCACATCGTGAAGCCGTGCGGGTTGTGGTCGCGCCCGATGCCCGATTGCGAGATCGGCATGCGCCCGAACTCGGCGCCCCACACGACCAGCGTCGAATCGAACAGGCCGCGCGCTTTCAGGTCCTCAATCAAACCCGCCATCGGTTTGTCGGTCTCGGCGCAATGCAGGCTGTGATTTTCATGCAGCCCATAATGCGCGTCCCACGACTCCTGCTGGTGGCCGCCGCCGCTGTAAAGCTGAATGAAGCGCACACCGCGTTCCACCAACCGTCGCGCGATCAGGCACTGGCGGCCGAAATAATCGGTGGGCTTTTCGCCGATCCCGTAAAGCTTCTTCGTGGCCTCGGACTCTTTCGATATGTCCACGGCTTCAGGCGCGTGTGTTTGCATCTGGAAGGCGAGTTCGTAAGACGCTATGCGCGCGTCGAGATCGCTGTTGCCCGCGTGGCGCTCCTGGCGCTCCTGATTCACCTTCTGAATGAAATCTACCTCGGCGCGCTGTAGATGCCGGTCAACCCATTTCGGCGGATTCAGATCGACTATCGGCACATTGCCCGCACGGAACGGAGTGCCCTGAAACGCGGCGGGCATAAAACCGGAAGACCAGTTGGGCGCGCCGCCGATCGGGCCTCCGCGCCAATCGTACATCACGATGTAGGACGGCAAATTTTCGTTCTCGCTGCCCAGGCCGTAAGTTATCCACGACCCTAGCGAAGGATTGCCCGGACGCATGTTGCCGCTGTTCATCTGAAATATCGCGGGCGAATGGTTGTTGCTAGTGGTGTAAACCGAACGCAGCAAGCAGAGGTCGTCCACTTTTTGCGCCAGATGCGCGTATAGCTCCGAAACCTCGGTCCCGCACTGGCCATGCTTTTTGAACTTGTACGGCGAGGCCATCAGATTGCCGGGATTGCCGAAGAATACGTCGACTTTCCCTTTGTTCATCGGCTTGCCGTGATGGCGCGTCAGGTCGGGTTTGGGGTCTAGGGTGTCCACGTGGCTCACCCCGCCGTACATAAAGAGGAAGATCACCGATTTGGCTTTGGCCGGGAACATCGGCGGTTTGGCCACCAGGGGGTTGGCGCGCTTCCGCTGCGGTTCGGCGGCCAGCAGATTGTCACGATCGAGCAGCGCCGTGAGCGCCAAGCCGGAAAATCCCGCGCCCGCGTGAAAGATCAGCTCGCGGCGCGTCATCGTCTGCGGTTGGAGAATAGGTAGTTTGTTGTTGGTGGTTCGCATATCGGTTTCTCCTTTACATTTTCTGCCTTATCTCAATCGGTTTGCCGGCGGACGGGTTGTTCTCGGCGTAGTCAAGGTTCAGAAGACTGCATAGCGTCGCGGCGATCTGGTTCTGGTAGACGGTTTCCATGTTCTTCCACTCGCCGCGCAGCGGGCTGTCGGGGCTTATGAAGGCCGCCCAGATGTATCGCGCTTCAGGGATCTTCTCGCCGTGATCAGTCCAATCCTGTGGCGTGGCGCCGCGCCCGTGATCCACTGTGATGATGATCGAGGTCTTTCCTTTGTAACGCTCGTTCGATTGCAGGTAATCCCACAATTCGCGCAGATAGCCGTCGGAGCGCTCCAGCGCTTCGAGCGTCTTGTCGTAGCGCCCGTCATGGGCCCAGTCGTCGGTCTCTCCGAGCGAAATGTAAAGAACGCGCGGCTGGTAGAGTTTCAGATGCGCCATCGCAAAACGGAATGTGTAGTAATCGTGTCGCACGCTGTCCCACGGCGTCGGCGCTTCGCTCTGCAAACGGCTGAGCAGTTTGATCTCCGGGTCGGGATGATCGTATGGCTCATACCCCGCGTTGGAGGTGACGCTTCCGGCTTCGTGTTCGGCGATGAAATCCATCACGTCCCAAGAGGCGAACGCCGCCACCTGCTTTGCGTCGAGCTTCAGCTTCCGCTTCAGAAATTCGAGGACGCCGGCGTACGGATTGCGCTTCTTGTCGTTGCTGTTGATCACGTCGTCGTGCGCCTGGCCCGTCAGAATTTCGGAATAGCCGGGATAGGAGAACCACATTTTGTTGGTGGTCATCGCCTCGCTGCCCAGGCTGCGGTTCCCGGCGATCGAGCCGTGCTGCTTCATCAGCGCGCCCCAGAAAAAGGGCATCAACTTTTCGCGCCGCTCCTCGGGCGTCTCTGCGTAATACTTCTTATAGAGAGGCGTCTCTTCAACGCTCCCTTTCTTCGTCTTCGACTTCAGCACTTCCAGATCGAGTCCGCCGAAGACCTCCTGCGTCCGCGCGCCGTCCAGCGTGATAAGAATGACGTTCTCGGTTTTGCGTGGCGGGCCGGCTTGTCCGAAAGCGAGGGACACCGGCGTGAATAGCAGCAACAGCAAAGTTACAAATTTCATCAGCGGTTTCTTGTATCCAATTTTTTTGTCAGGCGTTCGTAACGCCGCCTATAGCCGAAAGGACTGGAAAACAATCCGCTTCCGCCTAAAGGCCGGACTACGAACATCTGTTTCAGTCTACATAGACAAACTCATTCAGATTGATAATCGCGTGACAAAAATCGCGCAACGCCGACGCGTCAGGCTTTTCATTATTGCGCTGCGTGTATCCGTCGGCCTGCGATTTCAAAAACGACAGCGACCATTCGATCTCCTTCGCGCTCGGCGTGCGGTTCAAAGCGATTTTGAACGCGCGGGCGACCTGGGCGTGACGATCCGCGCCGGCTTCCTTTGCGACGCGTTCGGCGAAAAAAACAGCCTGCTGCAGCACGAATTCGTTGTTCATCAGCGCCAACGCCTGCGGTGATACAGTTGAAACGGCGCGCGACGGACCCGAGACGACTGTCGCCGGGCAATCGAAGACCTCGATCAGGGGCAGCAGGACCGAGCGTTTGACGAAGATGTAGACGCTGCGCCGCCACGTGCTTTGATCGTCCTTCGCGTCGAGCGGCCAACGCGGGCGCGAGCCGGCGTTGATCACGTCGGGATCGATGCGCGGATATATGCCGGGGCCGAACATCTCGGGGTTTAACTTGCCGCTGACCGCCAAGATGCTGTCGCGCAGTGGCTCGGCTTCGAGGCGGCGCGGGTTCATTCTCCACAGCAAACGGTTCTCAGGGTCTTTGGCCGCGGCCTGCTCGTTGAATTGGCTCGACTGGCGGTAGGCGTTCGAGAGCAGGATCAGCCGGTGCATCGCCTTCCAACTCCAACCTTTTGATTGCCGATTGGGACCCTGGGATTGCGGATTTGCCCCGTTTGCCCCGTTTGCCCCGTTTGCCCCGTCGCTCCGTCGCCCTGCCACCCTGTCGCCCGCATTCCGTGTCGGATATATAAATTCGGCGGCAAGCCAGTCAAGCAGTTCAGGATGACTCGGGCGATCTCCCGTGGCGCCGAAATCGCTGGGAGTCTTCACGATGCCTTTCCCGAAATGATATTGCCAGATGCGGTTGACGGCCACGCGGGCGGTCAGCGGATTGTCAGCGCTCGCGATCCATTCGGCTAACTGGCGGCGGCGATTTCTCGGGTCTAGGCTCAGGTCGCCCGTCAGGATTTGCGGCAATCCTGGGTGAACTTCTTCGCCCTTGTTCCGCCAATCCCCGCGGTTGAGCAGGTAGGCTTTGCCCGGATCGCCTTTGTCCGTAACGCCCATCGCCGCTGGCGCTGGCTTCGGCCGAGTCCGGTTGATTTTGTCTATCTCGATTTGAAGCGCCTTGCGCGCCTTCAAATCTTCGGGCGAGAGTAAGGCTTCGATCTCTTCGGGTTGCAGGTTGACGTCTTTGGCAAAGCGTTTGAGGGTCTCTTCGCGGTATTGCTCTTTGGTCTTGCCCTCGAAACCGCTCGACATCTCGGCTAATTGAACGTGGAATTCGGCCTTTTCATTCAGCAGCCTCTCGCGCACTGGCTTATCAATCGCGGCGATCTTCTGTCTGAACGGCCTGACCTGTTCATCAATCTCTTTATTGCGGGCCTTGTGAACCGTCTCTTCTTCCTTTGAAATCATGACGGCCTCGGCCTTTTGGAAAGGGAAGAAGATGGCCTGCATCCGGTAATAATCGCGCTGCGGGATCGGGTCGTATTTGTGGTCGTGACAACGCGCGCAGCCCACGGTCAGGCCGAGGAAGACCGAAGAGGTGGTCGTGACCATATCGTCGAGTTCGTCCATACGCGTCTCTTCGTTGTCCGCGTTGTCGACGGTCGGGCCGTTGCGGACAAAGCCGGTCGGAATCAAGGCTTCGGGATTGGCCTTCACATCGACTCCGTCAAGCTGGTCGCCGGCGAGCTGCTCGATGATGAAGCGGTTGTAGGGCTTGTCTTCGTTGAATGATTTGATCACGTAATCGCGGTAGCGCCATGCGTGCGGGCGGTCGTAGTCGAATTCGTAGCCGCCGCTGTCGGCGTATCGCGCCAGGTCGAGCCAGTGCCGTCCCCATCGCTCGCCGTAATGCGGGCTGGCGAGCAGGCGATCAACGACCTTCGCGTAAGCAGCCTCGGACGGGTTCTTCAAAAACTCCGCCGTCTCTTCCGGCGAAGGTGGCAGCCCCGTGAGGTCGAAATAGACCCGGCGCAATAACTCGCGTGGCGAGGCCGCGCGATTCGGCCTGAGACCGTTCTGTTCAAGTTTGCTCAAAACGAACGCGTCAATTTCGTTCCGCATCCATCGGCGGTCTTTCACCTTCGGCAAAGCGGGGCGGACGGGTTTGACGAACGACCAGAACTGGCGGTCTTTTTCAGTAATCGAATATCCTGGCTGGCGCGTGGGAATCGTCTCGATCGCCATCGCCGCTTTCGACGAAAGTCCGTTGATCCATTGCGCGATCACAGCGACCTCGGCATCGCCGAGCTTGTCCATCCCCATCGGCATCGCCGGTTCTTCTTTGTGCGCGATTAATCGATAAAGCAGGCTCTTCCCCGCGTCGCCGGGAACGACTGCATGTCCGCGCGCGCCGCCTTTCAGGGTCGTCTCTTCACTGCGCAGGTCGAGTCCCGAACGCTGGACGCGCGCGCCGTGGCACATAACGCAGTTTCGCACGAAGATCGGCGCGACCTTCTGTTTGAAGAAATCCGAATCCGACGCGGCTGCGCCTCGATGTTGAAATACAAACGTCGCGCAGATTGCGCAGAGCGCCAGAAGCCTGCAAGTCCTGTCGGTCAAACTTCGACTTTCCATTTATCCTCTGTCCTCCTTCCACGTCCCCAACCGCGCCAAATCCATCAATCGTCGCTGACGCGACGGGAACGCGCTTTCACGGCTAAATTCAAGGCGCCGCTACGCGGCGTGGGGAATGTCGTCTCGGTTTTTTGCGTAGTTTGGGTTATGACGAGTTACGACTCGCCACCACCTGCTGAGACGTGGCTCGCAACTAAATGGTTTCTATCGCTTTCAATTACGCCTGCGCGAGGCGCCAACCAGCGAGAATTGAAGATCGTGTCATCGCGCGCAACGCGATTTTCGATCCTCAATCCTCAATCTCCGATTCTCGATCCTCAGTGGTTTTGCGGATGCGGATGCTGCTGGTAATGCAGCCGGAGCAGATCCTTGCCGTAGTCGTTTCCGTTCGGAGTCCTGACGACCGTGTGGATGTGCTCCCGATCCACCTTTCGCGGGTCGGCGGCGAGGCGGCGCAAGCCCACCGGCAATTGGTGATCGAATTCGATCAGGATTACCGGGCTCTGGATGCGGTAATAGAAGACGTCGTTCAGCCCCGTCCCGCCGATCCAGGCGAAGCGAGTGTCGTCAATATGCCGCCGGACCTCGTCCATCTTCACCCTGGCATGTCCGTCGCGCGTATTCCTGACGTACTCCCACATCAGGTCCAGCAACTGTTCTTTCTGTTTCGCCGAGAGTTCCGAGGCTCGAACGCCGGCGTAATCCAGAACAACGTTATCCTTGAAGGCTTCGCTCACATTGTTGTTTCCGGTTTTGGAGACCTGGATGATCGCCTTCTTGCGCTGCGCCTCATCAAGCGCGTTGATCAACGCCAGCCCCTTGTTCTGCTCGTCCTGCAGGACGACTGTTCCTTTGTATTTGCCCGACCGGGCGACCACCGGTTCGGAGCCCGTGAAGGTGGGCGTCATCACCACCTGGTCGCCAAGCACGAAATAGTTAATGATCAGATGGTGGCCGTCGAGTTGCCATCCCCACGGCTCCTTGTCCGACGGCGCGCCCATGAGCGTGATCCAGTAGCGCCCCTCGCCGTATTCCTCGAAGTTATCATTATTCAACTCGCCCAGCGTGTGGTTGAGCCGCATGATGTCGTGCGACAGTTTCAACCCTTTGGCGCTGAGCGATGCGCGCAGCAACCCGAAGGCCGCCTCACGCTGTCGCTCGGTCATCTCCATGAAGCTCACGCCCTGCCGGACATAGAAGTGTTGGTTCATCCACTTGCGCCATTCCGGGTCTTCCACCGAGAAAGTCGTCCTGGCGCGCTGCTCTTCGGTCAGAGAGGTCAGAAACGCGCCGGCGGCCTTGCGAACCGGATCGGTGGAGACGCCGGTCGAGCGGATGGGGAAGATGCCGGGAATGATATTTCCATCCGTCGTGACGCCTTTGAACGGCTCGGCCAGCCCCCGGTTTTCGGCGTCTTTTGACATGCGTTGAAATCGCTCCGCCCGATCGCCTTGAGGCTGCTGCGAGAGCGGCTTGACGCCGTAAGCCACGACGCCCATGAGCGGCAGAGCGCAGAACAAAAAGAAGAGCTGTTTGCGCAGCCTATCTCTATTCAGTTTTTCCATATCGTCTCCTGCTGTAAAGATCGAGGATCGAGGATCGAAGATCGAAGATCGTGTGATGTCTATCAATTCTCTATCCTCGATCTTCTATCCATTATCCAAGCGGTTGATTTTCGCCATCAAAGTTTCTTGAGAATGCCCTTCCATCGCTCCCAGGCTTCATTGCGAGCCCATTTGTTGGCCTCGTTCAGATTGGCCGGGTCTTCGCCGGCGCGCATAAAGCCATGCCCGGCGCCTTCGTAGACGACGGGATCGAATTTCTTGCCGACTCCTCTCATCAGGGCCTGAGTCCTGGGGATCGTCGCGTTGACGCGCTCGTCGGCGCTGCCGTAGAAGCCGTAGACGGGCGCGTTGATCCTGGCGACGTCTTCTTTTTTATCCGGCCCTGAGCCATAGAAGACGAAGGCCGCGACCAGATTGGGGCGCACTGTGGCAAAGCGAAAGGCTTGCGTGCCGCCGTAGCAGAAGCCCGCGACCGCGACATTGCCGTTGGCGGCGGGCAATTTGGAGACGTAGTCGGCCACCGAGTTCAGGTCGGCGGCGATCTGCTCAGGGGGCAGCGCAGCGATGGCTTGGCCGATGGCGCTGCGGTCGGCGAAATCGGCGGTCCCGCCGCCTTTCGGACCCAGGCCCGAGAGAAGGTCGGGGGCGATGGCGATGTAACCGGCTTCGGCCAGTTGATCGGCCAGACTGCGCACCCAATCGGTCAACCCCATGAGCTCATGGATGACGACAATGGACGTGGCTTTGACCTTGACTTCCGGGTAAGCGAGAAAGGCGTTGACGGTCCGGCCGCCGCTCTTAACCGAAACCCATTCCTTACGGCGCGACGATTTGTCCGCGCGTTGTTTGGCCCATTCCTGTCCGGGCGCGCTGAAAGAGTGGCTGTCGGCGCCATGATGAAAGGCCGGCGCGTCCTGCGCGGACGCTGGTATAGCGGCCAACGACAGCGCCGCAATAATTACAAACGCTGTTCTCATAGTGTTCCTCCGAAAATAACCACGTAGTAACGACTAACATGGTCTTTGAAAAAATAATGCAGGCGCCTTTTTCCCGGTCGCGGAGCGACCGTGTGAGCTTAGCCCGGCTTTTCAAAGCCGGGACCATCAGCGCATCCATCCCTAGTCGCGGCAGCGACGGTTGATTTTGCAGATCGGCGTCAACCGTCGCTGCCGCGACTAAAACCACTAAGCCTCTGCTCCCCCGGCTTTGAAAAGCCGGGCTAGGATCAACCGTCGCTGCCGCGACTAGGATGTGTTGTCGCATTTATTTTTCAAAGACCATAAGTCGTTACTACATGGCGCGTTTTCATTGTTTCTTTGAGCCTAAGCTCTGCGCCGCCAGAAAGAGTCCAGGCTCCATGGCCCACCCCCGGCGGCTGACAGGTAGAGAAATACGAAGCAATAGAATGCGGCCAGCTCACCGCCGTTCTGTATAGTCCAGAAGCTCCTCTCCGAATGGAACTGAAAGTAGGCCACAGCCATCATCCCCGAAAGAATGAAGGCCACCGGACGGCTGAAGAGTCCGAAAAGGAGTAGCAAACCGCCGAAGAATTCCAGCACCCCGCCTATCCACCCCTGCGAGAAGCGCTCAGGGCCGGGACGGGTGGCCAGGAATCCGAAGAGCTTCTGCGCGCCGTGTTGCATGAAGAGAAAAGACGCAACGATGCGCAGGATGCTCAGCAGACGCGGCGACCATCCATGCCAACGCGAATCCACTTTACCCATATGAATCTCCAATTTTTTTTAGTTGTTCAGTCAAGTGACTGTTGCGCGCAATTTGTATGCGGCGAGTCTGCTACATAAGGTCCCGTAACGCAATGGCTATGGCATAATGCGCGCTGATCGAGATGATCCAACCAATCCCAATGGAGGCTTTGTGAAAACACTTCTAAGACTCTTCCTATCTTATTTCCTGATGGCGTTCGTCATCACGGCGCCGTCGGCCTTCGCGCAGACGAAGCTGCTAAGGTTTCCGGACATCCACGGCGCCTCGGTGGTCTTCACCTACGGCGGCGACCTATGGGTCGCTTCAACTTCCGGCGGCGCCGCCACGCGGCTGACGGCTCACCCCGGCGTCGAGGTCTTCGCCAAATTCTCGCCCGACGGCAAATGGATCGCCTTCACCGGGCAGTACGACGGCGACGAGCAGGTCTACGTCGTCCCATCGTCGGGGGGCGAGCCGAGGCAATTGACCTTCTACCCGGCCCGCGGGCCGCTGACGCCTCGCTGGGGCTACGACAATCAGGTCTACGGCTGGACGAACGACGGCAAGGCCGTGCTCTTCCGCTCGCACCGCGATTCGTGGACGCTGCCCGTTTCGAAGCTCTACACCGTGGCGCTGGGCGGCGGGGCCGCCGAGGCGCTGCCGATGCCGGAATCGGGCGCGGGCGATTATTCGCCGGACGGCGCGAAGATAGTCTACTCGCCGCGCTCGCGCGACTTCCGCTCGGAGAAGCGCTACGGCGGCGGCCAGGCCAACGACCTGTTCATCTTCGACCTGAAGACCGACGACGCGCGCCGCATCACCGACAACCCGCGCGCCGACCGCGACCCGATGTGGATTGGCGGCGCTGTCTATTTCAATTCCGACCGCGACGGCCACTTCAACCTTTACGCCTACGACGTGGCCAAGGGCGCGACCACGCAGTTGACTACGAACAAAGTGTGGGACGTGCGCTGGCCGTCGAGCGACTACGAGGGGCGCATTGTTTACGAGCTGAACGGCGAGTTGCAAATCTTCGACACAAAATCAAAGAAGGTCGCGCCGCTATCGATCAACGTGCCCGGCGACGGTCTCAGCCGCCGCCCGAGCCGCGTGAACGCCTCGAACCTGATCTCCAGCTTCTCGCTCAGCCCGAAAGGCGAGCGCGCGCTGTTCTCCGCTCGTGGCGACATCTTTACCGCGCCGATTGAAAAAGGCGCGCCGCGCAATCTGACCAATTCCTCCAACGCGCACGACAAGTGGCCGCGCTGGTCGCCCGACGGTTCGAAGGTTGCCTTCATCTCAGACCGCACGGGAGAAGAAGAGGTTTGGGTCATCGAGCAGGACGGGTCGAAGCCTGCCGAGCAACTGACGAGCGGGGGCCTGGCGATGCGCTACGCGCCCGAATGGTCGCCCGACGGCAAATACATCGCCTTCGGCGACAAGGACGGCAAGGTCTGGGCGCTGACCGTCGCGGATAAAAAGCTGGTCGAGGTGGCGGATTCGAAGTACGGCCAGATTCAAGATTACACGTGGTCGCCCAAAGGCAATTACCTGGCCTTCACAATGCAGGACGACATGGAGGCCTTTTCGATCTACGTCTGGTCGTCGAAGGACAACCAGTTGCGCCGCGTGACCACGTGGACTTTCAACGAATTCAACCCCGCCTGGGACCCGCAGGGCAATTATCTTTTCTACTTCAGCACGCGCGAATTCGCGCCGCTCATCTCGAACGTCGAATTCAATTACGCGGCCAATAAAGACACCGGCGTCTTCGCCATCGCGCTGCGCAAGGACGTAAAGCACCCATTCCCAGTCGAGAGCGACGAGGTGACTATTACGAAAGAGGGCGCGAAGGAAGGCGCGAAAGAAGGCGAGCAGAAGAAGCCTGAGGAATCGAAGCCCCCGGCCAATATGGCCGATATGACGATTGATTTCGACGGCATAGAATCGCGCGCATGCCGCGCGCCGATCGAGCCGAACAACTACGCCGGATTGTCGGCGACGGGGGGCTACCTGTTTTACGCGGTCGCCCCGGCGTTCTACTACGGCCGGCAGGGCGACGCGCCGCCGTCGCTGCGTGTCTATTCGATCAAGGATCGCAAGGAAACGACGCTGGCCGAGGGCATAGGCGGTTACGCGCTCTCGGCGGACGGGTCGAAGCTGCTCCTCAGACAGGGAGCCGCCTTCACCATGATGGACGCCAACCCGCAGGGCGACAGGTCGAAAAAGACGGTCTCGACCGCGAACCTTTTCGTCGACCGCGTCCCGGCGGAGGAGTGGGCGCAGATCTTCGGCGAAGTCTGGCGGCGCTACCGCGACTTCTTCTACGTGTCGAACATGCATGGTTACGACTGGGATGCGCTGCGCAAACAGTACGAGCCGCTGCTCAAACACGTCGCGCACCGCTCCGACCTGAATTACGTCATCAGCGAGATGATTGCGGAGTTGACCGTGCAACACGCCTACATCGAGGGCGGAGATTTCAACATCCCGCCGCGGCCGCGCGTAGCCCTGCCGGGCGCGCGCTTCGGCCTCAACCGCGAAGCGGGCCGATACCAGATCACGAAGATTTTCGCGGGCCAGAACGAAGAGGATATCTATCGCTCGCCGCTCACCGAGGTCGGCGTTGACGTGAAGGTGGGCGATTACGTGTTGGCGATCAACGGCGAGGAATTGAGGCCGGATGACGACCCGTACCGGTTGTTGCGCAATAAGGCCGACGCGCCCGTGCAATTGACCGTCAACAGCCGCCCGACGACGGAAGGCGCGCGGGTGGTCTCGTACCGCCCCGTGACCGAAGAACAGAACCTGCTTTATCTGGACTGGGTGACCGGAAATATGGCGAGGGTGGACAAGCTTTCCGGCGGCAAGCTCGGTTACATACACATCCCCGACATGGGCGCGAACGGCATCCGCGAGTTCATCAAATGGTATTACCCGCAACTCAACAAGAGCGGGATAGTCGTCGACGCCCGCGCCAACGGCGGCGGCAACGTGTCGAGGATGCTCATCGAGCGGTTGCGCCGCAAAATGCTCGCCGCGGGGTTTGCGCGCACGAGCGAATTTGCGAACCCTTACCCCGACGGGGTCTTCGTCGGCCCTATGGCCTGCCTGCTGAATGAGAATTCGGCCTCGGACGGCGACATCTTTCCGGCCATGTTCCGCGAAGCGGGGCTCGGCCCGCTCATCGGCAAACGCTCATGGGGCGGCGTGGTCGGCATTTCCAATCGAGGGACGTTGATTGACGGCGGCTCAGTGTTCGTGCCCGAATTCGGATTCGTCAACGCCAAAGGCGAATGGGTGATTGAAGGTTACGGAGTCCCCCCTGACATCGAAGTTGAGAACGACCCCAGATCGGTCATTGAAGGCAAAGACCCGCAACTCGAACGCGCCGTCACCGAAGTAATGAACCGGCTGAAGGCGCAGCCTGCAGCGCTGCCAGCCCGCCCGCCATCGCCCGTCAAAACCAAGTGAAATATGGTTTTACCTGGAAGAATTATGAATGGGACTTATATGTCTAACTAGCTTCATAATGATCATTTATGATTCTTCCAGGAAAAAATTTTCTCGCCAACCGACAAATCCGATTCCGAATGAGAATCGTAATAGACAT
>Ga0190270_10001107_pt1 | contig 12349 bp, 12 predicted proteins | sample Popmic320T_FD_133748 | JGI IMG/M metagenome (GOLD analysis project Ga0190270, IMG submission 133748) | Populus adjacent soil microbial communities from riparian zone of Weber River, Utah, USA - 320 T | ecosystem: Environmental > Terrestrial > Soil > Riparian zone | place: USA: Utah | collected... | reverse complement strand
TCGGCCGGCGTGGCTTTGCCCAAGCGCGTGTTCGGCCACGGCTTTCTCTACAATCGGGGAGAGAAGATGTCGAAGTCGGTCGGCAACGTGGTGGATCCATTCGTGCTCGCTTCGGATTACGGCGTCGATCAGATCCGCTATTTCTTGCTCCGCGAGGTGCCGTTCGGGCAGGACGGCAATTACAGCCGCGAAGCGATCGTGCAGCGGATCAACGCCGATCTCGCTAACGATCTCGGCAATCTCGCGCAGCGTTCGCTATCGATGATCGCCAAGAATTGCGATGGCCGCGTGCCGAAACCGGGAGCGCTCACGGAGGCCGACGGGACGATCCTGGCCGTCGCGGACGGGGCGCTCAAGCGCGTAGAGGAGGCGATAGACGATTTCGCGATTCACCGCGCGCTGGAGATCGTCTGGGCGCTGGTCGCCGACGCCAACCGCTATTTCGCCGGCGAGGAGCCGTGGGCGCATAAGAAGTCGGACCCCGAGCGGATGGGGACCATTCTCTATGTCACCGCCGAGGTCACCCGGCAGATCGCCATTCTGGTGCAGCCGGTGATGCCGCATAGTGCCGGCGGGCTGCTCGATCAGCTCGGCGTTCCGGGCGATGCACGCGATTTCGCTGCGCTCGGCGCACAAGGACGGCTGAAGCCCGGAACGGAATTGCCGGCGCCGGAGCCCGTCTTTCCGCGCCATGTCGAGGCGGAGACTCCGGCCGCTTAGTTGATCTCGCCGACAAGGGTCTGAACGCCTTATCCACGGCAGAGCTGCTTGATTCGCGGCTCGTCGACGCCCGTGACCACGGCGCCGCCGATCAGGAGGCGCGGGACGGCGGTGTCGCCGAACCGCCTCAGCATCTCGGCCTGCACGCGCGCGGTCGTCGCATCCTTGATGCTGTAGCGGATTTGATGGCGCGCCAGGATTGCCCTGACCTGGCGGCAATAGGGGCACCAATCTGCGTTGTACAGGACGACGCTTTTGCTGCATCGGGCCACGGCGTTAGCCGGGAGCCACACCAGCGCGGCCGCCACGGCCGCAGCTAATAAAAGACGAGCCATGATTCTCCTATGCTCTCCCGGGCAAGCTCTTATTGTTTCCTCGCCCCATTTGCTGCACATAAGGCTGCCGAGCTAGCCAGCTTCAGCCTAGCAGCTTGAAGAATATCGGTCTTTCGTGATCTGCGATGCTCATCGACAGCCATTGCCACCTCGATTTCCCCGAGCTTGCAAGCGAGCTCGACGCGGTTCTCTCTCGCGCGCGCACCGCGGGTGTCGGCCTCATGGTGACCATCTCGACCCGCGTGCAGCACTTCAACGCGCTGAAAGCCATCGTCGAGGCGCATGACAATGTGTTCTGCTCGGTTGGCACCCATCCGCACAACGCCGCCGAGGAACCCGACATCATGGTCGAGGAGTTGGTGGAGCTGGCGCGCCATCCCAAGGTGGTGGCGATCGGCGAGGCGGGGCTCGACTATCATTACGACCATAGCCCGCGGGACCTGCAAAAGAAGAGCTTCCGCACGCAGATTGCAGCCGCGCGGGAGACGGGCCTGCCGCTGATCATCCACGCCCGCGACGCCGATGGGGACATCGCCCGCATCTTGGAAGAGGAGACGGTCAGGGGCGCGTTCCCCTTCGTGCTGCATTGCTTCACCGGCGGCGCCGACCTCGCCCGGCGTGGACTTGCGCTGGGCGGCTATATTTCGTTCTCCGGCGTGGTCACCTTCAAGAAAGCCGACGCGTTACGCGACATCGCCATTGCCGTGCCATTTGATCGGCTCTTGGTGGAGACCGACGCGCCCTATCTCGCGCCGGAGCCGTTCCGCGGCAAGACCAACGAGCCGGCCTTCGTCGCCCATACGGCAGCGCGCCTCGCCGAATTGCGCGGCGTGCGCGACAGCGCGATGGCGCGTCTCACCACCGAGAATTTCTTCAGGCTGTTCAAGAAGGTGCCGCGCGCTTCGGTGAACGAGCCGCAAAGCGCCGCATGACCCTCAAGGTCACCATTCTCGGCTGCGGCACATCGGGTGGCGTGCCTCGCATCGGCAATCATTGGGGAGCTTGCGACGCCGCCAATCCGAAGAACCGGCGCGAGCGTTGCTCGCTGCTGGTGCAGCGCACGGGCCCGAAGGGGGAGACGGCCGTGCTGGTCGACACCTCGCCCGACCTGCGCCGGCAATTATTGGCTGCGAAAGTGGGTTGGCTCGACGGCGTGCTGTACACCCACGACCACGCCGACCATACGCACGGCATCGACGATCTGCGCCAGGTGATGTTCAACGGCCGCCGCCGGGTCGACGTATATTATGACGAGGCCACCGGCAGGCAGCTCCACGCGCGCTTCGCCTATTGTTTCGATACGCCGCCCGGCAGCGACTATCCGGCGATCCTCAAGGGCCACACGATAGACGCAGGTGTGCCGTTGGCGATTTCGGGGGCAGGGGGCGCGATCGAAGCCTTGCCCTTCCGCCAGCTGCATGGTTCGAGCGAGTCGCTCGGCTTCCGTTTTGGCGGGCTCGCTTATTCCCCGGATGTGAGCGACCTGCCGGAGGAATCGGTGGATGCCCTCAAGGACCTCGACATTTGGATCCTCGATACGCTTCGCTATACCCGGCATCCGAGCCATCTATCGGTGGAGCAGGCGCTCGAATGGATCGCGCGGGTCAAGCCGAAGCGCGCGGTGCTGACCCATATGCACGTCGATCTGGACTATGCGGCCCTGAGCAAGGAGCTGCCGCAAGGCGTCGAGCCTGCCTATGACGGCATGGTGCTAGAAGCCGAGTAAGCTCGCTTTGGGGCCAGCCCATCACACGTCCACGATCTGCCCGGTTTGGCCAAAGTCCGGTAGCGCTAGTGCGACGAAGTGCTCCGCCACGTCCTCGGGCGTCTTCAACGTCATCTGATCCTCGCCGGGATAGGCTTCGGCGCGCATGCGCGTCGCCGTGGCGCCGGGGTCGATCAGGTTCACCCTGATATGGGTGTCCGCCGTCTCATTGGCGTAGGTCTTCGCCAAAGTCTCGAGCGCCATCTTCGAGACTGAGTAGGGCGCCCAGTATGCAGGCCCGCTTTGCGCGCTCGACGTCACGAAGATCACCCGTCCCGCATCGGAGCGGCGCAGCAACGGATCGAGCGTGCGGATCAGCCGCCAATTGGCGGTAACGTTGACGTTCATCACCTGGTCCCAATGCTCCGACGGGATGTGGGTGAGGGGGGACAGCCGGCCCAGGATCGCGGCGTTGCCGACCAGCACGTCGAGCCTGCCGAAGCGCTCATAGAGCGTGGGCCCGAGTGCGTCGATCTTCTGGCCGTGGGCGAGATTCAGCGGAATGAGCGTCGCCGTTCCGCCCAACGCCTTGATAGCGTCGTCCACTGGCTCCAGCGCCTTGCGCGTGCGGGCGAGCAGCAGCACATGCGCGCCCTCGCGTGCATAAGCCACGGCTACGGCGCGGCCGATGCCGCGCGACGCGCCGGTGACGAGCGCGATGCGGTCTTTGAGGCGTTGCTCTGTCATTCCGCAAGGTTCTATCCGTCATGGCCGGGCTTGTCCCGGCCATCCACCCTTGGCCTGTGACGTGCCCGGAATTCGCTAAGGCCCGGGACCCCCGGGCATGGCGGACGACAGTGATAGCGGGGGAGGGACTCGAACCCCCGACGCGTAGGTTGGTTGCGGAGGCTGGATTTGAACCTGCGAGACTGCTAGCCGACCTCGGCGAGGAAGGAGAGCTGCTTCTGCTGCGGCGGGCCTTCGCGGTCCTGGAGCCTGGTCGGATATTCACCGGTGAAGCAATGGTCGGTGAATTGGGGGTGCGCGTGGTCGCGGCCGTCATAGCCCATCGCCTTGTAGATGCCGTCGACCGAGAGGAAGGCCAGCGAGTCGGCGCCGATGAAGGCGCGCATCTCTTCCAGGCTGCGATGGGCGGCGAGCAGCTTGTCCTGGTCGGGCGTGTCGATCCCGTAGAAATCGGGATGGGTGATGGGCGGGCTGGAAACGCGCATATGCACTTCGCTGGCGCCCGCCTCGCGCATCATCTGCACGATCTTCACCGAGGTCGTGCCGCGTACCACGCTGTCGTCGATCAGAACGATGCGCTTGCGCTTGACCTGGCCCTCATTGGCGCTGTGCTTGAGCTTGACGCCGAGCTGCCGGATGCGCTGCTCGGGCTCGATGAAGGTGCGCCCGACATAGTGATTGCGGATGATGCCGTATTCGAACGGGAGGCCAGAGACCTGCGAATAGCCGATCGCGGCGGGCACGCCGGAATCGGGAATGGGAATGACAACATCGGCATCGGCCGGGGCCTCGCGCGCCAATTGCCGGCCCATCTCCTTGCGGACCTCGTAGACCGAGCGGCCGCCGACGATCGAGTCGGGGCGGGCGAAATAGATATATTCGAAGATGCAGAGCCGGGCCGGATATTTCGGAACGAAGCGATGACTCTCTATGCCCTCGTGGGTGCAGACCACCACCTCGCCGTTCTCGACCTCGCGCACGAAATCGGCGCCGATGATGTCGAGTGCGCAGGTCTCCGAGGCAAGTACCCAAGATTCGCCGAGTCTGCCGAGCACGAGTGGCCTGATGCCGTAGGGATCTCGCGCGCCGATCAGCTTCTTGTTGGTCAGGCCGACCAGGGCATAGGCGCCCTCCACCTGGAGCAGAGCCTCGATGAATTTCTCGACGAAGCGCTGCTTCTCGCTGCGGGCGACGAGGTGGAGGATCACTTCGGTATCGGTGGTCGACTGGCAGATGGCGCCTTTCTTGATCAGGGAGTCGCGCAAGGTAAGGGCATTGGTGAGGTTGCCGTTATGGCCGAGCGCGAAGCCGCCGGAGTCGAGATCGACGAATAGCGGCTGCACGTTGCGCAGCACTGGATCACCGCAGGTCGAGTAGCGAACATGGCCGACGGCTGCATCGCCTTTCAGCCGGTCGATCACGGGCCGCGAGGTGAAATGGTCGCCGACCAGGCCGACCCGGCGCTCGGTATGGAAATGGTGGCCGTCGAAGCTGACGATGCCGGCAGCCTCTTGTCCCCGATGTTGTAGGGCATGAAGCCCGAGCGCGGTCAGCGCCGCAGCGTCGGGATGGTTCAGGATGCCGAAAACGCCGCACTCCTCGTGCAGCCGGTCCTCTTCGAGCCAGCTCATAGCCGGGGTCTCAGCAGATACGTGCTCGGTCACGGGCCTCTCGCCTCCTCCAGGTAGATAAAGCGCCTCCTCCAGCGCTTCAATGGCACGCGACACCACGCAGTCACTCGAATGTTAATCTCAAGGCCTCTGGTCCGGCTGGACTTCCTCGCCGGGCGCTTCGGGCTGCCCTTCAGGCTGGCCGCCGGGTTCTTCCTCCTCCTTGGTCCCAGGCAGGAACTGCTCGGGGTCCATGGGCAACAGCGATTCGATGGCGACCTGCGTCTGCTGCAGCAGGTTGTAGGAGCGCGCATTGCGGACCCAGTCCGGCTGGTCCCGGGCCAGTGCGCTGAACAGAATGAAGACGATGGCGACCAGGAGAAAGCCGCGGGCCAGTCCGAAGACGAAGCCGAGGGTGCGGTCGAGCGCGCCCACCCGGCTGTCGAGCACGCGATCGGAGATGCGGAAGGTGATCAGGCTCACGATGATCAAGGTGATGATGAACACGCCGGCGGCCAAGCCGATCTGCGAGACACTGGCGTTGCCGGTGTAGGGATCCAGCATCCCGGCATATTTCGGTGTGAGATAGAGAGCGGCGACGGCAGCGACGGCCCAGGAGAAAATCGACAGGACCTCGCGCGTGAAGCCGCGCACCATGGCGAGAAAGCCCGAGATGAGCATGATGACAATAAGAATGACATCGAGCCAGGAGATGGGCACGGCACGAGGCTCCTTGGGTGGGCGGCGCGCACACTATCACGATTCCCGGCGATGAAGCACAATTGGCCCGGCCGTGGCAATCGTCGAAGCTATGCCCGGCGCATTGTCGCAGGGGCGGTAATTCTACTCGACGGTCGGCGCGGCAAATAAGGCCACTAGCGCGTCAAGTTGCGAGAGGGGCAGGAGGCACATCTCCTTGGCTTCGCGGTCGCCCTCGATTACCGCTTGCGGCACCACGGCGCGGGCGAAGCCGAGCTTGGCCGCTTCCTTAAGGCGCTGATCCATATGGCTTACGCCGCGCACCGCGCCGGTGAGGCTCACCTCCCCGAAATAGACGGCATCCTCGGGCGCCGGCGTGCCGCTCATCGAGGAGATGAGCGCGGCTGCGGCGGCCAGGTCGGCGGCCGGCTCATTGAGCCGCAGCCCGCCCGCGACGTTTAGATAGACGTCGTGGGCGCCGAGCCTCACGCCGCAGCGGGCCTCGAGCACGGCGATCAACATGGCGAGCCGGTTGGGGTCCCATCCGACCACCGCACGGCGCGAGGTGCCGAGCGCCGAAGGTGCGACCAAGGCCTGGATTTCCACCAGAATCGGCCTTGTGCCTTCCACGCCGGCAAACACGGCGGTGCCGGGCGCACTCCGGTCGCGGTCGCTCAGGAACAGGGCCGATGGGTTCTCGACCTCGCGCAGACCCTGCTCGCGCATTTCGAACACGCCGATCTCGTCGGTCGGTCCAAATCGGTTCTTCATCGCACGCAGGATGCGGAACTGATGCCCGCTCAGCCCTTCGAAGGAGAGCACCGTGTCGACCATGTGCTCGATCACTTTGGGGCCGGCGATCTGGCCGTCCTTGGTGACATGGCCGACCAGCACCAGCGCCGAGCCGCTCGCTTTGGAATGACTGATCAGTGCCGAGGCGCAGCCGCGGAGCTGGGAGATGGTGCCGGGCGCTGCCTCCACGGCGTCCGACCAGAGCGTCTGCACCGAATCGATGATGATGAGAGCGGGCGGCGCAGCGCTCGCCAGGGTGGCGACGATGTTGGCGAGGTTGGTCTCGGTGCCGAGCGCCACCGGCGCTTCGGTCACGCCGAGGCGCGCCGCCCGCATCCGCACTTGCGCGGGGGCCTCCTCACCCGAGAGGTAGAGGACCGGGGCTCCCATGGCGGCGAGCCTGGCAGCGGCCTGAAGCAGGAGCGTCGATTTGCCGATACCGGGGTCGCCCCCCACCAGCACCGCGGATCCAGGCACGAGGCCGCCGCCGAGCACCCTGTCGAACTCGGCAATGCCGGTCGGCAGGCGGGGAGCCTCGCGCGCGGCGGAGGCAAGCGTCTCAAGCACGGCCAGCCGGCCCTTGCCGCCCTTGATGGCAACCAGGGCAGGGGAGCCGGAGGGTGAGGCTTCCTCGATAATCGAGTTCCACTCGCCGCATGACGCGCATTTCCCCGACCAGCGGTGGGTTACCGCCCCGCAGGCTTGGCAGACGAAGGCGCGTGAGGCTTTGGCCATGCTAGCCGCCGATATAGCGGCGGAGCGCGCGCCTGCCGAGATTGGTGAGAATCTCGTAGTCGATGGTGCCGGCGTAGCGGGCCATGGCGTGCGCCGGGACGTTCGGCCCGATCAATTCGACCCAAGCTCCGCGGCTAGAGACCACCTCGGGCACATGGCTCACGTCGATGGCGATCAGGTCCATCGAGACGCGGCCCAGGATCGGCGCCGGGTGCGGACCGGCATAGGCGACGAAACCCTCTTCGCCGTCCTTGGTCGAGAGCGCACGGAAAAAGCCGTCGGCGTAGCCCACCGAGACGATTGCCACGCGGGCGGCCCGATCGAGTGTCCTGGTCGCGCCGTAGCCGATGGTCTCTCCGGCGGCAATGTCGCGCACCTGAAGGATGCGGCCCTCGAGATGCACCACATCCGCGAACGGGTTGTTGCCCTGCCGTCGCGGATGCCCCCCATAAAGCGCGATGCCGGGCCGGACGAGATCGTAGGCGAAGTCGCGTCCGAGCAGGATGCCGGCGGAATTGGCGAGACTCGCCAGCGCTTGCGGCAGCTTCGCGCGCAGCCGGTCGAAAGCTTTTCGCTGCGCTTCGCTCTTCGGATGCTCGGGCTCGTCGGCGCAGGCGAGATGGCTCATCACCAGCGAAAGCGTCAGCTCGAGCCAGAGATCGTTCGCGGCCGCGACCTGATCGACCTCGTCCGCCGACAGGCCAAGCCGGTTCATGCCGCTGTCGAGATGCACGGCGCAAGGAAGCTTCTCGCCTTCGCTTGAGCAAAAGCCTGCCCATTCCCTTATCTCGACCGCGCTGTTCAGCACGGGCTGAAGATCGTGGGTGCGGTAAATCCCGCCGGTGCCCGGCATCAATCCGACGAAGACATAGATGGTGACGCGGGGCAGGAGCGCGCGGAGCGCGATCGCCTCGGCAAGCGTCGCCACGAAGAAAGTCTTGCAGCCGGCGCGGGCGAGCGCGGGCGCGGCTTCCGCCATGCCGAGCCCGTAGGCGTCGGCCTTGACCACGGCTGCGCATTCGGCCGGCGCGGCGAGATCGTGCAAGCGCCGGTAATTGGCGGCAAGCGCGTCGAGATCGATGGTGAGGATCGCGGTAGCGCCGACCTCGTCGTCGCGATCGGCCGAGGCGCCGGTCAGTCCCGTCGCGCTGGCAGGCGCTCCCCTGCGGCCAGATTGCTGAACCGCGTGAACTCCGGGGTGAATTGCAGCGTCACCGTGCCCGTGGGCCCGTGCCGCTGCTTGCCGATGATCACGTCGGCCTTGCCCGTCACCATCTCCATGTCGGTTTGCCACTGCTTGTGCTCGTCGGTGTTCTCGCGGGGTTGGCTGCGCTCCAGATAATATTCCTCGCGGAAGACGAACAACACTACATCAGCGTCCTGTTCGATCGAGCCGGATTCGCGCAAATCCGCCAGTTGCGGGCGTTTGTCCTCCCGCTGCTCGACCTGGCGGGAGAGCTGCGAGAGGGCAAGCACGGGGACGTGCAGTTCCTTGGCAAGCGCCTTGAGCCCCGTGGTGATCTCCGAGACTTCTTGCACGCGGCCCTCGGCGGCGCGCCGGGACGAGCCGGAGAGGAGCTGGAGATAGTCGACCACGACGAAGCCGAGCCCCCTCTGCCGCTTCAGCCGCCGGGCGCGCGCCGCGAGCTGGGCGACGGTGATGCCGCCGGTCTGGTCAATATAGAGGGGAAGATGCTGGAGTTCCTGAGATACCTCGACGATGCGGTCGAATTCATCTGCGTCGATCCGCCCGCGGCGGATGCGGTCGGAGGGAATATAGGCCTGCTCGGAGATGATGCGGGTGGCAAGCTGCTCAGCCGACATTTCCAGCGAGAAGAAGCCGACCACCGCGCCGTCGAGCGCTGTCTCGGCGTCGCCGTCCGCCCGGTAGCTCTTTGCCACGTGATAGGCGATGTTGGTCGCGAGCGCGGTTTTGCCCATGGCGGGGCGGCCGGCGATGATGACGAGGTCGGATGGCTGCAAGCCGCCCATGCGCTGGTCGAGATCGGTGAAGCCGGTGGCGAGCCCTGACAATCCTCCGTCGCGCCGGTAGGCATTGGCGGCCATGTCGATAGCATCGGTCAGCGCGGCGGAGAAGGGCTCGAAGCCGGTACCGTATTTGCCGGTCTCGGCAAGCTCGTAAAGCTGCTGCTCGGCGCCTTCGATCTGAATCGCCGGCGGCGCGTCGATCGGCGAGTCGTAGGCGGTGTTGACCATCGTCTCGCCGATGTCGATGAGCTGACGGCGGATGGCGAGGTCGTAGACGGTACGGCCGTAATCCTCGGCATTGATGATGGTGGTGGCGCTGGCCGCCAGGCGTCCGAGATATTGCGGGACGGGGAGATCGCCCGCCGGCGGGTCGGCCTGGAAAAAGGTCTTGAGCGTGATCGGGGTGGCGCGCTTGCCGCTCAGAATGAGCTTCGACGCAGCCTCATAGATGCGGGCATGCAGCGAATCGAAGAAATGCCCCGGCTTGAGGAAGGTGGAGACCCGGTCGATAGCTTCATTGTTGACGAGAATCGCGCCGAGCAGGGCCTGCTCCGCCTCGAGATTATGCGGGGCCTCACGGAACACCGGGGTTTCCGGCGCGATCGGACGAATCAATGCGTTGGCGTTGCTCATGCCTAGACACTACCCCAAACGCGAGTCGCGCATAGGCATGCGGTCTGTGGACAGCGGGGGTATCTAGTCTCACCCACAAGGAGCGCAGCGAGTTCCCGGTGTGGCGCCTCCTGGCAGGGACGGCCGGAAACAACCGGTCCGAATGATGCCCTCTGACCTGACTCGCAAATGCCCTAGGCCGGCGTCTCCTCTGCCGCTTCCGCTTCGCCTTCGTCCGCGAGCTCGGCCGGGGCGCCCTCCTCGAACAGGGCTTCGGCGGCAACCCGCGCCGCCTCGGCGTCTTCCTCGGCTTCGGTCCTGGCGCGCGTCACGTCCTCGCCGCGGGCCTGCCGTGCCGCCTCGTCGTCCGAGCGGGCGACGTTGACGAGGACGCGGGGCTCGACTTCGGCGTGAAGCGAGATGCGAAGCTCATGCAGGCCGAGCGCCTTGATCGGGCGGTCGAGCATCACCTGCCTACGCTCGATGGAGAACCCGCCTTCGGTGATCGCCGCGGCGATGTCGCGAGTGGAAACCGAGCCATAGAGTTGGCCGCCTTCGCCGGCCTGCCGGATGACGGTGAAGCTCCGGCCGTCGAGCTTGGTCGACACGGCCTGCGCCTCTGATTTGAGCTCCAGGTCGCGCGCTTCGAGCTGCGCCCGCTCGCGGTCAAAGCGTTTGCGGTTGGCTTCGGTGGCGCGCAGCGCCTTGCCTTGCGGCAGCAGATAATTGCGCGCGAAGCCGTCCTTGACGGTGACTTCGTCGCCCATTTGTCCGAGGCGGCCGATGCGCTCGAGCAGAATGACTTGCATGTTCGACACTCCTATCCTTGTCAGATGGTTCCGCCGCTATTGGGGGGCTGGCCGCCCGGATTGGCGCGCTGGCGCAAGCCGAGCAGCGGCTCGGCGAGGCCCACGATCGCCACTATGATGGCAACCCAACCCAACAGCAGAATTCCGAAATAGACGGTCGTGAGCAGCAGCCCGCGCAGAGTGACGCCCTGGCTATAGACGTGGATCACCGCGAGGCCCTGCAGCACGTAAGCGAACAGCAAGGCCCCGGCGAGCCCCGTCGCGAGCAGGCCGGGAAGGCCGGGAAGGAAGGACGCGGCGAGCGCGATCGCGAACAGCAGCACCAGTCCGTTCGGTAATTCCAGGCCGTGCAGGTCCGGCCACGGCCTGAGCGCGCGGCCCGAGGCGTCGACGATCAGCCCGGCCATCCACAGATTGAACAGCGTGATGGTGAGCCAGACGATGGCGAAGGCGGCCGGCAGCGTCCGGGCCAGCACATTGGCCAGGTTGGCGATATTTTCCTCGGTGAACAGCGTGCCGTCGCGGTCAAGCTCCTTCAGGGCGCTGTGGCTGAGGATTTGGCGGATCGACTCGCGGTAGCTTTCCTGGTCGTAGCCAAGGATCAGCACGAGAAGCGCGGCCAAGAGTCCGGCCAGCAGCGCAGCCCAGGCGACCAGGCGCCCGGGCGGATACCACTCGACCGTGCCCGCGGTCTGGCCTTGCGGCGTGGAGGGCGCGCGCGACAAGAGCGCCAAATGGACGAGCAACGCGGTCGGCGCGGCGATTGCGAGCGCAAAGATCGCCGCCGTGCCGGGCCCCAGGGTGGCGCCGACGATCATCGTGCCGGTCAGCGCGGCGATCAGCGCCGCCATGCCGCCCCAGCCGAGCCCGGCGATGCAAATGGGAAGCGGCGCCAGATAAAAGAGGATGGCGGCGAGCGCGGTGGCCGTCGCCGCCGAAGCGAATAGCGCTGCCGAAATGAGGCCGGCGCCCGCGCCGATGATGAAAGGTGTTGGCATTTGCTCTCGCTGTCCCGCCTCCTCGAAGCGGTTAGGGGAGGGAGTGCCCCGCCCCAACTTCCTAAGTCTCGACCCCGGCTTCGAGCCTGGAACCTCCTACTGGATGAGGTATGGCAGCAGGCCAAGGAAGCGCGCGCGCTTAATCGCCCGCGCCAACTCGCGCTGCTTCTTGGCGGAAACCGCGGTGATCCGGCTCGGCACCATCTTGCCGCGCTCCGATACGTAGCGCTGCAACAGCTTCACGTCCTTGTAGTCGATCTTCGGCGCCTTGTCGCCGGAGAAGGGGCAGGTCTTGCGCCGGCGATAGAAGGGACGGCGCGCCTGGACTTGCGTCATGCTCATTAGGAAACCTCCTCGCTGCCGGCTGTGTCGACGGCCTCGACATTGCTCTCGGCCCGCGCCTCGCGAGGTGCAAACTCGCGGTCGCGCCTGCCGCCGCCGCGGCCGCCGCGATCCCCACGGTCGCGGTCGCCGCGGTCTCCGCGGTCGCCACGGTCGCCTCTGCCGTCGCGCTCGTCGCGATCGGCGCGGCGCATCATCGGCGACGGTCCCGCCTCGTGCTCATCCACCTTGACGGTGAGAAAACGGATGATGTCAG
>Ga0190270_10001106_pt1 | contig 12352 bp, 13 predicted proteins | sample Popmic320T_FD_133748 | JGI IMG/M metagenome (GOLD analysis project Ga0190270, IMG submission 133748) | Populus adjacent soil microbial communities from riparian zone of Weber River, Utah, USA - 320 T | ecosystem: Environmental > Terrestrial > Soil > Riparian zone | place: USA: Utah | collected... | reverse complement strand
GGAATCCCGGCGTCGAAGGACGCCCGTGGGTCGGGGGCGATCGCGACCGACGGCATCCTCAACGTGGCCATCGCCGACGTCACCGCCGAGGTGGGTGACGCGCTGCCGGTCATGGCCGACCTCTGCCTCGACGAGTTCACCGACCACGGCCACTGCGGCGTCCTCGCGGACGACGGCTCGGTCGACAACGACGCCACCCTGGAGGTGTACGCCGAGATGGCGGTCGCCCAGGCACGCGCGGGCGTCGACGTGGTCGGCCCGAGCGGGATGATGGACGGCCAGGTCGGCGTGATCCGGTCTGCGCTCGACCGGGCCGGCTTCCTCGACGTGGCGATCCTCGCCTACTCGGCGAAGTACGCCTCCGCGTTCTACGGTCCCTTCCGCGAGGCCGTCGACTCCTCGCTCGTGGGCGACCGGCGGACCTACCAGCAGGACGCGCGCAACCGGGTCGAGGGCGTCCGCGAGGTGCTCCTCGACGTCGAGCAGGGTGCCGACATCGTGATGGTCAAGCCGGCGCTTGCCTACCTCGACGTGCTCCGCGAGGTCCGTGACGCGGTCGACGTGCCGGTCGCGGCGTACAACATCTCGGGAGAGTTCTCCATGGTCGAGGCCGCCGCCGAGCGCGGCTGGATCGACCGCGAGGCCGCGATCCTCGAGACGCTGACCTCGATCCGGCGAGCCGGCGCCGACATCCTGCTCACCTACTGGGCTGCCGAGGCCGCCACCCTCCTGCGGCGCTGAGCCTCACCGCGTCGGTGGGCGCCGACCATTGCCGAACTTGGTGCGGTCGGTGCGGGGTTGCGTCACAGGCAGCATCGAGAAGAGGAGTGGCGCGGGGTCGCCTTCCCTGCCTCGCTCGCTGTGCGCGCACAAGGTATGCGACGTACGGACGGTTTTCCGCCGCGAGAACCGTCCGTACGTCTGACAGTTCGCCTGCCGAAAAGCGCTTCGTCCGACCGGCCCTGAGGCTGGTCGGACGAAGCGGCGTGGGTGCTGTCAGTCTCAGCCGAGGAGATCCTCGATGCAGCTGGTCAGCTGGAGCGGATTGGTGATGCCCTGGGCGACGCACTGTGCCTGCGCCTCGGCGAAGGTGAGGACGTCGTCGACCGCGCCTCCAGCACCGCCGCCGCCGCCACCGGCACCGCCGCCGCCGCCTCCGCCGCCGCCGCCGCCGGTCACTCCGCCGACCACGTCGTCCACGAGGTCGCCGACGCCACCGCCGCCGGAGCCGCCGCCGGAGCCGCCGCCCGGCGTGGTCGGGGTGGTCGGCGTGGTCGGGGTGGTCGGCGTCTCGCCGCCGGTGCTGCCACCGCCGGAAGTGCCGCTACCGATGCTGCCGCCTGAACCTCCGGTGCCGCCACCGCCGCCGGCCCCGCCGTTGTTCTTCGGGGGCTTGTAGCCGCGGGTGCCGCCGCTGACGACAGAGTCGCCGTACGACGGGGTGAACGTGGTGGTGCCGGTGGTGTTGTTCGGGACGGCGCTGTAGTCGCCGCCGGCGTACGCCGCCATGATCGACAGGACGAGGTCGACGTACTCCTGGCTGTGGTTGTAGCGGTAGACCGCGGACTCCTGGCCGGCGCGCTTGGACAGGTCCTCGTCGCCGGAGCACAGGTAGACGGCCGAGGCGAGAGCCGCGTCGTCGATGTCCTGCGGGTTGCGCTTGCCGTCGCCGTCGCCGTCCACGCCGACCACGGACCAGGTCGAGGGGATGAACTGCATCGCGCCGACCGCGCGGTCGAAGGTCTTGTCGTTGTCGTACTGGCCGGCGTCGGTGTCGCCGATCTTCTGGGTTCCGTTGGAGCCGTCGAGCGCGATGCCGTAGATGCCGGGCTTCGAGACGCCGTCCTCGGTGAGCGCGTTGCCGCCGTAGCGGCCGTGGTTGGACTCGACCCGTCCGATGGCGGCGATCAGCGGCCACTCGATGTTGCAGGAGGGGTCGGCCTCGTCGATGACCTGCGCGGAGCGCTGGTACGCCGAGAGGGCGGCCGACGGGATGCCGTTGGTGGACGCGTTCTTGATGAGCTTGCTCTCGCTGCCCGCGGGTACGCCGGGGGCGACCTCGCCGGGAGCCGAGATGTTGGCCGGGTTGTCCACGGCCTCTGTCGGGACGGAGGTGCCGTCAGGCAGCTTCGAGGCCTCCGAGTCGGCGGCCGTGGCGCTGGAGACCGCGAGGCTCGCGGTCCAGGCGCCGGACAGCAGGGCCAGCGGCACGAGGGCGGTTGCCTTCTGCCACGTGGTCATGCGCGTGCTCTTCATGCGATGTCGTATCTCCCGTGTCGGCCCGGTTCACGCAGTCGGGGGTCGTGAAAGCCAGGGTCTTCCCTCTCTCACCCTGGATAACTACCCACCCCGAAGTGGGTTACGCCCGCGTAGCGGAAATCTGGTCACCCGGGGAGACGAGGGATCGGTGCCCACCACAGCCCCAACCGCCAGGATAGGGCGGAGTGTCCGGGTACGTGGGCCGAAGTCACGATCCGGACCATGGGCCCGGACCCCGCCCGCCACCGCCCATCGGTGAGAATGACCGGGTGAACGCCCCGCGCACCCCGTCGACGGCTGCCTCCGCGGAGCTGTTCGCGCGCGCCCGTGCCGTGACCCCCGGCGGGGTGAGCTCCCCGGTGCGCGCCTTCGACGCGGTCGGCGGCACCCCCCGCTTCATCGACAGAGCGCACGGCCCGTACCTCGTCGACGTCGACGGCAACGAGTACGTCGACCTCATCTGCTCGTGGGGCCCGCTGCTCCTCGGCCACGCCCATCCCGAGGTCCTCGAGGCGGTCCGCGAGGCGGCCGCACGGGGCACGTCGTACGGCGCGCCGACCCGCGTCGAGGTCGAGCTGGTCGAGGAGATCGTCGCCCGGACGCCGGTCGATCGGGCGCGGCTGGTGTCCTCGGGCACCGAGGCCACCATGTCGGCGCTGCGGCTCGCCCGCGGCTTCACCGGGCGCGACGTGGTGGTGAAGTTCGCGGGCTGCTACCACGGGCACGTCGACGCGCTCCTGGCGTCCGCGGGCTCCGGGCTCGCCACCTTCGCGGTGCCCGGCACACCGGGAGTGCCGGCCGACGTCACCGCCGACACGGTGGTGCTGCCCTACAACGACCCCGTCGCCGTGGAGAAGGCGTTCGCCGAGCACGGCGACCGGATCGCCTGCCTCGTCACGGAGGCGGCCCCGGGGAACATGGGCGTGGTCCCCCCGGAGCCGGGCTTCAACCGGTTCCTCCACGAGACCTGCGCCCGGCACGGCGCCCTCTTCGTCAGCGACGAGGTCATGACCGGGTTCCGGGTCACCCGCTCGGGGCGCTGGGGCGTCGACGGCGCTGTCGAGGGCTGGCGTCCCGACCTGATGACGTTCGGCAAGGTGATGGGCGGCGGGTTCCCCGCGGCTGCGTTCGGCGGCCGCGACGACGTGATGGCCCATCTCGCCCCAGAGGGGGCGGTGTACCAGGCCGGCACCCTGTCGGGGAACCCGGTGGCCGCGACCGCGGGGCTCACCACGCTGCGTCTCGCCACCGACGACGTCTACGCGCACCTCGACCGCGCAGCACGCGTCGTGCGGGAGGCGGCGTCCGCGGCACTGACCGCGACCGGCGTACCCCACGTCGTGCAGAGCGACGGCAGCATGTTCAGCGTCTTTTTCACCCCGGACGACGCGGAGACCGTTCGCGACTTCGCCGACGCGTCCCGGCAGCGCACGGACCGGTACGCCGCCTTCTTCCACGCGATGCTCGACCAGGGCGTGCACCTGCCGCCGAGCGCGTTCGAGGTGTGGTTCCTGTCCTCGGCACACGACGACGCGGCACTCGACAGGATCGTGTCCGCCCTCCCCGCGGCTGCTCGGGCAGCCGCCGACGTCAGGGTGGCAACATGAGGACCACTGTCCACCTGCTGCGGCACGGCGAGGTGCACAACCCGACCGGCATCCTCTACGGGCGCCGGCCGGGCTACCTGCTCTCCGACCTCGGCCAGCAGATGGCCAAGCGGGTCGCGGAGTCGATCGGCGACAGGGACATCACCCAGGTGTGGGCGTCGCCGCTCGAGCGGGCCCAGCAGACCGCCCAGCCGCTGGCGGACACGCTCGGGCTGGAGATCCGCAGCGAGGACCGGATCATCGAGTCCGCGAACACGTTCGAAGGTGAGGTGTTCACGCTCAGCGACAGCATCCTCACCCGGCCGAAGATGTGGCGGCACCTGTGGAACCCCTTCCGCCCATCGTGGGGCGAGCCCTACAAGAACATCGTGAAGCGGATGATGGCCGCGGTGCATGACGCGCGCGACGAGGCGGCCGGGCACGAGGTGGTGCTCGTGTCCCACCAGCTGCCGATCTGGACGACCCGCCTGCACGTGGAGGGCCGGTCGTTCCTGCACAACCCCCGCAGCCGACAGTGCACGCTGTGCAGCGTGACGTCGCTCGTGTTCGACGACGACAGGCTGGTCGAGCTGGACTACTCCGAGCCTGCGGGTGACCTCATCCCCGTCACCGACCGGAAGGACCCGTTCTCGGCGGGGGGCGACCAGGCCGACGACCCCTCGGGGGGACCGGCGCGTTGACCGCTCGCACCCGCCGTCGCGCTCGTGCACGTCCGCATGCCGCGACCCCGGCGCCCCGCCTCGTGCTCAGCCGCGGCGTGGCCACCTGCCTGGTGACGCTCCTGGTGACGTTGCTCGCGTCGGCATGCGCCGGGCCGCGCCTGACCTCCGGCGAGCAGGGCTTCGTCTCCGGCGACGGCACCGTGAGCGTGCTCGACCCGGGGGACCGCACGAAGCCTGACGGCGAGGTCGCCGGAGAGACCGTGGACGGCCAGGCCGTCTCGCTGGACGACCTCGAGGGGCGCGTGGTCGTCATGCCGGTCTGGGGCTCCTGGTGCGGGCCGTGCCGCGAGGAGGCGCCGATGCTGGCGGCGGCCGCACGTGACCTCGAGGACGAGGGGGTCAGCTTCCTCGGCATCGACTCACGAGACGAGAACACCGCCAAGGCCAAGGCGTTCATCGAGCGCTTCGACATCCCGTACCCGAGCATCTACGATCCTGACGGGACGACCCTCCTGGCCTTCCACGGCACCCTGCCGCCGATGACGATCCCGAGCTTCGTCTTCATCGACGAGGACGGGCGGATCGCAGGCAGGGTGCTCGGCAAGATCGACCGGTCCACCCTGTACGGCGTGGTCAGCGACGTGCTCGGCTCGGACGTCCCGGTGCCGCGCGAGCCGGCATGAACGCAGGCGACTGGTTCTTCGAGCAGGCCACGTCCGGGACCATGCTCGTGGCGATCCCGGTCGCGGTCGTCGCCGGCGTCGTGTCGTTCTTCTCGCCGTGCGTCGTCCCGTTGCTCCCCGGCTACGTGTCCTACGCGACCGGGCTCTCCGGCGCCGAGCTCGAGACCGCGAACCGCGGCCGGCTGGTCGTCGGCACGCTCCTCTTCGTGCTGGGTTTCACCGTGTGGTTCGTGATCGTGGGCATGACCGTGGGCGCGCTCGGCGACTGGCTGTGGGAGTACAAGCGGCCGATCAGCGTCGTCCTCGGTGGCGTCACCATCTTCGTCGGTCTCGTGTTCATGGGTGTCGTGCCCTGGCTGCAACGGGACGTCCGCATGCACCGCGTGCCCGCCGTCGGCCTGGCCGCGGCGCCGCTGCTCGGCATGCTCTTCGCGATCGGCTGGACGCCGTGCCTCGGCCCGACCATCACCGCGGTCCAGGGGCTCGCCTACACCGAGGGCACGGCAGGCCGCGGCGCCTTGCTCGCGGTCGCCTACTCCCTCGGCCTCGGCCTGCCGTTCATCGCGCTCGGACTCGCCTACCGCTGGAGCCTCGGCGCGGTGCAGTGGGTGCGTCGACACCAGATCTGGGTGACCCGCCTCGGCGGCGCCATGCTGGTCTTCGTGGGCGTGCTGCTGGTCACCGGGTGGTGGGATCTCTGGATCGCCGAGCTGCGCGGCTGGGTCGGCAGCTTCGAGGTGCCGGTGTGAGCGGGGACCGGGCATGACGATCCCGACCCTGGAGACGACCGCTCCTCCCGAGCCGCCGCGTGGGCCTTCGGCACTGGGTCCCGTCGAGCTCGGGCGATGGGCGTGGCGCCGGCTCACCTCCATGCGCACCGCGCTGCTGCTCCTGCTGCTGCTCGCTCTGGCCTCGATCCCGGGGTCGGTGGTGCCGCAGCAGAACATCGCCGCGGTCCGGGTGTCCCAGTGGAAGGAGGACCACCCGACGCTGGCCCCGGTCTACGACGCGCTCGGGCTCTTCTCCGTCTACGACTCGGTCTGGTTCAGCGCGATCTACCTGCTCCTCATGGTGTCCCTGGTCGGCTGCATCGTCCCGCGGCTCGGCGTCTACTGGCGCTTCCTCCGGGCTGCTCCGCCACCGGCACCGAGGAACCTGCAGAGGCTGCCGGCGTACCGGACCGTGACGACCCCGGACGCCGCGGACCTGGTGCTCGCGCGGGCGCGCACCGTCCTACGGAAGTCGCGCTACCGGCTCGCCGCCGACGACGGGAGCGGTCCTGCCGGTGGCTCGGTGGCGGCGGAGCGCGGCTACCTCCGCGAGGCGGGCAACCTCCTCTTCCACCTGGCGGTGGTCGTCGTGCTGCTGGCGTTCGCGTTCGGGCAGCTGTTCGGCTTCAAGGGTGGAGCGATCGTCCTGGTCGGCAAGGGGTTCTCCAACTCGCTGACGCAGTACGACGACTTCGCGCCCGGGTCGATGTTCGACCCGGAGACGCTGCGGCCGCTGAGCCTGGAGGTCGAGGACTTCGAGGTTGAGTTCATCGCGTCCGGTCCCCAGCGAGGACAGCCGATCGACTTCTCCGCCGACGTGACCTACCGGGAGACTCCGTCGTCCGCGCCCCGGAAGCACCGGCTCGAGGTCAACGAGCCTCTGGTGCTGGACGGTGTGAGCGTGTTCCTCATCGGGCACGGCTACGCCCCGGTCGTGACGGTGCGTGACGGGAACGGCGGGCTGGCCTACCAGGGCCCGGTCGTGTTCCTGCCCCAGGACGCCAGCTTCGCGTCGTTCGGCGTGCTCAAGGTGCCCGACGCGCAGCCGGAGCAGCTCGGCTTCGAGGGGATGTTCTTCCCGACGTACGCCTTCACCATGGACCGTGGCCCGTTCTCGGTGTTCCCCGACGTCCGCAACCCGGCAATCTCGTTGCTCGCCTGGCGAGGCGACCTCGGCATGGACAGCGGTGACTCCCAGTCCGTCTTCGAGCTGGACACCGACCGGATGGAGAAGGTGACGGGAGCCGACGGCAAGGACTTCCGCCTGGACATGCAGCCGGGTGACCGCGTGGAGCTCCCCGACGGGCTCGGCACCGTGCGGTTCGACGGCTGGCAGCGCTGGGTGCGGATCCAGGTCAGCGACACCCCCGGCAAGGGGGTGGCCCTGGCCGGGGTCGTCCTGGGTCTCGTCGGGCTGATGGGTTCTCTGTTCATCCGACGGCGCCGGACCTGGGTGCGGGTGACCCGCCGGGGTGACGAGACGTTCGTCGAGGTCGCGGGTCTCGACCGGACGACGGCGGGCGAGGGGCTCGACGAGGAGGTACGCCGGGTCCTCGCCCTGGTGGGTGGTGTCCCGGACGGCCCGACGGTCGGTCGTGCGCCCGCCCACGGCGTCGACCCCGATACTGTGCCTGACAGCCACCCACGGGCCGACGAGGAACGGTGAGCGCCCCATGAGCACGGCGGACTTCGCGTCGTTCAGCGACAACGCCATCATGTTCGCGAGCATCGTCTACGTCCTCGCGCTGATCGCCCACGTCGTCGAGTGGTCGCTGTCGCTCACCGTCCGCGAGCCCGCTGCCGTGCGGGCTGCCACGTCGGACAGCAGCGTGGACGTCGCTCCTCCGCCCCGGGAGGAGACAGCGGCGTTGCGGATCGACACCGCCGGTCGCATCGGCGTCGCGCTGACAGCGGTCGCAGCCCTGCTGCACCTGGCCGGCGTCGTCAGCCGCGCCTTCGCGACCGAGCCGGCACGGGTGCCCTGGGGCAACATGTACGAGTTCACGGTGACCGGTGCTCTCGGCGTGACGCTGGTCTACCTGGCCCTGCTGCGCCGGATGTGGCTGCGCTGGATGGGGCTGTTCGTCACGGCCTTCGAGGTCGTGGTGCTCATGGCCGCGAACCTGCTGCTCGAGCAGCAGGCCGGCCAGCTCGTCCCGGCCCTGCACTCGTACTGGCTGGTCATCCACGTCGGTACGGCCATCCTCGCGACCGGCGCGTTCGCGGTGGGCGCCCTGGCCTCGCTGGTGTTCCTGCTCCAGGAGCGCGCGACCCGCCGCGGAGCTCGGCCGGGGTTGCTCGCGATGTTCCCCGACTCGGACGCCCTCGACCGGCTCGCCTACCGCGTGAACGCCGTCGGGTTCCCGCTGTGGACGTTCGCGGCACTCATCGCCGGCCCCATCTGGGCGGAGCACGCGTGGGGCTCCTACTGGAACTGGGACCCCAAGGAGGTGTGGGCGTTCATCACCTGGGTGATCTACGCCGCCTACCTGCACGCCCGGGCGACCGCCGGCTGGAAGGGCAAGGCGGCTGCGATCATCGCGCTGATCGGTTTCGCCTCGCTGCTGTGGAACTTCGTCGGCATCAACTTCTTCTTCGGCGCCGGCAGCATGCACTCCTACGCCGGCTCCTGACCCGTCGTCAGGCGTCGGACGGGGGGTTCTTGTCGTTCTTGCGCTTGCGGTCCAGCCAGCGCAGGAAGTCCTCGTCGTCGTCCGGGGCGACCTGCTTGGTCTTCGGTCGCGGGCGGCGTTTGAACGGCGGGCGTGGCCTGCCCACTGACCCGCCTGAGGCTCCCGCAGCGCGGCGACGCTCGATCGACCACATCAACGCGTACACCAGAGCCGCGAAGAGGGCGACGACGAGCAGGAACTTCAGCACGTCTCAAGAGTAGAGCGCCACACCAGGGGGTCCACCCCGCGCGTCCTACTGTGGGGTCCGTGAAGGAGTTCTGGCTGTACACGGGGGCGCGCTTCGGCATCTTCGGGCTCGTGTACGCCGTGATCATCGCGGTCTACCTCGTCGTCACCGGGGACGACAACTTCCCGTTGCTGTGGCCCCTCCTCGTGGCCGCCGTGGCATCCGCTTTCCTCTCCACCTTCCTCCTCCGCGACCTGCGCCAGAAGGTGGCCGGCGGCGTCCAGGCCCGGGCCGAGCGCATGTCGCAGCGGTTCGAGGAGATGAAGGCCAAGGAGGACACGGACTGATGGACGACGTGATGCCGAGCCTCGACACCTCCACCTCGCGCTGGTCCTACCGTTCCGAGGGGTCGTTCCTCTCGATCTGCTCCAAGGGCTCGATGCTTTCCATCGGCAGCGTCGGGTCGTTCCTCTCCGTCGGCAGCGTCGGCTCGGCGATGTCGATGCTCTCCGTCGGTTCCTGGCTGAGCATCGGCTCGATGCTGTCGAGCCAGTCGCTGCTGTCCGTGCTCTCGCACCGCGGTAACCGGGGCGTCCTCTGGGCGGGGGTCCTCATGCTGCCCCGTGCCGAGCGTGGTCGGCGACCACGGCTTCGATGATCTCGACCTCACGGACTCGTTGCTCCGGTGAGGCGTCGGCGGCGGTGAGGCCCAGCAATGACTTCCACAGCGCCCAGCCGCGGGCCCGCGCCCAGGTGCCGGCGTCGAGCCCGGTCGCGTGACGGAAGGTCGTCCGGGCGCCACCGTCGAGGAACGTCCACGCGATGACGAGGTCGCACGCCGGATCACCGACACCGGAGGTGCCGAAGTCGATCACGGACCTCAACCGGCCGTCCTGCACGAGGAGGTTGCCGACGGAGACGTCGCCGTGGAACCAGCGTGGCTCGCCGTCGAAGCGGGCCTCGAGGGCCGCCTCCCACACCCGCGTCGCGCGACCGGTGTCGATGCCGGTGTCGAGGCCGGTGTCGATGCCCGAGGCGGTGCCCGCGCTGATCTCGAGGCAGTGACGTGTCTCGTCGTCGTAGTACGCAGGGTCGGCGCCGCGGTGGAAGCTGTGGTCGCCGGCCGGTGGCCCGCCGGCCGGGTCGATCGACCACAGCGCCCGCAGGAAGCCGGCCAGGTCGGTCGCGAACCGGTCGAGGTCCCCCAGTCTCCCGGGCGTCGCAGAGGCCCCCAGCAACCATCGCCGTACGGACCAGGGGAAGGGGTAGCCCTCGCCCGGCACGCCCAAGGCCAGCGGCTCCGGGACAGGCAGCGGCAGGTGCGGTGCCAGCCTGGGGAGCCAGGTGTCCTCCTTGGTCACCGCGGGGACGTAGGCGGCGTCGGTCGGTAGCCGCACGGTGAGATCCTCGCCGAGCCGGTACGTGCGGTTGTCCCAGCCGTCGAGCTCGACCGGCCTGACCGGCAGCTCGGCCCACTGCGGGAACTGCGCAGCGACCAGTCGTCGCACGAGGCCGGCGTCGATGCCGGCCCGCCCGTCGGGCGCGCTCACGGCTGGTGGGGGGTGAGCGGCAGGTACAAGACGTGCAGGCCGACGAACCCGTGCGAGGCCGACTCGAAGGCGCCCGGCACCGTGCCGATGATCTCGAAGCCGAGCTTCTGCCAGAGGCGCACCGCGGCGGTGTTCGTCTCGACGACGGCGTTGAACTGGATGCCGCGGTAGCCGGCCGACCGGGCTGCCGCGACGACGTGCTCGCCGAGGGCCCGCCCGATGCCGTGGCCGGCCGCGGCCGGGTCGACCATGAAGCTGGCGGTGGCGACGTGGCTGCCGCGGCCGGGTCGGTTCGGGCCCCAGGTCGCGGTGCCCACGATCCCGCCGTCGAGCACGCCGACGACGGTCTCGCTCGGCGGTCCCGGCACCCACAGGGCACGGGCTGTGTCCGAGGTGAGGTCGGTCGGGTAGGCGTAGGTCTCGCCGGCCTGCACGATCGCGTCGAAGAAGGGCCAGACGGTGTCCCAGTCGCCGTCCTCGAGCCGGCGGATCCCGACGGTCACGGCAGCGACCCGATGGCGAGGCCCGCCAGCAGCCAAACTGCGTACAGCAGCTCGGTGAGCCCGGTCAGCTGGAGCACCGGGACCAGTGCAGCGCCGGTCGCGCCGCCGACGAGCACGTGGGCCGCACGGATCCCGGGCACGAAGCCGAGCAGGGCCAGCAATGCCCACGGTGTCGCGGCGAACGCCAGGACCACAACGGCGAGCACGGCGACATCGAGCAGCACGACGTAGAAGATCCGGGTCCGCTGGTCGCCGAGCACGACGGCGAGGGTGCGCTTGCCGGCCTCGGTGTCGGTGGGGATGTCGCGCAGGTTGTTGGCGACGAGGATCGCGCTGGCCAGGCAGCCGATGCCGACAGCGGCGTACCACGCGGTGGCTGGCCAGGTCTCGGTCTGGACATAGGTCGTGCCCACGACCGCGACGAGGCCGAAGAACACGAAGACCATGACCTCGCCCAGACCTGAGTAGCCGTACGGACGCGCCCCCCCGGTGTAGAACCAGGCGGCCAGCACGCACACCAGACCGACCCCGACGAGCCACCACGCCGTGGTCGCCGCGAGGACCAGGCCGACGGCGGCCGCGACCCCGAACGCCAGGAACGCCGCGCGCTTGACCGCCGGCGGGGAGGCGACCCGGGACCCGACCAGCCGGAGCGGGCCGACGCGGTCCTCGTCGGTGCCGCGGATCCCGTCGGAGTAGTCGTTGGCGTAGTTGACCCCGACCTGCAGCGCCAGCGCGACGACGAGCGCGAGCAGGGCCTTCCACCAGACCGCGCCGTCCTCGAAGACCGCGACGCCGGTGCCGGCCAGCACCGGCGCGACGGCGGCGGGCAGGGTGCGGGGACGAGCCCCCTCGACCCACTGCGCTGCTGTCGCCACGATGCCCAACGCTATGCCGTCGAGCCGCCCGTCCTCGGCCCGGGCATACCGTGGTCCACCGTGAGCAGCCTGGACCCGGTGGCCGGCACCGCCGAGGAGATCCTCGGGCTGCTCCGTGCCTGGGAGGCCGCGGACGACCCGGCGCCGCTCGTCATCGAGACCAGCGGGTCGACCGGCCGGCCGAAGAGGGTCCGGCTGTCCCGCGACGCGATGCGGGCGTCCGCTCGCGCCACGCACCGCCGGCTGGGAGGGCCCGGCCAGTGGGCGCTCACCCTGCCGCCGGCGTACGTCGCCGGGGTGCAGGTGCTGTTCCGCTCGGTGCTCGCCGGGACGGTCCCCGTCGTCCACCAGGGCTCCACCGCTGAGGTGCTGGCGGCGATGACTGGCCCACGGCGGTACGTCTCGCTCGTCCCGACCCAGCTGGTGCGCGCCCTCGACGACGAGGAGGAGACAGGAGCTCTCCGCGGCTTCGACGCGGTCCTCGTCGGTGGAGGCCCGCTCGCACCGCGGCACCGGGCCGATGCGGAGGAACGGGGGATCGCGGTGGTGCAGACCTACGGGATGTCCGAGACGTGCGGCGG
>Ga0190270_10001105_pt1 | contig 12354 bp, 10 predicted proteins | sample Popmic320T_FD_133748 | JGI IMG/M metagenome (GOLD analysis project Ga0190270, IMG submission 133748) | Populus adjacent soil microbial communities from riparian zone of Weber River, Utah, USA - 320 T | ecosystem: Environmental > Terrestrial > Soil > Riparian zone | place: USA: Utah | collected... | reverse complement strand
GGCGAGGCTTCGGTCAGTCCGTAAATGATCGTGATCTCGCGCAGGTTCATTTCATCAATCGCGCGCCGCATCAAAGCCTCGGGACAGAGCGCGCCGGCCATCACGCCCGTGCGCAGCGACGAGAGATCGAAGCGATTGAACTCGCTGTCTTCAATCTCTGCCAGGAACATCGTCGGAACGCCGTAAAGCGACGTGCAGCGTTCGCGCTCGACCGTCTCCAGGACTTTTCGCGCGTCGAAAGACTCGATGGGGCACAGACAGGCGCCGTGCGTATACGCCCCCAACACGCCGATCACGCAGCCGAAGCAATGGAACAGCGGCACGCAGAGGCACAGCCGATCCTGCGGCGTGTAGCCCAGCCCGCGCCCGAGCCAGTAGCCGTTGTTGACGATGTTGCGGCTCGACAACATCACGCCTTTCGGAAATCCCGTCGTGCCCGACGTGTATTGCATGTTGATCACGTCGTCCAACCCGACCTCGCGTTCGCGCAGGTCTAATTGCTCCTCCGTGACGTTCGCCGCCATCTCGCGCAGCTTCTCGTACGGCGTCAAGCCTTCAGGACATTCATCGCCTTCGCCGCGACCGATGAAGATAGCGCGCTTCAGGTTCGGCAATTTCGCGTCTCCGACGGCGCCGATTTCGCGCAGCGCGCCGACGTAATCGACGTCCTTGAACCCGCGAATCGTGATGACAGTGGCCGCCTCGCTCTGCCGCAGAAGATAGTCGATTTCGGCGGCGCGCAGGGAAGTGTTGACCGTCACCAGGATCGCGCCGATCTTGGCCAGCGCAAATTGCAGCGTGACCCATTCGGGAACGTTTGTAGCCCACAAAGCCACACGCTCGCCGTGTTCGACGCCGCAGGCAATCAGTCCGCGCGCGACAAGGCGCGCCTCCGATTCGAGTTCGGCGAAGGTCAATCGCAGGCCGCGCTCCGAATAGACGAGGGCTTCATTGCAGGGAAGTGTTTCGGCCAGTCGCGTGAGGAGCGCGCCGACAGTGATGTCGCGATATTGTGAATATTGGGGATCCATAGTTCGGGAGATTGTTGAATAGTACGCGCTATGCAGTTAATCAGTGCTGATTCGGCATATATCAACGCCTTCGATAGCCAAATCAATAAATAAGTATATCCGCTATGCTACCTCAAGCTCCCGCTCTCTCAAATACTTGATCTTATCCCGCAACTCCGCCGCTCGTTCAAATTCAAACTTCCGCGCCGCGTCGCGCATTTCGTGGTCGAGTCGCGCGATTGTCTCGGCCAGTTTCTCGGCGCTGTAGTCTTCAAAGTCTTCCAGGTTGACGGGCACTTTGAAATAATCGGCCTCGTAAGCCGTGACCAGCGTCGCCTCGATCGGCTTGATGATGGATTGCGGGGTGATGCCGTTCTCTTCGTTGAACGACGTCTGTTTGGCGCGGCGGCGGTTGGTCTCGTTGATCGCGCGGCGCATTGAATCAGTCATCGTGTCGGCGTATAGCATAGCTTTGCCTCGGGCGTTGCGCGCGGCGCGGCCAATCGTCTGAATCAGCGACGATTCGCTGCGCAGGAAGCCTTCTTTGTCGGCGTCGAGGATCGCCACCAGTGAAACTTCGGGCAGGTCCAGCCCTTCGCGCAGCAGGTTGATTCCGACCAGAACGTCGAACTCGCCTTTGCGCAGGTCGCGCAGAATCTTAATGCGTTCGAGCGTTTCGATCTCGGAGTGCAGGTAGCGCACGCGGACGCCGAGGTCGCTGTAATAATCGGTCAAATCTTCGGCCATCTTCTTGGTCAGCGTCGTGACCAGCGTGCGTTCGCCCCAGGCGACGCGTTCGCGGACTTCGTGCAGCAGATCATCGATCTGGCCGCGCACGGGGCGGACTTCGACTTCAGGGTCTAGCAGTCCCGTCGGGCGGATAATCTGCTCGATCACCACGCCGCCGGATTTCGTCAACTCATACGGCCCCGGAGTCGCCGAGACGTAGATCACTTGTCCGACACGCTTCTCCCACTCTTCGAACTTGAGGGGGCGGTTGTCGAGCGCCGAGGGAAGGCGGAAGCCGAAGTCTACGAGGTTCTGCTTGCGCGAACGGTCGCCGTTGTACATCCCGCGAATCTGCGGGACTGATTGGTGGCTCTCGTCAATCACCACCAAAGTGTCTTCGGGCAGGTAATCGTACAGCGTCGGCGGGGGCTCGCCCGGATTTCGCCCGGTCAGGTGGCGCGAATAGTTTTCGACGCCGCGACAGTAGCCGAGCTCGTTGAACATCTCCAGGTCGTACATGACGCGTTGATGCAGCCGCTGCGACTCGACCAGTTTGTTCTGCTCGATCAACTGCGGCTCCCACCATTGCATCTCCTCTTTTATCGATTTGACGGCCCGTTTGACCGCGCTGCGCGTGGTGACGTAGTGCGTCTTCGGGTATATGGGGAGGCGCGAATCGTGCTTCCTGATCACCTCGCCGAGCAGCGGATCAATAGTCGAGATCGAATCGATCTCGTCGCCCCAAAGCTCGACGCGGTATGCCTGATCCTGGTAACTCGGGTAGATTTCGATTATATCGCCGCGCACACGGAACGTACCGCGACGGAACTCGATGTCATTGCGCTCGTAGAGAAGTTCGACCAGCTTTTTGATGATCTCGTCGCGCTTGATGCGCTGCCCCGGTTCGAGAAAGAGCAGCATTCCGAAATAGGCGTTGGGGTCGCCGATGCCGTAGATGGCCGAGACCGAGGCGACGATAATCACGTCGCGCCGTTCGAACACCGACCGCGTGGCCGACAGCCGCAGCCGGTCGATCTCGTCGTTGATCGTCGCCTCTTTTTCGATGTAGGTGTCGGTGGCGGCGACGTAAGCTTCCGGCTGGTAGTAGTCGTAATAACTGACGAAGTATTCGACTGCGTTTTCGGGGAAGAACGATTTAAATTCCTGGTAGAGCTGCGCGGCGAGCGTCTTATTGTGCGCCATCACCAGCGTGGGACGATTGACGCGCGCGATGACCTGGGCGACGGAGTAGGTCTTTCCACTGCCCGTAATCCCCAACAGCACTTGATGCTTCTCTCCCTCTTCGAGGCCGCGCACAAGCGCGTCGATCGCTTCGGGTTGATCGCCTTGCGGTTTGTAATCAGAAACGAGTTTAAAGTTCATAGCTCGACCTCACGGTTGACTTTCGCGGATTTGCGGTTATTGTCCGGAAACTATTGATTATATGTGGCGGGGAAGCGGGCGGCAAACATGTGAGAACCCCGCGGGCGTTGAAAAAACGGCGCCATTGACAGGTCTAATTATCCAACGCCTTGCGCCTCGGCTTGAGTCCGGCGACGGCGCCTGGGGATTTCATGCAGGCGGTCTCACTCTTCGGCCCGGGCTTCGGCCCGCCCGTAGGCCGTCCGCAGACGCTACAGTTGGGGGCGCGCTTCGACTTTTAAACGTCGCCCTTGGCAAGAGGAATAAATCGGGGCGCTCGGACTTCGGTCTGAGCGCCCCTTTTTAATCGGAACAATCGACATTGACGCATTCGGTTTACCTACGGCGCCGGGGCCGGTTAAATCGATTAGTCGCCTCAATCTCTCAAATCCACGATCCAGGCTTCAGGCAGGCGCTGTGTAACCAACATCTCTCCAAGATTGATCCACCCCTTTACGCTATCGAGTATGTTCGAATCGGCTGTCACGACGATCTGATCGGATGATCGCAGGACCTTGTCGGGGTTCATCACGACCTCGACGCGCCACGGCCAGTTATGTTCGGCGGCCATCTCCCGGATTCGTTGCGCCAGCCGCCCGCTGTTCGAGACGGGCTGATCAAGCAGCCACAAGGCCGAAGCCGGTTTTGCGCCGAGCAGGGTCTCGCTAATCAATCGGATCGCCTCTTCGGTCTCGGCGACCGATCTATACGAGCCGTGGACGCTCGACATGTCGCGGACGCAGCCGTCGCGGCAGCGGATCAAAACGCCGCCCGAAAGCGCCGCCTCAGTCGTGACGATGATGTTGAATCCGTCTATCAGCAGGTCTTCTCCCCTGACGGATTCGAGAGGCAGGCAGATTCGTTCGCGTGATTCTCTCTGTTGGTCGGAGCAGGCGGCTCTGGCGACGGCCAATCGCTGGCGCTCTTTGAGCGCGAACTGGTCGCCGACCAGTTTCAGCGAAGCCGTCGGAGCGTAATCGCGGCTCAGGAGCCACGACAGATCGGCTACCGCCCCCCGCAGCGTCGCGAGGCGCGCGGCGTCGAACAGTCGTCGATCTTTAGGATGCGCGCCGCGATGGCGGCGGTCTTCATGCGTCTGACTCACTTCTTTCTGTCGTGAAGTATAGAGATGTAGGCCTGCCACGGCCCGACCTCGGTCATATACTGGTTGGCCATCGTTCTGGCGATCTGCGCGATGTGATCCAGGTCGTGCGTCACCCAGGTCGCCAGCAGTTCTTTCAAAGTGACCCTTCCAAGAGCGGGGTGTTGGCCGGTCTTCTCGAAATCGCCGGCGCTGATCTTCATCTCGCGCAGAGTCGCCAGATTTCGCTCGCGCAACGCGGCGAACTCTTCCAGCAACTCTCCGAGTGTTTTGCCCTCACTCTCTTCAAATTGCGCGAAGCGGTCGAAAGGGTCGAATGGGCGCGACTCGCCGTGTTCGAGAATAATTTTTGCTCGCGCGATCCAGTCAGCTCTCTCTCCGTGTATCAGGTGGCCGATCACGTCGTAAGGGCTCCACGTGTTGGCGCCTTCGTTAGTTTCGACCCAATCGCGCGGCAGGTCTTTCAGCAAGGTTCGCAACGTGGCGGGCGTTCTGGTCAGCACAGCCATTGCCTTATCTAGATCGAATTCCATCGCAATCCTCCGTTACGCACCGTTACCGCCCACGGCGCCGATGCGGTCTATTTCAATTCCATCATCCAAATATTGCCGGTGGTTTCGGCGTATTCGTAGACGATCTGGGCGCCGCGCGGTGACCATGCCGGATAGCGGACGTAGATGTTCGGCTTTGTGTAATTGGTCACCTGCTTTTGCGCTTTGCCGTCTCGCGAGACCCACCAGATGTTCCACACGCTGTCGCGCAGGCCGGCAAACGCTATTTTATCGCCGCCGGGCGCCCAGCTCCCAGGCCAGCTATGCCCGCGCTCGAAAGTCAGTTGCGTGTAAGAGCCGGCGCGCGGCTCTGCGCTCGGGATAATAGCGATATGCGTATCGTCGCCGCGTTTCATTTCAAGAGCCAGATGTTGGCCATCGGGCGACCAGCAGGGGAATCCCATCATCTCCTGATCGAAGGTCAATTGCCTTGTCGTCCCGTCATCGAGCGCGAGTGTCCAGACGTTGATCGCGCCACCAGCCCTGGAATTAAAGGCGATCCGGCGTCCGTCGGGCGCCAACCGTCCCATCCGCATGTCTAAATTTTGGGGGCGGATCAGCGTCTGTTTGCCGCTGTTCACATCAACTTTCAAAAACTGAGTTCCAAGCGCGTCTTTACGACTGAGCGCGACTTGATCGCCCGCCGGCAGCCAACCCAGCACTGCGGCAGTCCCCACTGTGAGTTGACGCGGATTGCCGCCGTCCGCGTCAACCAGCCAGACCTCGTCGTCGGTCCCCATCCGCCATACGCTGTAAACGATGGTCTTTCCGTCAGGCGAAAAATATTGATTGCTCTTGCGATAGTTGGTGTCCTGCGTCAACAGCCTGGACTCTCCCGCCGCCTCGTATGATTTCGTGTCGAGCGTCACGGAACCGATGTTGTCGTTCAGGGTGAGCGAACTGTAAGCGACGCGCTTGCCGTCCGGCGCGATCGTCATATATCTGGCCAGCGCCGCGCCAGTATTGGCGATCTGTGTCATCTCGCCTTCGGGGAGGCCCGTGATTGGGGAGAGGCGCTGCCGCCACAAGCAGAAGTTGCCCCAGGCGGTGCTCAAGAAGAGGTATCTCCCGTCAGGTGAAAAGACGGGATCGAAGAATTGTTTATTCCCACCCAGCAAACGTTTCAGATCGTCGCCCTTGGGCGAAACTGACCATACTTCAGACAAGCCTATGTCATAAGTCACAAATACAATTCGCCTGCCGTCAGGCGACCAGACGACTGAACCGTGCCCGCCGGGCGGAGCGCCGGCTTTGGTGATGCGCCGTGGCGTTCCGCCGCGCGCCGGAACGATCCAGATGGTTGACGATGGCATGGCGCCGAAAGCCGCCTGGCCGAGATCGGCAGGCGCATCCGATTGGAAAGCGATCCATTCGCCATCGGGCGCCCAGGCAGGGGCCGCGCCGAATTCGGTAAGCTGTTGGGCCACTCCGCCAAAAGCCGGAATAGTCCAGACGCCTCGCCGGTTGCGTGAGTGATAAGCGATCAGCTTGCCGTCGGGAGACCACGCTGGCTGCAAGTTTTGCGCGCCGTCCGAAGTGACCTGAATCTCTCTGCCGCCAGGGGCGAGCTGGCGAGCGAAAATCTCGAACTTGCCGTTGCGCAGCGAGCTGTAGGCGATTACGCCGCCGTCAGGCGAGAAGGCAGGGAAAAGATCCAGTCCGAGAGTGGTGGTGATTTGGGCAGTTCTCAACACGGCTGTCTGCTCTACGCCTACGAACCAGGTTCGGAATTTCCACAAAAGAATGCTCGCCAGCAGTACTAAGGAGCCCGCGCAGATCAACGCCAATAGTCGCACCGCGAGCGGGCGCCCCAAAGCTAGCGTCGTTGAACGCCCAGTCACAATCTGAACGTTCCTGCCATTGATAGAAGCCAGGCTTTCACTTTCCGCACGCTCGTCTATCGGGGTTGATTCGCTCTCGACCTGCACATCGGCGATGAACCGGTAACCGCGCGTCTTCACCGTCTCGATGTATTTGGCTTCTTTAGCGTCGTCGCCGAGAGCGCGCCGCAAACGGGCGATGACACGGGTTAGCGCATTCGGAGTGACGAAAGTATCCTTCCAGATCGCGTCGAGCATTTCGTTTTTTTCCACCAGCCGTCCGCGATGATCGATTAAAAAGACCAGCGCCTCGAACGCCTTCGGTTCGATCGGCAGCAGCGCGCCTTTCCGCCAGACCTTGAAGGTCTGCAGATCTACCCGCACGTCATCGAATTGGTAGCAGAGCGTTTTCTCGTTCATCACCGACTTATCATCAAAACGCGCCGAAATATCATCGCTTCATCACGACGGGAAGCCGCGCGTAATCTCAAAATCCTCGCGGTCGCTAAGAGCGACAATCAAATCGACGACCCCGGAGGATTCCATGAAAGAGAGAAAGAAATCCAAATTTCTGACTTGCGCGGCCACATTGCTCGGCGGCTTAAGTTGGTTTGCGAGCGCGCAAACGCTGGTCGCTTCGATCACGAAATTTAAATTGCTCCGTGGCTATATGATTGTGATCCCGGTTACAGTCAACAGCGCGGGGCCGTACGAATTTCTGCTCGATACGGGATCGAATACGACGCTCATCGACGCGGAGTTCGCGCGGGCGTTGCGGCTTAGGCCGATTGACCGTGTCGAATTAATGACGGTGGCCGGATCACAAATCGTCCCGCGCGCGCGGTTGGAGATCGTGGCGATCGGCGCCAAATCGGCGGCGAATGTGGAAGCGGTCTTCAGCGACCTGCGTGAAACGCGCGCCATCAGCCCAGAGATTTGCGGCGTGCTCGGACAGAATTTTCTTTCTCGATTCAATTACCTCATCAATTACCGCGAGCGGCGGATCGAATTTGAAGACGGAGGGGAACTGGAAAAAAGTCTATGCGGGGAGCGGACGCCGGTTGAGTTGCGCGAAGGACGCGCTCTGATCACCTCGGGTGGGAGAGAGCGGTTGCATTTGGTGTTGGACTCGGGGACTCCGGCGATGATTTTGTTCAATGCCGGCGCGCGAGTGTCAGGCTTGTATCAGGAGCCGGACGATCCCCAAACATCCCGGCTCAGCAGCAACCTCGGCAGCCGAGTTGTATGGCAGAGGCGACTGCGCAATTTCAGCGTCGGCGGCGTGGGATTTCACGGCCTGCGCGTGACGCTATGCGAGGCGGAAGGTGGTTGCGCAGGCCGCGTCGAAGACGGCCTGCTGCCCACCAGCCTGTTCCAGAACATTTACTTCAATCACCAAAAAAAGTTCGTGATGCTCAATCCGAAAACTTCCGAATAACAGCCCAGGAGCGCGCGGCGTCGGTCTATTGAAAGGCGTGCGAATTGAAGCCATTTAAAATCAAATGACAGGTTTCTCCTTCGCGGCCTTTGCGTCTTTGCGCCTTGGCGAGAACCGCAGCCTGAATAAGGAGGCTCATCTCTCGCAAAGGCGCGAAGGCGCCGCCATTTATTTTGGAAACTGCTCCGCCTTCATCCCCGGCACGAGCTTCAACGCATTCTTATAGTAAACCTTCTTCAAAACCTCATCCGGCAGGTACAAACCGTAAAGGCGCCAGAACGCGTGGCGGCGGCGGTAATACTCGATGTAATCGTCGCGCGTCTCCATGACGCGGAAGTAGTATGTGTACTCGCTTGGTTGGTAGATATCTTTGCCGAACAGAATGCGATCCTGGTATTTGATGAAGAAGTCGCGGGCGAAATAGGGCTGGCGTCCGAACTCGGCCAGTACGGCGGCGATGTCCACGTAAGCGTTCGGATACGTGTCGAACAGCTTGCCCAATCGCGCAAGGTCATTTCCGTGGTAGCCCAGGTGAGCGAGGATGAACGTCGTGTTCGGGTTCTTCGCCAGCATATGGTTCCGCTCGGCCATCAGCGTCTCGAACGTAGGGTATTTCTCAGGGGGCCGCGCGCGGTTCGGAAATTGTTTCAGCTCCAGCCATCGCTCGTTGTATTTGTCTATCGGATCGAAGAATGCGGAGGGTTCGGCGATGTGAATCAGCACGGGGATTTTCAGCCGTCCGCACGCCTCCCAGATGGGGTCGAATTCAGGGTCGTCAACCTTAACGCGCTCGCCGTTCTTGTACTTCAAATCCATTCCGAAATTCTTGAAGATCTTCAAACCCTGCGCCCCGTTCTTCACGTCCTGCTCCAATCGGGCCGCGGCGCGTTTGCCGTAGCCGGGTTCGTCCAAATCGTTGAAGCTCAGATTGGCGAATACGACGAACCGGTCAGGGTAGCGTCCCTTCATCGCTGCGACGGTCTGTTTCAATCGCTCGCCCGTGCCGCCGCTCAAATTAACGATCACCCGCAGGTTGATCGAATCCATCTCCTTGATCAGTTTATCAACGTACTCAGGCGATAAAGTCGAATGATGGCTGTGGATGTCAATCAGCGGGAATTTAGCGCTGGGGATTTTATGCTCCGGCACGACCATCGTCGATTTCGGCTCGTACTCTTCGAAAGTCATAGTCTGAGCGAGGGCCTGATCAACCGACGCGGCAAACAGCGACGATGCGAGAGCGGCGAAGACGCGTAATGACAGCAGAAGACGATTGTTAACGTTCATCTTGTCCCTCCTGAGAGTTTCCGCGGTGAATTAATGGAGGCATGTGCAAATTAAAGTCAAAGGCAATCAACTTTATGCGCAGGCTTCAATTAATGATCGCGGAATTCAGGGAATTTATCATGGCGCCGGCGGTTCCGTGTCAATCGCATTATTTTTTTGTCCCCTGTCGATTCTCCTGAACCTCGTCCGTCTATAGGTCGGTAACGGGGCGAGGAGTAGAATACGCCCCCCACGTTTCCTGCTTCGACTGATGGCCGTCGGCCGTCAACCACACCAATAGCATGAAGGAGAAAAAACACATGCCGCAGTTTATGCTCATCTCTCAGGATTCGATGGAGATTCCCGAAGGTTTTGAGATCACTCCTGAAATCATTCAGGGCATTATTCAAAAATACAACGACTGGGCGGAAGGTCTGAGCAAGTCGGGCCATCTGGTCAGTTTGAACAAGCTGCGTGAAGAGCCTGGAAAGAATATCACCGGGGTCGGCGCGAATCAGATTGTTACCGACGGCCCTTACGCCGAGACCAAAGAGATCATCGGAGGTTACTGGATTATCACAGCGGCTAATTACGAGGAAGCCGTCAAACTGGCCTCCACTTGCCCGAGTCTGGAATTCGGCAGCCGCGTCGAGGTCCGCGAGGTCGAGGACCTGTCAACGTTTTCTGGCTGAGAAATCAGAAGAATGTGGGACAGAGAAATATGGACAACGGAGCGCATGCGCTGGTGGATCATCTGTTCCGCCATCAGGCCGGCAGGATGATCGCCACTCTGACGCGCATCTTCGGACCGCGCCACATCGATCTGGCCGAAGAGGTCGTGCAGGAGGCTTTAATCAAAGCCTTGCAGCAATGGCCGTATCGCGGCGTTCCCGAAAATCCGCTGGCGTGGCTTATCCAGGTGGCGAAGAATCGCGCGCTCGATCTGCTGCGGCGCGAGGCTTCGCTGCGGGAGAAGTCCGACGAGATCGTCCGCGCCTTCGCCGCGCAGGAAGAGTTCGCAAACCGCAGGATCGAGACGGAGCGGAGCGCCGAACTGATTGATGACACGCTCGGCATGATCTTCATGGCCTGTCATCCGGCGATCCCGCGCGAAGGCCGCGTGGCGTTGACTCTCAAGACGGTCGGAGGCTTCGGCGTGAGCGAGATCGCGCGGGCGTTTCTGGCCAAAGAGCCGACCGTCGCGCAGCGCCTGGTTCGCGCCAAACGCCTGATCCGTGACGAGGGCGTGACTTTCGATCTACCGGGCGAAGCCGAAATGTCGACGCGGCTCGATTCCGTTCTCGAAGTCTTGTATCTGCTCTTCAACGAGGGCTACACGGCGCATGCGGGAGAGAACCTGGTTCGCGCCGACCTGGCTCAAGAAGCGATCAGGTTGTGTTCGCTGCTCGTCCGGCATCGGGCGACCAATCGTCCGAAATGCCAGGCGCTGCTGGCGCTGATGATGTTTCAGGCGGCCCGATTGCCCGCGCGCGTGGGCGAGGGGGGCGAATTGGCCCTGCTTTCCGAGCAGGATCGCTCTCTGTGGGACCGGCGGATGATTTACCTGGCATTTAAACATCTCGAAGCCGCGGCCGAAGGCGACGAATTCACCGAGTATCACTTGCAGGCCGCGATTGCGGCCTGCCACGCCGCGACGTCGAGCTACGAGTTGACCGATTGGGCCGAGATCGTGCGACTCTATGACCTGCTCGTCGCGTTGAATCCGTCGCCTGTCGTGGCGCTGAACCGCGCGGTCGCGGTCGCCAAATGGAAAGGCCCCGAAGCCGGCATCCGCGCGATCGAAGACATCAGTCGCCATCCTGCGCTGCAGCATTACTACCTGCTGCCCGCAACGCTCGGCGAATTGTGGAGCGAAATGGGCGACGCGACCAAAGCCGCCGATTTTTATCGCCAGGCATTGAACCGTCCCTGCTCGGAGCCTGAGCGACGTTTTTTATCGAAACGGCTTGAGGCGACGAGCAACGCTTGAAACCGCTCGATCAACTTCTGACCGGATTTGGTGGTCAAATGGCTGCGAAAAGGGCTATGCTTCAACATGCGCTGGCCCCCCAGACACGCCACCAGGGCCAGCTTGCCGTCTATCAGCGGCCGCTCGGAACTGAGCAGATCCCCACCGAACAATTCCGGCGGCTTACATGCCAAACCAGTAGTACCTCAACCTCAAGGAGGCAGACATGAAGAAAATCAACTTAGGACGTGTCCTGCTGGGCGGTTTAATAGCAGGCGTGGTGTTGAACATCGGCGAATTCCTGCTCAACGAAGTAGTGTTGGGCGACGACATGAGAGCGGATTTTGCCAGGCTAGGTCTCCCTCAGCCCGGGGGCGATTTCATCGCCAAGGCTGTTGTGGCGACTTTCGTCCTGGGCGTCGTCATTACCTTTCTGTACGCGGCGATCAGAACGCAATTTGGACAGGGAGTGAAGACGGCGATCTACGCCGGGTTGATCGCGTGGTTTTTTGTCAACGTTTACACCGGGGTGATCTATGGCTCGTTGGGATTGTTTTCGATGAAGCCGCTAATGATCGGAGGCGTATGGGGGCTGGTTGAATACTCCCTCGGCGCCATCGCCGGAGCTTGGATATACAAAGAAACCGAAGCCTGATTGGCGATATTATGCGGGGCGCCGCTTACTTTCGGGCGCGCCCCGCTTTTCAGAAGAAGGGCGAGGAGAATATGAAACCGAAAGAGGTTCTTTTGTTGGCAGTCTGCCTGATGGCGATGGCGCCGGTCGCTCAGACTAAATCAACAACCACGACCGCTGATCCACAGGCGCAATCGTTGAAAGGCGTCACGCCGCCGAGCAGTGAACCCGCGCCTCAGCAGCAACAGAACCAACCGAAGGCTGAAACCAAACCGCCACGGTTCGACAACGAGGAGTATCAATTCGGGATGTTGACTCGAGGGCCGAAGTGGACGGCCGAGAACACCCCAGAGATTCAGAAGATTCAAGAAGGCCACATGGCCAACATCAACAAGATGGCGCAGGCCGGCAAG
>Ga0190270_10001104_pt1 | contig 12354 bp, 4 predicted proteins | sample Popmic320T_FD_133748 | JGI IMG/M metagenome (GOLD analysis project Ga0190270, IMG submission 133748) | Populus adjacent soil microbial communities from riparian zone of Weber River, Utah, USA - 320 T | ecosystem: Environmental > Terrestrial > Soil > Riparian zone | place: USA: Utah | collected... | reverse complement strand
CACATCTATTGTTACCGGGCAGTATCAGGTCATTGTTCGGCGGCGCCTGACGTAGCTTGACAGAGTCGCCTCAGTTAACGGATGCCCAAACTCCGGCGGGCCACACTAAACCTAATGAGGCCAGATAGTTTCGTGTTGAGTTCATCAAATCGCGCGCTCGCGGACGGCCTGTGTGGAATCACATCCGGAACTTTGCCTAACGCCCTCCTCTTATGTACGCTAGCGTTCGATGTTGTATGGCGAAAAGACAGGCGCCTTGTCTCAATACACATTGGATATAGGCCATACAGAAGAAGGCGATCCCGGTTGATCTATTAAGGCACAATTATTGCGGCCATTCCCAAATAGGAATTTTAGGACTTATGGGATTTAAAGGACCTGTCGGACTTTATACATCCTATAAGTCTCATAGGTTTTATAAGTCCCATAGGTCCCTATTTGGGGAAACAAGATGTTGACGGTTGTGGGGATACTTTTATTACTGTGGCTTTACGGACTAATCATCGGCCTGTTCGGAAATATGATTCACTTATTGCTGATCGTCGCGCTGTTGATGCTGGTCTTTTACGCAGCTCCAAACAGGTGAGATCGAATCGGCCCCGTGCCCGAATCGAGTTGGGTTGATACGGACACGGCCGGTACAGGCGTGCATTCGAATATGACAAGTCGTGCGGAAGCCAAACGCGTCAACGGACGTCGTATATGAACAGAGCCGAAGAGCAATTCCGCATCGAACGCGATCCGCTGGGCGAAGCGCGCGTGCCCGCCGGCGCGCTATACGGCATTCAGACCAAACGGGCGCTCGACAGCTTCCGGATCAGCCTACTGCGCGTAAACCCGGCGCTGATTACGGCCTTCGCCGAGATCAAAAAGGCCGCCGCCGAGGCAAACATGGAGACCGGCGTGATCACGCGCGAGATTGGCGAAGTCATCTCCCGCGCCGCCGACGAGTTCATCTCCGGACGCCATAATGATCAATTCAAGCTCGACGTCTTCCAAGCCGGCGCAGGCACCTCGTACAACATGAACGTCAACGAGGCGATCGCCAACCGCGCGCTGGAGTTGCTCGGATCGCGCCGCGGCGACTACTCGCGGCTGCATCCGAATGATCACGTCAACAAGTCGCAATCCACCAACGACGCCATGCCGACGGCCATGCGCGTCGCCTGCCTAAGGCTGCTCGGCGAACTCGTTCCCGCGCTGGATCAATTCGCGCGCTCGCTCCATGAAAAAGCCGACGAGTTCCGGGACGTGAAAAAATCGGGCCGCACGCACCTGCACGACGCCATGCCGATGACGCTGGGCGACGAATTCGACGGTTACGCCGGCAATATCGAACGCGCGTCCGATCGCCTGCGCGTTGCCGGGGCGCCGCTGCTTGAAGTCCCGCTGGGTGGAACCGCTGTCGGCGGCGGCCACAACGCGCATCCCGATTACGCCCGCCTGGCGGTCAAACGATTGGGCGAGATCACAGGCCTGCCGCTCACCGAAGCGCGCAACCGGTTTCAATCGATGCAGAGCCTGGGCGATTTCGTCGCCTTGTCGGGCGCGCTGCGCGGCCTGGCCGTGGAGATGGGCAAGATCGCGAATGATCTGCGCCTGCTCAACTCAGGCCCGCGCACGGGGCTGGCCGAGATCGAGTTGCCGGCCGTTCAGCCCGGTTCTTCGATCATGCCCGGCAAGGTCAACCCGTCCGTGCCCGAGATGGTCAACATGGTCTGCTTCCATGTCATCGGCCATGACGTGGCCGTAGCGATGTGTGGAGAGGCGGGCCAGCTCGAATTGAACGTGATGATGCCCTACGTCGCGTACGCGCTTCTGGAATCGCTGGATGTCATGACACACGCGGTGAAAACTTTCGACAAAAAATGCGTTCGCGGCATCACCGCCGACCGCGAGCGCTGCCGCTGGTACGCCGAGAACACCGTCGGGCTGGCCACCCTGTATAACGAAGAACTCGGCTTTATGGGCGCGGCCGAACTGGCCGACCGAGCGATTCGTTCGGGAAGAAGCGTACAGGAACTGATCGAAGAGGAAACCAGGAAGGGCGGACGTACGACCAAGGCGAAGGGGACGTAAATTATGTCATTCGTCATTTGTCATTTGTCATCGCGCATCGAATGAAATTACGGTTGTAGTTGAATTGAGCGCGCCAATGTCAGTGTCCCGATTTAGTGACCAATGACAAATGACCGGCGCCCAATGAACAAGACGAAGAGATTTGAGATTCACGGATGAGCGCGAGGACGGAAGATCTGCCTCCGCGTCCGCGTCGATTCACGCGGCATCGGCTGTTTAAGTATTCGGCGCTGGGCCTGATCGCGCTCGCCGGCGCCGCCGCCCTGATCGCGCTCCTCTATCTTCGCTCTGAAAAGTTCAACCGATATCTCGCAATCGAGATCGAGAAGGCGCTCGAATCCTACGGGCTGCGCGCCGAGATCGAAAAGGTCGAACCTGAGTTCGGCTCCGGCGCGGTCACGCTTCGCGACGTAAAACTCTTCAATCGACAGACCGGCCAACTCATCGCCACGATAAGCCGCGCCAGAGCCTCCTTTACGATCCGCGACCGATTCGCGTTCCGCTTGCGCCGCGAAATCGTCCTCGACCGTCTGGAGATTGAGGCGGTCGATCTGTGGGTTGTCTTCGACGAACAGGGGCAGTCCAACTTCCAGGGCCTGCGCCGGCCTCCACCGCTCCGCCGCCGCGTCACTTTCGATTATTCGAGACTGGCCGGATCGCTCAGCAAAGGCGCGGTCCATTTCATCGATCGAAAGCGCGACTTGCAAGTCTATCTGCCCGACCTGACCGGAGAAGCGCGCCCGGTCGAAGACGCCGAACCGTCGGAAATCGGCGCGCGATTGGCTTCGGGACAAGGCTCACTCACCCTCAACGGCCACAAAATGACGATCGAATCGGTCGAATTCATCGGGCGTATGGCGGAATCGGGCGGGGAGATCGAACGGCTTACGCTGCGGTCGCCTCTTGGCGAAGTGACGATGTCGGGACGGCTGGATGACTGGCGGTCGCCGCGCTACCAGTTGAATGCGCGCGCGTGGGGCTGGCTCGAAGATGTTTTCGCGCCGGCGGATACGGCGTCTGGAGCCGGGCGCCTGGTCGCTACCGCTCCCAGTACAGTACCCGTCGGTACTGTATCGGGAGCGGTAGCGACCGATTCTGCTCCCGGCGCCGCGCCGAAGTTCTCGCTCAAGGGCTTGGCGAGCTTTAACGGGCGGATCGAAGGCGATGGAGCGCTATGGAGCGCCAGCGGGCAGGCGGGCTCTGACGAACTGGCCGTATACGGCGTCACGGTCCGCGACGCGCAGGTTGAGCGCGCTCGCCTCGATTCGCAGGACGGACGATGGACTTTTTCGACCGGCCAGGCGCGGGCGCGCTCTGTCACAGTCGGAGGCGTCGAACTCACAAACGCGACGGCGTCAAACGTGAAAGGGACGATCGTTAAAGGGCAAACGCGAATCACCTCGGATCAGGTGACGGTCGCGTCTATCAAAACTGGCAAAACTGGCAAAGTTGGCAAAGCTGGCGGATTAAGCAAAGCCGGCAAAGCCGGGCGGAACGAACTCAGCGGGATTAAGCTGCGCGACGTCAGCGCGATTTATGAATCGAGCAAGGGGAAAGGCCGATGGACTTTCTCAAGCTCCACGGCGCAGGCGCGTTCGGGCGTCGCCGGGGAGATCGAATTCACCGACGCGTCGGCGTCGAAGCTGAGCGGGACAATCATCGACGGGCAGGCGCTGTTCACTTCAGACAAAGCCGGCGCCAAAGGCCTCAAGGCCGGGCAAAGCGAGTTCAATGAGGTCAAGGCGCGCGACCACAACACCGCATTCGGCTACGGCGCGAGTAAAGGCGAGTGGAACTTTTCAATAGCTCAGGCGCAGACGCGATCGGGCGCCGCCGGAGGAACCGGCTTGACGAACGCGTCGGCGTCGAACGTGAAAGGGACGATCGCCGGCGGGCGCGCGCAGATCACCTCCGAACAGGCCACAGTTGAACGCGCAAGCGCCGGACAGAACGAGTTCAACGGGATCACGGCGCGCGACCTCAAGGCGGATTTCGGCTCTGACGTGAATAAAGGCCAATGGACTTTTTCAATAGGCCAGACGCAGGCGCGTTCGGGCGGAGCATTTGGAGTCGAATTCACAGCCGCTTCAGTATCGAATGTGAGCGGGACTGTAGACGGCGGGCGGGCGCAAATCACGTCCGGCCAGGCCACGTTCGACCATGCCGAGACCGGACAAGGCGCATTCAACGGGATTACGCTGCGCGACGTCACAGCGACGCTCGGATCGGGCGCGAACGAGGCTCGCGGACTCATCAGCCTGCGGGACGGAAATTGGGACAAGATCAAACTCGGACAGACAACCGGGCGATTCGCGGCGAACCGCGACGCAATCTCTTTGAGCGGTTTCGACGCTTCGGCGCTCGGCGGCGGCGCGACCGGCGACCTGACAGTGGAACTCGCGCCCGACGGCGTTTCGAAGCTGCGCGCGGATTTCACGGGGCTGCAGACCGCCGAACTTTTCGCGTTGTTCGGCGCGCCGCCGCGTCAACTGGCGGGAACAGTTACCGGCAGCGCCGGCGTGACCTGGCCCGGGACAAACCTGCGATTGATCAGCGGCGACATCTCGGCGCGGTTCGACGGCCAGACGACCTCGACGCCCGACGCCATCCCGGTCAGCGGCGAGATCGTGGCCAAGGCGCAAAGCGGCGTGTTCATCTTCGACCGGTTCACGCTCCACACCGGCGCCTCGACGTTCACGGCGACGGGCAGATTGGCCCTGGACGGCGATTCCGACCTGCGGTTCTCGATCACTTCGACGCGCGCCGAAGAATTGCTGACCATCCTCAATTCTCCGGGCCTCGCCGGCGCCGAAATAGGGCGGTTGATTGCGACCTACGAACCGCATCTGTTCGGCGACTTCAATTTCACGGGGACGCTGACCGGAAAGCTCGACAACCCGACGATTGCCGGCGACCTGCAGTCGTCGAACTTCGGGCTGCGCGACGAGATTCTGGGCGCAATACGCGGACACGTCCTGCTCTCTCCGACGGAGTTTCGATTCGAGCAGGGATCGCTAACCACCGACACTGGCGGATCGGCGAGGTTCAGCTACGCCGCCCCGCGCGACGCCGAGGCCGCGACGGGCAGGCTCGACATCACCTTCGAGCGCATCGCCCTCGACTCGCTGCTCGGCGGCCTGGGGCTTCCTACGCAGCAAAAACTCGTGACCGGCGAGGTCTCGGGCGAAGCGCGCCTGTCCGGACTGCCTGCCGCGCCACGGGGCGACGTCAATCTCAAACTGGTCAACGGCGTCATCGCGGGGCAACGCGCGGAATCGGCGACGGCCGTGATCAGATTCGACACGCAAACGGCGCGCATCGAACGCGTCGAAGCGCGATTGCCCCAGGGCCATTTCACGGCCGGCGGCGTCATCAACCTGCGGACCAGCGAATACCAGTTTCAGGGAGAGGCTCGACAATTGGGACTTCAGCGCCTCGCCGAAGCGTTTGAACTCGGCGCGGCGCGCGTGAACGGCGTGGCCGACGCGACTTTTCAAGTCAGCGGAGATTTCGACGACCCCGGGGCTTTCAGTATAGATCTGACGGCTCAAGCGCGGCAGGTCACGATCAGCGGCGGAGCGTCCGGCCCCGTAACTTTGACGGCGCGCACGTCAGCGGACGGGCGCATCGACATCGAAATGACGACAGAGATCGCGGGCCGCCGCCAACCGATCACGGCGAGCCTCGAATGGCGTCGCCCCGGCCGCCCCATCACCGTCACGGCCGACCTGGCGGATTTCGACGTCGCGACGTTACTTTCGGTCTACGCGCCGGACATAGCCCAACGGGTGAGCGGGCGCCTCACGGGGAGGCTGCGCCTCGCCGGGCCGACGGTGGGCGCGCAGGGAGAAGCGACGCTCGCCGGTTTGCGTGGCGCGCTCAGCCTCACCGCCGTCGCGCTGCAAATCAACGGAACGCCCGTGGACGTTTCGACGCCGTTCGACGTCGTGATCGGCGATTCGCAGCTCCGCATCGCGTCGGCGAGGATCACGGCGCGTGGCGCCGACCTCAGAGTCGGCGGATCGTTAGCCCTGACAGAAGACGCGCCGATCGACTTTTCAATCACAGGCCGGATCGCCTTTGGCGCATTCCGCCGCCCCGATGATTATTTCAATCTCGACGGCGAGGTCATGGTCGACGCGCGCATCGGCGGCTCGATCAATAATCCGAACTTGTCGGGCGCGGCGACGCTTCGCGACATATCGGTCTCGACGCCGGACGCGCCGATCGCGCTCGAAGGAGGGTCCGGGCGCGTGGTCCTGTCAGGCAATCGATTGACGGTCGAGAATTTCACGGCGCGCGCCGGCGGCGGGTCGACACAAATCAACGGCGGCGCGACGCTCACAGCCTTCAGGCCCACGGAATGGCGCTTCGAAATCACGGCGAAAGACGCCGAAGCGCTGTGGCGGGGAGTTCGGGCGGCGATCGATGCTAATCTGACGCTCACCGGGACGCCTCAAGGCCAGACGATCAGCGGACGCGTCACAATTCCGACGGCGGAGTACACCTCGTCCGAACTCTCGCTTGTCGAACTCGGCGAACGCGGGCGGCTCAGTTTCGGCTCTTTCGGCGGAGTCAGAGGCGCCGCGAGCGCCGCCATCCCGCCAATTAGTCTGGACGTCACCGTGGAGGCGCGCGAATCGTTCTTGATTCGCAGCGACCAGGTCAACGCCGTCGCTTCGGCGACGCTCCGTCTGGCAGGGCCGCTCGCCGACCCCGAGATCAGCGGGCGAGTCACGTTTGATGGCGGCGCGGTCATCTTCCGTGGGCGGCGATATGACATCACTTCAGGACGGCTGGAATTGTCGGGCGGTTACGAAGAGCCCAGGCTGCAATTGCAGGCCGAAGGAAACATCAGGGGATATCGCGTCATCATCGGCTTCAGCGGCCCAATCAACAGTCTCGACCTCACACTCAATTCGGAACCGCGCCTATCTCGCGCCGAAATCATCTCGCTGATTACGACGGGCAGCGCCGGGTCTGGCGCGTTCAGCGCGCCGGACCCGGCGCGCGCCGGGTTGACTACGGCCGGGGCGCTGCTCTCAGAAGAGTTCATTTCAAAAACCATCGGGCGCGAGACCGAGCGGTTTCTTGGATTGAACCGCTTTCTGATCGACCCCGTGCTGCGCCCCTACGACAACCCCGCCGCACGCATCACGATCGGGCGGCAGTTGGCGCGCGGGCTGTCTTTTCTCTACTCCACCAACCTCGCTTCCGAACAGGAACAAACCGGAGTGATCGAATACGACATCACCAACCAGTTTTCGGTCGTCACCACGTACACGCAGAGCGGCGACACCCAGGTCCGGGGCTTCGACCAGAGCGAATTCACGATCGACATCAAAGGTCGTAAACGCTTCTCGCTCGGAGCGAGCCGCGGCGTGACGGCAGGCCCGATAACAGGAGGCGTCAGGCCCAATTTCGGGCGCTTGACGCTCCCGCCGGGAAATCTGAGGGTCGGCATGGCGCCCTCCGGCGGTCGAGTGGTCAAGCTCAGCGAAAGCCGCCTGCGCGAGCTTCTACCCGTTCGCGAAGGTTTCAGCCGCGCGCAATTGCGCCTCGGCGAACGCAATCTGACCAACTACCTGCAGGAGAAGGGATACTTATTCGCCCAGGTTCAGGGGCGCTGCGATCCCGCCGATTGCAAGTCGCCGAGCATTAACGACCTTCGCGTGTTTTACGACGTTCAACCGGGCAGGCGCTATGAGCTGGAGGATATTCACATCGTCGGCGCGGAGGAGTTGGACGAGGATGAATTGAGACCGGATCTGCAATCGAAAAGGAGCAACCTGCTCGGAGAAATTCCAGGGATCAGGGATTTGCCGGTCCTGGACGGCTCGCCTCGCGGCAAAACCAGCAATGACCGGATGCGCGCCGACCGTGAAACTATTCGCGCCGCGCTGGCCGACTTCGGCTACAGATCGGCGCAGGTGGAATCGCGCCTTTATTTCACGGGGGATCCCGACGAACTGGCGCTGATCTTCGTGGTGGAAAAAGGGCCGAGATCGATCGTCCGGGACGTCGTCGTGCGCGGCAACGCGCTGTTCGCGGCGTCGGAGCTGAGCGGGCTTTCGCCGATCAAAGCCGGCGAGCCTTTCTCGGCCGAGCGGGCGCGTGAAGGCGCGCGAAAGATCAGGGATTTTTACGCCGGGCGGGGATATCTGGAGGCGAGGACGGACGTGAACATACTCGACCTGCCCGGCGATTGCGTGAGCCTGATTTACGAAGTGACTGAAGGCGCGCGCGCCGTGGCATGCGCTGTGGATGTGACGGGCCAGACCATCACGCGCCCGGGATCCATCCGGCGCTTTTTGGATTTCGAACCCGGCGACGTGTTGACGCCCAGGCTGTTGCGCAACGCGGAGCGCATTCTTTACGCGACCGGCGCGTTCCGCGAAGTGATCGTTCGCACGACGCCCGACGCCGCCGCATGGGAGGCGCGCCGCGTGACAGTGAACGTGGCGGAGGCCGACCCGCTGTCGCTCTTTTACCTCCTGGGTTATTCGACCGACGAGGGGCCGCGCGCCACCATCCAATTCACACATTCCAATCTATTCAATCGCTTAATCCTGGGGGCGCTGAGGGTGCGCGGCAGCCAGGAGGAGCAACTCGCGCAACTGCAACTGACCGACCTCCGCCCCTGGGGGAAGAAATGGGCGACTACGTTCTCGGCCTTCTACGAGCGCGACTCCGACGTGCGCCCCTTCGAGCGCAGACGCCTGGTGGACGGAGACATTGAGCCTAATTCGCGGGGGCAGTCATTCGGAATCAACCGCTTCGTGGGCTTCGTTCAAACCGAACGCAAGCTGGGCGACCGGATGGCGATCCGATTCCGCTACAGCCTTCAAAATGTGAACCTCTTCAACCTTGAAAACATCCCCGATATCGAGGTCACGCGCAACGAGCCGGCGTTACGGCTGGGCCTGATTTCGGCGGGCTTCACGCGCGAAACGCGCGACAACATTCTTTCGCCCACGCGCGGACAGTTGTTCAGTTTCGATCATACGCTCGCGGCGCGCGAACTCGGCGGCAACGAGTCTTTCAACAAGTTCTTCGGCGAATACCAGCGATACGACACGCCGGCGGCGCTCCGCGGAACGACCATCGCCGTCGCGGCGCGCCTCGGCCTGGCCGGGCTATACAGAGTCACGGACCGCGACAGCAATGGGGTGATCAGCGAGCCGGAAAGAATATTGCCGATCAGCGAACGATACTTCGCCGGAGGCGCGACGACGCTGCGCGGCTTCAGATTCGAAGAGGCCGGGCCGCAGGGCATCCTGGAGCCACGCAATTCTAACGAGTTGCCGACGCTGGTCCCGATAGGCGGCGACGCGCTGGTTATCTTCAATTTCGAGCTGCGCTTTCCGCTGTCGCCGCGGTGGCGGCTGGTCCCCTTCTACGACCTCGGCAACGTCTTCAGACGGGTGGGCGACATTAATTTCGGCGGCATGACGAACTCCGTGGGACTCGGGCTGCGATTCAACACGCCGATCGGGCCCGTGGGCGTGGATTACGGTTATCTGCTCGACCCACCGTCCTTCATCACCGCCTCGGGCGCGACGCTTCGCCCGCCCCGCAACGCCTTCCACATCAAAATCGGCCAGAGTTTCTGAATCTTCCTTGAAGACATCGCCGGCGCGCCGTCCTTCCGCCGGCCGAATTTCAGTAGCCAGCATTCGTAATAAACATTCCTACAATGGAACGCGGCTGACATGGATGGAGCGGATTCACGCTGATCTTTTTTAGTTCTTATCCGCGATGATCCGCCGTATCCGCGTCATCCGCGTTCTATTAGCCCGTACACCGATTTGATAAATGATCTAAAAGTTAACAGGCTCCGAATCAGTACCGCGAGCGGCGCTGATTCGGCGCGGAGACCCCTCGCTTCTGGCTAAAGCGCGGGCGACGTGGTAAGCTACCATCTCTTCTGAGAAGCGTTTGCGTTGAACGTTCACATCGCAAATATGAAACGCTCTCAACACCTTCAGCGCTGTTATGGCTAGTAAAAACAATCTCAAAGACATCAAACGCCCCTCTTTCAGCCGACCGACGCCAAGTGGGACAAACAAACCCGGCGGGCAAATGACTGAGTGGTTTACCAATCACATCTCGCGCCGTTCCCTGGGCAAGGGCCTGGCGTGGGGCGCCGTGCTGGCGATGGCCGGAGTCACCGTCTATCAACTCGCCAGCGGCGGTGACAAGGAAGTCGATGAAGACTCGTTTGCCCTGCAAAAGAAAGAGGGATGGAACGTCGGCTCGACCGACAAGTTTCTTTCCTTCGAAGGCTCGAGCCTGACCGACAGCCGTGGCAGGAATTTGACCGGCTACGATCCGAACTATCTGACCTCGGTCTATCAGCCGCGCGACCCGCGATGGCAGCCGTTCTTCGTGCCGACTCTGATCCAATCGCTCGCGCAGCAGTCGCTCAGCGGTCAGATGCGCCCGGTCTTCAACGCTCAGATGCGCGAGACTTACCAGCGCGCCGAGGCGTTGCGCAATCTGGTCTCGCAGACTCCGAATCCGTCGCAGACGCTGATCATTTCCGATCTGCCGGGGCCGCAATCGCTCGCGCTCGGCGCGGCGATTGCCGACACCGCTCAACTGGTCCCGGTCTTCGACAACTGGCCGCACCCCCTCGGTGTGGTTCGCTCGCACGAGACGCTGGGCGCGATGGCCTATTACGCCGGCGAGATCGACGAGAAGCGTTCGAAGTTGAAAGAGAACGCGCCTGCGATAATGCTGCTCGACAGCAACCGCCTGACCGCTTACACCGACCAGGACACGCAATTCGACAACCGCTATCAGGCGAAGCTCCCGCCCGCCGACCAGCTCAAACAGCGCGGCGTCCAGCAGGTGATCTATCTGGTCAAGGACGAGAGTCAGAAAGAGGAACTCGACGACATCAACGAAAACCTGGTCGAGTGGCAGAAGCAGGGGATCAACGTGCGGATGCTGCGGCTCTCGGAGTTCAAACCCGTCGACGAACCGACTCAAGCGACTGTGGCCGGGACGACCGGGACGACGACGACCGATGTTCAACGCCATTACTACTACGGCGGATCCCCTTGGGCGTCCTGGCTGTTCTTCAGTCACTACGGATACGGCTATCCACGCGAAGTCGTCGGCTATCGCGACGGGCGCAGCTACCCGATTTCGCGGCCGACGACGGGTCAGACATACGCCCCCCCGACTTACCGTCCCACTTCGCGTCCCACGGTCTTCAGCAACTCCCGCGTCGGCGGCGCTTCCGGAGTGGGCAGGGCCAGGCCGAGCGGTTTCGGCCGCACCAGCGTGCGGATGTCCAGCGACGGGCGAGTCACCGGCATGCGGTCGGGACGCACAGGCTCTTACGGCCGCAGCGGCGGCGGATGGTTCGGAGGCTAATAGGTACAGTACCGCGCGCGTAAGCAAGCGGCCGGCCCAGGCAACCGCTTGCTTACGCGCGCGGTACTGTATCAGCGTCCCAATGTTGTGTGGTCTGATTTAGATCGTCACAGAATAGCTTATGATAGAACCTGTATTCCTTTTGTTGATGGCCACTGGGACTTATCTGCTCGTGATGTTGATCTTCGCCGCCATTTTCGCCGGCGGCCTTTATCTGGCATGGCGCGGTTCCGGCGATAAACAGATCGACCAGGGACGGAGATCGTTTCTCGGAGGGCGCGGCGCGCGCGACGACCACGCGCTCTTCTTCGGCGTCCAACTGGTCATTCAGATCTTCGGCAGCGACCAGTTGCGCGCGAGCATCCACCGCCTGATCGAGGCCGATGGCGGCTCCGACAGCGCCGGCGAAAAACGCCGCTTCATGAAATCGGTCGCGTCGATGCTGATCGAAAACCGGTACGCCTGGGAATACGGCTTCTGGGAATTTTCCGCTGACGCCGATCACTCCATCAAATCGTTCAACCAGTGGCGCAACGAGATCGAAGCCTCGATGGCGACCGAGACCGAAGAGATGGGCAGCGAGATCGACCGCCTGCATCGCTTCTCCGATCAAAAAGAGTATCTGATCATCACGATGCTGATGCTGATCGATAACAGCGACGAGCCCGTCTCGGACGACGTCGGCGATTACCGCTTCCGTCCCACCTACTCGCAGCTCGCGCTTCCCTTCCGCCAGTTGTGCGAAGGCTTCGACGAGTCGGAGTACTTTCGCCCCGATACCTTCGAGAGCCTGCTCGACGGGATCCGCGCACTCGACCCGCGCGTGATCGAACGCGACGGAATCTACGTCAATCCCGGAACCGAGCAAGACGGGATTTCATCCTTCGACCT
>Ga0190270_10001103_pt1 | contig 12356 bp, 13 predicted proteins | sample Popmic320T_FD_133748 | JGI IMG/M metagenome (GOLD analysis project Ga0190270, IMG submission 133748) | Populus adjacent soil microbial communities from riparian zone of Weber River, Utah, USA - 320 T | ecosystem: Environmental > Terrestrial > Soil > Riparian zone | place: USA: Utah | collected... | reverse complement strand
GTCGAGGATGAGCATGATCTCGTATGCGTTCACAGTTCCCGATTCCTCCTTCCCACGGTCTGAAGCGGCCTCGCTCGTGAGCGCCGCTCGGGAAGGGGCGGCGCCGGACGAGGCAGGAAGTCGTCCGAGTATAGCGAGCCCGCCCGCTTGCCCCGCGCCACTTCGTCGTGGAAGAGTCTCCACTGTGAACCGAAATGCCGCATTCGGAGTCGGGGCGCTTCTTGGCGCGGCGGCCGCCGTCGTCTGGGACCGCCGGTCGCGCCTTCGGACCGCGCCGGCGCCCGAGGCCCGCCAGCGGGAGCTTCGCGAGAAGCTCGCCGGGGCCCAGCAGGCGGAAGCCCCGGCACCGGCCGCAGAGCCGCCTCCCGCCGCCGAGCGGCCGAAGGCCCCCGAGCCTCCTCCCGCACCGCCTCCTCCCGCGCAGCCTCCGCCGCCCCAGCCCAAGGCGGGGCCCACGTCGCCGCCGGGCCCTCCGCCCGCCGATGAGTTCGAGGCGATGCGCCGCCGCATCCACCAGGAAGGCAAGGCCGCGGCTGAGGAGATGCGCCGCGCGCCGGACGAAGGCTCGTAAAAGGCCGTAACAAGATGAGCGCCTGAGTCACCTGGCCGCGCTGAACGGCGCGATGCTGCGTCCTCAGTCGCGCGGGTATCTCAGTTCGATACCCGCGCTCCCTGCGTCCTTGCCTCGCATCCGATCCGTCTAGCGCAACCCGGCGACGAGGGCCCACCCTGTTACGACCTCTTAAGCTTCGCCCCCTGCAGCGGAACGAGCACACGATCGAGATCGCGGCACCGCCCGAGTGCGTCTTCCCGCACGTGGTCGAGAGCACGAAACGCCTGGAGTGGATGGGCGCCCTCCAGGAGTCCGAGCCGCTCACCGACCGCGAGCCCGGCGCCGGCACCCGGTACCGCGATGTCTTCGTCGATCACGGCCAGCGGATCGAGCTCGAGGCGGAAGTCGTCCGCTACGAGCCGCCCGGTTACCTCGAGGTGAGCCTGCGCGGGGACGGGGTCGAGGCGACGAGCAGCCAGAGGCTCGAGGAGATCGAAGGCGGCGGCACCCGTCTCACCGCGCTGATCGAGACCGAATACACCAAGCGCCTCCTGCGAATGATGGCCGGCGTGGTCACGCGTCACGCCCAGCAGCGGCTCGAATCCGACCTCGCCGAGCTGAAGCGGATCGTCGAGGCCGAGAGCTAGGTGCCTAGCCGTCCTGGGACGGCGCTCGCAAGGGAGGCAAGCGAGCAGGCCCGAGACAGTACGAGTGGTACGGCGAGGGACTGCGAGCGCAGGATCCCGCAGCGAGCGTCGTCAGGCGGGGGCGGAGCCGGGCTTCGCCCGGCGGGAGCCGCCGCCGGCCAGGCGGCTAGGGCTTCGGGACGAAGGCGGAGGTCCCGTTCGCGAGGCCGTGCGCGACCTTCCACTGGTAGCGGTCGGTTTTGAGCCTCCTGCCCTCGGTCGGGTTCGTCATGAAGCCGGTCTCGACCAGGATCGCCGGGACGTTGGCCCAGTTGAACCCGGTCAGGTCGGCGCGGCGCTGGAGCCCGAGATCCTTGGCGCCGGTCTTCGCGACGTAGGCCCTCTGCATTCGGGCGGCCGCCACCTTGCTCTCGGGGAGGATGTCGCCCGTCCAGCCCTTGTGCCAGGCCGGATACAGGGTTGAGGCACCGTGGCGCGATCGGTCGGTCGACCCGTCGGCGTGGACCCGCACCATGAGTGCCGCGTCGTGGCGGTTGCAGAACTTCGCCCGCGCGATGTTGCCGCCGTTCCCATAGTCGAACTCCATCGTCGTCCTCGTCATCACGACGTCATAGCCGCGGCGGACGAGGATCTTTCGGAGCTTCTTGCCGATCTGGAGGACGACGGTGGCCTCGCCCGCGGTGCCGCCGCCGTCCTTGATCTTGTAGGTGTCCGAGCCTGGGCCGATCCGCTCGGTCGACAGGTCCGGCGTGCTCTCGTGGCCTGGATCGATGCAGATCACGGGCGGAGCGGCGCGCGCGGGCGCCGCAGTCGCGAGTAGAGCGAGGGTGCTCAGGAAGATGACCCTCATGGTTCCAGTTTGACAGTCTCGGACGGAGCGCCCTATGCTCCACCCGCCTGTAAGGTCACCCTTACATCCACGACGAAAGGACGACCGACCGCATGTCGACGGGACAGACCCTTGCACTCGGCGCAGTCGCCGGATTCACGATTTTCCTGGGGCTCCCCCTGGGACGTTTCCGCAGCCCCGACGTTCGGCTGCAAGCCGGTCTCTCCGCGCTCGCCTGCGGCGTCCTGCTCTTCCTGCTCTGGGACGTTCTCGTTCACGGAGTCGCACCCGTCGAGGAGGCGCTCGAGGGCGCCGTCGAGGGTGAAGGGTCGTGGGGCGAGTTCGTCGGCTACGCGGCGCTCCTCGCCGGCGGGCTCATCGCGGGACTCATGAGCCTCGTCTACTACGACCGCTGGATGAAGCAGCGGCGCAGCTCGACGCTCGTCGGGCCCGGTGCCGCTGCCATCGACGAGTTCGCATCGCGGCCGTGGATCGACCGCCTTTCCACCGGGCGCCAGCTTGCGCTCCTGATCGCGGTCGGCATCGGCCTGCACAACTTCGGCGAGGGGCTTGCCATCGGCCAGGCCGGCGCGGCGGGCGAGATCAGCCTTGCGCTCGCGCTCATCATCGGCTTCGGCCTGCACAACGCGACGGAGGGCTTCGGCATCGTCGGCCCCATGTCGGGAGAGGTCGAGCGGCCGAGCTGGGGCTTCCTCGGGCTTCTCGGCCTGATCGGCGGCGGTCCGACGTTCCTGGGCACAATCGTCGGAAGCGCCTGGGTCAACGAGGCGATCTCGATCGCGTTCTTCGCCGTCGCCGCAGGTTCGATCCTCTATGTCGTCCAGGAGCTCATGCACGTCAACCGGAAGTTCGGGCTCCCGGTGCTGGTCACGTGGATGCTGCTCCTCGGGCTGTTCCTCGGGTTCGCGACCGATTTCGTGCTCGAGGCCGCCGAGCACGCAAGCTAGGCCGCACGCCATCCTGGGAATAGGCATCTGAACAGATACGTTTCAGGGGCCATCGTCACCACGGCTCCCGATCCTCGCCGCTGGAAGGCGCTCGCGCTGGTGTGCGTCGCCTTCTTCATGACGATTCTCGACGTCTCGATCGTGAACGTCGCGCTCCCTTCGATCGGCGAGGCGCTCGACTTCTCCCGGGAGAACCTGCAGTGGGTGATCAGCGCGTACGCGATCACCTTCGGCGGCTTCCTCCTTCTTGGCGGGCGCGCAGCCGACTACCTTGGCCGTAGACGTGTGTTCATGGTCGGGGTCGCACTCTTCACGCTCGCCTCGCTCGTCTGCGGCCTTGCGAACAGCGAGGGCGTCTTGATCGGTTCGCGAGCGGTGCAGGGCCTCGGCGCCGCGATTGTCTCGCCGGCGGCGCTCTCCATCGTGACGACGCTCTTCGCCGAGGGAGCCGAGCGAAACAAGGCACTCGGCATCTGGGGAGCTGTGGGTGGGAGCGGCGCCGCGGTGGGCGTCCTCATGGGCGGCATCCTCACCAAGTATCTCGGCTGGGAATGGATCTTCTTCGTCAACGTGCCGGTCGGCGCCGCGGTACTCGCGCTTACGGTTGCGCTCGTCGCCGAGAGCCGCATCGAGACGACGCGCCGACGGTACGACATCGGCGGAGCGCTGACAGTCACCTCGGGCCTCGCGCTGCTCGTCTACACGATCACGAAGGCCCCCGACGTGGGCTGGGGCTCGACACGCACGATAGGCCTGCTCATCCTCTCGATCGCAATCCTCGTCCTCTTCGTCGTCATCGAGACGAGGGTCGAGCAGCCCCTGCTCCCGCTCAAGTTCTTCAGCGTGCGAACGGTGACCGGCGCGAACATCGTCGGGTTCATCCTCGGTGCGATCGTGTTCGCGAACTTCTTTCTGCTCACGCTGTACGTGCAGCAGGTGCTCGGCTATTCGGCGCTGAAAGCCGGCCTCACGTTCCTGACGACCGCGGGCACCGCGGTCCTGGCGGCGGGCGTCGCGCAGGCGCTCGTGACGAAGGTCGGCGTGAAGCCCATTCTCGCCACGGGACTCGTTCTCATGACGATCGGAATGCTCTGGTACACGCAGATCTCCGTTGGCGGCTCGTTCGTCAGCGACCTGCTCGTGGGCTACGTCGCGGTCGGAATCGGGATCGCGTTCGCCTTCGTTCCGGTCACGATTGCCGCTCTCGCCGGAGTCGCCGACCACGAAGCAGGGCTCGGCTCGGGGCTCATCAACACGTCACAGCAGATTGGCGGGGCGATCGGCGTCGCACTTGCCTCGACGATCTTCACGGAGCACTTCACGCACCTCGTCAGCTCGGGAACCTCGGCGCCGGCGGCGCTCACGTCCGGCTTCCAGTGGGCCTTCTGGTTCCTGGCCGCGCTCGGCGTCGCGAGCGTGATCGCGACGTTCGTCTTCGTGCACGACCGCGAGATCGCCTCGTCGGCGGCGACCGAGCCCGAGCTCTACTCCCCGGGCGCCTAGCCCGAGTTCGCCCGCAGCCAGTCGGCGAGGCCCTGCGCGTCGTCGGCCGGGTTGCCGGTCTGCTCGACCGGCTCGACCTGCGCCGGAGCAGGGGTCCGCTCCGTGGAGCCGTTGTCCCTTCCGGGCCCGACGACGGCGATGACGATCGCCGCGAGCACGAGCAGGAAGAGGACGGCGCCGACCACGATGCGGCGGTCGAGCGCACCGCCCTTCGCGTCGCGGCGCGCCGGGCGCCGGAGCGGCTCCGTCCCCACCTCTGAGGCCCGCACAGCGCTTGCCTGCGGTAGAGGCCGCGTGACGTCGTCGGGAGCCGAACCCGCGAGCTCCTGGCCGAGCGCCGCCGCCGACGGCGGGCGGTACTCCGGATTCCGCGCGAGGCTGCGCATCACGACCGCTTCGAGAGCTTCCGGAATCTCGGGTCGGAGCTCGCGCACCGGCGTGATCGGCTCCTGCCGGTGCTTGACCGCGAGCTCCGCGAGAGTCTCGAAGACGTAGGGCGTCCGGCTGGTGAGGCACTCGTAGAGGACGCAGCCGAAGGAGTAGATGTCCGCCGCCGCGGTCACCTCCTCGCCCAGGGCCTGCTCGGGTGAGAGGTACGCCGCTGTGCCGAGTACGCTGCCCATCTGCGTCAGCCGCGTGGTCTCGGCGGCGCGGGCGATCCCGAAGTCGGCGATCTTGACCGTGCCTCCCCCGTTGAGAAGGAGGTTGCCGGGCTTGATGTCGCGGTGCACGAGCCCGGTCGCATGCGCGTGCTCGAGGCCGGCGCAGACCTGGACGCCGAGGTCGACGACGCGCGCGGGGTCGAGCCGCTCCTCGAGGTCGAGCTCGTCCGCGAGCGAGCGGCCGTCCACGTACTCCATGACGATGTACGGGTTGCCGTCGTCCTCGCCCGCGTCGTAGATCTGGACGACGTTGGGGTGGGAGAGCCCCGCCGCGAGGCGCGCCTCGCGGATGAAGCGGTCTCGAAAGACGGGGTCGTCGGCCAAGTGGCCGGCGAGCACCTTGATCGCCACCGGCCGCTCGAGCTCGTCGTCCCGCGCAAGGTAGACGACGGCCATGCCACCGCGGCCTAGCACGTCGGCGACGCGGTAGCGCCCGCTTGCAAGCGTCTGCGTGCTCAGTCGCTTTCCTCCGTAGTCGTGCCGACGGTGTCGGTCGTGATCGTCACGCCCTCGTCGTGCTTGTCGTGACCCTTGGCCTTGCTGTTGCCGTGCTCTTCCTCGTCGCCCTCCTCGGTGCAGTTCGCCGTGTTCTGGAGGTTCACGACCGCCGAGTCGAGCTCGTCCTGGTAGGCGGCGGGGATGTCTCCCGCCCGTATCGCGTCGTCGGCCGCGTGCTTGAGATCGTCCGCCTGCTGGGCGGCGCCGCACGTGTCTCCGGCCTCCCAGGCCGCCGCGATGGACTCGCTCTGTGCGGCAAGCCGGTCGGCCACGGAGCGCGGAATCGCCGCCGACTCCGTCTGCGTCGGGGTCGCGCCGCCGCAGCCGGCGAGGGCCAGCACGACGGCAAGCGAAGCGAGAGCAGCAGGCCGCATCGCCTTCATATCCCCAGGGTGGCCCACGGATAGTCCTCGGAACGGGAACCTTTTCCAGCCTGCTCCGGTCAAAGCCGTGCAAATCACGATCGGAGGAACCATGAAGCTCGTCGTGCTGGCAACGGTCGCAGCGGCCTCTCTGGCGGCGGCAGGCTGCGGTGGAGGGGATGCGGGATCGGAAATCGCGCTCTCAGGGTATTCGGGCTCGAACTCGGGCTCGGGCGACATGTCGATCTCGGCGGCGCCCGTGCAGCAGGGCGGGGTCGTGACAGGCAGCGGGATCACCGTCGTCGGCGCCGGGACCGCCGACGTCGTCCCCGATGTCGCCGACTGGAGCTTCGGCGTCAACTCGCAGGCCGCGACGGCCTCCGATGCGCTCTCGGCGAACGCGTCCGCGATGAACGCGGTCCTCGACGCGCTCAAGGGCGCGGGCGTCTCCAAAGAGGATCTGCAGACGACCCAGGTCTCGCTCTATCCGCAGACCGCGGACGACGGCCGCACTGTCACCGGCTACTCCGCCTCGAGCACGGTCACGGCGACCGTCAGAAAGCTCGGTGACGCTGGCAAGGTCGTCGACGCAGCGGTCCGCGCCGGCGCGACCGACGTCTATGGGCCCAACCTGCATCCGTCGGACACGGACGCGCAGTACCGCGAGGCAGTGGACAAGGCCTTCGACGATGCCCGGGCCCATGCCGAGGCGATCGCCGCCAAGGCGGGCGTCTCCCTCGGCGCGCCGACCGCCATCGTCGAGGGCGGCGGGTACGTGCCCGGGCCCGTGATGGCCTACGACCGAGCGGCCGCAGCCGGCGCCGAGGTGGCTCCGGTCGAGCCGGGGACCCAGCAGGTCTCCGCCTCGCTGACGGTCACGTTCGCGATCGCGACGGGCGCCTGATCAGGAGCCGACGGCGAACCTGAGATGCGTCGCCCTCGGCGACGAGAGAACGCGCGTGGCCTCGAGCCTGACCGGATCCGCGCCCTCGCCGAAGAGGCGGGTGCCACCGCCGAGCAGCATCGGGGCCACGTGCACCTGAAGCTCGTCGACGAGCCCGGCAGCCAGCGCCTGCTGAATCGCCGTGGCGCCGCCCGCGATCGCGACGTCGAGGTCGCCCGCGGCGGCGCGCGCCTGCTCCACGGCTGCCTCGACTCCGTCCGTGACGAAGAAGAACGTCGTGCCACCATCCATCTCCACCGGCTCCCGCGCATGGTGGGTGAGGATGAAGACCGGTACGTGGAAAGGCGGCTCGTCGCCCCACCATCCCATTGACCTCGGGTCCTCCTCCCAGGGCCCCGATCCGCCGCTGAACATCTTCCTGCCCATCACGTGGGCACCGACGGACGAGACGCGCTCGGCCATCACCTCGGAGTCTTCGTTCGCCTCGCCGCCCTCGACCCCGTGTTGCTCGCGCCACGCCTCGGTCGCCAGGGCCCATTCGTGGAGCTCCTCGCCGTTCTTCCCGAGCGGCTCCTCCAGGGTTGGGTTCGGGCCCGCGACGAATCCGTCCAGGGACATGGTGATGTCGGCGACGACCTTGCCCATGGTGCGTTAGTCGGCTTCCACGGTGGCGGGCGCGCCGAATTCGGCGCCCTCGTGGGCCCCCTGTACCTGCGGGCGGAGGAGCGTACCGCCGATGACGGCGGCCCCGACCGCGAACATCGCTCCAACGAGGAATGCGAGTTGGTAGCCGCCGTTCAGCGCGGCAAGCTGGTCTTCGCCGGAGGCGAGCAGGTTGTCGGCACGCGAGGTCGCCAGGCTGGCCAGGATCGCCAGTCCGAGTGCCCCGCCCATCATGAACGACGTGTTGACCACGCCGGATGCGAGCCCCGCCTCGCTCTGCTCGACGTCGCCCATGGCCGCAAGCAGCATCGGATTGAATGCGATGCCGGCGCCGAGGCCCAGCAGGACGAGCGGGGGGAGTAGGTCGACGACGTAGCTCCCGTCGACGGGAGCTCGCGCGAAGAGGAGGAGCGAGGCGGCCGAGAGCGACATACCGACGACGAGAGGCACCTTGATCCCGAAGCGCATGACGAGCTTCGCCGAGACGCCGAGCGAGAGCCCGGCCATGATCAGCGAGTTGGGCACGTAAGCGAGCCCCACCTCGAGCGGCGAGTAGCCGAGGATGAACTGCATGTAGAGGGCGGAGAGGAAGAACATCGCGAAGAGCGAGGCCGCCGAGAGAACGGCAGTGACGTTCGCGATCGAGAGGTTTCTGTGCTTGAAGAGCCCGAGCGGCACGAGCGGGGCCGCGACGCGCGCCTCGATTGCGAGGAAGATCGCGAAGAGGACTGCGGCCGCCGCAAGGAGTCCGAGCGTCTCGGCCGATGTCCAGCCGTTCCCGTTCCCGTTCACGATCGCGTAGACGGCGAGCATGAGTGCGCTCGTCACCGTGACCGCGCCGGCGACGTCGAGGCGTCCCTCGCCGGCCTGGCCGCGGGCGCCAGGGAGCAGGTTGACGCAGAGCGCGAAGACTGCGATCCCCACCGGGATGTTGACGAGGAAGATCCAATGCCAGGTCAGAAGGTCGGTCAGGATCCCGCCGAGCAGCACGCCGACGGTCCCTCCGCCGGCCGCGACGAAGCCGAACACGCCCATCGCCTTCGCGCGGTCGCCGGGCTCGGTGAAGAGCGTCATGATCAGCGACAAGGCGACGGCCGAGACGATCGCGCCGCCGAAGCCCTGGATCGCTCGCGCGCCGACAAGCATGCCCTGCGTCGTCGAGAGCCCGCAGGCGAGCGAGGCTGCCGTGAAGAGGGCGATGCCGGTGAGGAAGAGCTTCCTGTGCCCGTAGAGGTCGCCGAGCCGTCCTGCCAGGAGCAGAAAGCCTCCGAACGTCAGCAGGTAGGCGTTGACGACCCACGCGAGCGACGTCTGCGAGAAGCCGAGATCCTCACGAATCGACGGCAGCGCGACGTTCACGATCGTCGCGTCGAGCACGATCATCAGATCTCCGAGACAGAGAACGATGAGTGCGATCCAGCGCCTGCGGTTGTCCAACGTCATGTTGTCCTCTTATACCGAACGCGGAGGTTGGGAGGTTGTAAACGAGCCGCTAGGCTGGCGGCATGTGCCGAAACATCCAGACGCTCTACAACTTCGAGCCCGAGGCGAGCGATGACGAGATCCGCTCGGCGGCTCTCCAGTACGTGCGCAAGATCAGCGGCTTCACCAAGCCGTCGCGCGCGAACGAGGAGGCCTTCGCCCGTGCGGTGGACGCCGTCGCCGACGCCTCCCATCGGCTCATCCACGAGCTCGTGACGAACGCGCCGCCCAAGGACCGCGAGGCCGAGGCGGAAAAGCGGCGCGCACGCGCCCGCCAGTTCCAGCCGGCGTAGCCGGAACCCGAGCGAACCGGTTCTAGCCGCCCGGCTCCATCGGATCCGGCTGCATCCCGGTCCCGGGCCGCATGTTGCTGCCGGGTTGCATCTGCTCACCCGGCTTCATCTCGCTTCCGGGCGTCACGCCCATCATGCGCATACGGGCCCGCTGCGCCGCGTCCGAATCGGGCAGCGTCAGGCCGGGGACGCTGCCCGGCGCCGAGGCGACCCAAATCCCGGCGGCCAGGAAGAGGACGGCGAACACGCGTGTGAGTCGCTCCCCATGCGGAACGAGCTTCTGTGCGAGGATCAGGACGGCCACCACCGCCATCCAGGTGAGGCTCATGACGCCGAGCGCGAACAGGACGACCATGAGGCCCCAGCAACACCCCACGCAGTACGCGCCGTGCTCCAGGCCCATCCGTACAGCGCCGAGCCGCCCCTCCCGCCAGTGGCCCATGACGAAGTGCAACGGCGTCCGGCAGTGGCGGAGACAGACGGACTTGAGCGGCGTCAACTCGTACAGCCCCGCCGCCGCAATGGCGGCACCGGCGACGTAGCGGCCGCCGCTGTCCCATTCGAGGAATCCGAAGTCGAAGTACACGATCAGGCGATAGAGACCGTAGGCCGTGAGCCCGTACAGGGTCCACACGGCGAGGTAGCTGAGGCAGAACACCCAGGTCGGCACTGCGATCTGCCCGCGCTTGGCGCGCTCGGTCGAGACCCGGTGGAAGAGGAGCACCATCGGCGCGGCCGACGGAAGCATCATCGCCGCCATCATCGTGACCCAGATCCCCGTGAACCAGGCCAGGCCGCCGAGGTCCGTGCCCGGGCCTGCGTCCATCCCGCGCATCCGGTCCACCGTGACGATCCAGGTGACGAGCGCAGCTCCGAGCAGCAGGATTGCGACCCTCACCGGGGTGACACGGAATCCCGAGCGCTGCGGAGCGGGAAAGGTGCTCATCGGCTGGGTCAGGCGGCCCAGGAAAACTCGGCCGTAGAGAGGCCGGTCTTCCCTTCGAACTCGATGCCAAACGCATTGGTCCGCGAGCTCTTCGCCTCGGCCATCGTCAGATCGGACGCCACCGGGTGGAACATCCCCTGGAATCGGACGGGCTCACCGGTCTTGACCCCGAAGGGCACGATGTCCTCGATCTCGAATTCGATCGCGTCACCGATGCGAACATGGTGCCGCAAACCGTCGCGCTCGACCTCGAACCGCGCCCGCTCGACATGGACATATTGCACGGGCACACGAGCTCGCAGGAGCCAGGTTTCCGCGTAACTCCCTTTCACGTTCCAGGACATGTCGACCTCCTTCGCGACCCGGGCGGGATTCTCTGCCTCGTCGAGGGACGCGTCAACCGTAAGTCCACGGCAACGGAGCGGCGCAGGAGTCGAACCTACCCAGCGTGGGCTGCTGGGCTGCCCGTCCTCTACTTGTCGCGCAGTCGACGGGAGCGGGGTTTCGCGTGTCGTCTGGCAAGAGAAGGGTGCGACGGCTCGCCGGGAAGCTGCGGCCGACCGCAACCTGGGCCTTCCCGAAGTATGTGGGATCCGCTGCTAACCTTGGATGCTGTTCCCCGGGATAGGAGCGCCTCATGTCCAAACCCATATTGGGTACAGACTTGCCCGAAAGGACCCGCCAGCGGCGAGTGTTCCAGCAGCTCGGTCAGCGAAGCCGACTGTCGTCAGAGGCCACCTTGCGGGATCCCGTAGGTTTCACGAAGTGGCGCCGGGCGGCGGTGATCGCCGTCGCGATCATGGCGTTTCTTCTTCCGGCCCATGCCGCCTTCGCCGCGACGCTCGAGCTCGACGGCACGATCCGAACGTCGCCCTTCACCGGAAGCTCCGTGTCAATGGGTGACAACGAAGGGAGTGCGTTCGTTCCCTCTGACAACTCCCTTTGGCTCGCCGACGACGGCAAGAAGAGGATCTACGAGGTTGACCCGACGACCGGAGCCCTCAAGCGGACGATCGTACGGAGCGTCTTCAACGACGCCCCGAGGTTCGGCGGCGGACCCGCGGCCGGCACGGATCGGACGAATGACTTCGAGTCGATCGCCTACGACCGAGCGAATGACGTGCTGTACGCCTTCTCCGGCAAATGCTGCACCTCCTCGATCTTGCCGACCGCCTTCCGACTGACACGTCACTCGGGGCAGTTCCAGGTCGAGTCGTACCAGCCCCTGCCTACGGGCGCGGACTACACCGGTGCCGCCTGGAGCCCCACGGACGGAAAGATCTACGTGGGCAAGGGTCGGGATATCCGGTCATTCGACTACGCGTCCGGTATCGCGAGTCCCTCGTTCAGGGTGGGCGGGGTCAGCGGGATCACGGGAATGGACTTCTCGCCCGACGGGGCGGATCTCTTCGTCACGGTGAACAGCGAAAAGCTGATCCGGATCGACTGGGCGACGAAGACCGTCGTGAGCGGGTGGACATTCGACCTGACGCCGTTCGGCATTCGCGATTCTCGGGCAGTGGCGACGATCGGCAATCAATTCTTCGTGAGCGATGGCTATGACTCGCGGCCGAAGGGGGATCCTCTCAGGCACGCCGTCTACGTCTTCGACGCTAGAGGGTGAGAGCCAGACTTCAACGTGGATACGTGGGAGCAACTGATGGTGGTGTTCTCTTCCGTGCCGTCAAGTAGGTCGCTCGCACGCTGAGTTCGCGCCGGGTACCTGCCCCGCGGTCTCATAGGTTTTCACCACTTCGGGCGGTTTAGTGCCACAGACTGGGGGTACCGCCTTACCAGGATGACGTCTGCGGCGATTCGCATCCTGCTTGTTTCGCTTGTCTTTGGAGGGCTGTCCGGCAGCGCTGTCGCCGGGGTCCAGCTCGATCCCGCCGAATCGCTGAGCTCCACGGCCGACGGGGTGACAGGTGCTGTCGACGACGCTGCCGAGAACGTCGTCGGAACCGTGAACGATGCGACCGAAAGCGTCACCGGCGGGACCACCTCTGACGGTGGCAGTGGCTCCGGATCGTCCCTGCTCGATTCGGC
>Ga0190270_10001102_pt1 | contig 12370 bp, 11 predicted proteins | sample Popmic320T_FD_133748 | JGI IMG/M metagenome (GOLD analysis project Ga0190270, IMG submission 133748) | Populus adjacent soil microbial communities from riparian zone of Weber River, Utah, USA - 320 T | ecosystem: Environmental > Terrestrial > Soil > Riparian zone | place: USA: Utah | collected... | reverse complement strand
TATCTGCGCGAGCTGCACGATGGCGACCCAGTCCGCGTCACCTTCCAGTTGCTCGACTACGACGCCAAGCGGATGCACTACTTTGAGCAGCTCTTCCACGCCGAGGAAGGCTGGGTCTCGGCCACATCGGAGAACATGTCACTGCACGTCGACATGGGTGCGAAGAAGGTCTCGCCCTTCCCGGCGCAGGTCGGACGCGCGCTCGCCCGCATGAAGGCCGCGCACGCGCAACTGCCGCGCCCCGAGGCGGTGGGCCGCAACATCGCGATGCCGGAAAAGCGGTAGAAGCGCAGCAACTGTAATTGTGGCACGCTGGGCGAGCGTCTATGCTCACTGCCAAGCAATAACATTACAGAGTCCCAGGGAGATCACGATGCGGCGCATCTCGCTTGTCGCGGCGTTCGGCCTGTTGGCCTTGCTGCTGTCCCACCCCACACAGGCGCAAAGCGTTGCGCTCTCCGGCCAGGTCACGTCCGCCAAGGAAGGCGCGATGGAAGGCGTGGTGGTCAGCGCCAAGAAGGCCGGTTCGACCGTCACCGTCAGCGTTCCGACCGACGACAAGGGACGCTTCAGTTTCCCGTCGAGCCGGCTTGCGCCCGGTCAATACGCGCTCGCCATTCGCGCCATCGGCTACGACCTCGAAGGCCCGAAGACCGCCGACATTTTGGCCGGACAAACAGCGAGCATCGACATCAAGCTGGCGCCGACCAAGAATCTGCCCAAGCAGATGTCGAACGCCGAATGGTTCGCGAGTTTCCCCGGCACTCCGGGAGAAAACAAAGCGCTGCTCAATTGCGTAAGCTGTCACAACCTCGACCGCATCGTCCGTTCGCAATACGACGCCGACCAGTTCATCGACATCTTCAACCGGATGGTCGGCTACTACCCGGGCAGCACGCCGGAGCATCCGCAACGGCTGGTCGGCAGTGCGCAGCGCTCGCTCGGCCAAGGGCCCGGCATGCGGGCGACCGCGGAATATCTCTCGTTGATCAACCTAAGCCGCGAGACCTGGCCGTATCCGCTCAAGACGCTGCCGCGCCTGACCGGCCGCTCCAGCCGCGTCATCATCACCGAGTACGACCTGCCGCGCCGGCTGATCCAGCCGCACGACGTCATGCTCGACGAACAAGGCATGGTTTGGTTCACCCACTTCGCCGAGCAGTACCTCGGCAAGATGGATCCCCAGACCGGCCAAGTTTGGGAGTTTCCCATCCCCGTGCTCAAGCCGGGCTATCCGGTCGGCACGCTCGATCTCGGCCTCGACAAGGACGGCAATCCTTGGATCGGCATGATGTATCAGAGCGGCGTCGCGCGGTTTGACAAGAAGACCGAGACGTTCAAAACTTGGTCGCTGCCGAAGGAATGGCAGACCGACGCGGCACAGACCGGTCATCTCGACCCGTCCTTCACCCATGTCGACGGCAAGCTCTGGGTCAAGAACTCCGACCGCTCGCAGATCCTGCGGCTCGATATCGCGAGCGGCCAGTGGGAAAATCTCGGCTCGTTCGAAGACCCAGCGACCAAACGCCGTTTCGGCATCTACGGCATCCGGTCCGACAGCGAGAACAATCTGTACCTGCTTGACTTCCAGTCGTCGAACATCGGCAAGATCGACGCCAAGACCAAGCAGTTCACGATCTATCGCGGCGAGATCGCAAACTCGCGTCCGCGGCGCGGCGCGGTCGATGCCCAGGACCGTCTCTGGTACGCCGAGTACGCCGGCAACGCGGTCGGCATGGTCGATCCCAAGACCGGGCAGATCAAGGAATGGGTGCTGCCGACGCCATGGGCGCAACCCTACGACGTGGTGGCCGACAAGAACGGCGAGGTCTGGACCGGCTCGATGATGAGCGACCGCGTGTCGCGGCTCGATCCTAAGACGGGCCAGTTCGTGGAGTATCAACTGCCCAAGATCACCAACCTCCGCCGCGTGTTCGTGGACAATACGACCACGCCGGTGACGTTCTGGGCCGGCTCGAACCACGGCGCCTCGATCGTCAAGCTTGAGCCGCTGGACTAAGCGGCTCAATACACCGTCCACAAACCCGGCGTCGCCAGTTCCAGCAGGTGCCCGTCGGGATCGCGGAAGTAGATGCTGTGCCCGCCGCGCGACCAGTCGGTGCGGCCTTCGATCTTGACTCTGTGCGCGTCGAGGCGCCGCTCCCACTCGGGCAACTCGTCGCGGCCGACCGCGAAAGCGACATGCAGACGGCCCGAGCCGTCGTGACCTGGGATGGTGCCGCCGGGCATTTTGACCGTCTCATGTGTGGTGCCGCGGCGGAACAGCAGCAGCACGTCCTTGCCCGCCACCCCGTAGGCGCACAGCCTGTCATTTGCGAAGATCGGCTGGAGTTCCAGGACGTCCTCATAGAACCGGCGAGCCTGAACCATGTCGCCGGTGTAGAGTGCGGTTTCCAAAATTCCGTCCAATTTCGGCATGTTTTCGCCCGCTTTCTGGGTGATGACTTGGTCACGCACGGCCACAAGGGCGTTGTGAGACGGCGGACCCCGGCGAGAGCTTATGGTTAAGCCATAATTAATCTCGCTTTGCGAGGAATTGAGGGTACCGCGGTTGAAGCGCGTCAGGGGAGTTGGAATTGCTGAAGTGGAAGATTGAAGCAGCGCTGGTCTGCTTCTTCGTCATCGCAACAACGGCAGGCACCTGGGCGGCATATTCGTACGCCCTGCCGGCGATCCCACTCCTTCTTGGCAGCACGGCGCCCGACCGCGTCGACACTCAACTGCAAAGCTCCAACAGCGACGCCAAAGGCGATCGGCTCGCCGTTGCGACACTGGCCGTTCGCTACGACACCGCCACCCCTGAACCGGAGGCTGCTCCGGCGGCGTTCGCGCTCGCTTCCGCCAGCGCGACAGCCGTCGAGCTGCCCAAATCACGCATCGAGCCTCGCATCGAGCTGCGCAAACCTGTCTCTGCTACGCCCGCCGCCGCGCCCGAAAAGCCGAAACGCGCGTTGGAGCAGCAGAAGCTCCTGCTCGACGACGCGCAGATCTCGTCGCTGCGAACCCGCCTGAATCTTTCGCCGACCCAGAATGAATTCTGGCCGGCCGTCGAAGTCACCTTGCGCAACGTGGTGCGCCAGCACGCACGCAAGAACCGCAAGACCGATCCGCGCAGCCCGCCGCAGATCGACGTCAACAGCCCTGAAGTCCAGGAACTGATCTCCGCCGCAGTGCCGCTGATCATGCGGCTGAGCGAAGAGCAGAAGCGCGAGGTCCGCCAGCTCGCGCGCATCATCGGGCTGGATACCGTCGCCTCGCGGATTTAGAACGGCCCTCGCGTGAGCGAGGCCATCTCCACCGAGAATTTCTACCCCGGCGTGCCGGTGTTCCGCAGCTTCGCCAATGTCGCGGACCAGGAGTGCTATCTGCCGCTGCCCGGCGACTGGCTGATCGGCATCGCCGACGTCGTCGATTCCACCAAGGCGGTGCAGGCGAAGCGCTACAAGGCCGTAAACATGGCCGGAGCCGCAGTGATCGTAGCGATCACCAACGCGCTCGAGCATCGCGAATTCCCCTTCGTATTCGGCGGCGACGGCGCGAGTTTCGCGGTTCCGCCCTCCGCCGCCTGGATCGCGCGCGAGGCGCTCGCCGCGACGGCAACCTGGGTCAAGGAAGAGCTCAACCTGACGCTGCGGACCGGACTGGTGCGGGTCGCGACCGCCCGCCAACAGGGCGCCGACGTGCGTGTGGCGCGCTATGCGGCTTCCGATAACATCGCACTGGCGATGTTCTCCGGCGGCGGGCTCGCCTGGGCCGATGCTGCGATCAAGCAGGGCCGGCTTACCGTGACGGCTGCGCCGCCCGGCACGCGGCCGGACCTCAGCGGCCTGTCGTGCCGTTTCGAGGAAATCCCGGCGGTGCGCGGATTGATCCTGTCGCTGCTGGTCATGCCTGCCGTTGGCGCGAATCCGGCCTACGTCCGTCAGGTGATCGAAGCGGTGATCCAATTCACCGAGTGCAACCCCAACGCATCGGGACCGGTGCCACAGGAACTGCCGCGCCTGCGATGGCCGCCGCAGGGGCTCGACTTCGAAGCCCGCGCACAGCGCCGCTCGGGCGAGTCACTAACCTGGCGCAAGGCCAAGGTGCTGGTGTGGACCTTACTCGCCTTCCTCATCATGCGTTTCAACATCAAGGTCGGACGCTTCTCGCCGACAAAATACGCCCGGGAGGTGGTCGAGAATTCCGACTTCCGCAAGTTCGACGACACCCTGCGCATGGTGATCGATTGCACGGCGGCGCTCGCCGATGAGATCGAACAATTTCTGCAGGCCGCGGCCGCCGCCGGCACGGTGCGGTTCGGGCTGCACCGCCAAGACAGGGCGATGATGACCTGCTTCACGCCGTCGCCGATCCATGCCAATCACGTGCACTTCATCGACGGCGCGCTCGGCGGCTACACCACCGCCGCGACGACGATGAAGGCGAGTTGAAGGATTTCAGCGCTTCGGGCGGCGCGGCTTCTTTTTCCGGCGATTAAGCTGCACGACGTCGGCGGATTTTCCGGCGCTCTGGCGCAACGCAGCGCGCAGCGTGACGGGCCGCCCGTGCTTCTTCAGCAGGTCGGCGAACGCCTCGTCGGCCAGCTCCTGAAACGTCGCCATCCGGTCGCGCGCGAGCAGGTCGAGCACGTGCCATGTCTCGTCGTCGATTTGAACACGCTTGCCGGGCATGCGGACGCCTTGGGCTTGAGGAGGGCTCGGGATGAACCGATGATCGCAAGCATTGTTGCTGGAGGACATCCGGAGTCAATCGAAGCGGCCTCGAAACCAGCCGGACGGCGTTGCCGTTTGCAACCCCGGTCGCTAGCATCGTGTCATGTCAAATGTTGCCGTTGAGTCCCGTTCGCGCGTCGTCCAGCCGCCCGAAATCCGCGAGCACAGGATCCCGACGCCGGGCAGCAGGCCCTACATCGCGATGGAAGGCTTCGACGGCTGCTTGTGGTTCTGCGAGAGCGGCGCTTCCAAGATCGGCCGCTTCGACCCGAAGAGCGCCAGCTTCACCGAATTCGAGCTGCCGACCCCGAACGCGACGCCGATCGGCATCAGCATCGGCGGCGACGGCAACTACTGGTTCTGCGAGAAGGCCGCGCACCAGGTCGGCCGCATCACGCCCCAGGGCAAGGTCACCGAATTCAAGTTGCCGACGCCCAACGCCGGCCCCGACGGCATCCTGCTCGGGCCGGACGGCAACGTGTGGTTCTCCGAAACCGAGGTCAGCCAGATCGGTCGCATCACGCCGAATGGCACAATCACGGAGTTCAAGGACGGCATCACGCCGGGCGCGAAGCCGCTGTCGTTTTCCGAGCGCGACGGCGCGCTGTGGTTCAGCGAGGCCGCCGGCAACAAGATCGGCCGCATCGATATGCAGGGCAAGGTCACCGAGTATCAGATTCCGTCACACGACAGCCAGCCCCGCGCGACCATCGCGCATCCCGACGGCAGCATCTGGTTCGTCGAGACCTCGACCAACGCGCTCGGCCGCATCGACCGCGCCGGCAAGATCACCGAGCATCCGGTGACGACGCCGAACGCGTCGCTGCGCGGCGTCTGTGTAGGGCCGGACGGCAACCTCTGGACCACCGAGAATTTCGCCAACAGGATTGCCCGCATGGCGCCCGACGGCACCATGCTTGGCGAGTACGACATTCCGACTGCGGCGAGCGGCGCGCGCTGCATCAGCGCGATGTCGAACGGCCGGCTTTATTTCACGCAATGGGACGCCGGAATGATCGGCGAGATCATCATCAAATAGCGCGTGATCCCGAAAAGTGGGAACCGGTTTTTGGATAAGATCACGCGCAAACTAAAGTGGGAGGCGACACGTGGCAGTCGAGAAAATCCAATATCAGTCCGGCAACACCACCGGACACGGCGCGCTGGTCTGGAACGACAAGGTCGGCGGCAACCGCCCGCTCCTCCTGGTGATGCCGAACTGGCTCGGCGTCACCGACATTGCGATCAAGCGCGCGGCGAAAATGGCCGGCGACAAGTACGTCGCCTTCGTCGCCGACATGTACGGCAACGGCAAGACCAGCGCCGGGCCGCCGGAATCCGGCGAGCTGATGATGGCGGTGCGCGCCGACCGCGTCGAAGGGCGCAAGCGCGTCACGGCGGCGCTCAGCACGCTGGTGTCGGAAGCCGACAAGCGCGGCATCGGCGATTCATCGAAGAAGGCCGCGGTCGGCTTCTGCTTCGGCGGCGGCAACGTGCTGGAGCTCGCGCGCACCGGCGCCGCCGTCAACGCCGTGGTCTGCCTGCACGGCGACCTCGTCACCACCATGCCGGCCAAGAAGGGCGACATCAAAGCGGCGGTGTTCGTGATCCACGGCTCCAAGGACCCGGTGGCGCCGAAGAAGGACCGCGACGCGCTGGAAGAGGAGCTCGACGCCTCCGGCGCCAACTGGCAGACGCTCGACTTCGGCGGCCGCCTGCATTCCTTCAGCGAGGAGGAGACCATGATGGCGGGCGTCGCCGAGTATCACGCCGGCGCCGCGCAACAGACCTACCGAATTCTCGACGACTTCATCCAGGACGCGTTCAACAAAAAGCTTTGACCGGAAACAAATTCCGGCGACACAATTGGGAGGAACTTCATGCGCGCTGTCGCCCGCACTGCACTTGCGATCGTTGTGTTGGCTTACGCAGCCGCCGCCCACGCGCAGTCCTACCCCAACAAGCCGATCCGCATGATCGTGTCGATCGCGGCGGGCAGCGTGACCGACGTCATCATGCGCGCCGCCGCCGCGGAGCTGCAGACCCGGCTCGGCCAGCCATTGGTGATCGAGAATGTCGGCGGCGCGGCCGGCATCCTCGGCGGCAAGGCTTGCGCCAATGCCGCGCCAGACGGCTACAGCATCTGCATCATCTATCACTCGACAATGTCGTTTAACCCGCTGTTGTTCAGCAACCTGCCCTACAATCCCGAAGACCTCGTTCCGGTGTCCCGGCTGTTCTTCCTGGTCGAGGGCGTGTTCGCGTCGAGCGAAATCGGCGTCAACTCGATCGCCGAGTTGAAGACGCTCGCGCAGTCGAAGCCCGATGCGCTGAACTACGCCACGCTGGGCGAAGGCTCCTACCCCGACCTGTTCCTGAAGTGGATGAACAACCAGTGGAACACGCGCATCGTCGGCATCCCGTATAAGGGCGGCGGACCGGCGGCGCAGGCGGTGGCGGCCAACCAGGTGCAGGTGACGCGCTTCGGCGTCGGCAATTTCATCGGCGTGGTGCAGGCCGGCAAGGTGAAGGCGCTGGCGGTCAGTTCGGCGAAGCGCTCGGCCGTGATGCCCGACGTGCCGACCTTCGCGGAGGTCGGCTGGGGCGACTATCCCGGGCAGGGCTGGTGGGGTCTTGCCGCGCCGAAGGGCACGCCGCCGGAGATCGTCGCGCGGCTGTCCGCCGAATTCCAGAAGCTTTTCAGCGATCCGAAGTTCATGGCATTCCTGGAGAAACAGGCGGTCGTGCCGGCCGCCACCGATCCGGCCGCCTTCGCGGCGTTCCTCAAGCAGGACCGGCAGAACGCAGAAACGCTGATCAAGATCGCGAACACCAAGAAGACCGAGTTCAAGGAATGACAACGGCCATGGCTGCGGAAACCTACGACTACATCGTGGTCGGAGCGGGCAGCGCCGGCTGCGTGCTGGCCAACCGGCTGACGGCGTCCGGACGCCACCGCGTGCTGCTGCTCGAAGCCGGCCCGCCCAACCGCAATCCGTGGCTGCACATCCCGCTCGGCTACGGCCGGCTGTTCACCAACACGCGCTACAACTGGTGCTACCAGACCGAGCCGCAGCCGGAGTGCCACGGCCGCAACGTCATTGCGCCCCGCGGCAAGACGCTCGGCGGCTCGAGCTCGATCAACGGGCTGATCTACATCCGCGGCCAGGCGCAGGATTTCGATCACTGGCGCCAGCTCGGCAACACCGGCTGGAGCCACGAGGACGTGCTGCCCTACTTCCGCAAGGCGGAGGACAACGAGCGCGGCGGCGACCAACATCACGGCGCCGGCGGCCCCCTCAGCGTGTCGGACGTGCGCGACCGGCATCCGCTGGCGCAGGCCTTCATCGACGCGGCGGTGCAGTGCGGCTATCCGCGGAACGACGACTTCAACGGCGCCGCGCAGGATGGCGCCGGCTTCTACCAGACCACCATGAAGAAGGGCGTGCGCGCCTCGACCGCAGCGGCGTATCTTAAGCCGGCACGGTCACGGAGCAATCTCAACGTGGTCTCCGACGCGCTTGCCTCCCGCGTTCTGTTCGACGGACGACACGTCACTGGCGTTGAATATCTCGTCGGCAACGAAACGCGCACCGCGAACGCCAACGTCGAGGTGATCCTCACGTCGGGCGCGTTCAACTCGCCGCAGCTTTTGCAGCTATCCGGGCTCGGTCCCGCCGAGCTGCTGCGCTCGCTCAACATCCCGGTGATCGCCGACCTGCCCGGCGTCGGCAACGATCTCAACGATCACTACTTCGCACGCATCATCCAGCGCAGCCGCGAGCCGATCACGCTCAACGACGCGGCGCGCAACTGGCTGCTCGGGGCCAAGGCGGTCGCGGACTATGCGCTGTTCCGCCGCGGCTATTTCGCGATCCCGGCGATCTCGGCGGGCGCCTTCATCAAGGCGCATCCGGCGTCGGAGACGCCCGACATCCAGTGCTCGATCGCGCTCTATTCCATCCACAACCTCGGCGACTGGGTCGATTCATTCTCCGGCTTCACCATCACGGCGACACTGCTGCGGCCGGACAGCCGCGGCCACGTCCGCATCAAGTCCGCCGATCCGCGCCAAGCGCCGGCGATCCATCCTAACTATCTCGCCACGCAGAAGGACCGCGACACCCTGCTCGCCGGCGTGAAGGCGCTGCGCCGCATGGCCAAGGCGCCGGCGCTCGCCCGCCACATCGTCGAGGAGGTCGATCCCGGCCCGGCCTGCCAGGGCGACGACGCTCTGATGGATTTCATCCGCAGCCGCGGCTCGACCGTCTATCACCCGGTCAGCACCTGCCGGATGGGTCAGGACGCCAAGGCGGTGGTCGACGAACGTCTCAAGGTGCGCGGCTTCGAGCGGCTGCGGGTGATCGACGCCTCGATCATGCCGTCGGTGGTGTCCGGCAACACCAATGCTGCGACGATCATGATCGCCGAAAAGGGGGCGGACATGGTGCTGGAGGACGCGAAGGCCGCCCTCTCGGCGCCTCAACGAGCCGCTTAAGCTATTGATTTTACTTAGACTTTAACAACGCCTTACGGCCTCCACGATTGCGGAGGAAAAAAGTTTCGACGGTGGCTGAACCTTTGCCGGCCTCTCGCTACTAACGCTTACGGGCGCGTTGCCTTGTCGGGGAATCGCTGAATGATCAAGACAGCTCTTTCGGGCGCTACGCTCGTTGTCGGCCTGCTGTTGTCGACCGGCGCGTGGGCGAAGGCTCCTGCCCCGCTGATCCCAACCGCTTTGGTGGAAGAGGTGAACAGCGCCTCCGCCGACGTCGAATTCATGGACTATGTCGGCACCGGCCAGGTCATCAAGCTCGCGCCCAAAGACACCATCATCCTCAGCTATCTCCGGTCCTGTCAGCACGAGACCATCACCGGCGGCATCGTGAAGGTCGGGGTCGACAAGAGCGATGTCGAGGGCGGCAAGGTGGTTCGCGCCAAGGTCGCCTGCAACGGCGGCAAGATGCAGCTCGCTTCCGCGGAGGCAAACGCCAGCGGCGCATCCTCGTTCCGCTTGCAGAGCGCCCCGATCTCACCGGTGGTCTATGCGACGGCGCCGATGGTGCAGATCCCCAAGCTGCTCGCCACCGACCCCCGCACGCTGGTGATCGAACGCCTGGACCAGCCCGGTGAGCGCGCCGAATTTGCGATCGGCGACGACAGCACCGGGTTCTACGATCTCGCGAAAGCAAAGGCCAAGCCGCTCGCCCGCGGCGGCGTCTATCGCGCGACGATCGGAGTCAACAAGGTGACCTTCAAGATCGACGCCAAGGCCAAGATCGTCGGCAAGACCACCGGCAAGATCCCCGTCGTCAGCAGGCTGTTGCGCTTCACGCCCGGTTGATCCCATCATCGCGCGCATGGATTCGCCGCGCGCAGCACTCGCCGCCTTACTGATATCGCTGGTCGCAGCTTTATTCGTCGTCTCGCCGGCGCTCGATGCGGTGCGCGGCCTGTCGATCGACTGGCTCACCGCGTTGCGCTGGCGCGCGTTCGGCAACACGCAACCGCCAGCGTCATCGCCTACGGTGGTCGTCGCGATCGACGAAGAAACCTTCCGTACCCCGCCGTTCGCCGGCACTCCGAGCGTCACCTGGACCCGCGAGATCGGTCAGGTGCTGACCGCGATCATCGACGGCGGCGCCAAGGTGGTGGGCTTCGACATGATGTTTCCGACCTCGATCGAGCAATCGGAAGTGCCGTTCGGCGACGAGACGCTCGGCGCCCGGGTGCGCGGCTTCGACCGCGACTATCTGCGCGCGCTGGCAACCGGCGCGCGCGCCGGCAAGGTGGTGCTCGGCCAGGTGCAGCACACCGACCACCCCGTGCTGCCTTCGCCCGGCCAGCGCACCGCGGTCGGCCAGGGCCGCAACATCCGCGCGCTCAACGTGCACAGCGACCCCGACGACGTGATCCGCCGCCTACCTCTCTCCTTTACCGTTGACGGCGAGAAGGTACCTTCGATGGCAGCCGAACTGGCGTTTCGCGCGGCCGGCGGAAAACCACCGCACGTCATTCCGGGCACGGTGCCGAACACGGCGGCAATCAATTTTGAAGGCGGATCCAACGACATTCCGACCTACTCGCTGGCGGATCTGCGCGCCTGCGCCGAGCGCGGCGACAAGGAGTTTTTCCGCAAGCATTTCGACGGCAAGGTCGTGCTGCTGGGCACCGTGCTCGACGTCGAAGACCGCAAGATCACGTCGAAGCGCTTCGCCACCGGCGCTGAAGGCTTCCGCGTACGCTGCGGAGCAACCTCGTCCTCCTCCACGCCGGCGTTCGTGCGCGACTCCATTCCCGGCGTCTACATCCACGCCACGGCGGTGAACAACCTGATCCGCGGCAATTCGTTGATCGAGTTCGGGCGCCTTTTCACGCTGCTCGCCGCGCTCGCGCTGGCGACGGCTGCGGCTGCCATTGCGTTCCTGCTCGGCCCCGTGATGGCGGCGCTTGCCACGCTCGGCGTGGCAGCCGCATGGCTCGCGGGGGCAATGCTGATGTTCCGCCACGGGGTCGTATTTCCCCTCGTCGAGCCCATTACGGCGGCGGTCCTGACGCTTGGCGGAACCGTGGGCTACCGCTTCGTCGTCGCCGACCGCGGCAAGCGGCTGCTGCGGCAGAGCTTCTCGCTCTACCTGGCGCCGGCCGTGATCGAGAAGATGATGGCGTCGAACAAGCCGCCGGCGCTGGGCGGCGAGATGCGCCACGTCAGCGTCTATTTCTCCGACATCGCGGACTTCTCCACCATATCGGAGAAAATCGCGCCCACCGACTTGGTCGCGGCGATGAACGAATACCTCTCCGCCATGACCGACATCATCGAGGCGAACGGCGGCTTCGTCGACAAGTACATCGGCGACGCCATCGTCGCGGTGTTCGGCGCGCCGCTCGACGACCCCGATCACTCGGTGAACGCCGTGCAAGCCGCGCTGCAATGCGCGGCACGGCTCCCCGGGCTTGACCGCGTCACGGCGGCGTTCGGTGGCGCGGTGCGCCAGCGCATCGGGCTCAACACCGGTGAGGCGCTGGTCGGCAATATCGGCTCGCGGCGACGCTTCAACTACACGGTGATGGGCGACATGGTGAACCTCGCTTCGCGACTCGAAGGCGCCAACAAGTTCTTCGGCACCACCATCATGGCGTCGGAGACGACGCGGATTGCGGCGGGCGCTACGTTCGCTTGGCGCGAGCTTGACTCCATTCGAGTGAAGGGCCGGGCGCAGGCGGTGAAGATCTACGAGCCGCTGGGGCCGGCTGGCGATGTTACGGCGGAACGGCGCTTGCGCGCCGAGGCCTACGCCGATGGCCTCGCGCGTTATCGCACCCGCGAATTCGCCGGAGCGGCGGAGCAATTCGCAAAATTCCCCGACGATCCGCCCGCCGCGCTGTTTGCGGCGCGGGCGCGGGAACTCAGCAACCATCCGCCGGGCCTGGACTGGGAGCCGGTCAATACACTGGATGAAAAGTAGCCGCCCCTCGCAAATCGCGGTTCCGAGTGCCATTTTCAGTCGATGATTCCCGTGGACAAGCCTGATCTTGGCTGAGCCCGTCAAACGAGAGCCGTTTCCCGCAGCGCCCGCCCCGGCGGCGGGCGGCATTGCCGCGCGCGCCATGTTGAGCGCCCGCGGCGGTGC
>Ga0190270_10001101_pt1 | contig 12371 bp, 11 predicted proteins | sample Popmic320T_FD_133748 | JGI IMG/M metagenome (GOLD analysis project Ga0190270, IMG submission 133748) | Populus adjacent soil microbial communities from riparian zone of Weber River, Utah, USA - 320 T | ecosystem: Environmental > Terrestrial > Soil > Riparian zone | place: USA: Utah | collected... | reverse complement strand
GTTGCAGCAGCTCGCGCAGCGCCACCACCCGTTTGGGCTGACCGCTCTGGACGTACGCCGGCTTGTCGCTCACGTCGGCTTCGTTGATGCTCGGCTTGTCGGGCAGCGCGAGACCTGCCTGCGCGTCGCGGTAGATCGGCGACACCGCCGGTGTGTCGAGTGCGCCCGGCCCGAAGATCGCCCGTGGGTCGTCCGGCTCCACCGGCGCCCCGACGTGCGGCGCGGGGAATCCGGCCCACAGGAAGAAGGGCTTGCCGCCCCCCGAATACGTGTCGACGATGTCGTCGAGCTGGTCCTGCCACACGTCGGTCTGGTCCTGCCCCTCGTACGGCGTCATTTGGCCGTTGATGTTGAGCGTAGTGTTGAAGTACCGATAGATGCCGTCCACCGGCACTCGCCAGTCGGTCCAGCCCGGCGGTATGTAGCCCTCGCCGCCCGGCTCCGGGAAGCCGTTGAGGTACTTGCCGAGCATCACCGTGTCGTAGCCGGCCCGCTGCAGCCACAGCGGCAGCGACTCGCTGTCGTCGAACCGCTGAAAGCCGCCGAAGGGCGGCTCGTTGCCGAGCACGTGATGGTTGTGCGCGTACTGACCGGTCAGCAGCGTCGCCCGGGCCGGACAACACAGCGGGTACGGCGAGAAGGCGTCGCGAAACGTCACGCCGGTGTTGGCAGACGAAGCATGCGCATGAGCAGCTGTCCCTTACTCGAGCGGGGGTCTCCCGCTTCCCTCGGAAGGGCAATATTAACTTAAATCGACTGTTTTACTACACAATCAGAAGCGCGATGTCGATGCGTCACATGCGGGTGCGAAGACGACGACGTTGCGCTAGCCGCAGAAAGAATCAGTGCGACGCTTCGGCCTTTTGGCCGACTCCCAGCCAGCGCCCCCACATGTACGCCCGCTGCGCCTCACCCTCGACCAGCGTGCCGACGAGGTCGGCGACGTAGAAGGACTGCACCGGCCACAGCATGCGGTAGCCCAGCTTGCCCATGCGCCTGGCCGCGGCCTTCGAGGCCGAGCCGGGTAGGCCTCGAACCTTAAGGCGGGTCTCAAAGGCGAGAACGTCATGGCGCCGGGAAACCGGGGGCAACGCGTCGAGCCACTCTCGGAGTCCGACGTCGGCGATGGCCACGGGACGAGTGGCGCGACCGGCGGCGGCTGTTCGCGACTTCGACCTGCTAAGGCCGAACAGGTGGCTCGGAGCGCCGACGATGAGCAGGGACACGTCGTCGGGCACGACTCCCAGGCCACCCCGCGAGCCCTCGATGGCGGCGACGTCGGCGGGCAGCGCCGGCTTCAAACCGCGCGCGATCTCGAGAGCGATAGTGCGCGTGCTGCCGAACATCGACTCGTACACGATGAGTGCTCGCATGACAGTTGCCTCCGACTCGAGCATCACTCCGAGGCCGAGGCCAGGGCAGAGTCCGACGTCGGTCGGCGCGAGGCCCTAGGGCCCGGAGCGCCCCCTGTGCACTAGTTCGGGAATGTCGTAGGATCCCGCGCCACTTCGCGCTCAGAGCTGTGCGGAACGCCGTCGCCATCAAAGGCGCGCGTGCCTCATCTCGATCCCGTCGGCGATCCATCGGCCCCAAAGCTGCGCCCGTTCGATCTCTCGCTCGCCCAACGATCCGTTCGGATGGGTGACGATGAAGCTCCGCGAGGGCCAGAGCATCCGATAGCCGCGGTCACCGAGTCGCTTGGCCGCGCCCTTCGCGGCGGAGCCGGGCAGTCCGTGGACCCGGAGACGGGTGTCGAACGTGAGCGCATCTCGTCGCGCCGGGGCATGTGGCATCGCCTCGAGCCACTCTCGCGCCCCGACGGCCGGGATGGCGAACGGGTGACCGGCGCGACTTGCGGCCGCCGCCCGCGTCCGGGCCGTACTCAGCCCGAACAGAAGCGTCGGAGCGCCGACGATGAGGAGGTGGACCTCCGATCCCGGCTCGGGTGGCGCGTCGACGACGTTGACCACCTCGGCCGCGAGTCCGGGCGCCAAGCCCTTCGCGACGGCCAAGGCGATATCGCGGGTGTTTCCGAACATCGACTCGTAGACGATCAGTGCTTGCATCACAGCTCCCGTCGTCCGGCGCGGCATGCTCACCACCGGAACGTCCCTCAGTTCCGGCGAGCGGCGACGCGGGTCGCAGCCAGATGCGGCGGCGGACGGTTGACCAATCGCCTACGGTACTGCCGGTTCCAAGCAATCGCTTCAGTTTGCGCAGACCCGGTTGGACCGACGGACCGCGAACCAACAGCAACCGCGCAAAACCGAGTACGCCCAGGGGGTTAGTCGCCGAGCTCGGCCCGTCGGCGCACGACGTACTCCTCGAGCTCGGCCCGGAGCGCGTCGTCGAGCGGCGGCTGCTCGTAGTCGTCCAGCCGCTGGCGCCACAGCTTCGCCGCTCGTGCCGCCGTGTCGGCACTCTCACCCTTGCTCATCCAGCGCTCGTAATTGTCGGAGCTGTTGAGGAACGGGCGATAAAAGCAGGTACGGAAGCGCTCCATCGTGTGCATCGCGCCGAGGAAGTGACCGCCGTGGCCGACCTCGACATGCGCGTCGAAGGCCAGCGACGCCTCGTCGATCTCGAGCGGAGTGAACTCGACCCGCAGCATCTCGAGCAACTGGGTGTCGACGACGAACTTCTCGTACCCGGCGACCAGGCCGCCCTCGAGCCAGCCGGCCGAGTGCATCACCCAGTTGGCCCCGGCGAGGAAGGTCGGCAGCAGCGTCATCAACGCCTCGTAGCCGGCCTGGGCGTCGGGCACCTGTGACGACGTGAGACCGCCGCCGGACCGGAACGGCAGCCCGAAGTGCCGTGCGATCTGGCCGGTGCACAGCAACCCGATCCCGGACTCCGGCGTGCCGAACTGCGGCGAGCCGGACTGCATGTCGATGTTGGACAGGAACGACCCGAAAATCACCGGCGTCCCTGGCCGGATCAGCTGCGCCAGGGCGATGCCCGACAGCGCCTCGGTGATCTGCTGCACGAGAGCGGCCGGGATCGTCACCGGTGACATCGCTCCCATCAGCAGAAACGGCGTCAGCACGACCGGCTGACCGGCAGCGCAGTATTCGAACTGCGCGTCGAGCATCCGATCGTCCCAGCGCAGCGGTGAGTTGCAGTTGATCAGCGAGATGCTGACCGGCGTCTGCTCGATCGCGTCCCGCCCCCCGAAGACGATCTCGCTCATCGCGATCGTGTCGCGCGCGTTGACCCCCGAGACGACGTTGCCCATGTAGACCTTGTCGGTGAGTGTCTGCAGCGCGTAAGTCATGTCGAGGTGCCGGCTGTCGAGCGGAGCGTCACTCGGCTCGCAGATCACCCCTCCGGCCGAGTCGAGCACGGAGTACGACTGGGCCAGCTTGGTGAAGTTGCGGAAGTCGTCCATCGTCGCGTCGCGGCGGACGTCGCCCTCGCGAACGAACGGCGGGCCATAGACCGCCCCGAACGCCATCGCGTCGCCGCCGATGTGGATCGAGTGCTCGGGGTTGCGGGCGGCGACGTCAAACTCCCTCGGCGCCTTGGCCACCTGCTCCAGTACGAACTCGGGATCGAGGAAGACCGTGTTGTCCTCGATCTTCTGGCCCGCCTCGCGGAACAGCTCGACGGCGCGGTCGGACATGAACTCGACGCCGACCTCGGCGATGAGGCGCCGCCAGCCGGCGTCCAACACCTCCATCGCGTCGCCCGACAACACCTCGTAACGGGGCATCCGATTGCGGAACATCTCGCCTCCGGGGAACGCATCGTGGACATCTGCGCGTTGGGCTTGACCCACCCGACGCGCGAATCTTACCCTCATTATGTGGGAGTGAAGTTCCACATTATGGGAGTTGAAGAGGAGCATCAACGGTGGCCAACGGGACCCAGGCAATCGACCGCGCAGCCGAGCTGCTGGCGCTGATCGTGCATGCCGAAGACCCGCGGACCTTCGGCGATCTGGTCGAGGAGACCGAGCTCGCCCGGTCGACGGCCTCCCGCGTCCTCAACGCGCTCGAGCGCCACCAGCTGATCGAGCGCGACACCGACGGCGCGTTCCATCCCGGACCGCTGTTCGCCGTCTACGCGGCCCGGCACGACCAGATCGACGCCGTCATCCGCACCGCCCAACCGATCATGGCCCGGGTCAACGAGGAGACCGGCGAGACCGTCAACCTCGGCCTCCCGCACGGCCTCGGTGCCGTCGTGCAGGTGGCGCAGATCGACTCCACGTACCTGCTCGGCGCGATCAACTGGGTGGGCGTGGACGTCCCGGCGCACTGCTCGGCGATGGGCAAGGTCATGTACGCCTATGGCGCACTCGACCTCCCGGACGGTCCGCTGGAGCGACGTACCGACGAAACGGTCACCGACGTCGCCGTGCTCCGCCGCGAGCTCGCCACGGTGCGCCGCCGGGGTTATGCCCAGACACACAGCGAGCTCGAGGAGGGCCTGACCGGGATCGCCGCGCCGGTCCGGTTCAGCGACGGCAGCACCCGCGCGGCGATCGGCATCTCGGGCCCCGATTTCCGGCTCGACGAGTCGGCCAAGGACGTCGGCGACCTGCTGGTCGCCGAAGCGGCGCGGCTGTCGCGCAAGCTCGGGGCAACCGCTCATTCGTCAGCCAGGCACCCACAGAATCCGAAAGCTTTGAAAGAATTGGAGGGCAGCCGATGACACCCGACGAGATCTTGCAGGGTCTCTATGATCAGACGCTGGTAGGCAACGGACCGGCGGTGCTCGAACTGACCCGCGCCGGACTCGACCTCGAGATGAGCCCGGAAACGCTGCTGTTCGACGCGCTGATCCCGTCCCTCGAGGAGGTCGGCGCTCGCTTCGAGCGTGGCGACTTCTTCGTGCCCGAGATGCTGATCGCCGGCAAGGCGATGGCCGGTGCCCTCGACATCCTGCGCCCGCTGCTGGCCGAGACCGGTGTGGAGACCGTCGGCACCTTCGTCATGGGCACCGTCAAGGGCGACGTCCACGACATCGGTAAAAACCTCGTCAACATCATGCTCGAGGGCGCCGGCTTCCACGTCATCGACCTCGGCGTACAGGTGGCGCCGGAGAAGTTCGTCGAGGCCATCGTCGAGCACAAGCCCGACATCGTCGGCTTCTCGGCGTTCCTCACGACGACCATGCCGATGTTCAAGGCCAACCTCAACGCGTTGGAGAAGGCCGGGCTGCGTCAGTCGGTCACGGTCATGGTGGGCGGCGCCCCGGTGACGCAGGAGTATGCGGACGCGGTCGGCGCCGACGCGTATGCCCCGGACGCGTCCGCGACGGTCAAGCTCGCTAAGTCCCTTGTCCAGCAGCGGCGCGCAGCGGCCGCCGTACCCGCTTGAGGCGACGCATGCACACGATCCTGCGCTCCGCGACCAAGCAGGTCACCATCGGCGACGGCCAGCCGTTTTGCGTCATCGGCGAGCGGATCAACCCGACCGGCCGCAAGATCTTCCAGGAGCAGTTGCGGGCCGGCGACCTGTCGGCGATCGAGCGCGACGTCGACGCTCAGGTCGCCGGCGGCGCCGACGTTCTCGACGTCAACATGGGCGTGCCGCTGACTGACGAGCCGGACCTGCTGGCCCGGGCGATCAAGCTCGTGCAGTCCAAGACCGACCTGCCGATCTGCATCGACTCGTCGGTCGTCGAGGCGATCGAGGCCGGCCTGCAGGCCTACGAAGGACGCGCGCTGGTCAACAGCGTGACCGCCGAGGACGACCGCCTCGAGGCGATCTTGCCCTTGGTCAAGAGGCATGACGCCGCGGTGATCGCGTTGCCCAACGACGAGGACGAGATCCCGATGGAGGCCGACAAGCGGCTGCGTCTGGTCGACAAGATCGCCGAGGTCGCGACGACGGAGTACGGCATCGCGAAGGCCGACATCTTGATCGACCCGCTCGCGATGCCGATCGGCGCCGACGCCACCGTCGTCCGGAGCTTCCTCGAGACCACCGCCGGCATCCGGGCCAAGCACGGCCTCAACACGACGTGTGGCGCTTCGAACGTCTCGTTCGGCATGCCCGGCCGGCACGACCTCGGCGGCGCGTTCCTGCCGATGGCGATGGGCGCCGGACTGACCAGCGCCATCATGGATGCCCGTACTCCCTCGATCGTCGAGTCGGTGCGGGCCGGCGACGTGTTGCTCGGGTCGGACGAGTGGGGCATGTCGTGGATCGCGGCGTTCCGGGCCAAGCAGGAGCCCTGATGTCCGAGGCCGCCGGCACCGGACGGGTGCGGCTGCACTTCACCCCGGCCGAGCGCGAGGTCCGGGTGCCACCCGGCGTGAGCGTCTTCGAGGCGGCCAGCTGGAACGGCATCGCGATCGACTCGACCTGCGGCGGCCACGGCACCTGCAAAAAGTGCAAGATCCGGGTGCTCGACGGCGATCCGCCCGTCAACGCCCTCGATGAGCGGGCCTTCGCTCCCGAGCAGCTGGCCGACGGATGGCGGCTGGCCTGCCTGGTGACGACGCAGGACGACCTCGACATCGAGGTGCCGCCGCTGGTGACGCGACCGAAGGCGGCAACGGTCGGGGCGGGTCGCCAGGTCATCTTGCGGCCGGCGATCCAGAAGCGATACGTCGAGCTCGAGGAGCCGACGCTGGCCGACCAGGCGCCCGATGTCGAACGGCTGCTGACGGCGATCGACGATCTCGAGCCACGAATCCATCTGCACGCGCTTCGGCGGCTGCCTTCGGTGTTGCGTACGAGTGACTTCAAGGTCACCGCCGTGGTCGTCGACGACCTACTGATCGACGTCGAACCGGGCGACACGACCGGGCGCCGCTATGGGCTGGCGTTCGACCTCGGCACAACGACGGTGGTCGCGACGCTGGTCGACGTCGAGACCGGCACACCGGCCGCGGTCGCGTCGCAACTCAACAAGCAGCAGCCCTTCGGCGGCGACGTCATCACGCGCATCAGCGCAACGATGATGGACCCCGATGCGCTGGGACGACTGCGCGACCTCGCGCACGAGACGCTCGCCGAGCTGACCGCGGCCGTTTGTGCCGAGGCAGGGGTCGAGGCGAGTGAGGTCTACGAGGTCGCGTTGGCCGGCAACGCCACGATGACGTCGCTGCTGCTCGGCATCGACCCTGAGCCCCTCGGCGTCGCGCCGTTCATCCTGCCGACCGCCGTCCCGACCGGCCTGACCGCGGCCGACCTCGGGCTGGACGTTCACCAGGCGGCACCGGCCCTCCTGCTCCCGGCGCTGGGTGCCTACGTCGGCGGCGACATCGTGGCCGGCATGTTGGCGTCGGGGATGGATCGCGACAAGCGGATCCGGCTGTTCGTCGACGTCGGCACCAACTGCGAGATCGTGCTCGGCGACGGCGAGCGGATCCTGGCGACGGCGGCACCGGCCGGCCCGGCGTTCGAGGGCGGCGCGATCCGGTGCGGCATGCGCGCGGCCGACGGTGCGATCGAGGTCGTCAAGCTCAGTGACGAAGGCGTCGACCTCGACGTGATCGGCGACGTCGACCCGGCCGGACTCTGCGGCTCGGGCCTGGTCGACGCGGTGGCCGAGCTCGTGAGGGTCGGTCTTGTCGACGCGAGTGGGCGGTTCGTGACCGACGAGCAGGCGGCGACGGTCGCGCCGAAGCTCGCGGGGCGGCTCACCGAGATCCGGGGCGAGCGATCCTTCGTACTCCGGTGGCGCGGTGCCGAGGGAGCTGAGCTCGAAGGCGATGGGACCGACGCGGTCTACCTGTCGCAGCGCGACATCCGCGAGCTGCAGTTTGCCAAGGCCGCCATCTCGACCGGGTGGTCGCTGCTGCTGGAGGAGTTCGGGGTCGAGCCGGGCGAGGTACAGCAGGTGCTGCTCGCCGGGTCGTTCGGGTCGTACCTCTCGCCGGCGAGCGCGATCCGGATCGGGTTGGTTCCGAAGCTGTCGGTGCTGCGTATCGTGAGTGCCGGCAACGTCGCCGGCGAGGGGGCCAAGATGACGCTGCTCAGCATGCAAGAACGAGCCGGCGCCCAGACGCTGCTGGAGGAGGTGCACTATGTCGAGCTCTCTGATCGAACGGACTTCAACGACCGATTCGTCGAGCAGCTGGCCTTCCCCACGGAGTGACCGGGCCACGATCATCGCGTGCGGTGCGCTGGCGCAGCCGGTCGCGACGATCGTCGCCCGACGCGGTTGGGCCGCCGACGTCCATCCCCTGCGGCCCCTGCTGCACAACCATCCGGACCGGATCGCGGCCGAGGTCGAGGCGGCGGTCGACGTCGTGTCGGCCGACGGGCCGGTGGTCGTCGGGTACGCCGACTGCGGCACGTACGGCGCCCTGGACGAGCTGTGCGAGCGACGCGGCTGGAGCCGACTGCCCGGGTTGCACTGCTACGACGTCTACGGCGGGGCCGATCGGCTCCGGACCATGATGGAGCGGCAGCCCGGCACGTACATCCTCACCGACTTCCTCGTACGCGCCTTCGACCGCCTCGTGGTGGCCGAGCTCGGACTGGACCGATACCCGGAGCTGCGCGACGACTACTTCGGTCACTACACCCGGGTGGTGTGGCTCGCGCAGCGGCCCGACGACGAGCTGCGTCGCCTCGCGGCCCGCGCGGCCGACATCCTCGGGCTCCCCCTGACCGAGCTCGACGTGGGCGACCACCGCCTCGAAGCCACCCTCGCCGGCGCACTTCCGCCATCCGTCACTTGTGGTGCAGCCATCCGCCACTCGTAGTCCGGCGATCCGTCATTTGCCAGCGGATGGCTGCACCACAAGTGACGGATCGCCGTTCCCGGCGAGGATCGAGCGCCGCCAGGCTTCGGTCTCGGCGATCTGATTGAACGTGAAGACGTGCAGGCCCTGGACCACCGAACCCGGATCGGCCAAGGTGCCGGACAGTCGCTCCAGGAACCGCTCGGGGTTGTAGCCGCCAGGGCTCGCGATCCGCGCGAACGACGACTTGTGCTTGGCGAGAAACCGGGTCGACTCGCCGACACCGATCTTGGTCGCCATCGTGAGCAGCTTGGCCCGCTCGACCGGACCCGCGAGACCCACGACCAGCGGCAACGTGACGCCACGGGCGCGCAGCCGCGCCACCCAACGCCGCAGCACGACCGGATCGAAGCACAGATTGCTCACGATGTAGGAGGCGTGGCGCCGCTTGTCCCACATCGCCTGCACCGTGATGTCGTCGTGAATGGTGGGATGCGGCTGCGGATAGCCGGTCACCCCGACGTGGGTGAACGGATTGCCCATCGCAGCCAGGTCTTCGAGCAGATCGACCGAGCCGGCGTAGTCGCCCGCAGGCGGGTCGGCGTCGCCCGCGGGCACGAAGATGTTGTCAACGCCCGCGGCGATCAATCGCTCGGTGATCTCGTCGAGCTCGGCGCGGCCGCTGACCATTCGCGCCGCGAGGTGCGGCACGACGTAGAACCCCTGACCGGCGAGGCGCTCGGACAGGTCCAGCGTCGCAGCCAGCCCCTTGCCGGGCGAGGCCGTGATCGTGACGGAGCGACCGGGCGTCAGATGTTCGAGGATCGCCGCCTCCGCTTTGGCGGTGGGCAGCACTTCGTACCGCGCGTCGCGGACGAGGCTATGGAGGGCACGAAGTCGAGCCTTGTTGCGCATGAGACAACCCATTTCATGATGCGCACCAGACACCCGTAGCGTAAACCCTCGCCAGCCCGGACGTCGAGAGCGAAACCCGCCTCTCTCCGTGTCAGATCACGGCCCGGGTTCGGCGCTCGCCAACCGTCGGTCGATAGGCTCGGATATCGTGCGGACCTGCCACCTCCGGCCCCGCGGCGTTCGGGTATGCGCCGAGCCGGCCAAACGCCCGGATCGCCCGGGCAACCTGAGGCATCGGCATACCACCGGCAGGCGCACAGCCGACGGAGCGGCGCGACAGTGACCGAACAGCAGGAGACCGTGGCCGAGGTCGCGGCGACGAGCATAGGCGTCGAGCCGCGATGGCGTCGGCGCCGGTTCGCGATGGGCGGTTACGCCGCGCTGTTCGTGGCGTGGCTGACCGTCGTCGGGCTGCCCACCGATCCGATCGTCATGTTCGCCTGGCTCTGGCTGGCGACGGTCGCTTGGAACGTCGAAGCGCCGGCCCGTCAACATGTCGCCTTCGTTCGCGACTGGTGGCCGGCGCTGGCGCTCCTGATGGGTTACATGTACAGCCGCGGCCTCGCCGACGAGGTCGGCATGCCCGTGCATGTCACGTCGGCGATCCGGTTCGACGAGTGGCTGTTCGGCGGACACCTCCCGACGGCCACGCTGCAAGACGCTTGGTGCGGTGAGCCGTGTACGTGGAGCTCGCAAGGCGCCTGGTACGACACGGTTTTCGCGACGACCTACTACTCCCATTTCTTCGTCGGACTGACGGTCGCCGTCGTCTTGTGGTTGCGCAGCCGCGACGCATGGCTGCCCTACATGCGCCGCTACATCGGGCTCAACCTGTTCGGCCTCGCGGTCTACATCCTCTATCCGCTCGCGCCGCCCTGGTGGGCCAGTGACCGCGGCTTCCTCGACGAGCCGGTCGAGCGCATCACCTCGCGCGGGTGGGACGCCGTCGGGTTGCAGAGCGCTCGACTCGATCTCGGCCCGGACATGCTGGTTGGCAACGCGGTGGCGGCGATGCCGTCGCTACACACGGCCGTCTCGACCCTCGTCGCGTTGTACGGCATCACGCGGCTGCGTCATCCCGCGCGGTGGCTGCTGCTGGCGTACCCCGCGCTGATGTCGGTGACGCTCGTCTACACCGGGGAGCACTACGTCATCGACGTGCTGGCCGGCTACGTCGCGGCGGTGCTCGTCATGGTCGCGGCGTCGGCGTGGGAACGCTGGCGCGCCGGCGCGAGCGATCGAGAGCGAGCGAGTACGTAAGGATGCACAGTCCGGCTGCGGCCAGCCCGACGCCGACCCACGATGGCGCGGCATAGCCCAGTCCGGCGGCGATGGCCAGGCCGCCGAGCCAGGCGCCGAGGGCGTTGGCGGCGTTGAGGGCGGCATGGTTGAGGGCGGCAGCGAGGGTCTGCGCATGGGTGGCGACGTCCATCAGACGCACCTGCAGCGCGAGCACCTGGATCGATGCCGCGACCGCGAGGAGGAACAGCGTGACCGACGCCGCGATCGGGTCGCGGGCCGCAACGGTGAACGCCGCGAGCAGAGCGCCGATCGCTACCAAGCTGCCGACGAGCGACCGCGGCAGCGAGCGGTCGACGAGGTGGCCGCCGAGGACGATCCCGGCGACCATGCCGAGTCCGTAGGCGCCGAGCACCAGCGGCATCCAACGCGCCTCCAGGCCGGCGAGGTCGGTCATCGTCGGCGCGATGTAGCTGTACATCGCGAACATGCCGCCGAATCCCACGGTCCCCACCGCGAGAGTGAGCCAGACCTGGCCTTGCCGGAGGGCGTCGAGCTCGCGGCGCGCGGTGGCGTCGAGACACGGGGGTTGGTGCGGCAGCCAGATCAGCAGCGCCGCGATCGTGACCAGGCCGATCACTGCGATCGCGGCGTACGCGCTGCGCCAGCCGAACTGCTGACCGAACCAGGTCGCGGCCGGGACACCGATGACGTTGGCGATCGGTAGGCCCAGCATCGATCCGGCGATGGCTTTGGCCCGGCGACCCTCGGGCACCAGCGAGGCGGCTACCAGAGCAGCGACGCCGAAGTACGCGCCGTGCGGCAACCCGGCAAGGAAGCGGGCGGCGTCGAGCGTCAGGGGCCCGCCCGCCATTGCGCTGGCGACGTTGCCGACCGCGAACAGCACCATCAGGCCGATCAACATCGCGCGGCGCGGCCATGTCGCGCCGACCGCCGCGATCAACGGAGCGCCGACGACGACGCCGAGGGCGTAGGCCGAGATCGCGTGACCGGCGCTCGGGATCGAGACGTCGATGCCGGCCGCGATGTCGGGCAGCAGCCCCATGGTGACGAACTCCGTCGTCCCGATGCCGAAGCCGCCGACCGCCAACGCGGAGATGGCGAGCACCAGCCGGGTACGGCTGAGCTCTGCCTGCTCTCGGGTCGTCGCCACGTACTCCTCCTGATCGATCCGCCTCCGCGCTGAGGGTAGACAAATGGCGGGACACGGCAGCGGATCGTCGTGATTTGGCTACCCCAGTGGATGGGTCAGCGCGCGACGGTCGCGACCCGGACGTCGATGCCGGCGGCGCGGAAGCGGTCGAGGTCGGTCGCCGACACCCCGTCGTCGGTGACCAGGTCCGTGATGTGCGACGCCGGCACGGTCTGGACCATCGCGTCGACGCCCACCTTGGTGTGGTCGGCCAACACGACGACCTGCCGGCCAGCCGCCACGATCGCCCGGTCGATTGTCCCCATGTGCAGGTTCGGCGTCGACAGGCCGTGCTCGACGGTGAGCCCGTTGCCGGACAAGAACGCCTTGGGCGTACGCAGGCCGGCGAGTGACTGC
>Ga0190270_10001100_pt1 | contig 12373 bp, 8 predicted proteins | sample Popmic320T_FD_133748 | JGI IMG/M metagenome (GOLD analysis project Ga0190270, IMG submission 133748) | Populus adjacent soil microbial communities from riparian zone of Weber River, Utah, USA - 320 T | ecosystem: Environmental > Terrestrial > Soil > Riparian zone | place: USA: Utah | collected... | reverse complement strand
TCGTCGGCGGTCGCACGGATGTCGCCGTCGTGATGGTCAGCGGCGCCGACGATCCGCAGCTCGCCGAGACGGCGCTCGCGCTCGGAGCGTACGGCTACATCGTCAAGCCGCTCCGGGACAGCGAGGTCAATATCGGGATCGCCAACGCCCTGCGGCGCCGCCGCCTCGAGATCGAGAACAAGGCGCACCACGAGCGGCTCGAGCAGCTCGTCGCCGAGCGGACGGCCGAGCTCGACCGGTCGCGTGAAGAGACGATCCACCGGCTCGCGGCGGCGGCGGAGCTCCGCGACAACGAGACCGGGCAGCACATCGCCCGCGTCAGCCGCTACTGCGAGCTGATCGCACGGCGGCTCGGGCTCCCGTACGACCGCTGCGAGCTGCTCCGGATCGCCAGCCCGCTCCACGACATCGGCAAGATCGCAATTCCCGACCACATCCTGCGCAAGCCGGGGCCACTCAGCGCCGACGAGCGTCTCGTGGTCGAGACCCACACAGAGCACGGCCACAGCATCCTCGTCGGCTCGCGAGAGCCGCTGCTCCAGCTGGGCGCCGAGATCGCCTGGACGCACCACGAGCGGTTCGACGGCAACGGCTATCCGCGCCGTCTCACGGCTGAGGAGATCCCGCTCGCGGGGAGGATCGTCGCGGTCGCCGATGTCTTCGACGCGCTCGTCAGCGACCGCGTCTACCGCCTCGCGCTCCCGATCCACGAGGTAGTCGCCACGATGCAGGCCGCGCGGGGCGGCCACTTCGACCCGGATGCGCTCGAGGCTCTTCTGACGGCGATTCCCCTGGCACTCTCCATTCGAGACCGCTTCCGCGACGAGCGCAGCAGCCTGCGTCTCGCCTCGACCTAGACCGAGTACAGCTCAACCTCGGCTCAAAGGCCGGCTCGTCCTCACGCCGACGCGTTGTTTTCTCCCAATCGTGCTCCTAAGATCGACACGGCGATCACAGACACGCCGCGAAACCGACCGCGCTACACGGAGATCCTCAACAGGGTCGGCGCCGACCTGAGCCCGGAGGGGGCTGCGACTGCGATCGAGGTCGTGCCGTTCGTGCGCGGACGGCGTCCAACCGACGACGCGCGCCATCCCGGCCTCGGCTCGAGCGACCATGCCGCGCTCGTGCTCGGCGGCGACGACATCGTCAACCGCGCGTACGTTCTCTACACGCTTCCGGAGCGGCGCGACGGGATGACGGTCGACGTGACGTTGTCGCTGACCGGGCATGACGGAACCTCTAGCCCGGTCGAGCTGCCTGGGTGGCACCAGCGGCCGGTCGAGTTGCAGTGCTTCGATGGGAGCGGCGACGGGTCGCTCCGCACGGCGCGGCAAATCGATACCCGCTTCGTTGTCACTCTCGATGCAGAGACCGACCTCTTCCCCAGTCGCGCCGGCGATGACGATCCCTACGGGTTCGGCAACCTGTTCCTACAGCAACTCCGCGTCGAACTGCGCCTCATCGACGGCCGCGGAGAGGCAGTCTCCACGGCCGAGACGACGCTCGACGTCGCCGACGTCCGGCGCCTCGGCTCGTTGTACAGCCGCGTCCTCGAGCGAGTCGTGAGTCCCGACGTCGCGCGCCAGGCTGCCGCCGCAGGCGTCGCGGGTCCCGGCGACGCGTACCACCCGTGGTTCCCGGTCCTGCTCATCGGGTCGGACAAGGCGTCGCTGTACACGCGCGCACTCGTTGCAGACATCGTCCACAAGCAGCGGCACCTGGCCGAACCGGGGTGGCTGCTGCGCGTCGGCGTCTACCTCGAGCTCCTGACGTGCCTCGGGATCGCCGACGCAGTGCGTGCCGACATCGGCGACCTGCTGACGCCGGAGGAACGTTCCGCCCTCGAGAGTGACTGCTTTGCGCCGCTCCGTTGCCGAGTGGACGCCGATGCCTGGTGTGCCGTTTGGGAGCTCCGCGAGATCGCGTTCCCGAAGCAGAGCGTTGCACGAGCCGGGCCCGTGTCGCTGCTGAACCTGTTGCGCAAGAAGCGGGCGACACTGGAGTTCCTGCACGTCCATCACGAGGACTTGAAGCGGGCGATCGAGCTCGCAGGCCCGAATCGCCTCAATGCGCAGGAGACCTGGCAGCGAGTGTTCCGCGACGCGGAGCGGGCGGTCCTGCGACAGACGTCTGCCGCCTTTCCGGAGCTCGGATACCTGCCGCGGCCGGCGCGTGAACTCGTGCTCTGGCACCGGCGCGCGCGCCTCGACTCGAGGCCCACCCTTCGCGTGCCCAAGGTCGTCGCGAAGCTGATGCTCGACCAGGACGGGCTCTACGCGGCCGCGTGCAACCAGTACCGTGCGTCGATGAACGCGGTCGCCGAGTGGGCGACGCAGCGGTCTCTGATGAATCCCGCCGGAAACGAGTGCATTCCGCAGCAGGTGAGCCTGCTCGAGGCATACATGGAGCACCCGGAGAGGATTCCCGCCCTCCAGCGCCGCGACGGCTACGGACCGAGCCTCGACGTGACCGAAGCTCCAGACGCGGAGCAGCCTCCCGTGGAGGACGCCGAGCAACTGCTGGGCGAGCTGCCCATGTTTCGGATGCTCGCTGCCGACGAGTTGGGCGCGCTCGCGAGCGCCGCTCGTCCGCTGGCACTCGGGCCGATGGAACGATTCGCGATCCAGGGGACAACGGGCACGTCCCTCTTCGTGGTCGCCGACGGCGAGGTCGAGGTCGTCCTCCGCCGCGCCCAGGGAGCCGACGTGAAGGTCGGCACGCTCGGTCGAGGCGAAGTGGTCGGCGAGATGTCGCTCTTGACCGGCGAGCCGCGCGCCGCCACTGTGCGCGCCGTCGACGGTGCCCTCGTCTACGAGATCGGCCGGACCCAGTATGCGCCGCTACTGCACGCGCACCGCGAGTGGGTCGACGAACTGGCGCTGATCATGGAGGAGCGGCTCCGGCAGACGGAAGCGGCTCTCGATGTCTACGACGCGCGGAAGCGGCGACGCGACATCTACCAGCGCATCGTCGGGCAGTTCTTCTCGACAGGCGACGGCGTGCCTCACAGAACCGCCGCTCCGGCTGACTGACTAGCCGGAATACTGCTCGACGAACGCGAGGGCGCGGCTCCACGCATGGGCGGACGCGTCCGCGAACTGCTCCTGCTTGCGGTCGAAGAAGCTGTGCGGGGCTCCGTCGTAGATGACGAGCTCGTGCTCGACGCCGGCTTCCACGAGCGCCTGCTCGAAAGCACGTACCTGCTCGAGCGGGATCCCTTCGTCGGCGCCGCCCATCAGCCCGAGGACCGGCGCTTCGAGCTCGCCCGCCTTCTGCGCCGGCCCCGCTGCGCCGTCCTGGCCCGGCCCGGGCCGGCCGTAGAACCCGATCGCCCCGGCCAGTCCGTGGCCTGCCGCGGCGGCCAGCCACGAGTGGCGGCCGCCGAAGCAGAAGCCGACGGTGAAGATCGAACCGATGCCGGCGTTGCGTAGCCAGGCAACGCCAGCCGCAGCGTCCGCCTGAACGCCGTCCGCCGTCGTCTGCTGCACGTGCGGCTGCCACTCGAACTCGTCGTCGCGCTTCGAAACGCCGGCGGTACGCCCGAAGTAGTCGATCGCGACCGCTGTGTGACCTCGCTCGGCGAACCGCAGCGCCAGCTCCTCGTAGAAGCGGTAGAGACCGCGGATGTCGGGGAGGATCACGATCCCCGCGGAGCTCGGCTCGTCCGGCGCGGCCGCGAACGCAGCGAGCCGGTTCCCATCCTGTGCCTCGAGGATGAGGTCGTCGTGCGAGACCGCCGCGCCCGAGATCGCGGGGATCGGCGGCAGCGAGTCGTTGTCGAAGCACACGGCAGCCCGACTCTACCGCGGCGTCCGACTTTCGATTCGAACGATGTATCAGCAGGCGGCCGACCGTCTCTTTGGTGTGAGGCGCGTCCTCCAGCGAGGACGCGGCCCACATCGGATCTCGAGAAGGAGGGCATTGCCATGCGTTCGTACACCCGATCCACCGAGGGTTCGCCGCCTTACGAGCCAGGACGACTGCACCGTCGGATTGTTCGAGTTGCGATCGCGGCGGCCGTCGTCGGCGCGGCGATCGCCGCAGCCGGTCCGGCCGCCGCCGCATCCGCGCAGACGGGTGGCGGTCTGCCCGACGTCGATCGCCGCTTCGAAGGCGTGCGCGTCGCGCCGAGCGCAGCGCAGCTCGCCGCGCTACGCGCCCTCGGCGACGTGGAGGTGGGCTGGAACGAGCTGGGAACACCGCATTCGCTGCGCGCCCGCTCGGGCGCACTGACTCGACCGAGCAAGGCTGCACCGGACGCGACCGCACGCAGCTTCCTCCGCGACAACGCAGAGCTGTTCCGCCAGCAGCCCGACGATATCGCCAGGCTGCACGTCACCCTGCTCGATCGCGACGCGAGCGGCGCGACGTTCCTCCGGTACCGGCAGATGCACGGCGCCCGTCAGGTTCACGGCTCGTCGATGCTGATCGTGCTCGACGGGCAGAGGCGCGTCCTGTTCGCCGGCGGCACGCTGGCTCCGAGTCTCGGCGCCATAGCTCCGCCCGGGCTCACTGCCGACCAAGCCGTCGCTCGCACGGCCCTGAACGTGAGTCCACGGACGTTGCCGCCGGTGCGGCGCCAACGGACGCAGCCGGACGCTTCGTCGGCCTCGTTCGAGAACACGCTCGCGCTGCCCGGCCTCCGTGACGCGAAGCCGGTGAAGGCCGATCTCGTCACCGTCCCAACCGCGACGGGCGGCCGCACGGCCTGGCGCGTGCGCGCAGAGGTGGCGAGCAACGCCGAGTACGAGACGCTGGTGGATGCCCAGACCGGCGCCGTCCTCTACCGGGAGAACCAGTGGTCGAGCACGGAGCCGCACGGCCTCGTGCACACCGGCGACGACCCGGAGGCCGGAGCGCAGGTCGCGAACGTCCTCTTCAGCGGGATCGGCGGGACGTGGGTCGCCGGCGACACGACCTCCGGTAACAACACCAATACCTACCAGGACCTCTTCGACGACGAGACTGCGGACGCCGGCGACCAGCCGGTCGACGCCGACCAGCACTTCGACTTCACGTTCAGCAACACGTGGGGGACAACGGGCGTCCTGCCGACGACTGGTGCCGACCGCGACGCGGTCGTGACGCAGCTCTTCTACTACACGAACTGGTACCACGACTACGCGTACGACCTGGGGTTCACAGAAACGTCCCGGAACTTCCAAGTCGACAACTTCGGACTCGGCGGCACCGGCGGCGACGCCGTCCAGGCCGAGGCCGACGACAGCTACGGCGACGGCACGACGGAGCTCTGCACCAACAGCGACGGTGACCCGATCGTGTGCCGCAACAACGCCAACTTCAACGCAGGCGGCTCGGACGGGTCGACGCCGCGCATGCAGATGTACGTCGGCGAGGAAAACCTCGGCGGCGGCATCTTCCGCCGGACGCAGCGGGCAAACAACCGCGACACGGTGATCCACGAGTACACCCACGGGATCAGCGGGCGGATCATCAGCGACGGCAATCTCGCCGGCGGGGTCCAGTCAGGCGCGCTGGGCGAAGGCTGGAGCGACGCGTTCGCCACCTCGATCAACAACGACCCAGTGTACGGCGAGTACAACAACGGCGACTACACAACCGGTATCCGCGGAGTCGCCTACGACAACAGCTCACGCACGTACGGCGACCTGTGCGACATCGACGCGGACGGCTGCCAGGTGCATGCCGACGGCACAATCTGGGCGACCGCACTGTGGGAGGAGCGCGCGGCACTCATCGGCAAGCACGGCTTCGCAGACGCAAAGTCACTGCACGAGGATCTGCTCATGCTCGGCCTCAAGGCCACGCCGGACGAGCCGAGCTTCCACGACGCCCGAACGGGCTATCTGCTCGCCGACGCGCTGCTCGACTTCTTCGGGCATCCCGATGCGGGCAACCAGTGCCTGATCTGGCGAGTCTTCGCCGACAACGAGCTCGGCGTCACGGCCGCGCCGGACGACGACGACGACTCGACGCCGACGATCAGCACCGCCACCCCGGACGAATGCGATCCCGGAGCCGTGATCGCCCCCACCCCGGTCACGCCGGAGGGCACCGCCGTCCAGCTCGACGGCACGGGAAGCATCGTCGGCGGCGACGACGGCGACGAGCTCACCTACGCGTGGGACCTCGACGACGACAATGCGTACGACGACTCGACGAGCCCGACCCCGTCCGTGACGTTCGGCGACGACGGCAGCTTCACGGTCTCGCTTCGGGTGACGAACACCGCCGGGTACGTCGACACCGTCGACGCGGTCGTGACCGTCACGAACGTCGTGCCGACCGTGACGATCGACGCCGCGCAGTTGACGACCGTCGCCGAAGGCGCGTCCCTACCGGTGCTCGCGCACTTCACCGACCCGGGCTGGCTGGACACGTATCCGAGCAGCTCGGTCGATCCCGGCACGACGTACCTGGCGACCCAGGCAGGCACCGTCGCGATCTCCGACGAGGGCCCCCCGGCGAACGTGGGCACGATCGAGGCAACGGTGATCTACGGCGACGACGGCGCGTTCAGCGTCGAGGTCAGCCTCACCGACGACGACGGAGGAGTCGGCAGCGACACGTTCGGCGTCACGGTCACGAACGTGGCTCCGACGGCAACGATCGACGAGACCGGCACGACCCTCGTCAACGGCGTGCCGACGGTCTTCGCCGACGCCGGTGAAACCGTTCCGCTCTCGGCGCGGGTGCAGGACCCGGGGAGTGACGACGAGACGACGGCCTGGGACTGGGGCGACGGCAGCCCCGTCACGCCTGTGATCAACCGGGTCAACCCGCCACTCGACGACCCGGACCCGAGCCCGAACGTCGACGCGCGTGACTTCATCGCGTCCGACTCGCACGCCTGGTCGCTCGCGTGCATCTACGAGGTGGAGTTCACCGTCGACGACGACGACGGTGGCAGCGCCTCGGACAGCGTGGTCGTGCTGATCACCGGGGCGCCGTCGCTGAGCCGCGGCGCCGGCTACTGGCAACACCAGTACAAGGGCAACGGCAAGATCGACTTCAGCAACGCCCAGCTGGACTGCTACCTCGAGATCGCCGCGTACCTGAGCAACGTCTTCAACGAGGTTCGCGACGCATCGACAAGGCAGCTGGCGCACGACGACATCTTCGTCGCCGGCCTGAAGGGGACGATCAGCGAGCAGCTCGACCGCCAGCTCCTGACCGCCTGGATCAACTTCGCCAACGGCGGCGTGGAGTACACGGAGCTGCTCGACACGAACGGCGACGGGACCGCGGACACAGCCTTCGCCGACGTCATGGCGACGGCGGAGGCGGTCCGACTCAACCCTGCCGCCACCCGGGAGCAGCTCGTGGCCCAGAAGGACCTGTTGACGGCGATCAACGGCCGGGACGGCGTCTAAGGGCGGCTATCGGCGCACGTCGAGCGTGACGGTGTAGCGGCGAGCCACCGTCGGGCAACCAGGGGTCGTCGGCCGACAGGCCGGCGACCCCGTCGACGTGAGTGTGGCCCGGCCGCGCCCGAGCAGCCGCAGCTCCCAGGTCTGCCCGCCGGTCGGCGCGTCCGAGAGGACAGCCTGGACGTCGACACGGACGCCGGTCGACCTCGGCCTGCTCCACCGGTAGCGGCCGCCGAGCACGAGCGTGATTCGCGTGGAGCGGCTGACGCGGACGGTGCGCCCGTGGTCGCGCAGGGTCAGCAGCAGTCGCGCGGGTGAGCCAACGGTCGTCGTCTCGGCCGACGAGACCCGCATCGTGTCGGACGCGCCCGGCTGCTGCGAGCCGTACCCGACGGCGACGACGAGCGCCGCGGCGAGGACTGTAACGGCGACCAGTGCTCGAGTCACTCCGCCCGCCATCATGCCGGACGTTGCCGCACCGCCGCCGCCACGCCCGGTCAGAGCAGCGCGCGGTCGAGCGCCGCCCGCCAGTCGGCGCGCCGGGCGGCGATGCTGTCGCGATCGGCCGCCGGCTCGTAGACGGCTCCGCGCCGGAGTCTCGTCCGGATCGCCTCGTCGTCGGGCCAGAGGCCGATCGCCCGGCCGGCGAGCGCGGCGGCTCCGAGCGCCGTCGTCTGCAGCTCCGCCGCCACTTCGACCGGGCAGCCGAGCAGATCGGCCTGGAACTGCATCAGGAAGCCGTTCGCGCTCGCGCCGCCGTCGGCGCGCAGAACGTCGACGCCGCCGGGAAGCACGTCGAGCACGTCGGCGACCTGGAACGCGATCCCCTCGAGTGCAGCGCGAACGAGATGCGCCCGCGTCGTGCCGCGCGTGATCCCGCTGATCAGCCCGCGCGCGTCCGCGTTCCAGTGCGGCGAGCCCAGGCCGGCGAACGCCGGGACGAACGTGACGCCGCCCGTCGATTCGACCGTCCGCGCGAGCCGCTCGCTCTCAGCGGCGTCGGCCAGGATGCCAAGACCATCGCGCAGCCACTGAATCGCGGCGCCGCTCGCGAGGATCGCGCCCTCGAGCGCGTAGCCGCCGGACGCGGCGACCGTCTCGAGGAGGCCGGCCGGCACGGGCCCGCGCTCGGCTCCCGCGTTCGCGAGCACGAAGCTACCGGTGCCATACGTCGCCTTCGCCTCGCCGCGCTCGAAGCAGCCGTGGCCGAAGAGGGCCGCCTGCTGGTCGCCCGCGATCCCGGCGATCGAAACCTTGACGCCGAGCAGTTCCGCCTCGCCGACGACCTCGGACGAGCTCACGAGCCGCGGCAGCAAGGCGCGTTCGACGCCGAACAGGTCGAGCAGCTCGTCGTCCCAGTCGAGCGAGTCGAGGTCGAGGAGCATCGTCCGCGAGGCGTTGGTCAGGTCGGTTGCGTGGATCCGGCCGCCGGTCAGCTTCCAGACGAGCCACGAGTCGACCGTCCCGAACGCGAGCTCGGAGCGCGGCACGTCGGTGCGGGCGAGCAGCCATTCGAGCTTCGTGGCGGAGAAGTACGGATCGGGCACGAGCCCCGTTCGCGCCCGCAGGAGGTCAGCAGGTAGCTCACGGCAGCGTTCGGCGGTGCGCCGGTCCTGCCAGACGATCGCTGGGGCGACCGGCCTCCCCGTGGCTCGTTGCCAGAGGACGGTCGTCTCACGCTGATTCGTGATCCCGATCGCCCTCAGCTCGGACGGCTGGACGCCTGCCGAGCGGACCGCGTCCTCGGCGGCGCCGAGCACGGATGCCCAGAGCTCCTCCGGGTCGTGCTCGACCCAACCCGGCTGCGGGTAGTGCTGTGGAAACTCTCGATAGCCGCGTCCGCGGGTGTCGAGCTCGTCGTCGACCACGAGACACGTCGTGCCCGTCGTCCCCTGGTCGATCGCGAGGATCACGACGCGATGATTGTAGGTCTCTTTCGGTCGACGCCCGGCGAACCCATCTACCATTGCCGGCGATGCGCCGGGTAGTCCTGCTCCTGTCCGTGCTGGCGTCGCTCGGTTTCAGCGGCGAGGCGATGGCGTCCGAAGTGCTCTCACGGGACGATCAGGGCCGCACGATCCGCTTCGACGTCCTCGTCGACGGTGTCGACGTCGAGTGGTACGCCGCTCTGCTGCGCGCCGCACCGCACGGAAACGAGATCTCGACCGTGACGATCGACATCGTCTCCTGGGACGCTTTGCGATCGGCCTGCGGGCGCGCCGCGAGCGGCTGCTACGCGCGGAGCAAGATGGTCGTGCCGGCCGAGCAGAGCGATGCCAATGCCCACACCGTCGTGCACGAGTACGGCCATCACCTCGATCGCTCGACGCCTGTCGCCGGCGTCGGCGAGCCCAACGGCACGCCGGAATGGTGGCGCGCGCGCGGCGTCGCAGAGCTGGTACGCCTGCGCAGCGTCGCGACCAGCTACATCCTCGGCTGGGACCGCAGCATCGCCGAGATCTTCGCCGAGGACTACGCGCAGCTGGCCCTGGCCGGCTCGGAGTTCGGAATCCAGTGGCTCGAGGCGCCGGACGAGACGGTGCTCGCAGCCCTGAAGGCCGACCTCGGGCTCGGCCCGCCTCCGGTCAGCGTCAAGCCGCCCGCCGTCAAGCCCGTCGCGATCACCCGCAGCGGCAACCTGGCCCCACGCCGCCGCACGGCGATCCCGTTCAACCTGCTCGGCCCGAGCCGCCGCGTGACTGCGACCGCGACGTTGTCCGGCGCGGCGGAGCAGCAGGCGCGCGCGACGCTCGAAGTGCGTTGCGACCGCAAGCGCGTCGCGCTCAAGAAGCTCCGCTCGGGGAAGACGGCCTTCGCGATCGATCAGCGCAACCTCGGCCCAGCCGACTGCACCGCGACGCTCACGAGCACGAGCGGCTCGACCAGGAGCTTCACCCTGGTCGTGCGGCTGTCGATCGTCGCCGGCGTCTAGCCGTAGCCGGCGCGGGCGAGCCGCTTCTCGAGCACGGCGGCGAGGCGCGTCAGCGGGAACGAGATCACGAAGAAGAGGATCATCACACCCGCGAAGATCTCGAAGGCGTGGATCTCGCCGATCCCGATCGGCTCCGGGAACGAGAGACGCTCGTTCTGCGACTTCGCCGCCTGCAGGATCTCGACCCCGCCGATCGTCTGCGCGAGCGTCGAGTTCTGGATGATGTTGACGAGCAGGCTGACGAAGGGGGGCAGCAGCCGACGCAGCGCCTGCGGCAGGATCACGAAGGCGTGACGGCCGCTCCAGCCGAAGCCGAGGGCAGCCGCGGCCTCGTGCTGCTCGCGCGGGATCGACTGGACCGCACCGCGCGTGGCCTCGGCGACCTGGGCACTGCCCCAGAGGACGAGCGCGATCGCGGCGGCGGTCAGGGGAGCGAACTTGAGCGCGCCGGAGATCTCCGGCAGGCCGAAATAGACGATGAAGACGGTGACAAGGATCGGCAGGCCACGGAAGACCTCGATGTAGAGCCGGATCAGCCCCTGGAGCGGCTTGAACTTGATCGTCAGCAACGTGCCGAGGAGAACGCCGATCACTGCGCTCCCGACGACCGCGATCGCCGACACGCGCAGGGTCGCCGGCAGCCCCACTTCCAGGATGTAGGTCCACACCGGCCGGAACCACTCGGGCGGCTCCAGCCTCCAGACGACAAGGGTCGCGACGACCAGGGCAGCGAGCCCGACGAAGTACCACCGGGCCGACCTGACCAAGCTACCTCCCCTCCGGGAGCGCAAGCCGTGACTCGAGCATGCGAATCGCAGCCGACAGCGACCACACGAGCGTCAGGTAGACGACGCCGAGAACCGTGAGCGCCTCGAGCGTCTCCAGCGACTGTGCGCTGATGTTGAGCGCCGTCGTCGTCAACTCGGGGTAGGCGATCACGTACATCAGCGACGTGTTCTTGACGACCGAGATGTAGGTGTTGATCGACGACGGGAGCGCGATCCGGCCGCCGATCGGCAGCGTCACGTTGACGAAGGTCGAGCGGGGCCCGAAGCCGAGCGCGTAGCCGGCCTCGCGGTAGCGGTATGGGACCGCCTCGAAGCCGGCACGGAAGTTCTCGCTGTTGAACGCTCCGCCCCAGACCATCACCGAGAGCCAGGCCACGGTGAACTGATTCAGCGTGATCCCGAACTGCGGTAACGCGAAGAAGATCAGGAAGATCTGGACGAGGATCGGCGTGTTCCGGACGATCTCGACGTAGACCGCCGTCAGCTGGCTGACAACGGGGATGCGGTGCGCGCGGGCCGCCCCGAGCAAGACCCCGATGAAGAACGCGCCCACAACCGCGATCGCCGAGACCTTGAGCGTGTTGAGGAGGCCGTCGAGCAGCTCCTCCCAGTTTTCGGAGACGAACGCCCAGAGGTCGTAGGTGACGGCGAGCAGCATGACCGGCTAGGGAAGTGGCCGCTCTCGGCGGCCACTTCCCGTTGCGATAGTGCTTGCGATCCCTACGGACAAACGGTGTCGACGCTCGGCAGCGACGCCGACCGATACCCGAAGTTGTTGTTCGGCCGCAGGATGTTCTTGGAGAACGCCGGCACGAACCGCGGCGCGACGTTGTTCCTGATGATCCCCTGGAAGATGTCCTTCTGCTTCATCAGGGCGAGCCGGGCGTCGACCCAGCGCTTCAGGGCGACGTTGCCCTGCCTGATCCCGATCCCGTACGGCCCCTCGAGGAACAGGTCGTCCGTCAGCTTCGCGTTCGGGTCGGTCGCCGCCTGGAGGGCGAGCGACGTGTCGTCGAACATGACTGCGTCCGCCCGTCCCTGGTTGAACGCGATCACCGCGGCGGTGACGCTCTCGACGGCGAGCACCTCGGCCGTCGGGAAACAGCGCCTCATCCAGCGGTCGTAGACCGAGCCCGGCGTGGTCGCCACCTTGCGACCCCGGATGTCGTTCAGCGTCGTAATCGGTGAGCCGTTCTTCACGAGCAACCGTCCCGTCGCCTTGTAGTACGCCCGGGAGAAGTCGATCCGCGTGTCCCGGTCGGCCGTGTACGTGAACGTCGAAATGACAAGGTCGACGC
>Ga0190270_10001099_pt1 | contig 12386 bp, 9 predicted proteins | sample Popmic320T_FD_133748 | JGI IMG/M metagenome (GOLD analysis project Ga0190270, IMG submission 133748) | Populus adjacent soil microbial communities from riparian zone of Weber River, Utah, USA - 320 T | ecosystem: Environmental > Terrestrial > Soil > Riparian zone | place: USA: Utah | collected... | reverse complement strand
CTGCCCCCAGGTAAACCGCTGTACATGAGTCCAACGCAGACCCGGTTGCTACCGCTTCCGGTTCCTGATACTGGCTCGCTAGAGCTCACATACCAAGAGCAATCCGGAACAAATGTTGCGATTTGATTCTCAACCTTGCGAAATGCGAAACAAAGCAACCAAAAAACCCGTATAAGACATCTCAACAACGAGGTTATTAGGATGGTCGTAGCAATATTAACGGCCACCATAACACTCGGTTCCTCCTGTGATTTACGCCCGGCATGTCGCAAACGCCGGGCGTCTTTTTGTGTTGTAAAGCAAACTGTTCGTTTGCTGAGGCAGGGAAACCTGTTACTTGGCTTATCTGAAGCTGGTAACTGACTTGGTAACGGCGGGTCCGCAAACTAACAGTTTGCGTTACATGAGTCAGCAAACTAACAGTTTGCTTTTTAACTATGACGTGCGGCTGCCTGTGAAGTTGAGTGCCGGCGAGTCCTGGAAACTGATGTTTCCTTCCATCTGTTCAGCTTCTACCTCACCAGCGATTTGAGCTTCCATCCTATGGCCGGCAACTTCAAACGAAACAATTGCCGCGAACGACTCGCCATCGAAGGTTGCGGTTAGCAGTTCACCGGTTCCCATCTCAGATTCAACGCGTCCAGACAGTCCATTTACAGTGTTAGCCAGAATCAGCGTTGCCGGGATGCTCTGGCCGAGCGGCGTATCAATCTGCAAAGACCAGTCGCCCGCGAGAGTCGCCTCCGCCTTATGAGCCGTTGCGACGCCGACAGATGGACGAGTTTTCTTCTTACCAGATGTGCCGTAGAGCTCAACATCTTCGGCGTAGTCTTTCACCTGATCGGTAACGCTGGCACCGTCGCCGACAATCACGATCGCAGCCTCCTCGGGCTTCACGTATTTCTGTGCCACTTCCTGGATCTGTTCAACTGTGACAGCCTGCACCCGGTTACGATAAATCTCTAAATAATCATCCGGTAGCCCAAACATCTTGATCTGAACCAATTGATCGATCAGACCTTCCTGCGTTTCCAGTCGGATGGGAAAGACTCCCGTAAGATACGACTTTGCGTCCGCAATCTCTTTATCCGACACGGGCTCGTTGCGGATACGATTCAATTCGTAAAAGAATTCTTTCAGCGAGTCTTTTGTTACCGGGGTTCGCACTTCGGCAGTTGCGCGAAACGTTCCGGCTGTGCGTCGCGCGTCCAGGCTCGAGTAGGCGCCGTAGGTGTAGCCTTTCTCCTCGCGCAAGTTCATGAACAGACGGGATGAAGCATTAGCGCCAATGACCGTATGCATCAGCAGCAGAGGAAAGTAGTCGGGGCTGGTTCGCGTTATTCCGGTGTTCGCAATGATGATGTTTGCCTGCGAAGAGCCCGGCCGATCGATGACGTAGGCTTTACGAGACGTTCGCGAGGGTGGCGCCGGAAAATCGTCACCTGTTACCACACCTTGTGACCAACCCGAGAACAATTCCTCGACGCGTTTTAATGTCGAATCCCTATCTACATCACCAGCAACTACGAGCACCGCATTGTTCGGAATAAACTTGGCCCTGTGGAATTCGATTACTCGTTCACGAGTGACCGCATCGACAGACTGTGGAGTCGGTGCTGTAACCGAATAAGGGTGATCGCCAAACATTACTTTGGCAACCATCTCGTTAGCCAGAAAAGAGGGCTGGGCGCGCTGTTGCTTGAGGCTTTCTTTCGTGTTTTGTTTGACCAGCTCGACTTCGTTTTCGGGAAACACTGGTCTTAACACCACATCGGCCATCAACTCCAGAATCTCTTCCTGGAAGGACGCGAGCGACGATGCCGCGACGGTGGTGTAATCAGAGTTGGCGCCCGCCTGAAGAGTGGCTCCCAATCGCGCAACTTCATCAGCGATCTCTCGGCTGGTCCTGGACTGTGTTCCTTCAGTCAAGAGGCCGGTCAACATATCCATCAACCCGGGAAGCTCCTTCGGGTCGTGCGCGTCACCTGTGCGAAGCGCGAGACGAAAGCTGACAAGAGGAAGCCGCTTGTCCTCGATCATAACTACGGTTAGTCCATTAACAACCGTCTTCTCGAATGCATTTGGGAGTTTTAGTGCACGAGTTGGAAGCGGCGGCGGTGGCTGTTGAAGCGTACGTTGCTGTGGATTCATTTGGTTACGTGTGCAAGGGGCCGGACCCGGTTTCAGTTTGTTTCGGAGGATCCGCCGGCTGCGGCGGTGGCTCTACCTTTCCGCTGGCAGAAGTTCCAACCGTGGCGCCGGCTTCAACCGCGGGTTCTGATGAAGGGCTGGCCGGTACCTGTGGCGCAGGCGCGGCCGGCTGCTGAGGCTCGCCTGGCGGTTGCGGAGAAGCGGCTACGCTTTCACCTTCTTCAGCGGCAGCAACCGGAACAATGTCGAGCACTACGCGGTTTTCCACGTCGAGGAAACGCTCGACCGAATTCTTAATTTGCTCAGGGGTGATCGCCAGATATTGGTCGAGCTCTGAATCAACCAGCGAAGGGTCGCCATCGTATAAAGCATACTCCGCCAGTCGCTGGGCGCGATACATCGTGGACTGGCGACCGCGAACGACATCGTTGCAAAGCGAGTTGCGGAGTTTTTCCATTTCTTCAGCCGATGGGCCAGACGCTCTCAGCGAACGGATCTGGTCGAAGATTTGTTCGCGTATCGCTGCTACTTCCTCTCCCGGCTTCGGTAGAGCAAAAATATAAATCGCCGATGGACCACGCCGTTCGTCGATGCCTCCCTGAATTGAAACCACCGACTCGTCGCCCTTTACCAGCTTTTGGTATAGACGCGAACTGTCGCCTTCAAACAGAAGATCCGCCGCCAATGAGATTGCGTAAAACTCGGGGGTCCTCCGCGGAGGAATTTTCCAACCCAGCACAAACGCCGGAGCAGGGGCCAGAGTGTCGTGGTAAACCTCCTGGGTCGTGGCCACATCTTCCGGCTCGCTCGTGTCAACAGGAGGTGGTGGAGGCTGACTGGGAATGTCGTCGAAATACTTGTGCACCAGATCCGCAGCTTCCGGGCTATCGAAGTCTCCGACGACGGTTAACACTGCATTGTTTGGCGCGTAGTAAATTCTGAAAAATTCCTGTACGTCTTCAATCGTCGCCGCATCCAGATCTTCCATCGAACCGATTGTCGAATGTGCATTGGCGGGGTTCCGATAGATTAGTTCGTTGGTGCGGAGAAATGCGTTGACATACGGCTGGTTGTCGTAGCGGAGCCGTTTTTCTTCCTGAACAGCGCTTCGTTGGTTGTCGAGGTTCTCCTGAGTAACCTTGAGCGATCGCATGCGGTCGCTTTCCAGCCAGAGCGCCAGCGGCAAATGACTGGCAGGTAGTGTTTCGAAATAATTGGTTCGCTCGGTGGACGTGGTTCCGTTCATCGTCCCGCCGGCATTGAAGATGTGTTGGAAGTGCGCTGCTTTAGGAACGTTCTCCGACCCTTGAAACATCATGTGTTCAAAGAGATGCGCGAAGCCGGTTCTGCCCAGTTTTTCATTTCGCGAACCAACGTCGTAATAGATAGCGACAGAAACCACCGGCACTGCATGGTCCTCGCAAAGAATGACGCGGAGACCATTGGAGAGTTTGAATTGTGTGAGCGGGGTCGGTGAAAGCTTGAATCTTTCGGCCACTTTAATCTCGATTCATCGAAACTTTTTTGAGCGTGAGTCTCCCCTCGGTGGGAGACTCATTTTTGGATGGGGGACTGGGAAAGCTGAGTAAGCGGCTCAGGACGGTCGCTCTTCAACCATGCCGCGCAACTCCGCGCGCAGTCTTTCAATTTCCGCGAGCTTCTGCTGCACTCGCTCAAACAGCGCCGTTTGAGTCTTGATGCCTTCTTCAATTAGGAAGCCGGCGGCTTCCGCGCGACTCCGAAAGATTCCGGCCGCCACGAGTTGGTCGACTTTTTCTTGCGCCGTGGGGGAAATCTTAACAGCCACTACATAATCATCCTTGGCCGCCATAGCGCGTTCAATGGTGCGACTAATGTCGCGCCCAATCGCGCTCAGCGATTCAGGAATACGTGAAGCAATATCTCTGACAGACGAAGCGGTGCGGTTTCTTTCAGGATCACCTTCCGTTTCATCGTCATTTAACATTAGATCATCAACCGTTTCCGACGGCTTTGCTTCTTCTTTTTGATACGGACCACCCTGGTATGGACTGCTCATACGTCAAACTCCTTATACCAACACGAATTTCGGTAAGTCGTCTCTATATACGTTGTGGCTTTTAGATAGGTTCATTCTACGGACGGCTTAGAAGGGGCGTCAAGCGACGCAGGAAATGCGTGACCTCCAACCAACTTGGAATGTTACAGAACCGTGCGCGGTAGAGCCGGATGCTGGAGTCAACTTGCAAAAGAGTCTGGAGATAGTCCGTATTACTTCGATGGCCGGCGACGAGCGATTACCGAAAGTAAGTCCAGCATCCGGCGCTACCCGCGCTCGGTTCTGTAACCTCGCTCTTATAAGTTGCCCGGTCATTATCGATTAGTTAGTATTGCACCCTCCAACCGCGCGCTCACCCGGCGTTCGGTTCTGAACCGGGATTAAGCACGCAATAATCAAGAGGTTTTATTAGTGAAAAAGAGATTCTCGCTGGCGCTCATCGCAGTCCTCGCAATCTGCAGTATTCAACCACTTGTCTTCGCACAGCATAGACCACAGTCGCCTGTAGGTTCCGCTGGTAAGACGAACTCTGGCTCGCCTGGAACCAGTCGCCGCCCTTCGCGTGGACCGTCACCGGCAATTCCGTTAATTGAGCGCGATTTCGATGAGGCTCTGAGAGTGATTCAGGACAATTACGTTGAAGGTCCCAAGCTGGACTACAACTCGGTTTTCAAGTCGTCCATCATCGGCATGTTGCGATCGCTCGATCCGCACTCGAACTATTACGACAGTGAGGAGTATGACGAGCTAAAGACGGACCAGCGCTCGGAGTACTTTGGCATTGGAGCTTCAATCCAGAATTACATCATCAGCGAGAAACCAGACACATTTATTACGTCAGCGTTTCATAACTCGCCTGCGTCGAGGGCTGGTCTGCGGTTTGGGGATCGGATAGTGGCGGTCGATGGTTTGCCGATGGCCGGCAAGGCTTCCATAGACGTGCGCGACAAGATTCGTGGCCCTCGCGGCTCCAGCGTGAAGATCACTGTCGAGCGTGCGGCGTACAAACGAATTCAGACAGTTGAGATAGTACGCGACGCCGTCCCGCAACCGTCGGTACCGGATGCGTACCTGTTGAAACCCGGCGTCGGTTACGTGGACATGACCCGCGGATTTAATTACACGACTACCGACGAGCTTCGGGATGCGCTCGTGACGTTGCACTCAAAAGGCGCCACGGCCGTCGTGCTTGATTTGCGAAACAACCCCGGCGGTTTTTTGGATCAGGCGATACAGGTGGCAGAGGTGTTTTTGCCTACTGGCCAGTTGATCCTGACCCAGAAGGGACGTAACGGCTTGCGCGACAACGTCTACAGATCAAAAAATCGATCTGCTGATCCGATGCCGCTCGTGATTCTGATTAATGAGAGTACGGCCTCAGCTTCAGAAATCGTGGCGGGCGCCATGCAGGATCATGATCGCGCATTGATTGTCGGTGAAACCAGTTTTGGAAAGGGCCTGGTCCAGAGCATCATCCCGCTTGATTATGGTGGCGGCCTCACCTTGACCTCGGCGAAGTATTACACGCCGTCGGGCCGTCTGATTCAAAGAGATTATTCCGACAATAGTTTCTACGACTACTACACCCAAGGCGGCTCAAAGCGGCTTGATCAGAAAGCGGATGAGTTGAAGCCGTCGGGACCGGAAAAGAAAACCGACACCGGCAGGAAAGTCTATGGCGGGGGCGGGATCGCACCCGACGAAACGGTAAGCGCCCGAACGATCACGACGGCCCAACGGCGGTTACTTAGTCCGATGTTCGCTTTTAGTCGCGAACTGGTAAATGGCCGCATTGCCGGTTTCCCGCAATACCGCGTCGAGCGAGGCATCAACTTCGAAAAGGAATTGCAGCCAACCGACTTTCCGATTACGGACGACGTCTTCAAGGCGTTCACGGAATTTGTAATCCACGATCCAGTTTTTTCCAGTTTTAGTCCGCTCATCGCACGCAATCGATCCTTCGTAGAGTTGCAGCTCCGTTACAATGTAGTGACTGCAGCTTACGGCCGGCAGATGGCAGACCGCGTCTTTATCACCACAGACGATCCGCAAGTCGAACGGTCCGTTGCGGCAATGCCACGCGCCAGAGATCTCGCCATGGCTGCGACCCGGCGGCAGACGCAGCCGTAGCCGAACAAACTTTTCGGCGATGAAGTTAGGGCCACCTCGCGGTAGCGGGTCGGTCAACTCTGGTCAGAAGCTACGCTCGCCACCACAAATCACCCCGTTTAGAACGCGGACTTGTCCGCTCCCCTTGGACATCATGAAATGTACGGCGCGCACAAGTGCGCCATCTAAACGAGCATAGCGCTACAGCTTTCGCTGTTTCAGCCATAAAACATAGTCTTGCCTCTAAAACCGCGATGTGATATTGTTTGCGCCATCGGAAAACCAGCTATGGCGCGTCATCCAAAATCGTTAATCAATACTGAGGAGCTTGGCCGGGCGATTCGTCGTCGTCGCGAGGAACTAAAGCTGAGTTTGCGCGATGTTGCCGATCAGACAAACGTTTCAGCCTCCACCTTGTCGCGCATCGAGAATGGCACCGGCAAACCCGATGCCGATAACATCGCACGTTTGACTGCGTGGCTTGATATGCCCTTGCAAAGAATTCTTGGTGGCGGCAGGGAAGAGAGAGGCGAGGCGAAGGCTGTGGTCTATTACCCTCATGAGTCAACGCCGGAAATTGTAGAAGCGCACCTCCGAGCAGATCGTAATCTTAGTCCTGAAACCGCTGATGCTCTGTCGGAATTGTTTCGGGTTGCATACTCACAATTCAGCCGTAACGAGCCAGGCAGCGCCTCACGCAAACGCCGCTGAGCGATTTCAATAGAATATTTTCGACAGACAGAAGCACGAAAAACCCCCTCGAGGTTGGGAAGGAGGGCATGCCCCCGCTCTTCGTCGCGCCACTGAGATTACCAACGAAGAGCCGGGCCAGCCCTCCTTCCCAACCTCTAACTATTCAGAGTTCATTCCTACGGGGGAGACGCCCGCGCCCCCAACACAAGCTATAATCCAAGTCGTGAATGATTTTGACTTACCGCCGGGTGAGAAATGGCGTGAGTTCGAGATACTCGCCCAGGGGTTTCGAGATTTTGCTCGCGTGCGACCCACTGCGCCGCTCAATCCATTCCGGCTGGCAAAATTCGCTAATTTAATGGTGCTCGACTTTGAACAAATCAAAGGCTTGAGCGACAAGACCAGAGAACATCTTCTCGGCGACGCATCTGATCGGTGGTCGGGGGGTGCGGCTTCTCAACCTCTCCCCGACGGGCGGCGAATCGTCATTCTAAATCCCAATCACAATCCAATGCGCACGCACGCAACCCTCATGGAAGAGATCTCGCATGTATTCCTGGGTCACCAGCCCAGCCGTTTGAAAATTGCCGCCAAAGACAGTCGCGGCCGATCGATTTCGCGAGATTACCGGAAGGCCGATGAAGAAGCGGCATATGCAACCGGAGCGGCCGCGCTGGTCCCTTATGCGGCGCTGCGTAAGTTCGTACATGCGGGCCAGACATCCTCTCAAATTTCCAGGCATTTCCGGGTCAGCCGTGAGCTCGTGGAGTATCGATTGAAAGTGACGCGGTTGTGGAGTCTTTACCGGTCTGCTCATTGACGGACGAAGGGCACTGGGCAGTTTGAATTCAACGATCTAACGCTGAAATAGCGAACGCTTTCAGCGTAAGACTCAAAACTGCCAGTACGCAACCAAGATAGGAGTTTCACGGTTTCTGACCTCAGCGCTTATACTTGTTCCATCGCCCTGGGCCATTCAGGTAGTTATGCTCAGAGGCGCCGATATCCATGAGTGAACAGATAAAAGAGCTGACATTGCCCGGGTTAACAACCACAGACAAGCTGCGGATGTTGCTCGACATCACCAATAAGATCAGCCGTTCACTTGACCTCCAGGAAGTCCTCAACCTGGTTATGGACACGCTCGATTCGCTCATTCCGTACGACGCCGCGGGAATCTTTGTGGTCGAGTGCGCTGATGAAGAAAAAATCGCCGACGGTGAGGAGCCATGCGTATTCAAGGCCGAAGCCGTCCGTGGTTATGACATCGAGGAGTTGTCAAACCTTCACCTTAAACTTGGCGAGGGATTCATTGGCCACGTTGCCCTCACGGCTGAGCCGATCATTTCGCCCGACGTCCGCAACGACCCGATCTACATAAACGCGCGCCGGGAAACTCGTTCGGAAATGGTGGCGCCGATAATCTCAAACACTGAAGTAATCGGTGTCTTCGATCTGGAGAGCGATCAACTCAATGCTTACTCCGACGACGACCTCCAGGTGTTGATGTTACTTGCTTCACATGTCGCCATCATCATCGAGAAGGTAATGCTGCATGAACAGCTGATTGAGAAAAAGCGTCTCGAGGGTCAACTCGAGGTGGCCCGCCAGGTCCAGTTGGAGTTGTTGCCCGCCAGAGATCCTGAGTTACAGGGCTACGACATCAGCGCGTACAACTATCCCACCGAAGAAGTATCCGGAGACTACTACGACTGGGTCAAGATTTACGACGACCAGATCGGTCTGGTGATCGCGGATGTTTCCGGCAAAGGCGTCCCGGCGGCGCTGCTGATGGCTTTCCTGCGCGCGAGTCTGCGCGCGGCCACACACATCGGTTACTCGCCGCACATCTCAATGGCCAAGGTGAATTATCTCTTGTGGGAATCTATCGAGCGGAATCAATTCGTGACCGCGTTTTACGGAATTCTTGATGCCACGAATAAAACGCTTTCTTACACCAACGCCGGTCACAATCCGCCGCTGCTGCTCGATAAGGACGGGAACGCCACGTTTATTGATAAGGGCAGTCTGCCGCTGGGCATGTTCAAGGACACTCGTTATCACGAGTACTATTTGACGACTGAACCGGGTGACGTATTGGTGCTCTACACCGATGGCGTGACTGAGGCGCAGAATTCTCATGGCGAAGAGTTTGGCCGGACGCGATTAGCTGAAGCGGCGCGCGCGAATCAGCAACTAAGCGCGCGTGAACTCATTACGGCAGTGAAAAACGAAGTGCTGGAGTTTACTGAAGGCCGCGGTGCGACTGACGACGCCACGTTTTTTGTTATCAAGGCCATCTAGTAACGCAAACTGTTAGTGTGCGGACCTCGACCTTCAGACCGCCATGGAAATCAAGAGATCAATCGGCACAAGATGGGCGCCTCTTACCAACCGACCGCAAACTAACAGTTTGCGTTACAAGGAACCTAGTGAGCAGTCAGTGAATTGTGGGCGTGGTCGCCACCGGGGGCCAGCGGCGCTCGGTAGTCTCCAAAGTGAAACTCGCTTTCTGCTTCAGTAAATGCATAGATGTCGAAGCCAAAGGCGTCGAAGTAGTCTGCGAGATCATCGGGTGAAAGGAGAAAAACGGCGGGAGAAAAACCCGCTTCAGCACGAATTTCCAGCAGGCGCTCGAGCACTTCCAACGGGGCAAAGCAGTGAATGGGATCTCTGTAAGTTGCCATTTTCTTTTCCAGCGCCTCCTCCTTGAAATCGGTTAAGCTCGTTCCTGCTTACTTAACCTCTACTTTGATGTAAGGGAATCGAGTTCTGGTTGTTGCGCCTCTAAACTCAATTCCTAACGTCCGAACACTTTGACGTTAACACGAGAAAAAAGTTCAATAAAAATGAGTGCTCAAATTGTTTCAAACACACCAGCCGGCAGTCCTCCGCCTCTTAACTTCATTGCTATGCTGCGGCAAATGCTCCGCGCCTCCGACCGCGTCAGCGACCTGATATTTTCGCCCGGCCGGCCTCCGCAGATTGAGTTGTCAGGTAAACTTGAACCAGTAACCATTCCCGGCTTAGACAAGCTCACCCCGGCGCACACTGCCGGTATCGCCAAGATCATCATTGGGAATCACCAAAACGCCGCTGAGAGCCTGGAGAAGAATGGCTCAGCAGACCTTTCGTTTAGCGCTCCGGGCGAGGCGCGTTTCCGCGTCAATATTTTCAAACAGCGCGGGACGCACGCGATCGTCATGCGCGTAATTCCGACTCGGCCGCCAAACTTTGAGGATTTTGATCTGCCGCCGCAACTGAAAGAGATTGCGGATATCAAAAATGGAATTGTGCTGGTGACGGGACCAACGGGAAGCGGCAAGAGCTCGACGCTGGCAGCGATCATCGATCTGATTAATCAAACCAAGTACTACCACATCGTCACTATCGAAGATCCGATTGAGTTTTTACATGGCCACAAAAACTCCACGATTCATCAACGCGAGCTTCATTCGGACACGCCCAGCTTTTCAATTGCCCTACGAGCAGCGCTTCGGCAGGCGCCAAAAGTAATTCTGGTAGGCGAGATGCGCGATCGGGAGACAATCGAAGTCGCCCTGGAAGCGGCTGAAACGGGCCACCTGGTGCTGTCGACTCTGCATACTATCGACGCGCCAAAAACCGTGGACCGGATCATCGGAGTTTTTCCGAAAAATGAAGAAAGAGCGATCCGGACCCGGGTCGCACAGTCCTTCCGCTACATCGTTTCACAGCGGCTGATTCCACGCGCGGATGCGAAAGGCCGCGTTGCCGCGATTGAAATTCTTAAGTCAACCATGCGCACCCGTGAATACATCGAAAAGGGTGAGTCGGAAGGGAAGTCGCTGATGGACGCGATGGAGCAGGGCGATCAGGACGGAATGCAGACTTTCGACGGCGTGCTCGAAAAGATGGTTCGCGATGGCATCCTGACGCAGGAAGGCGCTATTCCCTACGCGACCAACGCAAACAATCTTCTGCTGCGACTTGGGGATCTAGGTGCCGGTGCGAGCGCTCGCCCCGCAACGTCGCCGAAGGAAGATGGCTCGATGCTGGATATGATTGAAAGATAGGCATAGGTTATACTCCGGCTCGAAAAGTCTCGCAGCTCTCCCCAGGTTTTACAGTCCACTAATACTAAAAGAATGTTTCGACGATCCATTTTGCGCGTAGTCTCTGCTTTCTGTCTGCTCGTACTTCTGACACCTGTGGGTCTTGCACAAGGTGATGAGGGCCTGCGCATTGAGTTTCCCGAAGGCGGCCATCTGCGGATCGAGAACCAGTTTGGCGAGGTGTCGGCTGAGGTTTGGACCGAGAGACATGTTGCCGTTTCCGCCATTGTTGGAGGAGGAGCGGAACTGACGAGATCGCCGGTTGTAATTGAAAACAGGAAGCAACTGGTGGCGATTAATATCGTTCGCCGCCCGACTGACCCTGTTGCTGAAATCAAGCTCTCCATAAAGTTCCCTGCGAGCGCGCGCGTCGAGATTGTTGGAGGTAAGCATCCAATCTCGCTGCGCGGTACGCCAAAGTCGACATCAATTCGATCAGGGGCCGGTGACGTGAGGGTAGAGTTTCAGGGACCAGCCAATGCCGATATCACCGCAAGGTCGCTAAACGGTTTGGTGAGATCGGAACTGCCTCAATTGTTAAGCGAAGGGAAAGTTCTGCAAGCGCGCGTCGGCACAGGAGAGCAAACCTTACGGATCACCGCGAATGGTGGGGACATTCTTCTAAGCCAGCCGCTCAGGCTCGTAGCCGCAAAAGGGAGGCCTGAGGAGTTTTCTTCACCTGAGCCCCGGCCGCCGGCGGCGGGCGTTCCCGCACCTGCAACGGATGCCCAGGAAATCAGCGAAGGCGACATCATCCGTGTCGACTCTCAGCTTGTCACGCTCAACATGAGCGTTGTCGATAGGAATACCAACCGCGGCCTGATTGGACTCGCCAAGTCAGATTTCAGGCTTTTCGAAAATGGCGCAGCACAAGAGATCCTCCAATTTGAGTCGTCTTCAGCGCCCTTTGATTTGTTGTTGCTAGTCGACCTTTCGGGTTCTACACGCGACGTGCTGAGCCTGATTCGTGCCGCAGCGGTGCGCTTTGTCGATGCAGCCCGGCCGTCCGATCGCATAGGAGTGATCGCCTTTGCTGGGCGACCGACTGTAGTTTCGCCTTTAACTCTGGATAGACGCCTCCTGCGCCAGCGATTAACTGCGATGGAGACGATAAGGACGGGCGACACAAAACTCTACGATGCTACCGACTTTACCGTGAATCAGGTTTTGGAAGACGCGAAGAGCCGGCGTCGCACAGCGATCATCCTCATGAGCGACGGGCTCGACGGCAGTATCGATGGTGTTCAGGGAGACGGTTCCGTGCTCGGGTACAAGGAACTGCTGGGGCGTGTTCAGGAGTT
>Ga0190270_10001098_pt1 | contig 12391 bp, 8 predicted proteins | sample Popmic320T_FD_133748 | JGI IMG/M metagenome (GOLD analysis project Ga0190270, IMG submission 133748) | Populus adjacent soil microbial communities from riparian zone of Weber River, Utah, USA - 320 T | ecosystem: Environmental > Terrestrial > Soil > Riparian zone | place: USA: Utah | collected... | reverse complement strand
CGAGCAGCGCCGCTCCTTCATGCGCATCAACGGCAAGCCGGGCGTGCAGCTGCAGGTGCAGAAGCAGTCGGGCAAGAACACCGTCGAGGTCGCCCACGGCGTCAAGGAGGAAGTGGATCGGGTCAACCGCGAGGTGCCCGGCATCCAGATGATCGTCATGCAGGACAACTCGCTCTTCATCGAGCGGGCGATCAAGAACGTCCAGGAGCACGCGCTCATCGGCGGCGTCCTGGTGGTGCTGATCATCTTCGCCTTCCTGCGTGACTTCCGCTCGACGCTGATCGTCAGCACCTCGATTCCGGTGTCGGTGATCGGCACCTTCGCGCTGCTCTACTTCGGCGGCTTCACCCTCAACACCATGACCTTCGGCGGCCTGGCGCTCGGCATCGGCATGATCGTCGACGCTGCGATCGTCGTGCTGGAAAACACCCACCGGCACCTGCACATGGGCAAGGACCGGATGACCGCGGCGATCGAAGGCAGCGAGGAAGTGTGGTCGGCGATCCTGGCGTCGACCCTCACCCACATCGCGGTGTTCGTGCCCCTGCTTTTTCTCTCAGGCACGGCGAGCATCATGTTCACGCAGCTCTCGGTCGTGGTCATGTTCTCGCTGGTGATGTCGCTGTTCGTGGCCGTGACCATCGTGCCGGTCCTGTGCTCGCGCTGGCTGCACACGGCGGACGAGGAGCGCAACGCCACCGGAGTGCTGGCCTCGCTCTATCGCATCAGCGAAGGCTTCCTCGAGCGGATGGACGAGGGCTACCGCAAGACCATCCACCTCGCGCTCAACCACCGGCCTTCGGTCATCGGCGCCGCGGTGCTGCTGGTCGTGGCCACCTGGTGGATCTACCCGATGATCAGCGTCGAGCTGATGCCGCAGGCCGACGAGGGCGAGGTGAACGTGAACGCCGAGCTCGGCGTCGGCACGCGCGTCGAGCGCACCGAGGAAGCGCTGCTCAAGCTCGAGGAGCTGGTCAAGCAGCATGTGCCCGAGGCGACGACGATCATCACCAACGGCGGCGGCGGCGGCAACAACCAGGGCGGTGGCGGTGGTGGTGGCGGCGGTCAAACCAACCGCGGTCAGATCCGCATCCAGCTCGTGCCGCGCGACCAGCGGACGCGCACCAACGAGGAAATCTCGATAGATTTGCGCCGCCAGCTGGCCGGCCTTCCAGGTGTGATCGTCCGGGCCAACCCCGCCGGCGGCAACTTCCAGCTCCAGCGCCTGCTCGGCGGTGGAGGCAACAACCAGGACGCCCGCCTGGCCCTCGAGATCCGCGGCCACGATCTCGACGACGCGCGCCGCGTGGCCGTGGATGCGCAGCAGCTCATGGAAGCCACACCGGGGCTGGCCGACGTCCGCATCGGACGTGAAGAAGGCCGGCCCGAAATCTCGGTCCGCGTCGATCGGCCCAAAGCCGCCACGCTTGGTCTCACGGTGCAGGCCGTCGCCACCACGATTCAGACCAACGTCGCCGGCACCACGGCCGCGCAGTTCCGCGAGCGCGGCAACGAGTATCCGATCGTGGTGCAGCTGCGCCAGGCCGACCGCGAGGAGGTCAACGATGTCGGCGACGTGCTGCTGAGCACGCCCACCGGCCAGGTCGTGCCGGCCAAGAACGTCATGATCACCACGCGCGACTCTGGTCCGGTGCAGATCGACCGCAAGAACATGGAGCGCGTGACGCGGGTCAACGCCCAGACCGAAATCCCGCTCAGCGAGGCGGTGAACGCGGTGCAGTCGCGTCTCGACCAGATCCGCGTGCCGCCCGATTTCTCCGTGGGCTTCGGGGCCGAGGTCGAGGAGCAGGCCAAGTCGTTCCAGGAGCTGCAGTTGGTGTTGTGGCTGGCCGTGCTGCTGGTCTACGCGGTGATGGCGTCGCAGTACGAATCGCTGCGCGACCCGTTCATCATCATGTTCTCGATCCCGGTGGCGGGCATCGGCGTGGTGCTGAGCCTGCTCTGGACCGGCACCGCGTTCAGCATGCAGGCCTACATCGGCATCATCATGCTGGCCGGCATCGTCGTCAGCAACGCCATCCTGCTGGTGGACTACATCAACACGCTGCGCAAGCGCGACGGAATGCCGCTGCGCGAGGCCGTCGAGATCGGCGGCCGGACCCGGCTGCGCCCGATTCTCATGACCTCGATCGCCACCATGCTCGGCCTCGTGCCGATGGCCATGGGGGTCGGCGACGGGGGCGAGCTGCAGGCGCCGCTGGCTCGCGTCGTCATCGGCGGGCTGCTGGCGTCGACGATGGTCACACTCGTCCTCGTCCCCGCCGTCTACACGCTGTTCGAGGAAGGCCTCGCCGGGCTTCGTAAGGGCGCGGCGCATCACTAAGAAAGGCTTCGGGCTTCGGGCTTCGGGCTTCAGGCTTCGGCCATGGCGGTCTGAAGACCCGCCCCCAACGGATGTAGAGGGCGGTCTTTAGACCGCCCTTTGTTCGACGCTCACTCGACGCCTCCGGTCCCAAAGCCCTTCAAGCCCTGAAGCCGGAAGCCCGACGTCCGAAGCCTGCGGGTTTCAGGAGTCCAAGACCCGCAGCAACTCCTCCACCGTCCTCCCGGTCACCGGATCGATCCAATCCGCCGCGATCTCGGCCAGCGGCTCGAGGACGAAGCGGCGGCGGCGGAAGCGCGGGTGCGGCACGACGAGGCCGGCCTCGTCGTGAATCTCCATTCCGAACAGGATCAGGTCGAGGTCGAGCGTGCGCGGGGCGTCGGGATAGGGCCGATCGCGTCCGAACTGCCGCTCGGTCTCGAGCAGCGCGTCGAGCAGGTCCCGGGCGGTGAGTGTGGTGTCGCCGATGGCGGCGGCGTTCAGATACGGCGGCTGGGCCGCGCCGGCGCCGACGTAGGCAGTTTCGTGGGCGCTCGAAACCGTCAGATTGGACAGCACGCCGCGCAGCGCCTCGGCGCCGCGACGCAGCAGAGCCTGACGGTCTCCGAGGTTGCTGCCGAGGGCGATCGCGGCCCGCATCGCCCGGGCCCTGCCGCTATTCCATCCAGCGCGCCGGCAGCACCCCGCCCACGCGCGCGACGCCCCCGGTGCGCTTGCCGAGCAGATCCTCGAAGCCGGCGGCCGCCTGGGCGAACAGGCGCTGGTGCTCGAGCGACTCGCCGAGCACGACATTCAGCATCGTGCGGTGCCGCGCGTGGGTCATGGCGTCAACCTGCGGCCGCCACTTCGTCACGAACGCCCCGAGCGTGCGTTCGTCGTCCGCGCACAGTTCCCTGAAGGCGGCGGGGGCGACCTGCTTCCCGGTCTTGCCGACCGGCGGCACCGGCAGCGCCTCCGCCGCCCGCGGCATCGCCGTGCCGACCTCGGCGAGGGCGTCCTGCAGCCACGTGAGATGCGCTTCTTCGCGGGCAATCACGTACTGGTAGGTGTTGTTGAAATCGTAGTGGCTGACGACGCGGGCGCCGGCCTCGTGCCGCTCGATGAGCGCCACCCGATCGGCCGCGATTGCGGTCAAGAGCTGCTGCAGTTCGCTCTGCACTCGTGGTCTCCCCGTTCGCTCGGCGGTCTACGCCTTCTGTTTTTCCTTGCAGGAGATGCAGACGCGCGTCCAGGGAATCGCGTCGAGCCGCGCGCCCGCAATCGGCTGGCCGCAGTCGCGGCACAGTCCGAACGTCCCCGCCTCCACCCGCTGCAACGCCTCTTCGATGGCCTGGAGAATCTTGGCGTCGGTCTGTTTCAGCTTGAGCTGAATGTGCACTTCATTGTTGCCGCTCGCCTGATCGGCCATGTCGCCCTGGCGCCCGGAGTTGTTCTCCATCGTCCACTGAAGCGGCTTGGCGGCACCGCCCAGCAGTTCGTTTCGCTTCCGCAGTAGCGCGTCTCGATACGTCTCGACGTCCATGCCTTCTGGCACTCCTTCGGACAGCGCCTCAGGGGCGCTGACAATCTCTCATTTTACCTCGCGACTCCTCATCCATTGCATCGGACCTACGGCGGGCCGTCAGCCCCCGGGAATTTCATAGGGTGGGGCCTCAGCCCCGGTGGATTACGTTTTCGGCCGGTGCTGGCGTGACCGCGCCTGCGGCGCGGGGGCCGCGCCCGCTCACTCCGCGCGCAGGGTGGCGAGGGGTTTGTGGCGGAGGACGTCGAAGCTGGCCACGACGCCCACCACGGCGACGAATACGGCGGTGACGGCGATGCCGACCAAAGTCAGCGCCACGGCCGGTTCCCAGTTCAGTTCGAGGGCGTAGGTCGCCACCGCCCAACTCAGGACCACCGCCCCCAGCGCGCCGACCGTGCCGGCGATGGCGCCGAGGACCCCGTACTCCAGCACCAGCATCGTCGCGATCAGGCGGCTGCTGGCGCCGAGCGTCTTGAGGATGGCCGCCTCGTAGACGCGGCGGAACTTGGTCATCGACACGGCGCCGACCAGAATCAGCGCCCCGCTCAGCAGCACCAGGGAGCCGACCACGGTCACCGCCAGCGCCACGTTGCTGACGATGCCCTGCACCGTCTGCAGGATCTCCCGCAGGTCGATGACCGACACGTTCGGGAACTGCGTGACGAGGCCCGCCTGCATGCGCGCCCGGGTGTCGGGATCGTTCGGACCCTTGAACGACGCGATGAAGGTGTGCGGCGCCTGGTCGAAGACGCCGGGGCGGAACACGAACATGAAGCCGCCGGCGCGGAAGTCCTGCCAGTTCACTGAGCGGATGCTCGTCACGCGCGCGGTGAAGACGCGCCCCAGGACGTCGAAGCTCATCTGATCGCCGACGTTGAGGCGGGTGTTGCGCAGAAAGCCCTCTTCGATCGACACCTCGGGCTCGCCCGCCGCGGCCGCCTCGTCCCACCACTCGCCGGCAATCACCTTTTCGTTGCCCTCGAGCGCGGGACGGTAGGTCACGGTGAACTCGCGCGACAGGCCGCTGCGCCCGCGCACCTGTTCGTAGCTGTCGAGCGCGACGTCGCGGCCCTTCACGCCCACGACCCGGGCGCGCAGCACCGGGATCGTGCGCGGCGGCGGCGCCGCGCCGTTCTGCGCGTCGAGGAAGCGCGAGAGCGCGTCGCGCTGGTCCGGCTGAATGTCGATGAGAAACATGTCCGGCGCGTTCGGACCGATCTGCACCGCGAAGTCCTCGAGCAGATTGGCCTGCAGCGAGCGGACGCCGAGGATGAAGAAGGTGCCGAGCCCGACGGCGAGCAGGATGACGCGGGTCTGGTTGCCGGGCCGCACGACGTGCAACACCGCCTGCCGCAGCGCAAACGAGCGCGAGAAGCGCAGCGGCTGCACCGCCCAGATGAGTGCGACGCCGGCGGCGTGCAGCACGAGCGCGGTGGCCACGAAGCCGCCCGAGAGCATCAGCCCCACTGACAGCGACCCGGCTTGCCACGCCGCTACGCCGACGAGCGCCGCGGCGACGGCGCCGGTGACGCCCCACTTGAGCCAATCGATGCGGCCGGTCTTCGGCACGTCGTTGCGCAAGAGCAGCGACGGCTTCACCTGCCGGACTTCGAGCAGCGGCACCACCGAGAACAGCAGCGAAACCAGCACGCCGATGGCGAGCCCCTGCCCCACCGCCGACGCGCTCAAGCCGTAGTCAATCTGAAGCGAGCCGGCGACGTTGCCGACGAATGACGGCACCAGGCCAATCACGGCGGCGGCGAGCCCGACACCGAGCGCGCTGCCCGCCGCGCCAAGGGCCAGCACCTGTGTCATGTAGATGGCCAGGACGCGGCCGGAGGTGCCGCCCAGGCACTTCAGGATGGCGATGCTCCGCACCTTCTGCTGCACGAACACCCGGGTGACGCTCGACACGCCAATGCCGCCGAGAATCAGGATCACGAGCCCGACGAGACTGAGGTAGTTCTCGGCTCGGGTCAGGTCCTCGCCGATGCGGTCGGCGTTCTGCCAGTAGCCGCGCGCGCGCACGAACCGGTTCCGCAAGCCATCGGTGAGCGTCGTGCCGAGCTGGCGCACGGTGGCCTCGGGCGCGCGCAGCAGCAGCTGGTAGTTGGCGCGGCTGCCGAAGGAGAGCAGCCCCGTGGCCTGGAGGTCCGCGTAGTCCACCAGCACCCGCGGGCCAAGGCTGAACGCGCCCAGGCTGCGGCCGGGCTCGGCCGCGATCACACCGCGAATCTCGAAGGGCTGCGCCCCGATGAGGATGCGATCGCCGACGCGCAGGTCGAGCTGAGCCAGCAGCTCGGGGCGCACGAGCGCTCCGCCCGCCTTCAGGCGATCGTGCGAATACACGCCCTCGCGCAGCGTGAGCGTGCCGTAAAAGGGAAACCCGGCCTGCACCGCCCGCAGTTCGACCATCCGTGCCGTCTGCCGGCCGTCGGCCGGCCGGACCATCGTCGCGATCTCCACGGCGTCGGTCGTCGCCGACACCCGGCCCGCCCGCCGCTCGCGCGCGACCAGTTCGCGCACTTCCGGCGCCAGCGGCAGGTTGCTGGAGAGCAGGATGTCCGAGGCGATCAGGGTGCGCGTCTCGCGCGCCAGCGCCGCGCGCACGTTCTGGATCACCGAGCGGAGCGCGACGATCGACCCCACGCCGATTGCGATGCAGACGAAGAAGAACAGCAGGCGGCGCCACGACGCGCGAATCTCGCGCAGGGCCATGGTCAGGATGAAGGTCATCGGGGCGCTCCCACCGGCACGTCCACCTTGCGTCCGTCGCGCAGCGTGAGGCGCGTATCGGCCAGGGCGGCGAGGTCCTGATCGTGCGTCACCAGCACCAGCGTGGCCTTGCGGGTCCGGCGGACGTTGAGCAGCAGGTCGAGGATGATGCGGCCGGTACCGGAGTCGAGGTTGCCGGTCGGCTCGTCGGCCAGCACGATCGGCGGATCGTTGGCGAGCGCGCGCGCGATCGCGATGCGCTGCTGCTCGCCGCCCGAGAGCTGCGACGGATAGTGGTGTGCGCGGTCGGCCAGTCCTACCTCGGCGATCAGCTGCCGCGCTCGCGCCATCGCGTCGCGGCGGCCGACGATCTCCATCGGCACCGCGATGTTCTCGACCGCGGTCAGCGACGGCACCAGGTGGAAGAACTGGAACACGAACCCGATCTTCTCGCCCCGCAGCTTCGCCAGCCCGTCCTCGCTGAGGCTGGTGATGTCGATGCCGTCGACGAGGATGTGCCCGGTCGACGGCGCGTCGAGGCCGGCGAGCAGCCCGAGCAGCGTGGACTTGCCGCTGCCCGATGGGCCCACCACCGCGACGAATTCGCCTGACGCGATCGAGTAGTCGAGTGGATGAAGAATGGTGAGCGGGTGATCCCCGCTCTGCACGGTCTTGGACACGCCCCGGAGCTCGATCATCGGGATCCTGCCGCCGCCGCCGGACTCGCGGCCGCGGCCGTCAGGAGGGGTTCGAGAAAAGGCCACAGACTGTCAGCTACGATCGCCGCGCCCTGCGGGTTCGGATGAATGCCGTCGGCGATGTTGAGCGCCCGGTTTCCCGCCACGCCGTCCAGATAGAACGGCATGAAGGCCAGCTTGTGCGTTCGCGCGAGGTCGCGGTAGACGTCACGGAACTCCCGGGTGTACTCCGCGCCGTAGTTTGGCAGCGCCTCCATCCCGACGAGAAGAACGGCGATGCCGCGGGCCTGTGCTCGCGTGACGATCTTCTCGAGGTTGCGCCGCATCGAGGCCACCGGGAGGCCACGCAGCCCGTCATTGGCCCCGAGCGCCAGCACCAGGATGCGCACGTCGCCGCTGATTGACCAGTCCAGGCGGCTCAAGCCGCCCGCCGACGTGTCGCCGGACACGCCCGCATTCACGACCTCGAACGGGTATCCCTCGCGCGCGAGGCGTGCCTGCACCAACGCCGGCACGGCCTGCGCTTTCTCGATGCCGTAGCCGGCCGTGAGACTGTCGCCGAGAAAGACGATGCGTGGGACCGAGGCCGCCGGCACGGCGGCCGTCGGGGCGGCGTCACGGGCGGGTGCCGCGGGCGCGGGCGCCGCGGCGCGCGTGTCGGCTGGCCCGGACGCCTCACGGCCGCATGCCGCGAGCCCGATCGCCAGACCAACCACGCCGTATATGACGATTACGCGCCCGAAGCCACCTGGCGTGCGCGCGCGTTCCGCTGTCTCCATGAGTCCCAATCTCATTATGTTATAAGGACCAACGACGTGACCACGTTCACTATCGCCCCCGGGCCGCTCGGCGCGGCCTTCGAGGATGCGTGCGCCCGCCTCGACCGCCTGACCTTCGCCGACGCCTTATGGAACCGGCGCCCCGACGTCTTCACCAAGGATCCTGCGGTGCAGCGGCTGGTGGCGAACCGGCTTGGATGGGTGCGGGTGCTCGACGTCGCGGCCGCGCACGTGGAGCGCGTGCGCGCGTTCGCCGGGTCGGTTCAGACCGCCGGATTCACCGACGTGCTGCTGCTCGGCATGGGCGGCTCCAGCCTCGCACCGGAGGTCATCTCGCGGGTCGTCGGCGCAGCCCCCGGCTTTCCGCGTTTCCGCATGCTCGATTCGGTGGACCCCGACGCCGTGCGCGCCGCGATGGGCGACACGCGCGGTGTGCTCTTCGTCATGGCGAGCAAGTCGGGCTCGACCATCGAGCCCACCGTGCTCGCCGCGGAGGCCCGCCGGCGCAGCCGCGAGGCCGACGCCGCGCGCTGGGGCCCCAACGTGATCGCGATCACCGACCCCGGCACCGTGCTGGAGGCGCAGGCCCGGCGCGAGTCGTTCCGCGACCTCTTCATCAACCCGCCAGACATCGGCGGCCGGTATTCGGCGCTGTCGCTCTTCGGCCTGGTGCCCGCCGCGTTGATGGGCGTGGACCTCGACACGCTGCTTGGCGATGCCCGCGCCATGGTCGACGCGTGCCGGCAACTGCGTGCCGCCGCGAATCCCGGCCTCGCGCTCGGCGCGCTGATGGCGGCTGGCGCGCAGAATGGCCGCGACAAGCTGACCCTGCTCGTGCCGCCGCAGCTCGCATCCCTGGGGCTGTGGGTCGAACAACTGGTCGCGGAGAGCACCGGCAAACAGGGCGCCGGCGTGATCCCGATCACCGGCGAGGATGGCGGCGCGCCGTTCGGGTCGGACCGCGTGTTCGTGGCGATCACGCTTGGCGATGACGCGCCCGACCCGGCCGCGGTGGCGCGCGCCCGGGCGTCAGGCGCGCCGTTCGCCGAGTGGCGGATGCCGTCTCCACTGGCGCTCGGCGCCGAGTTCTACCGCTGGGAGGTGGCGACCGCGGCCGCGGGCGCGCTGCTCGGGATCAACCCGTTCGACGAGCCGAACGTCTCGCAGGCGAAGGACGCCACGCGGGCCTTGCTCGACATCTACCGCACCCAGCGGCGCCTGCCCGTGCCGGAGGCCCACGGCGCCGTGGACGGCGCGCGGTTCACCCTCAGCCACACCGCCCTGGAGTCGGCCGGCAGCGATCCGCTGTCCGCCGTCTTCAGCGCCGCGCGGCCGCCCGACTACGTGGCCGTGCTCGCCTATCTGCCGCCCGACATCGAGCCCTTCGACTCCGCCCTCCGCGACGTGCGCGCGGCGATCGCGGCCAGAACCGGGTGCGCCAGCATGTACGGGTACGGGCCGCGCTACCTCCACTCCACCGGCCAGCTCCACAAGGGGGGGCCCAACTCCGGTGTGTTCCTGGTGGTCACGGCGGAGCCGCAGGCCGATCTGCCGGTGCCGGAGGAGCCGTTCTCGTTCGGTGTGCTCGAGATGGCGCAGGCGCTCGGCGACTTCCAGTCGCTCGATCGGACCGGCCGCCGCGCGGTACATGTGCACCTGCCCCGCCGCGATCCGCAGTTGCTGAAGCGCGTCGCCGACCGGTTGTTGGAATGACGCGGGCCTGAACCCGCGGGCTGGAAAAAGCCGTTCCCTGAGGCGGGTCTGAAGCCCCGCCTCCACGTGTTACTTGCTGCGGCGCAGCACCACGACGGTGACGTTGTCGGTGGCGCCGTTGGCCACCGCGGTCGACACCAGCGTCTCGGCCAGCGCCGGCACCGACACGTTGGCCGAGAGCAGCTCCTCGATCAGATCGGAGCGAAGAACGCCGTGCAGGCCGTCGCTGCACAGCATCAGCGTGTCTCCCGGCTCGAAGGCATGCTCCTCCGCGTGCGGGGTCAGATCGGCGCGCGTCCCGACGACGTCGGTAAGGACGTGGCGCATGGGATGCCGCTCGATCTCGACCTGCGTGAGTGCCACTCCCTCGGAGAGCAGCTTCGCAATCCAGGAGTCGTCCTTGGTCAGCTGGGTCAGGCGCCCCTCGCGCATCCGGTAGATGCGGCTGTCGCCGACGCTGGTGAGGATGGCGCCGGTGGGCGTCACCAGCGCGGCGGCCACGGTGGTCCCCATGCCCGCGCACTCAGGACGGCGCGCTGCGGTGTCGAGGATGTTGCGATTGGCGGCCCGCACGGCGTCTTCAAGGCTCCCGGCCGAGGGTTGCTCGTCGTCGCCGACAAAGGTGCGAATCGCTTCGACGGCAAGACCCGCCGCCACTTCGCCCGCGTTGTGCCCGCCCATCCCGTCGGCCACCACGAACACGCCGCCCGTCGTGTCGATCAGGAACGCATCTTCATTGCTCGCACGCGGACCAGGGTGGGTCACGCCGTGCGCCATCACACCCATTCCCACGGATTATAGTCGCGAGCGTTTTGTATACTCCGACCGTGGCCACTTCCACGGTCCAGGCCGCACTGGCCAGAGCGGCCTCGGCCCTCGAACGCGGACGGGGTGCCGAAGCGGTCCAGATCCTGCTGCCCTACCACCGGTCGGGTGCGCTCCCCCGCGAAGACGAGCTCTCGGTCCGGGCGCGGATCGCAGAGGCGTACCTTCTTCAGGACGACCTTACGCAGGCTGCCGCGGCACTGGGACGACCTCCCGACGTTTCGAAAGAGTCGCTTCCGGATGCCCGGCTCTCCACATTGTGGCGCCTGCACGGACGCCTTGCGTTCGAGCGCGGCGAGCAGTCGCGGGCGATTGCCCTGCACACGCGCGCCCTCAAATTCGCGGAACTGGCGCGTGATTCCCGGCTGATTGGCCTGGCCCACTACGAACTGGCCATGTGCTACAAGCGGGTGGGCGACTCCGCCATCGTCCGGGAGCATCTCACCGAGGCCGCCCACGCGCTCCATGCCGCCGGCGACAGGCGCCACCTGGCCCTCGTCCACCGGCTGTCGGGCGTGCTCCAGGGGCAGGAAGGGCGCATCCAGGAAGCCACCACGGCGCTGCGGCTGGCGGAACGGCTCGCCACGTCCATCCATGCCGATGACGTCCTGGCCGGGACCGCACACAACCAGGCCATCCTCTCCCTGATGTCGCACCGGCTCGATGAGGCCCTGGCGCTCGCCGAACGCAGCGTCGCCCTCTATCGCGCCCTGGGGGAAGGCCACGGCCTGGCGGTCACGCTCGCGACCCTGGGGCAGGTGTTCGTTAAGATCGGGGATCTGGATCGCGCCGAGGACGTCCTGATGCGGGCGCTCGAAGTCCGGAAGCCGGTGCAGTTCCACGTCACCACCGGCGCCGTCTTCGACACGCTCGCCCAGATTCACCTGATGCGGGGGACCTACGATCGCGCCAGCGAATATCTCCGCCAGGCCGGCGAGGCCTACGGCTCGTACGGAACCCAGACCGGAAAGTGGTACGAGTGGTCGGTGAAGGTGCTGGAGATCAAGCTCGCCGTCCGGCGCGGCACCTTCGACGACGCCATCGCTCGCGCCAACGACCTGGTGTCGGCGTCGGACATTCCACCGGCCGACGCCATCCAGGCCGATCTGGCGGCGTGCGAGGCGTTGCTCGAGCTCGGGCGCGTCGACGAGGCCACCGAGCGCCTCACGACCTGTGAATCGCGCTTTGACCCGCGGACGTCGCCGGCCAACTGGGGCGAGTTCCTGCGCGTGCGCGGCGCCCTGCACTCGCGAACCGGGCAGCAGGCCCTCGCCTACCACGACTTCGCGCAGAGCGTGAACATCTTCGACCTGCTCGGCGAACGCTATCAGACCGCGCTCGCACACCTGGCGGTGGCCCGGCTGGGGGCGGAGACGGGCGCGCGGACGACGGCCGAGCGCAGCCTGGAGATGGCGACCCCGGTGTTCCAGATGCTCGGGGCTCGGCGCGATCTGGCCGATGCGGCCACGGTGCGCGAGGCGCTTGATGCGGGTGCGGCGCGCGGCGAGCGCTCGTTCGAGCTCGCCGCCGACGACGCCATCGTCACGCGGCTTACGGACGCGGCGATCCTGCCCGACCTGCTGGCGCGGGAGACCGTCACCACCGTGCAGGACGTCACCGGCATGGGCGCGGTCGTGGCCTTCGTCGCCGTCCGCGGCAGCGACCCCCGTCTGCTGGCGTTTTGCGGCTGCGATGGCGCTGAGGCGCTGGCGCTCGCCCGAGCGGCCGCCGACGGCGGCACGGAGCGCGACGGCGCGCCACTGCTCACCGCGCTGCTCGACAAAGCGGCCGACGG
>Ga0190270_10001097_pt1 | contig 12394 bp, 9 predicted proteins | sample Popmic320T_FD_133748 | JGI IMG/M metagenome (GOLD analysis project Ga0190270, IMG submission 133748) | Populus adjacent soil microbial communities from riparian zone of Weber River, Utah, USA - 320 T | ecosystem: Environmental > Terrestrial > Soil > Riparian zone | place: USA: Utah | collected... | reverse complement strand
CCATCTGGCCCGGCGATGGCGAGGAGCACGTCTCCCGGAACCTGGCTCCCGGTCAAGGCGAGGTGCTCGCCGTCCGGGCCCCAAGCGATGTACACCGCGAGGAGCGGCGAAGGCCATTCGTCGACATCGCCACCTTCGCTGTTCGCCACCAGCAGATACGTCTCCTGATCCGCCCTCCGCTCCGTCCACGCCACCCTGGAACCGTCGGGCGACCACGTCGGTTGGGTGCGCTCGATGTCGGGATCGGGCTCGGCCAGGGTGACCGGGTCGGATCCATCGGGTCGCATCGTGATGATTTCGTTTTCCGCCCCCAACACGAGGAGACGCCCCGGAGATGAGATCTCGGCGACGGAAACTTCAGTGGCGATCGTTCGAGCGTCAGGAAGGGTGTCTCGATCGGCGTCAGCTGTCGTCGTGCAGGCAGTGAGGAGGGCGCCGAGAAGGGCGATCGGTGCCAGGGGGGCTCGGCCGAGCCGGGTCGTCACCTCATCGACTCTACGAATTCACGTCGGGGATGACTATGTCCAAGGGCCTGAAATTAATGCTCGGACCCGGCGAGATGACCCAGCTTGTCGGGGTTGACCACAGCTCGCACGGCCTGCACCTTCCCCATGGCTACATCGAGTGATACCACCGCCACGGTGGCCCCGTCACCGCTGTTGACGATCGCCCCTGGCTGGCCGTTGACATCGACCAGGGTCAGGACCCAGCCCTCACGATCGGCCCGTGGGCTGAAGGCGGCGAGGAAGCGGGCCGTCTCCGACATGCCGCGGAGGGGTTCCCTCCGGGCCGGTGCCTTGCCGCCACCGTCGCCGTAGAGGACAACGTCCTCGGCGAGCATGTCGGCCAGACCATCGGTGTCGCCTCGCTCGATGGCGGCGAAGAACCGCTCGGCGAGCGCCCAGCGCTTTTCGACCGAGGTCTCGAACCGGGGCTTGCCATCCTGGACCTTCTCCCGCGCCCGCACCGCGAGCTGACGACACGCCGCCTCGGATTTGTCGATGAGCTCGGCCACCTCGTCGAAGCCATAGCCGAAGACATCACGGAGCAGCAGGACGGCCCGCTCAGGGGGAGTGAGGCGCTCGAGGAGCACGAGAAAGGCCATGGACAGGCTGTCGGAGAGCTCCGCCTGTTGCTCGGGATCGGCGGACCGGTCGGTGACTATCGGCTCGGGTAGCCACTCTCCGACGTACTCCTCACGACGCACCCGAGCGGAACGCAGATAGTCGATGGCGAGCCGGGTGACCACCGCACAGGCGTAAGCGCGTCGTGACTCGATCTCGGTCCCGTGGAGCTCGGCATCCCGCACCCGGACATATGTCTCTTGCACCAGGTCCTCCGCGTCCGTCACGCTCCCGGTCATCCGGTAGGCGATCGAGAAGAGGAGCGGACGGAGCGATACGTCGGTTTCGTCAGTCCTCGAATCGGGAAGGTTCGACATGTTGCCTGGGACGATTTTGTCCCCACGATTGTGACAGCCACCGCGTGTTGTCACAGAAACCGCCTCCATCTCGTCCTGGGTAGGAAGACGAAAGGAGACGACATGAGAGTCTTCGTAGCCGGCGCCACAGGCGCCATCGGACAACGGTTGGTGCCGCTGCTTGTGGATTCCGGTCACCATGTGGTTGGCACTACCCGGACCCCGGCCAAGGTGGATGGTCTGCGACTCACAGGCGCTACACCGGTCGTCCTCGATGGCAGAGATGGTGAGGCAGTGCGACGCGTGATCCTGGAAGCAGAGCCGGAGGTTGTCGTCCATGAGATGACCGCATTGTCCGGCGATCTCGATTTCAGGCGGTTTGCCGAGACCTTCGCCGAGACCAATCGGCTCCGCACCGAAACCACCGATCGCCTCATCGAGGCCGCAGTCGACGCCGGAGCTAGGCGGTTCATCGCTCAGAGCTTCGCCGGCTGGCCCAACGAGCAGAGCGGAGGACCGGTGAAGACCGAAGAGGACCCGCTGAACACCGACCCTCCGAAGCAGGCGCGCGAGACGCTCGCGGCCATCCTCCACCTCGAGTCCGTCACCACCGGCACGCCAGGGATCGAGGGCTTGGCCCTGCGCTACGGCGGCTTCTATGGGCCGGGCAATGCCCTCGGCAAAGGTGGGGCGATGCTGGAGGCGGTGGTGAAAGGGCAGATGCCGGTAGTCGGTGGCGGATCGGGCATCTGGTCATTCGTCCACGTCGATGACGCCGCACAGGCCACCGCTATCGCAGTCGACCGGGGTGCCCCCGGGATCTACAACATCGTCGATGACGAGCCGGCGCCGGTCTCCGAATGGCTGCCATACCTGGCCGAGCTCCTGGGGGCAAGGCCCCCGCGTCGGGTGCCGGCATGGCTGGCCCGGCTCATGGTGGGTGAGGCTGGGGTGTCGATGATGACCAAGATCCGAGGATCCTTGAACGCCAAGGCGAAGCGGGAGCTGGGCTGGAAGCTCGAGTACCCGAGCTGGCGAGAGGGATTCAGAGTCGGGCTCTGAGGGTGCGTGGACAGCACGGCGGGCACCAATCCGTTCCTCGGTTCGTGACGAATGCGGCAAGTCATGGATGACGTGAACCGCTACCGCTTCGTCAATGTCTGGCGTCTGAATTTCCGGCCCGAGGAGGTGTACCGCGTGCTCGAGGACGTCGGCGCGTACCCCCGATGGTGGCGGGAGGTGCGAAGGGTCGATCGGATCGACGACAGCACTGTGAGGATCGAGGCCGTTCTGTGCTCCCCTACAGCCTCACGTTTCAGGCGACCGACTCCCGGCACGACGAGCCGGGCAGAGTCCTCGAGATCGCCATGCGTGGTGATCTGGATGGGTTCTCGCGCTGGACCATCGAATCCGAGCGCGCCGGGACTCGTGCGACCTTCGAGGAAGAAGTCATCGCCCGGAAGAAGTCACTGCGACGGCTCGCATGGGTGGCCCGGCCTTTCTTCCGGTGGAACCACACCGTGATGATGCGTCATGGGCGACGAGGGATTGGCGTCTACCTAGCCGGGTATCGAGCCGGCGCCCAGCAGGCCGACGAGCTGCGGGGCTAGACGTTGGGCGCGACCGCCTCGCGCCGAAATGTCTCGAGCCGGTCGGCGACCTCGCCCGGATTGCTCAGCGCCACCATGTGGCCGCCTTCGATCACGTCACCATCGAGCCCCAGCCGATCCTTTGCCACCCGCAACTGAAATTCTGCCGGGAAAAGCCGGTCGTCACGACCGATCAGGGCCCGGGTCGGGACGTCAGGCCACGATTCGAGGGGCCAGGCCTGCACCATCGGCGTCATGGTCTGCTCAGGGATGTGGTCAGCGGCCTCCTCGACAACCTCGGCGGCAACGTCGTGGAAATACAGCGCAACCTCGTCGTCGGCCGTCTCGGGTGGCAGGCCAACGCTGGCGAAATAGTCCTGTTCGGCCTCGTGCTGACCGGTGTTCGCCCACCACTCGTTCCCGGTCTCGCCGGGGAGAGGGATCATCGCGTTGAGGAGCACGATGAGATCGACCTGCACTCGTTCGGCGACGAGTGGCGCGGTGAACCCGGCCAGTGATTGGGCGACGAGTACCACGTCCCGCTTGTCCCCGATCGCTTCGACCACCGCATCGTTCCAACCGGCGCTTTCGTCTCCCGCCGGCAGCGTCACTGGCACCACGTTGTTGCCGCGCGCCTCGAGCTCCTCTGCGAGCAGATGCCACTCCCACAGGTCGCCGCCGGCACCCGGGATCAATGTGTAGGTCGCCATGTTTCACCTCCAGGCGAGATGACCTTCGCGAAGCGCCTGATTCTCATCGGCGGCTCTAAAAGATCATGGACGGATCAACTGCTGCTGATCTCGAGCCCGTTGGATAGGTCAATGATCCCAAAGATCGTGACCGGTCCGGCGTCGTTTGTGGTGTTGACAAACGCCTGGGTTGCGGTGGTGGCCGTGGTGTCAGGGATCTCTTCCAGCCTGAAGGTCCCACCCACCTCCTCGAGGTGGTAGTCCACGCATGGAGCGCCGCCACATTGTGTCGCGCCAGCTGGCGTGCCGGTGACCGAGTTGCCGGTCAACTGGAGGTCGAGCACGTCTTCGAAGCCAGTCACGCTGATGCCCCCGAGGAAGGTGACAGCGGTATTGAGGCTATGCCCGCTTACGACGTTGTTGGTCACGGTTGCATTCATCGTCGATGTGCCTGCGCCGCCGAAATTGACCAGTTGGAAACCGTCCCCTCCAGAGTTGGTCACCGTGTTCGAGTTGAAGGTCAGAGTGCTGGCGGCACCTTCGTCGACGGCACTGAAGATGCCGATCCCTGGCGGGTTGTTGATCGTGTTGTTGGCGATCGTGCCGGTGACGGTCGAGACGTCGTTGACGTCGATACTGATGACGCCATTGCCACCAGCTCCGTTGAAGATGTTGGGGGCGGCGGCCGTGCCGATGATGAGATTCGTGGTGGTGTTCTCTTGGCCGCTGACGACCACACCGCCGGCGCGGCCGGGAAGCACCGAGTTGACGGTATTGCCGGTGAAGGTCAGCGACAAGGTGCCATTCGCACCCAGGGTATTGGCGCCGATCTGGGTCGAGGCGCTGACGATGTCAGTGAAGATCGAACCGGTCACAGACACGGCGACCGATGCCGTGCCGCCGGGCTCGATGAGGATGGCGCTGTTGGCAGCACCACCGATCGTGGCTGGGTAGCTGAACACGCTGCCGGTCACGGTGAAGGTGGCGTTGACGTTCAAACTGTTGACGTAGATGAGGTTGTCCGCTGCGCCGTTGAATGTGGCGTCGTCGAGTGTCGTTGTCCCGGAGACGTTCGTGAGGAACAAGCCGTACTCGTTGTCGGCGTCGCCAGCGTTGACGACTGACACGTCGGTCAGCGTCGGGCCCAGGACCGGTCCGGTCAGGACGACGCCGTGTGACGTGCTGTTCTGGATCGTGCCTCCGCCGCCGTCTGGATTGCCATCGAGATCGCCGGCCACAATCAGCCTGCCACCCGTTCCAGTGTTGCTGAGGACGATGCCGTTGGCGGCGCCGTTCGAAGAGATGCTGAGGAAGTTGAGACCGGCAGCGCCAATCGTGGTGCCGCTCACGTTCAGTGCGGTGCCGGTGGTGGTTGTGATGGTGTTGTTGGGGGCGAAAGCCGGCCCGTTGGGATCGGTGACGATGACGGTGCCGCCGTTGATCGCGGTGTAGGCGGGGTTAGCGCCCGTATTCAGCACCAGGCCACCGGCGAAGGTGACGTTGCCATTGTCGTTGTTGTCGAGGAGGATCCCCGTGCTGGTCCCGTTGCCGGTGACGACACCGGTGAACTGAACGAGACCCGGGGTGCCGGTGTTGCGGTTGGTGACCTCGACTGGCCGGCCGGTGGAGCTGCTGACCGTGCCGGCGGTGCTGAAAGCTCCCGTCCCGCCATCGATGTCGACTGCGGCTGGGGAGCCCGTTATACCCCCGGCCGAGACTGTGACGTTGGCGGCGACGTTGGTGAGACCGATCCCGATACCGGTGCCGCTGCTCTTGAACACGTTGCTGAAGGAAAGGGTGCCCGCCACGTTGTTCAGCAACAGAGCGGTGCCAGAGGTCGTGTTAGTCGTGGTTTGGGCGACATCGACACCGGTGAGACCTCCTGAACCGGTCATGGCGTTATTGGTCCCCGAGTTGATGGCGATGCCACGGACTACGGCGTTGGTGTTGAGGGTGACCGTGCTGCCAAGGGCGGCGGTCCCGGTGGCGATGGCCGGGCGGGCGATGGTCCCGGTGGCCGGGATGATGCCCATGGCGGTGTCGAAGTTGGTCCCGGTGACCTGTTGGCCGACCAGCCACCCACCGCTGTTGAGGGCGATGCCCTGGGCGTAGTTGCCGGCGTAGGCGAACACCCGCTGGTTGGTGTTGACCCCGATGGCTGTGCTGGCAGCGGTGATGGTCGGGAAGGGATCGGTGAGCCGGCCAGCGTTGGTGGCGGCGGCGCCGGCTTGAACGAACCAGATCACCGGCCCGGCGACGGTGACGGTCACCGTCGCGGGTGCGCTGCATTGGCTCGGCGCCGGGCTGCCGTTGTCACAGACGGTGTAGGTGAAGGTGACCGCGCCGGTGACACCGGGTGGGGGGTTGAACCGGAAGGCGCCAGTGGCGGTGTCGAGGTTGGTGATGGCGCCGCCGGCCGGGGTGGTGGCACTGACCGTCCCCACGGTGAGGGTGGTGCCCGCCTCGAGGTCGGTGACTCCGGCGAGGAGACCGGTTGCGGCCGGGATGTCGACGGCCATGTTGGCGGTAGCGGCATAGGTACGGGCAGGTGCGACCGGCGGATCGTTCACTGCCGTCACCGAGAGATCGCGGGAGATGATGTTGCTCAGATCGTTCGGGCCCGGCCCGTCGTCGACCTGGAGGCTGATGGTGCGGGGGGCGGTCGCGGGATCGTCGCTGCTGTTGGCGTAGCGGACGTCTCGCAGGGCGGTCTGGTAGTTGGCCACCGAACTGGTCCCGGAAAGGGTCAGAGTCCCAGTCGCGCCGCCGTAGGTAGCGCTGATCCCGTTCTGGGGGTTGGTGCCCAGGCTGAGGACGTCCTGCCCGCTGACGAAGCCAGTGCCGATGGTGATGGTGGCGCCGACCAGATTGGTGCTGTCGACGTCGGTCGCGGTGATGTTCGGAGCGATGACCGTCGGCGCCGCGTTCTCGGTGTAGGAGACTGCGGTGGCGTCGGGCTGGGTGAGGACTGGGGCATCGTTGACCGGGACGACTGCGACGTCCTTGGCGACGGTGGCGCTCGAGACGTCGCCGTCGTTGACCGTGAAGCTCACGGTGCGCGTCGCATTGGTCGGGTTGTCGTTGAGGGTGCTGAACTGCACCGAGCGCAGCACGGTCTGCCAATTGGCCAGGGTCGTGGCCCCGGAAAGGGTGACGACGCCGGGAGCGGCATCGGTGTCGATGATGCCGCCCGCGGCTGTGAAGAAGAGGGTGTCGCCGGTGACCAGCCCGCCTGTGATCGACACGGACCCGGAGACGAGGTCGGTGTCGTCGATGTCGGTGACCGTTAGCCCGTCGTCGACAAGAACGCCGGCGCTGCCCTCGGTGAAGCTGGGCGTGGAGCCGGAGAGGGTGATCACCGGGGCGTCGTTGACCGGGGTGACGGTGATGTCCACTGTGCCGGTGTCGGTGTTGGGACCGTCGTCGACCTCATAGGTGAACTGGTCGGCCCCGTTGAAGTTCCCATCGGGCGTGTAGGTCACGACGGCTGTACAGGTGTTGGCCGTGGTCGTGCAGTCGACGACGCCGATCGCCGATAGGGAGCCGTTGGCAGGCCCGGTCACGATGGCAAAGGTGAGATCGTCGTCGTCGGCGTCGGTGGCGCTGAGGGTGACGATCAGGGGAGTGTCCTCGGCGGTGGTCAGGGTGAGGTCGTCGGCAACCGGAACCTGGTTGAACTGGATGGTCACCGTTGCACTTGCGGTCAGCGTGGGAGTGCCGAGGTCATCGATGTCGATGCTCAAAGTGTCGGTGGCCCCGACGAACCCGGTGTCGTTCAGATAGGTGAGGCCATTGGGATCGCCAAGCGCAGCGTTGATCTCCGCGACAGTCGCGGTGACGACGACCGCGCCGGTTCCGTTGCCGATGATGCTGGTGAACGGCCCGATCACCCCGGGATCGAAGGTCATCACGCCGTCGTCGACTGCCAGGGTCAGCGCGATGTCGCCCGCGTCGGGGTCGGCCACCGAGATCCCACCGACTACGACCGGGACGTCTCTGACAGCGGAGATAGAAGCTGGTGCGATGATCGAGGGCGTTTCGTTGACGTTGGTGACATTCACCGTGATGGTGGCCGAGCCGGTCAGGGCGGGAGTCCCGTCATCGGTGACCTCGACGGTGAGCGAGTAGCTGGGAGTCGTCTCGAAGTCGACAGTGGTGGCCACGGTGATCTCACCGGTGGCCGGGTCGATGGCGAATGGCCCGCCGGTGTTCCCGGCGGTGATGGCGAAGCTCTGGGTCTGCCCGGCGTCTGGATCGGTGGAGGTGACCGTGCCGACCGCGGTGCCCGGGCCTGAATCGTCGGCGACCGTGAAGGTGTCCGCATTGACGATCGGCGCCTCGTTGACGTCGACCACGGTGATGACGACATCGACGCTGTCCGACTGGTTTGGGGTCCCGTCGTCGGTGGCCTGCACCGTCAGGGTGAACGACGGATTCGTCTCGAAGTCGACAAGCGCGGAGCTGGCGACCGTGATCTCGCCGCTCGACGGGTCGATGGCGAAGGCCCCGCCGATGTTGCCGGTGGTGATCGAGTACATGACGGTGTTGCCTTCGATGTCGGAGGAGGTCACTGTGGTGACCACGGTCCCGTTGGCGGCGTTCTCGTCGACGGTGCCACTCGCCGGGTCGAGTAACGGAGTGTCGTTGACCCCGGTGACCGTGACGCTCAACAGCCCCGTGTCGGTCGCGCCCTGGGAGTCGGTGATCGTGTAGTTGAAGTCATCGACGATTGTCTCGCCACCGTCGAGGGACTCGAACGCGGCGATCCCGCGCGGATCATGCGTGTAGGCACCATCGGCAGCGTGGGTGAAGGGGGCGCCACTGGGCAGGGTGCCGCTGAAGGTGGTGGCGGTGAGGGTGTCGGCCGCATCCGGATCGGAGTCGTTCACCAGCACACCCGATCCGGCAGCGACCGTTAGAGGGGTGCCCTCCGGCGTGGTGGCGGTGTCGTCGACTGCGACCGGGGTGTCGTTGAGCCCGGTGACCGTGATGGTGACCAAGCCGGTGTCGGTCCCGCCCTGGCCGTCGGACACGGTGTAGCTGAATGACGAGATTCGCTGAGTCCCGACCTGAAGGTCCTGGAGCGACGCCCCCGGGATGAAGTCGATGGTGTTGTTGGCGTTGAGGATGGCTGTCCCGCCAGCGCTGGTCGTGCCGACCGCAATGACATCGAGCGTGTCGCCGTCAGTGTCGGTGTCACCGGGCAGGACCGCCAGATCGTCGACCGGGGTGTCCTCGTCGGTGGTCGCCGTCTCGTCATCGGCCACCGGCGGCACATTGACCACTGGTGGGGTCGTCGTGGTGGTGGTCGCTGGTGCGGTGGACGTCGTGTTCGTAGGCGCCGAGGTAGTCGTCGTCGGCATGGTGGTGGTCGTGGTCGTCGAAGTAGAGGAGGTTCCACCCCCTCCACCGCCGTTGCCGCTGCCACCGCCGGACGGGAATCCTCCCGAAGTGCCCTGAGTCGTCGAGGTGGTGATCGAGATCGTGCTGGAGGTCGTCGAAGAGGTCGTCGAGGTCGTCGACGGCAACGAGGTGGACGTGGTCAGGGTCTCGTCCGACCCGATGGTGGTGGACGTCGGGCTCGCCTCGGGCGGCGGCGAGTCGAGGGCGTTGAACATGATCACCGCCAGGACGATCAATCCGACTGCAACGCCGGCTCCAACGAGCAGATTGTTGCGTGTCACCAGTGCCTATTCATCGACACCACCCCGCATGACCTGTACGCGTTCGCCCTAAGGGCGGCGAGACATCCCCGTGGAGAGAGACTGCGCCAACCCTACTCTTTGGCGCCGGCGGGCCGGTGTCCACTGAGTTCCTGCTTGGAGTAGCCGGTAGGGCGGAAAGAAGGGCTCGTGACAGCGCACTTCGCTCGGGATGCGGCGATGACCGCAGCCATCTTCGGGTTCTTCTCTGCCGCTTGGTATGGCTGGGCTCAGGACGACCCGCCACCGGGCTGGCGCAAGCCGTTGATTATTGGCTCCATCGTGGGGCTGCTGGGGGCGGCGGCCGGTGGCATCAAGGCCTGGCGGAACTGGTCGACCGGCACCGCCTTCGGTACCGAAACCTCGCCGATCTTCGGCATCATCGTCGGCATCGAAGTGCTCCTGGCCGTGGGCGGGGCACTCGTGTTGTCACGACGGGGACGGGGCGAGCTCATGGCGCCCTGGGTGGCCTTTGTGGTGGGGGTGCATTTCTTCCCGATGGCCCCGCTGCTCGGGTATCCCTTGTTCTACGTGGTGGGCACCCTCGTCACCGTTGCCGCTTTTGTCTCCGTGCCGGTGGCCCGATCGCGCCGCATCGCGGTGAGCTCGGTGACCGGCGTGATGTGCGGCAGCATCCTGCTTGTGGCGGCCGTGTTCTCGCTCCTGGCTTAAGCGGCCGGCCCCGGCTCAGCCCTTCTTCTTGTTCTTGTTCTTGCGCTTCTTTTTGTCCGACTTCTTCTTGTTCGACTTCTTCTTGTCCAGCTGCTGTTTCTCCTGCTTCTTCCTGTCCTTCTTTGGTGCAGGAGCGGGTTCGGTCATGACGGGCGCCGCCTGCGCGCTGATGAATCGACCGGTGGCAGGGTCACGAAGTCTGGAAGTCGTCATGGTCTCCAATCCTGTCGTTCCGTATAAAAGGGTCGTATCGGCGGGAGCGTGGCGCGGCCTGAGCAAGTCATATTCATCATCGAGGCTTCCAGCCGACGATTTCACGTGCATGCGCGGCCTTGACCTTGATCGACTCGCTGTCTCCGGCCGACAGCTCCATAGCTGACGCCGCGATCACCGCTTTGAGCGCAGCCGGCTCATCTCCAACCCTGGCGTGGAGCTCGGCCACGTATAGAAGGGCCCTGGCCCGTTCGATGCTGGGGCGTCGGAGAATCGTTCCAGTCCGTTCTCGAGCAACCTGATTGCTTCCTGGTCATCGCCCTTGGCGTCCCCGAGCCTGGCCGCGTTCTCGATCACCCGAGCAAGACCCGTCGTTGTCTCTCGGGTCTCCTCGTCGTCACCGAGCTTCGACACCCGTAGCCAGTTCCCGCCGGGATCGACCACGCTGAATCCCCTCACCGTCCCGTGTCTCTTTCGCGGTCTGAGAATGCGAGGGATGCCCGATGACGGAAGCTTGCCGAACCGCTCTCGCAGCCCGGCAGCAAAGTCCTCATACAAGGTGTCCGGATCTGACACCGCGATGATGACGCTGCCATATGACGTCGTCGGGTCGAAGTCGTCGAGCTCGAAGAGGTGAATTCGAATCTCGCTCAACTCGACGACAGCGTACGGATTGGGGCGCTGCTGGCGATATCTCCGATTGAACCCGAGCGCCTCATAGAACGAGATGGAATCGTCCAGATCGGCGCACGGGAGGATCGGGATTGTGATCGCCGTAGCCACGTCTAGAAGTCGATCCGCACTACGACTATGCGGACGGTGGGGCCTCGAGAACGGGCGCCCCGTTGGCGTGCATGGTCGACCGTCGCCAGCGCGAGGGCTCGACTGATGCCACGGCGGAGACCCGCTCGGGTGACGAAGCACGTCACCGCCCACACGTTGTCATCGTTCTTGTCCTCAGCCCGGCCGTCCCAGGGGACGCGGGTCTGGAGATTGTGAGTGCGGACACGGCCAAATCTGCCATGCCCGCACCGTAATGCTGGTTACCTGACCGTCAGCTACAGCCCGTGGTGTCTCCGCAGGTGAGGCAGACGTAGCAGCTCCCGTTGCGGATGGTCATGTGACCGCAGTTGGAGCAGACCGGGGCGTCGCCCATGTTCTCCTTCAGGGCCGAGTCGACCATCGCCGCAGAGCCGGCGAGCACGGCCTCGGTCGTCTTGACAGCGGTCGCCCCCCTCCCGGCTTCGCCGGCACTCCCCCCTCCGGGGGGAGAAACAGGCCCGTCGAGGAAGGCAACGGCGGCCTTGACCGCCTCGACATCGTCCTCGGCGACCGCGTCGGTGAGGTCGAGCTGGATCCCTGCTTCCACTGCCATGCCCGCCGGTGGCTCGGGAAGCTGCATGTCGCGGTCGGGCGGGACCTGGGCGAGCTCGTCCCGCTCCAGGTACTCGACACCGAGAGCCCGGAACACGTAGTCCACGATCGAGTTGGCCATCTTGATATTGGGATGACCTTCGACCATGCCCCTCGGCTCGAACGTCTGGAAGGTGAAGGTGTCGACGAACTCCTCGAGCGGCACTCCGTACTGGAGGCCCTTGGAGACGGCGATGGCGAAGCAGGACAGGATCCCCTTCAGGGTCGCCCCCTCCTTGGCCAGGTCGATGAAGATCTCGCCCAGCGTCCCGTCGTCATACTCGCCGGTGCGGAGGAAGACCTTGTGCCCCCCGATCCTCGCCTCCTGGTTGTACCCGTTGCGGCGGGCCGGAAGCAGAAAGCGGGGCGGCTTCATCCCCTGGTGGTATGCCTGTGTCGGTGAGATCCCGGAGGGAGATTGCCCCAGTGGATCGCCTTCTCGGTCTCCACTGCAGCGGACAGCGCAGGTGACTCATCCTCGTTGTCCTCGCCCTCGTCGGAGGTGGAGTTGAGCGGCTGGGCCGCCTTGGATCCATCCCGGTAGAGGGCCATCGCCTTGAGGCCCCATTCCCAGGACATCCGGTATGACTCCTCGATGTCCTCGACCGTGATTTCGTGGGGCATGTTGATCGTCTTGCTGATCGCTCCCGAGATGAACGGCTGGGCGGCCGCCATCATCTTGATGTGCCCGTAGTG
>Ga0190270_10001096_pt1 | contig 12401 bp, 9 predicted proteins | sample Popmic320T_FD_133748 | JGI IMG/M metagenome (GOLD analysis project Ga0190270, IMG submission 133748) | Populus adjacent soil microbial communities from riparian zone of Weber River, Utah, USA - 320 T | ecosystem: Environmental > Terrestrial > Soil > Riparian zone | place: USA: Utah | collected... | reverse complement strand
TCCAAATACGGCCCGGTGCCCCGCGGGCAGGACCTGCAGAACTTTCCGCTGCTGGGCAGCGAAGACGAGCCGTGGCAGGCGTGGATCGAAAAAGGCCAGGAGGGCAGCTGGCTGGCGCGGGCGCCCATCATCGACGACTCCGCCGGCGTCATTGCCGCGGCCGAGGAAGGCGTCGGCTTCGCCCTGGCGCGTTGGTCGCTGGTGCAGCGTTCGCTGGAACAGGGCCGCGTGGTGCTGGCGGGTGATGCGCTGCTGCCATTCCGCTTCTCCTATTTCTTCGTGTGCCCCGAGCCCTACCTCGTCATGCCCAAGGTCAAGCGCTTCCGCGACTGGCTCTTCGACATGGCGAAGGATTTTCCGAAACCGCATCCGCTGTTCGACAAGCGTGCGGCAGGTATTTCCAGGCCGGCCGTCAAACGCTGAGAAATTTCATGCGGGCGCATCGTGCAGTCGTATTGATGCTGTTCGCCGCAAGCCTGGTGAGCTCCGCGGTGACTGCCCGGGAAGGCGCCACCGACAAGGTGCCGCTGGACGTCTTCCTCGGGTTTCTGGATATGCAGGGCAGGCAGCAATGTGAGGAATACCGCGAGGTGGCCAAGGCGGCCACCGGCGAACGCGAAAAACTGAAGGCAGACATCACCGTCAAGTTGCAGTGCGAATGCATGCCTGCGCAGCTCGCCACGTTGACCGGAAAGCCCGATCTGTCGAAAGAGGTCACAAAAGACGAGGCGCTGGCGCTCGTCACGCCACTGCTCGAGCGCTGTGCCGCGCTGGGGATGCGTGAGTTCCTGGTGTCCAGCTGCCCGATCGTCGAAACGCCGGATCCTGGTATCAAAGATCAGAAGGCCTATTGCGCCTGTGTCGCCGGGCAGGTGGAAAAGCTCTCCGATGCGGAATTCATCACCGCAGCCATGGCGGTTCAGACCGACTACGATGCGCGCGCGCCAGCACGGAAAGAAGGCAAGCCGGAGCCCCCGAAGCGCACCGGCACGCTGCCGGAATTCGAGAACCTGTGCCGCGCAGAGCAGGGCGCGTCGCCCGATTAAGTTTTCTTGATGCCGGTATCAGGCATCGCGTTTGTTGGTTGTCGGTTGAAACCGCAGCATGTCGTGCAGGTGATCAATCCATTCCCCTGAACCGGAGACGACTAACATGTGCCTCGAAAAAATTGCCCGCAGCTTCGGCTTTGCGCTCGGTGCGCTCGCCGCCGTAGGCCTGCTGGTTTACACCATCGAATACGAGCCCCTGTTCAGCGCGCTGGCGCGCTGAACGGATGGACAACATCAGCGCGCTGGCGCGCTGAACGGATGGACAACATCAGCGCGCTGGCGCGCTGAACACGTGACCACGGAGGGAGACTGCTTTTATGAGTGCCCAAACCTGTTTGTCCGGCGTCAACCCCAGCTCCTGCGAGGCGCGCACCGTGATGCGCGCGAGTAGCGTGGACGTGCGGCCGATGTCGAGTTCCACGAGCACGGTTCGCCCCACATCGGGCGACACCGATACCACCCGTGCTGACACCGCGTTGCGAACGGAGAGCCCGGTCGGTCGCGAAGCAGCGACGATGACGTCGCGCGCCAACACCTGGATCTGGATTCGCTGACCGGCGGGCGCCGGCTCGTCGACCAGGAGCTCGGCGTCACCAACCCGTATCACCGTGAGCCCGGCGTCGTCAGTGCGTTCGACCACCCCTGACATCACCGCACCGACGGCGTCGGGCCCGACGATGGCGCGCAATGCGGGATGACGGCTCACGGTGGTGATGTCGCCATCGGCGTGTACCCGTCCCGCATCCAGCAGCACCACGCGGGTCGCGAGGCGCAGCACCTCATCAAATTGGTGACTCACGTACACGATGGGGATCGCGAGCGCGTCGCGCAGTTTCTCGAAGTACGGCAGCAGTTCTTCGCGCCGCGCCAGGTCCAGCGACGCCAGTGGCTCATCCAGCAGCAAGAGGCGCGGTTGCGCGAGCAGCGCGCGACCCAGCGCCACGCGCTGCTTCTCGCCGCCGGAGAGTTCGTGCGGCCGGCGCGCGGTGAGACCACCGAGACCCAGCAGCGACACCACATCGTCGAAACCGATCGGTGCGGGAGTACCGCGCGGAACGCGGCGCGCCCCGTACTGCAGGTTGCCGAGCACCGAGAGATGCGGAAACAGCCGGGCGTCCTGGAAAACCACGCCGACCCGCCGGTGGCGCGCGTCAACTTCCAGGCTTCGCCCGGTGTCGAGCAGCGTGTCTTCGCCGATCTGCACGCGACCGGAGTCGGGTGACATCAGTCCCGCGATCAGCGATATCAGCGTGGACTTGCCGCAGCCCGAGCGGCCGAACAGCGCAGTGACGCCTGGTATCGGAGCGACGAAGTCCACGTCGAGAGTGAAGTCGCCGCGACGCTTGCTCAGTTGTACGTGCAACATGCTCAGCGCCCCAGCCTGCGTCGCAGGCGTCGCGCCAGGAATTCGGCCACGAGCAGGCCCGCGAGTCCGAGCGAAAAGGAGATCAGTGCAAGTCGCGCTGCCAGCGAGTCGCCGTCGGGTGTCTGCAGAGCCGTGTACAACGCCAGCGGCAAGGTGCGCGTTTCGCCGGGGATATTGGACGCGAAGGTGATCACCGCGCCGAATTCGCCGAGGCCTGCCGCAAAGGCGGTCACGGCGCCCGCCAGGATGCCGGGGGCGATCAGCGGCAGCGTGATGGAAAAGAACCGGTCGACGGGGCCCGCGCCAAGCGTGCGCGCCGCATCCTCCAGGCCGGGGTCGAGTGTCTCGAGTGACAGCCTGATGGAGCGCACTACCAGCGGAAACGACATGACCGCGGTGGCAAGCGCCGCGCCGGTGCTCGTGAACGCGAGCTGGATGCCAAAGCTGTCGTACAACCAGCCGCCGACCGGACCGCGAACGCCGAACACCAGCAGCAGTAGATAGCCCACCACCACGGGTGGCAGTACCAGCGGCAGGTGCACGAAGGCGTCGAATACCGTGCGCCCGGCGAAACGCGTGCGGGTCAGGAGCCAGGCCACCAGGATGGCCACCGGAAGGTTGAAGATCACACTGCGCGCGGCAACGGACAGGCTCAGTGCGAGTGCGTCGGTTTCTGCCGGGCTCATCAGGTTCCTTCCGGGTTCACCGCGGCACCGCGTCCGGCGGCGGCGCGCGCCCGCTCGGCCGGCACACCGAGACTGCGCAAGGCGTATTCGAGCATGCCGTATGCCAGCTCGCGTTCACCCATGACCACGCGGCCCACCTTGAGCTCTTCGAGTGCCTGCACTTCGGTGGCGCTGTGGGTGCGCACCACCAGGTCGATGCCGGGCTTGAGCTGCTGCGCCACTTCTACGATGCGGCGCGCCTGGAAACCGTCTGGCGTCGCTACCACGACCAGGCGCGCATGTTCGATGCCTGCCAACTCGAGGATTCCCGGCGCCGAGGCGTCGCCGACGATGGTGGGAATGCCGGCCGACTGCGCAGTTCCCAGCATGAGGTGGTCGCGCTCGATGACCACGAACGGCAAGGCCTGAGCCCCGAGCACGTCGCCAATGGTGCCGCCGACGCGGCCGTAACCGACGAGGATGGCGTGGTCGCGAAGATTGACCGCGCTCGCCACGGGTATGCGATGCAGTTCGGCGCCACGACGCTCCAGCAGCGCCAGCAGCCGCGGCCTCGCCTCGAGGAAACGCGAGATGGGCGCGACGCCGGCGAAGGCGAGCGGATTGAGCGCGATGGACAACAAAGCGCCCGCGAGGATCAGGTCGCGTCCGTCGGACGGCAGCAGTCCGAGCGCACCGCCGAGACTGGCAAGAATGAAGGAGAACTCGCCGATCTGCGCCAGGCTGGCCGAGACCGTGAGGGCGGTGCGCACCGGGTGACGGAACACGAGCACGATGACGAACGCGGCGAGCGACTTGCCCACCATGATGATGGCGAGCACCGCGATGACCGCCAGCGGCTCGCGCAACAGCACGGATGGATCGAACAACATGCCCACCGACACGAAGAACAGCACCGCGAAGGCGTCCTTGAGCGGCAGGGAATCATTGCCGGCCTGGTGGCTGAGCTCGGATTCGGACAGGATCACGCCGGCGAAGAACGCGCCCAGCGCGAACGACACTCCGAACGCGGCCGACGAACCGTAGGCAATGCCGAGTGCAATGGCCAGCACGCAGAGCGTGAACAGCTCGCGAGATCCGGTGCGCGTGACGCGCTTCAACAACCACGGCACCACGCGCGTGCCCACCACGAGTGCGAGGGCCACGAAAAAGGCCACCTTGGCCAGCGTGATCGTCAGCGCGAGCCAGGTGTTCGACGAGGTACCGGGCGCGTGGATGGCGCTGTTGTCGCCGCCGAGGGTGGGGGCCAGCGCGGGCAGCAATACCAGGGCGAGCACCATGGCCAGGTCTTCGACGATCAACCAACCGACGGCGATTTTCCCCTCCGAGGACTGCAGCGCATTGCGCTCTTCGAGTGCGCGGAGCAGCACGACGGTGCTGGCCACCGACAGCGCCAGTCCAAACACCAGGCCGCTTCCCAGGCTCCAGCCGAGAAGGTGAGCCATGCCGTATCCGATGGCGGTAGCCGTGGCAATTTGCGCGATGGCTCCGGGCAACGCGATATACCGGACCGCCAGCAGGTCCTTGATGGAGAAATGCAGTCCCACTCCGAACATCAGCAGGATCACGCCGATTTCGGCGAGTTGTGAGGCCAGGCTCGAGTCGCCGACGAATCCCGGCGTGAACGGGCCCACGGCGATGCCAGCCAGCAGGTAGCCGACGATGGGCGAGACGCGCAGCAGGTTGGCTAGCAAACCGAACAGCAATGCAAGCACAAATCCGATGGCCAACAGCGCGATCAACGAAGTTTCGTGCAAATCCGCGGGCATACGCGCGAGGGTACCGAAAAAGTCGTGTTGCGGTGTGGCCGATCCGTAGAATGCGCGCCTTCGTATGAAAGCTCAGCAGGCTCTAGCGCCGGCATTTATCGGCGCCATCGGCGTGGTGTTTGGCGACATCGGAACGAGTCCGCTGTATGCCTTCAAGGAGTCGCTGGCCGCTGCGGGGTATCTTCCAGGCGACGAGGCCACGATCCTTGGACTCCTCTCGCTGATCTTCTGGAGCCTGACGATCGTCGTGTCGGTGAAATACCTCGCGGTGATCATGCGCGCCGACAACCATGGTGAAGGCGGAATCCTTTCGCTGGTAGCTCTCATCCAGGAACGTTTCGGCTCGATCGACACCTGGGCGCGTCGCGCCGTTGCACTGGGTGTACTCGGCGCGGCGCTGTTTTACTGCGACGCGTTGATCACTCCGGCGATCTCTGTGCTGAGTGCGGTGGAAGGTCTCACCGTGCTCGATCCGCATTTCGAACGCGCAGTGTTGCCGGTGACGCTGGGTGTCATCGTCGCGTTGTTCGCCATCCAGCGACGTGGCACGGCACGGGTGGGCCGCCTGTTCGGGCCCATCATGCTGCTGTGGTTCGCAACGCTCGCGATCCTCGGCGCCATCGAGATTGCAAGCGCACCCCGAGTGCTCGAGGCTGTCAATCCCTGGTACGCGCTGCGCATGCTCGGCGAACATCCGGGTCTCGCGCTGATCATCCTTGGCGCCGTGTTCCTGGCGGTCACGGGCGCCGAAGCGTTGTACGCCGACATGGGTCATTTCGGACGCAGGCCGGTGCAACTGGCTTGGCTGGTGCTGGTGTGGCCGGCGCTCATCATCAATTACTTCGGACAGGGCGCATTGTTGATGCAGGCCACCGGGCCGGTCGCGCATCCGTTCTATGCACTCGCTCCGCAGCCCTTGCTGCCGGTACTCGTGCTGCTCTCGACGGCCGCGACCGTTATCGCATCGCAGGCCACGATCTCCGGCGCCTTCTCGGTGACGCGCCAGGCCGTGCAGCTGGACCTGCTGCCGCGCGTGCGAGTGCTGCAGACCTCGGAAGTGGCCCACGGCCAGATATTCGTTCCGGCCGCGAACGCATTCATGTTGATCGCCGTAGTTCTGTTCGTCGTCGGCTTCGGGAGCTCCAGCGCTTTGTCGGCCGCTTACGGCGCCTCGGTGGTGGGCACCATGCTGATAACCACCTTGTTGGGCGCGCTGGTGGCGAAGTCACTGTGGGACTGGCCCTGGTGGCGCATCGGCGTGTTGTTCGGAATCATGCTGCTCATCGATTTGGCCTTTGTGGCCGGCAATTTCACCAAGATCGACGACGGCGGCTGGGTGCCGCTGGCCATTGCCGGCGTGATGTTCGCGCTATTCATCACCTGGCGCGACGGCCGCCAGGCGCTGCGCGCCGAGCTCGCGCAGCGCGCGGTACCGGACAAGCACCTGTCGGAGCTGCTGGCGCCCACCGTCAAAGTGCCCGGCACCGCCGTGTTCCTCGTCAGCCAGTCGGGCTACGTTCCCACCGCGCTGCTGCGCAACCTGGAACACAACAAGGTGCACCACGAGCAGATCCTCATCCTGCACATCGAGATCCTGCGCATCCCGCGCATCGATGCGCTGTCGCGCGTGCTCATCGAGGAGCTGCAACCGGGGGTGTACGACGTGCGTGCGCGTTTTGGCTTCATGGAAACGCCCGACGTGGGTGATGCATTGCGCGCCGCGCGGCGCCAGGGCATGAAGATTTTCGCCGAGGACTCTTCTTTCTTCCTGGGCTGGCACCTGGTGCGCGCTCGGCCGCGGCCGGGACTCGCCGGCATCAAGTCGCGCGCCTTCGCGTTCCTGCAGCGCCGCAGCGCGCAGGCCGCGGAGTTCTTCCGCATGCCGACTCGCGGTGTTGTCGTACTCGCCACCGATATAGAAGTCTAACAACTGCGCTAACTACGTATTGCATCCGGTGCGCATGCGTGACCCACGCATCGCGGTGCCGCGCACGCTGGCGCGTTTCATGTCCTGATGCGCCACTCATGTCCACGAAAATTTGTCGGCAACCGGCCGTTGCCAATTCCACGCGCTGACGCCGCGCTTCGTCGGATTGCTCACTGACAACGTTGTCCATGCCCGCGACACTGCGGTCGACCCCGGTTGTGCAGTCACAAAGACCATGTCTAACATCTGCGCCGCTCGCGATTCCCATCGCGCGCGACGAAGGGGGACTTGAATGGACGCAAGTGTTAACTCGCGGCGCATCGCGCCGCGCACCCTGCATGCGGCTCCGCACACGGAGATCCCGCCGTAGCTCCCACGGTTGATTCGCACGTTGACGTTGTCGACAGTCGAAACCAGAGGGAGTAGTCATGAGGATCGAAGCACTTCGAGCGATGGCCCTGTGCGTGCTCGGCGCACTTTCTTCCGGCGCTTTCGCGCACGGTCTCATCCAGGATCCACCGGCGCGTAACTGGTTCTGCGGGGCGATCACCAAGCCCGACCACGTAGCGAACGGCACTGCGCAGTATCCGGTCTGCGGTAACGCATTCAGCGCGACGGGAATTCCATTCGAAGCTGGTTACAGCTTCATGAGCGTGCTCACGCACACCACCGGACGCAATGGCGTGGGCCCGCGCGCCAACGTCTGCGGATTCAATTCCGAGACATGGAATGGCGCGGCCACGGTTTGGGACCAACCCATCGATTGGCCGACAGTTCCCATGGCCGCGGGACCGCGCAACTTCGTCTGGAACATTTCCTGGGGTCCGCACTTCTCGGACACCGAGGAATTCCGTTACTGGATCACGAGGCCCGGCTTCGTATGGCAAACGGGCCGCGCGCTGTCGTTTGCCGACTTCGAGGACACGCCGTTCTGCTCGCTGGCGTACAGCGATGCGAACCCGACAGGCAATCCGAACATAACTCCCAACCCTGGCGCCGCCACTTTCACCACGCGCTGCACGGTGCCCGCGCGCTCTGGCCGGCATGTGATCTACGCCGAATGGGGCCGCAACTTCTTCACCTTCGAGCGCTTCCATGGCTGCATCGACGCACAGTTCTCTGGCACTCCGCAGCCGACCGTCACCGCCAACATCGCGCTCAGCCCGAACGTCACCACGGTCACGGGTTCAGGCTCGCTGCAGCTCAATGGCAGCAGCTCGGTTGGCAGCAACCTGGCCTACAACTGGAGCGTCGACTCCGAAAACCCGGGGCTGTACAGCATTACCAACCCGATGGCGGCCATCGCGACGCTGAACTACGGCGTGCCGCAGGCTTCGGGCAACGTCACGGTGAACCTGCTGGTGACCAGTGGCAATGCGTCCGACACCGAAACGCGGACCTTGCTGCATCAGCCGGCAATATCGAATCCCTGGTTCGATCTGGGTCCGCTCACCGCCGATCCGATCACGATGGTCGTCGGTGACCGCGTGAACGTGCGCACTGTCAACAATGTGGGCCAGGATGCGTTCTGGCCGACGACGCCCATCACCATCACCGCGGCGAATACCGGCGCGACGCAATGGCCGCTGACTCTGGCGAATGCGGTCAATGGGCTGAATGGCGCCGTGCGCATCGGAGTGCTCAACGCACAGAACCAGGTGGTGCCGCAGGCCAATGCGACCAGCAACCGCGTGTTCTCGATGACCAGCGCCAACATCGTGAGCGCCTTCCTGCAGCGTCAGGTGGGTAACGTACCGCCGGCGCCCACGGGCCTCTCGGCAACGGCCGGCAATGCGCAGGTGGCGTTGAGTTGGACCGCGGCGGCAGGCGCGACCTCGTACAACGTGAAGCGTTCCACCACCAACGGCGGCCCGTACAGCAACGTGGCCACCAACCTGACGGCGACGACGTTCACCAACACGGGTCTCACCAACGGCACCACTTACTACTACGTGGTGACCGCGGTGAACGCCAACGGCGAGAGCGGCGTGTCGACGCAGGCCCCGCCGGCCACCCCGACTGCCGGTCCCGGGCCCGGCCCGGGCGGCGGCGTCACCATCACGCGATCGGTGAACTCCAGCCCGTGGTACAGCGAGCTGCAGGTTCGCCTGGCGAACACGCAGCCCATCACGGCCATGACCGTCACGGTCACCGTGCAGCGCACGACCGGCGTGACGCATTCGGGTCAGTACAACACCGTGGGTGGGCAGGTTGCGCAGAGCGTGACCGGCAGCGCTACGCCCATTGTGTACACCTGGACGCTGAATTCCGGTCAGCAACTCAGTGCATCGACCATGCGCACGTTTGCGGCGCAGATCGGCGGCAATGGCACCACGCACCCGGTGACGGGAGACACCTGGCGCGTGCTCTACACGGTCGGCGGCACACAGTTCGAGCAGACGGGAGCCTTCCCATAACGCAAGGCGATCGACGACGAGCATAGGGAGATCACCGGCGACGCTTTCCGCGGAGGAGCGGGGAGCGTCGCCGTCATAACAGGAGTATTCGCATGCGACCCTTCCGATCACGGCTTGCGTGGATGGCCTCGGCCGTCTGTCTGCTGGCACTCACTTCAACCATGGCTGCGGCGCAGGCGCCGGCCTGCCAGGTCACCTATACCAAGAGCTGGGAAGGCGGTAATGGCTTCGGCGCCAATATCGTCATCCAGAACAACGGACCGGCCATCACCAACGGTTGGACGCTGATCTTCAGCTTCCCGAATGGGCAGCGACTGCAGAATGGGTGGCCAGTGGCGTTCACCCATCCCGCCGGCAGCGCGCAGATGACCGTTGCCAGCAACGCGCAGTGGAATCAGAGCATTGGCAGCGGGCAGAGCTTCACCGTGGGTTTCAACGGTACATTCAGCGGGGCTAACAACCCGCCCACCGCGTTCACGTTGAACGGAACGGCCTGCAACGGCGGCACTCCGCAGCCACCGCAGAACACGCCGCCCACAGTGAGTCTGACCAGCCCCACCAGCGGCCAGCAGTTCAACACCGGCACCAGCGTGAGCCTGGCCGCCAACGCCAGCGACAACAGTGGCGTGAGCCGCGTCGAGTTCCGCGTCGACGGCGCGCTGGTATCGACCGACACCACGTCGCCGTACAGCTTCAGCACCACGACACTCGCGGCCGGCAGCCACACCGCCCAGGCCACGGCCTTCGACAATGCGAATCCGCCTCTCTCCACAGCGACGGCGCTGATTCCTTTCAGCGTGGTCGCGCCCATGGGTGCGTCCATCCTGGTGAATCCTGCAACGTTGAATCTCGCCGGTGGGGCAAGCGCCACTTCGAACGTGCGTCTCTCGGCGGCGCCAACGGCGAACGTGATCGTCACGCTGACCCGCAGCGGCAGCACCGTCATCACCTCGAGCCCGGGGACGGTGACGCTCACTACCGCCAACTGGTCGGCCGGCGTGAACGTGATTTTCGCGGCTGCAGCCGGAACGACCGCGGCGACCTCCACCTTCGCCGCCGCCGCGCCTAACTACACCGGCGCGACGATCACGGTGAACCGCACGGCCACGACGCCTCCGGGGACACGTGTGGACAATCCGTATGCCGGCGCCACCGTGTACAACAATCCCCAGTGGCGCGCGAATGCCTCCGCCGGTGGCGGCAGTGCGATCGCCAATCAGCCCACCGGTGTCTGGTTCGATCGCATCAGCGCCATTGCCGGCAACAGCAGTCCGACCACGGGCAGCATGGGGCTGGTGGATCACCTCAACACGGCCGTGCAGCAGGACCAGGCGAATGGCGCCTCGCCACTGGTGTTCCAGATGGTGATTTACAACCTGCCGGGGCGTGATTGTGCGGCGCTGGCCAGCAATGGCGAGCTGGGGCCCAACGACCTGCCGCGATACCAGAACGAGTACATCAACCCGATCCGCGACATCCTGCGTCGGCCGGAATACGCCAGCCTGCGCATCGTGGCCATCATCGAGATCGACTCGTTGCCGAATCTCGTGACCAATCGCACCAACCGGCCCACCGGCACGGCGCAATGCGACACGATGTTCAACAACGGCGGCTACGTGAATGGCGTGGGTTATGCGCTGGCACAGCTTGGTTCCATCCCGAACGTCTACAACTACGTGGACGCCGGGCATCACGGCTGGCTGGGCTGGACCGACAACTTCGGCGCTTCGGTGGAAATGATGCGCACGGCGGCGCTGGCCTCGGGCAGCACGCTCGCCAACGTGCACGGCTTCATCACCAACACGGCAAACACCTCGGCGCTGCAGGAGCCGTACATCACTGTGGATGGCACCACGCGCACTTCGCGATGGATCGACTTCAACCAGTTCAACGATGAGCTCACCTACGCCCAGGCCTTCCGCAACCAGGCGGTGAGTACGGGCTTCTCTTCGAGCATTGGCATGCTCATCGACACCTCGCGCAATGGCTGGGGTGGACCCGCCAGGCCCACCGGTCCGTCGACTCTCGCGGACCTGAATGCACGCATCGATGCCTCGCGCATCGACCGGCGCATTCACAAGGGCAACTGGTGCAATCCGAGCGGAGCCGGCATCGGCGAGCGGCCGCGCGCCGCACCTGCCGCCGGCGTCGATGCCTACGTGTGGATCAAGCCACCGGGCGAATCGGACGGATCGAGCTCGCTGATCCCGAATGACGAGGGCAAGGGATTCGACGCGATGTGCGCGCCGGGCAATCCCGGCAACCCGCGCAACAACAACAGTGAGACGGGAGCCTTACCCAATGCGCCCTTGTCGGGCCACTGGTTCCAGGCGCAGTTTGACGAGTTGCTGCGCAACTCCTTTCCACCTCTCTGAGGTGAGGCGCTGATTTCGGGCACGCGGCCGGCATTTCCCTCCCGGCCGACCGCGTGCCCGCGGGGCGAGAGCGGTGCCCGTTGACATTACGATGATTCTTGAAATATCGTACGACGCCATGAAGACAGCAAGTGTGATCGGTGCGCTCGGCGCGCTGGCCCATGAACATCGACTGGCGATATACCGACTGCTGGTAGAGCAGGGACCAGCGGGACTCTCCGCGGGCGCGATCGGTGAACGCGTCGGGCTCCTGCCTTCGTCGCTCACCTTTCATCTCCAGTCCCTGCAACGGGCCGGACTTATCAGCCAGCTGCGCGCCAGCCGGCAGCTCATCTACAGCGCGGACTACGCTTCCATGAACGAACTCGTCGGGTATCTCACCGACAAGTGTTGCGCCGCCAGCGGGCAGGGATGTGTGACGGAGTGTGCGCCGCGCGTCGACAAGCCCGGCAGGCGAAAGACCGCCGCGTGAGCGCGACATCGACATGAACATTTCATCCCGGCCTTCATTCTCCACCACCCTGGCGCTACTCCAATCAGCCGGGCTTCCGACGGTGGACCTGACTACCGAACACTGCGAGCACTTTTTCTTCTCGGGGCCGGCCCATGATCCTTCGGGGATTGTCGGACTCGAGCTTTACGGAGACGTCGCACTGTTGCGATCGCTGGTGGTGATGCCGGCCAAGCGTGGTACCGGCGAAGGATCAGTACTTCTCAGGCACGCCGAGGAACATGCCCGGGTGAACGGCGTGCGAACGCTGTACCTCCTGACAACCACTGCCGAGCGTTTCTTTGCCAGGCATGGCTACAGCCAC
>Ga0190270_10001095_pt1 | contig 12404 bp, 15 predicted proteins | sample Popmic320T_FD_133748 | JGI IMG/M metagenome (GOLD analysis project Ga0190270, IMG submission 133748) | Populus adjacent soil microbial communities from riparian zone of Weber River, Utah, USA - 320 T | ecosystem: Environmental > Terrestrial > Soil > Riparian zone | place: USA: Utah | collected... | reverse complement strand
CCTCCTGCGACGGCATCCCCTTCCCCGACTTCCAGACAGCCACGTGCACCGCTGCGCCACCCTCGAGAAGCTCCGCGTAATCCACCTTCATCCGCACCTGCGCACCTTCGACGTCCAGCACGATCAGCGTCTCGCACGCGATCACCGCCGACGGGTCGATCGCCGTCTCGGACGCCCAGCGCCACATGCTCTCGCGCAGGTAGTCGTGCTCCGCGAGCGGGACATGCTGCTCCGCCAGCACCTCGTCCACGATCGCCTTGACCAGCTCGCCCGGGATCGTGATCTCGCCCGTCTCGAGACACGCGCGGATGCTGCGCTCGATCATCGCGTGCTCCGCCGTGCCGCGGATCATCTCCACGGTCGACGCTTCGCCCTTGTGCAGCAGGTACAGAAAGCCGCTTCGGGGGCAGCCATCGAAGTGCCGCAGGAAAGTCTGAGACAGGCGCCCGTTGGTCCGCCGGTCGTCCGGGAGGTACACCGGCTGGAACTTCATGCCGCCCGCCTCCCGGCCATGAGATCCGCACGGTGCATCTCGATGTGCTCCGCGCGCGTCGTGATCTCGAGATTCGCCGGATCATCGTCCGTCGAGTCGTCGTTGACGTGGTGCACCAGCTCATCGGGCCGCAGCAGCCGCCCGATTTCCGCCGCCGCGACGCCCCGGTAGAAGTACACGAGCGACCCGTCACGGCAAACGATGACCCATCGGCCGAGACGCCGATTGAAAGACAAGCCGCCGTTGTGCCGACTGTTGGCGGCGCCACGCCGGACGCCGCAGACCCGCGAGCAGAACCGCTGCCGCGGGCGCTTCGCGGGCGCCACGAATGGCTCGAGGCAGGCGGGGCAGATCTTCGCGCGGTCGATCACGCGACCACCCGCAGCTTCGGCGGATCGTTGTCGACGACCCGCGCCGCCCAGTCCCGCCGGCACTCCCGCACGTACAGCAACACCAGGTACGGGAACACCAGGAAGATCTCGGCCGCCCACACCGACAGCAGCAGGTACAGAAGAACGATCACGACGTAACCCCCTCTTGCAGCGCACGGAACCGCCGCGCGATCTCCTCCGGGTCGACGATCGACAAGCGCACCAGGTCCCCGGCCGTCAACGCCATGTGCGCCACCGGGTCCTCGTCCGCGAGCGCCAACGCCCGCTCAATGAACACCAGCCGGGCCAACATCACGATCGCCCGGTCCAAGTAGTAGCCGTGCTTCTCTGACCCGCGCATCTCGCCCGCCGCCAACCTGACCAGCCGCCGGTACTCGCGCAACGTCGCCGTCTTGTCCTCCGCGGTCGGCACCAGCTCCGGCTTCGGCTCGTCGACCGGCTCGTCCGCCGTCAGGTACGCCTGCAGCTTCTCGCCGCGGATCTCCTCCGCGCGCTCCACCCGCTTCCGGAGCTCGCGCGCCTGCTGCGGCTTCACGCCGTCACCTCGCCGTGCCGCTTGACGAGGTGCGCCAGCAGCTTCTCGAGCTCCACATGCGAATGCTGCGCACCCTGCAACCACGCGTTGTAGCTATGCGGCGGGACCGCCTTCGGATCCGCCTCACGGATCTGCAAGTACACCGCCTTGATCTGATCCCGCAGCGCCGTCGCCTCCGGATCATCCAACGCCGCCGCCGGCTCCGGCACGAACTCCTCCGGCGCCACCTCGTCCTCGTCGATCGTCGACCCCTCCACGTCCCCGTGATCGAGCGGCTCGCCGAACCGGGCGCGACCGTAGCGATCGAGCCACGCCGCGTACCCCTCCCGCAGCTTCACGTGCCCGTGCTCCGTCAGCGCGACCGTCTCCTTGCCGCCCGGCTTCTTCTTCTCGATCCGGCCCTTCGCGTCGTTCAGGAACAGCGCGATCTGCGGGAGCGCGTACACCGACACGCCCACCCCGAAGTGCACCGCGGCGCGCTTGAACGAGTCCGAGACGAGATCCTTGCTCAGCCCCTTCGGCGTCTCGCCGACGTCGGAGCGCTTCAGCCCGCCGACGTAGAGGTGGCACCACATCAGCTTCGTCCCGTCGATCATCTCGTAGTCCGCGGTCCAGCCGTCCGGGATCACCCGGTTCAGCCGCTCGACCACGAGCCGCGCGTCGATGTAAGCGACCACCAGGCAGCCCGACGCACCGCTGAACACGGCCTGCACCTTGAACTTGATCGCCTCCGGCGTGAACGGGCGCCGCAGGTACGGCGCCGCCTCTCGGAACGACTGGACGGGCAGCGCCTCGTCCGGTGCGGACCTGACGTCGAGGGCTTCAGCCTCGTCGTCCTTCATAACGGAACCCCCGTGTCTCACACTGCTTACGCCCACAACGTACACATGATGAGCGCTCACCGCAACCCGAACGTCAGGACAACTACTTCTTCTTACGCGCCCGCTTCATCATCGGATGATCCTTAGACACGCTCCCGTGACCGTGCCTCCGGAAGAACGCCGAGATCTCCGCGCGCGACTTCCCCTCCCGCGCCATCTTCGCTGCGATGGCACGCCTCTGCCGCTCAGGCCAGGGCACCCCTACAGCTCCCCGTCCCGCGGCGCCCGGGACGCCGACGGCGGCTCCAGCCGCACGACATCATCGCCGCGCGGCCGGACCAGCGAGAAGATCGCTGCGAACAGCATCACCAGGAAGAACAGCACAGTCAGCGCCTCGATCATAGGAGCGCCGTCGCATGGTCCATGTAGCTCTCGAGCGCCGCCCGTGCGGTCGGCCCCGGCTGCTTCGTGTTCACCGTCTTCACCAGCGTCGCCCCCTCCTGCTTCGCGATCCACCGGGCGTACGCCGGCGCGTTCCACGCCCCGGCCGCGAGCTGCCACCGGCGGTACTCACTCTTCACCCCGACGAACTCCTCGAAGAACTTGCGGGTCGTGAACGCCAGCAGGTTGATCGACCCCGGCGCGTCGAACGCGTCCTCCGGATCGTGGTGCGCGGTGTTGCGCTGCGTCGGCCCCGCGTCGTACGACCCGTCCGGCCGCTGCGGCGAGTAGTTCCCGATCACCAGGCCGCACTCGAACGACACCTGCCCGAACAGCAGCATGTGCGGGATCCCCGCCGCGTTCGCCGCGCCGGCCGTCAGCCGGCGGAGCGCGGCGCCCTGCGTCGCCGGACCCGCGACACCATCCGCGACCAGCCCGAGCTTCGTCTGCAGCCGCTTGATCCCACCGGACGTCGCCGCCCCGAGGATCCCGTCGTGCGTGAGGGTGACCACGATCGCTGAGATCGCGGTCTGCAGCGCGTAGACGTCCTCGCCGCGGAGCTTCGGATCCCGGAGCTTCAGCGGCCGATACCGCTCGTAGGTGGGGTAGTTGTCGAACAGGGCCATCAGCTTGTCCTCTCCTCTGCGTACTGGACCGCGCGCCGCAGCCGGTTGATCGACGGCGGGGCAACGCCGACGTACAAGCCCTCCTCCGCGAGCACACCCCGCGCCGCCGCGAGAAGCCGGCTCAGCGCCAGATCCTCCTCCACGTCCTCCGCGACCGTCCTGTCCGGATCGCGGGCCGCCTCCTCACGACCCACGAACCGGCCCGTCACCGCCGACCTGATCCTCCGCAGTGCGCTCATGGCAGCGGCGGAGGCAGCGGCGGCCCCGACTCCGTGGAATCCAGCAGGGCCTTCGCCTTCACCGCGGCCCGCTCGAAGAGGCCGTTGTTCAGCAGCCACACCGACGCCAGCCCGGCGATCGCCAGCGACGCCTTCGACGCGTACGCCTGCACCTGCACGTCCGTCAGGTTGTAGCCGAGGATGTCGTTCGCGAAGTTGATGATCGACGGCAGCAGCGGCACCACCAGCAGCGTGTACGCCGCCAGGATCAGCCGGCCGATGAAAGAGGTCAGAGCCTTCCGGATGACCTCGTGGAGCGTGCCTGACATGCGAATGAACCTCCTACTGGCTCGCGGCCAGATAGACGATGAGAGACTGCAGCCTCGCGGGGTCGTCCTGCACGTAGCCGAGCGCGAGGTTGCAGTTGAGGCAGAGAATGCCCCGGACCCGCCCGGTCGTATGACAATGGTCGACGTGCTCTAGACGACCACCCTGAAGTTCATCACCGCAGGCGGCGCAGAGCCCTCCCTGCGTCTCGCGCAGCGCGGCTAGGTCACCCAAGCCGAGCCCGTACCTACGGCGGAGACTGGCTTCCCGCATACGGCCGCTTTCCACCCGATGCCGATGGTGGAGCCTGCTGCAGTCCTTGCAGGTGTTGCGCAGCCCGTCGTACCGGCTCCGATTCTTGTGGAACGAGGCGACTGGCAGAACCCGTTGGCAGGCCGTGCACCACTTCTCGCCCGCCTGCGGGGTGACGCCATCGCGCCTCCAGCGCCTGCCCTCAACGCCCGCCACGGTCACCTCCCGCTCACGCTGAAGTGGACCGGATCGCGGGCGCCCAGCGCGTTGCGCAGCGGACTTCCGATCTGCCGCTGGATCCGGCCGAAGTTCGCGTAGTCCGACACGTCCAGCGCCCCGAACGGCTCGCCCTGCGACGGCAGCATGTTGTGATTCGACGACCGCCCGGCGCACCGGCCCGGGCACGACGGGCGCCCGCACATCTGGAAGCAGAGATGCTCCGAGTACTCCGGGGTCCGGACACCGGAGACGACCGTCCCGCGCCAGCCCTCCCGCCTCGAGCGCTGCAGCCACGGCACCATCCACGCCGCGACCGTCTTCCCGTCGAAGACCGAGAAGCCCTTGCCGTGATGCTGCGCGAGCTGAGCGTGATCCTTCTCCGCCGCCTTCCGCTGCCGCACCCTGCGGCGTGCCGCGGTCGTCAGCCTGCGCAGCGGCGCGTACCGGCGGTTGTAGCGCTTCGGATGCCTGAGTCGCCACCGGAGTTCCGCGTCGGCCTTCGCGTTCCGCTCCGCCTTCGGATATCCGAGGTAGTACTTGACCGCCTTGATCCGCTTCTTCGTCGCGGCACCGTAGTCCCCGTCGACACGCAACGGCGTGACGTACTTCAGGAACCGGTTGGTGAATTTGTTGAGGCTGCGCTGTAGCGCTTTGACCTGTGCTCCCGTCATGCGCTAAAGGGTCCTGAGCGGACCGGACGCTACGGGCCTAACTCATCCTCCGTGCAGTTCGCGTCGCTCAACGCCCGGATCGTCCGGAGCTGATCGCTGCGGGACTTCTCGATCGCCGCCGGCGGGATCCCCGCCACCCCGTTCGGATAGCGCTCGAGGAACTCCGCCGCCGTCGCCCGGCGCCGCTCGAGGTCACCGCGGAGCGCGCAGATCGCCCGGTGCCCGTCCGACGCCTGCCCGATCGCGCGGACGATCAGCACGCCCAGCAGCATCAGGTTCACCGTCACGGCAACCGCGACGAGCCTGACCGCCCACGTCTTCGTCACGGCGACGACGCCAAGATCGCCGCGACCACCACTGCCGTGCTCGACAAGAAGCCCAGGAACAGCGCCAGCGCCGCCCTCTTCCGCTCCGCCCGGCGCGTCTCCGCCAGCACCGCCGCGTCATCCTGGCGCTTCTCCTCGATCCCCTGAGCGATCTTCCTGCGCTCCTGCGTCTCCTGCTCGATCAGCTCCTGCCGGCGCGCCTGACCGGCCGCACGCGCCTCCGCCTCCTTGTCGAGCCGCGCCATCAGCTTGTCGTAACTCCGCGACAGGTACTCGAGCTCTGACCGCAGCTCAGAATGGGCCACGATCATCGGCGCGAACGCCCGGATGTCGCCCTCATGCTCATCAATCCGTGCCCGCACAGCCGCCAGCTCCGATCGCGCCACCGACACCTGCTCCTCCACCCGCTCCACACGACGATCCGTCTCGCGCCTGTTGCCATTGTCCGGGGCATTCATCGGCGCCTCTTACGCGGAGGACGGACATGGAGATGATCTGTGTGATCCCCACCCTCCTGCGTATTGAAGATGATCTGCGCACCACCCACGTTGTATAGCCCGCCCGTCTGCTTCCGTGCCTGTTTTGCAGGCATTCCCGCCGCGATCAGCGCAGCCTGCCCGAGCCGGATCAGCCGGCGGCCAGAGGCCGGAATGTCAGCAGCACCGCCACCCCAGTGATCGGACACATTCCCGTTCACTGTCAGCCGCGAGTGCCTGGAGCCAGTACCAATTCTGACCGGAGTCCCCGCGATCGCCGACACCTCACGAGCGAAGTTCACAACCGCCCCCGACGTCTTCACGCCAGGCCGGTCCGCGTTCGGATCCACGACCACCCGGCCACGCCCACGGCCCGTCGCGCTCGAGCCGAACCCGCCCGTCACCTGATCCGCACCCGGCATCCCCGGCGCGCCCGGCGCGAGCTTCACATCCCCGCCCGGAGTCCGGATCTGATCCAGCAGCGCGTCCACGTCCAGCGGCGGCTCCGGCGCCCCGCCGGACTGCACGCCCTGATACCCCTGCGGCAACCGCGGCGCCGCACTCGCAGCGAACGCCGGCAGCGGCGGGACAGACCCGCCCGGCGCGACCTTCGGCTGCGACAACGCCAGGATCGCCTCCAGGGCGCCCGTAGACCCCATCGCGACGTTCTGCGCGCCGACGGTCCCCGGAAGCCCTGACGTGCCCGGGACGCCCCCTCCGGGACGGTTAGCGCCGCCCGGCGTACCGCCCGACCTGTCGACGATGCGCGCCGCTGTCTTCGCGACATCCTTGTAGCGGCCACGGTACTGAGCCGCCGGCCGCTGAATCCGGGCCGCAGCCTCGTACGACTTCAAGCCCGGACGGTAGATCGCCTGGAACTCCTTCCGGAACCGCCTGACCGACTGCCCGACGTTCGTCGGATTCGGGTACAGCGACGCGCGCTCCTGCCGCCAGCCCGCCGAGTCCGCGTCCCCGCCGCTCAGGTTCCGGCCGCCCGACTCCACGAGGCCGACCTGCACCGCCGACCGCAGGAACACGTTGCGGGCGCGCGGGTCGCCGATGTGCCGCGCCTCCCTGCGGATCTGCCGAAGGATTCTCGGGTCGCCCCACGTCGTAGCCACGGGGGGAATGTTGACCGCTCGCGCGGACGCCCGCGCGACCAACCCCCTACCCCAACTACAAGACCCAGGTCAACGTCATAGAGCCTGTGGATATGTGCATAACCCGCAAGAGCGGCTCTAGACCGCGGCGAATCCTTGCACAGCCCTGTGCATAACCCTGTGCGCTACCCGCCGGCGAGACGCCGCGCGCGCTTCTCCAACAGGTCATCCACACGCTGCTGACGATCCCCTGTTGACTCCAGCCTGGCCGCCCTGCGCTCCAGCAGCCGCTCCGCCCGCGACAGCTTCGGCGCCGGACCCTTCGTCGCCTGCACGCCGCCCTTGCCGCCCGGCGGATTCACGTACGTCGGCCGGAACGGATCGTAGGTCCGGCGCGCGCCGCTCATGTAGTCCGTGTTCGGCTTCACGTCCGGGTCGAAGACGTTGGACGTCGACAGGCCCGTGGACCCGCCCTCCCGCAGCCGCCGGATCTGAGAGATGTACGGCGTCAGCGCCTCGAAGAGTTGGTTGCCCGCGACCCCGACCTTCCCCCACCCGCGGACCTTGCCCTCCGGATTCTCCGCCGTCCGCTCCGCCGTCAACGGCCGATTGAACGGGTCCAGGCCCTTCAGCGCGTTGATCGGCCCAGCGATCGCCGGCAGCGACTGATCGACCGCCTCGAAGTTCCCCTGCGTGATCGGCGCTGTCAGCCCGTACGGCGTGTACCGGATCCCCGGCGTGAAGCCGCCATCGTCCCGGCGCCGATCGAACGCCAGCGACGACTCCTGCAGCGACGGCGGCAGGTCCGCGTGCTCCTTCTCCCACTCGTCCGCGAACACCTCCGACGTCTTCACCAGCAACGCCGTCAGCGCAGTGTGATGCGCCGGCATCGTCCAGTAGACGAACCGGGCCGCGTTCAGCGCCCACGGCAGGAACGGCATCGGCCCCTGCACCGCCCGCCGCAGCCGCGGCGAGAAGTCCCCGTACTTGCCGAGAAGGATCTGCTGCTCACGCAGGAACCGGAGCTGCGTCGGCGTGTTCGTCAGCCCACGCGCGGCCTCCTCCGCGGCCTCCTCCCCGAACCGGACCGCCTTGCGCATCGACCCGAAGTACTCGTGCGCGTCCCGGCGGATCGACCGGCCCAGCGACGCCTTCTGCGCCCACTTCTCGATCAGCTCCCGGTTCGCCCAGAAGTACGCGCGGCCCGGCGCGAACGCCACCTGCCCAGCCTTGTGCGCGAGCTCGTACAGGTGCTTCACCGCAGGCAGCTTCGACACCATCGACTTGTACGCCTTCGTGTCCTCGAACGTCCTGCGGTTCGAGAGGCCACGGTTCGCGAGCAGCCCGCCGAGATGCTGCGCCCGGATCTCCTTCGCCGCCGCCCGCGTCTTCGGATCCCCCGACCGCTCCATCCGCTTCAGCGTCTTCTGCGCAATCCGGATGTCGTTCAGCATCCCCGGCACGTTGATCGCGCCCGACCCGACCGTCGGCAGCCGCACCAGGTACGGCTCCACGAAGTTGCCGGTCAGCCACCGCGGCTGCGCGAGGACCGCGAACCGGAACGGCCGGTTGACCATCTGCAGGAACTTCTCGATCTCGCCCGCCGGCGCCAGGTGATCCTCGAGCCGCTTCACCAACGCAGCCGGGACGAGGACGACGTTCCGCGCGCCCTCCTTCGACAGCTCAGCCGTCGGGATGATCCGGTCGTTCAGCAAGTGTCGGTGCAGCGACTCCATCGCCGCCGGGTTCTGCTCCTGGCCGCGGATCAGCTCCTTCGTCGTCTCCGACAGCCGGTCCGCGTACGCGCGCATCGCGACGAGCTCCGTCCCCTCATCCTCCAGCACCCGCTTCGCGTACTCCTCCGCCTCCTTTCCAGTGAAGTAGCCGCCGCGCTTCAGCAGCCGCTGCTCCCGCGGCGTCAGCGCGTCCCCGCGCGCGGCCTTCGCCTCGATGTCCGGGAAGTCCGGGTGCACCAACCCGCGCTCCTGCACGAGTGCGTCGAGCTGCTCCGCTTTGTTGATCTGCGTCGCGAGCTTCACGCCCTGCTGCTGGATCAGGTCCGCCGACGCTTCCGTGGCGCCCTTCCGGTACGCCTCCCCGGTCCGTGTCCCCTCCGGCCCCGGCTTGTCGATGACCGGCCGGTCGCCCGGCTTCGCCCTCGCGTGGTACGCCGCGTTGCCGGGCGGGACGTGCGGCAGGTACGCCACGGACTCCGGGTCGCGGCCGCGATCGCGCAACGCCCGCTCAATGTCCGCGTCCGACAGGCCCTTCCCCTCCGACGTCCTGACACCCGCGCGCGTCTTCGGCAGCGGCGTGCGTTTCAACGCGTGCTCCGCCTTCCGCGCCTGCTGCGCCGCCTCCCCCGCTTCCTTCCGGGCCTGCTTGATCGCACGGTCAATCTCCGCCAGCTTCGCCCGCTCCTCCGGCGTCGCCTTCCCCTCCGGCCGTTCGCCGCGCGCCGACTTCAGCGCGTCCTTGCGCGCCTCGCCCTGCCGGCGGCCGCGCCGCGACGACTGCGCTCCGACCAGCCGCTGCCGCGACTTCTCGAGCCGGGCGATCTTCGCGCGCGCCGACCGCTCCGTCGACCGTGCCGTCTCCGCCGTCGACCGTGCCTTCTCGTGCGCCTCCACGCCCGCCGGATCCCGGCCCGACACCGCGATCCGATGCGCACGCGCCTCGTCGTACTCCCGCTGCAACTGGCGCCGGCGCTCCCCCGACGGCAGCCGCCCGATCTCCCGGCGCTCCGCACCCGGCGCCTCGCCCTTCCCGCGACGGACACCGTGCAGCGCATCCAACGCCTTCTCCTCCGCCACCCGCGCCGTCCGCTCGAGCTTCGCGTGCTCCTGCTCCGAGAAGCGCCTGGCCCCGAGGTGCTCGATCGCCGCCGGGATCAGCCCCGACCGGCGGGCACGCTGCGAATCCGACAGGACCCCCATCTTCAGCGCCCGGCGCTCCTGCGCGTTCAACTCCCGGCCGATCCGCTCACCCTCCGCCACGATCTGCCGGGCCTGCCGGGTGACCTTGTGATCCGTCGCCGCCTCCCGCGCGACCTTCGCCCGGTCACGGTTCATCTGCGCCTCAGCCGAGTGCCGGTAGCCCTTCGGGTCGCTCTTCATCCGGGCCGCGTACTCCGCGTCCAGCCGCTTCGCGTGATCCGTCAAGTAGCGGGTGAACGCGCCACCCTCACCCAGCACCTTCGGATCCGGATGCTTCAGACCCGGGATCGTCCCCTCGACGACCATCGCCACCAGGTCCCGGCCCTTCTTCCCACGGACACCCTTGATCTTCACCTCGCGCGCGGCGAGCTCACGGTCCAGCCGCTCCTTCGCGTTCCCCCGGCCCGCGCGGAAGTCACCCTCCCGCTTCGCCCACCGCTCCTGTTCCCGCGCCGTCGACCTCAGCACCGGCACCCGCTTGCCGGACTGCAGCACCGTCACCGGCTTGCCGTCCGCGTCACGGACCGGCTCGCGCTTCGCATCCCGCGCCTTCTGGATCGCCGACCTCGTGACATCCTTCGACGCCCGACGCTCCACGTACGCGCCCTGCTTCACCGCGCCGGCGTCGTTCGACAAGGCGATCGGCGACCGGACCGTCGAGAAGCGCTTGCCCTTCGTCGCCGTCCTGCCGACCGCGCCGACCGTCCGCCCCGCGATCGCCGTCGCGCCCGCATAGTCCAACGCCGCGATCAGCGGATGCTCCGCCGCCGACTCGTACGCCTTCTTCAGATTCCCCTGCGCCAGCTCACCCGGCGACGAGTGAACGACCCCCTCCACCACGCCCTTCCCGAGCTTCTGCAGCCGCTTCGTGCCCTGCCCCGTCACCGCCTCGTAACCGCCACGGCCGAGCTCGTACGCCCCCAGGAACGGGGAGGTGCCCAGCGTCTTCAGGTCCGCCGCGCCCTTCTGGAACTCCGTCGGCTGCACCAGCGGCGCCTGCGCAAACGACGGATTGCCGTACACCTGCCGGACCGGCCCCATCAGGAACTTCCGGACCGCCGCCTGCCGCTGCGCCGCCCGCAACGCAGTCCGCCTGTCGAACTCCCGGATCAGCGCCTTCCGCGTCGACCGGCGCTCGACATCCCGGCCCTGCGACGCGTAGTACTGCTCCTGCACCGTCGGCCCCGGACGCTTCGGCGCCGGCCGCAGCCGCTGCCCGCCAGGCCCGCGCGGCGCCATCGGCCGCTGCCGTTTCTGCGGCCTGTACCCTCCGCCCGTCCCCACGTCCCCGCGCGGCGACGCGACCGGCGTCCGACCCGGCTTCCGGAGAAGCGTCCCGCCCGGGCCGTGGGGCACCCGAGGCGGCGGAGTCTTCTTCTTCCGGCGCTGCTTCGCCCTCGTGTTTCCGCCGCCGTCCGCGGGCATGAGCTACGGCCTGCCAGTGCCGTGCGGGCCGCCACCGGCGCCCGATGAGACGTTGCGCTGCCGCTTCTTCTTCCACTCCCCGTAGGAGGGAAGCCCCAGGTCACGGATCGACAGGCCACGCTTCAGCAGCTTCCGATGGTTCGCCCGGGACACGTGCCCGTCGTACGCCACGTCCAACGCCACCGACAGCAGCAGTTGCGACTTCGCCTTGTCGAGCCCCGGGATCTTCTTCTCGACCGGGGTCCCGTCCGGATTCAGCTTCTTCACCGTCTTGCCGGTCTTCGGATCCGTGGTGTAGACCGGACTCGACCCGCCCTCCGCGCCCTTCAGCAGCGCAGCCGCCGTCTCGTACCGCGGCGCCCTGTCTTTCTTGAAGCCCTGCGCCTCACCGATCAGGCGGCTGACCTCATCCGAAACGGACGCGATCCGGTTCAACTCCCCCTGCGTCTTCTTCTTCGGCCCGCCCGCCTCCTTGCGCGACGCCACGCGATCCGCATGGGAGAGATCCTGCCCGCGCTTCGTCAAGTCCTGACCGCGGCGCTGCACCGCCCGCCCCGCCTCCTGATTCGCGATCGTGTCCGCGCGCTGCTGCGCCGCCCGCTGCAGCTCGCCGGCCTGCGCGATCGTAAACGCGCCCTTCTCCCGGTTCACGTCCTGCTGCCGCTCGAACAGCTTCGTCAGCTCCGACGCCAGCACCTCGCGCGCGTTGCGCTTCGCGAACGCCGCGCCCTCCACCGCCTGCACCCTGCGGTCCCCGAGCTCCGTCGTCGCCTGCGCCTGCGACTCCCCGAGACGCGCCGTGAATCCGGCGCGCTCCGCCGCGACCGCCGCCTTCATCGAGTCCGGCACGCCCGCCAAGTCGATCGTCGGCTGCGCCACGTGCGCGGCGCGCGCGGCCTGCAGCCCCGCGTTCGTGTAGTTCTGGACGACCTGCGGCTGCACCTCGTCGATCACCGACCGGATCCCTCTCGAGGTCGCGTCCGCCTGCCGGATCGTCGTGCTGTACGCGCTCGCCGCCTGCTGCTGCGCCGCGCGCAGCCCCGACTCCTCCGGCCCGAACCGGACCAGCGCCTGCAGCGCCGCGTCCGACAGCCACCTGGACTGACGTCGCCGCCGGTTGTTCTTCCGCTTCGCCATTAGATCCTG
>Ga0190270_10001094_pt1 | contig 12414 bp, 9 predicted proteins | sample Popmic320T_FD_133748 | JGI IMG/M metagenome (GOLD analysis project Ga0190270, IMG submission 133748) | Populus adjacent soil microbial communities from riparian zone of Weber River, Utah, USA - 320 T | ecosystem: Environmental > Terrestrial > Soil > Riparian zone | place: USA: Utah | collected... | reverse complement strand
CGGATTGGAAGCAGGACGCCTTCGTCACGCAAATCTGGCTGGCGAACACGGCGACCGGAAAGTCATTCCAGGTCACGCGCGGCGAAAAGTCGGCTGGCAATCCGCAGTGGTCTCCTTCGGGCGAATGGCTCGCCTTCGCCAGCAACCGCGTAGGCGAGAAGAATCAAATCTTCGTCATCTATCCCGACGGCGGCGAGGCCGCGCAATTGACCAAGGCCGAGAACGGCGTCAACGGGTTCGCGTGGTCGGAAGACGGAAAGAGCATCGCGTTCACGGCGAGCGACGCAAACCAAAAAGTCGCCAAGGAGCGCAAAGACCATCTCGGCGATTTCGAGGTCGTGCGAAAGGAGTATAACTACTCGCACATTTGGACGTTCAACGTAGCCGAGGCTTTGAAAGAGCCGGCCGCCGGGACTCAGCACACGAAAGGCAAAGACTTCAACGTCGGTTCGTTCTCGTGGTCGCCCGACGGCAAGACAATCGCGTTCAGCGCCACGGTCAACCCTGACCTGATTCAGGGCGGCACGAATGACGTCTACCTGCTCAACCTCGCCGACAACTCCGTCAAGAAGCTGGTCGCGCAGCCGGGCCCCGACAACAATCCGCGTTGGTCGCCCGACGGCAAAAGGATCGTTTTCTCGTCGGCGATGGGTAATCCGAAGTTCTTTCACGCGAATTCAAAGCTGGCGGTCGTATCGGTTGAGGGCGGCGCGCCGCGTTCGATCACCGACGCTTTCGACGAACAGCCGGGGTTTGTCGAATGGAACGCCGACGGGATTTATTTCGGCGGCATGCAGAAGACGGCTTCGCACCTATTCCGCGTCGATCCGGAGACCGGCAGGATCACTCGCGTGACCGCGCCGGACAATTTTATGGCCGGCGGATTCTCGTTCACCAAAGACGGCAAGCAGATCGCGTTCACTTCCACGTCTCCGACCACGCTCAACGAGGTCTACGTTTCTCCCGTTCAGAATTTTTCGCCGCGCAAGCTGACCTCGATGACAGACCAGGTCAAGGACTTCACTCTCGCCACGCGCGAGGTCATCTCGTGGCAGAGCAAGGACGGCGCGACCATCGAAGGCGTCCTGATCAAACCGGCCGACTTCGATCCGAATAAAAAATACCCGCTGCTCTGCGTCATTCACGGAGGGCCTACGGGAATTGACCGCCCGACGCTGCTCGACGCGCGTTATTACCCGACCGACCTGTGGGCCGCGCGAGGCGCGCTGATTTTGAAAGTGAACTATCGCGGCTCCGCCGGCTACGGCGAGAAGTTCAGGCAGTTGAACGTCCGCAACCTGGGCGTCGGCGACGCATGGGACGTGCTGTCGGGCGTAGATCACCTGATCGGCAAGGGCTGGGTTGATCCGAAGAAAGTCGGTTGCATGGGCTGGAGCCAGGGAGGCTACATCTCGGCTTTCCTGACGACTTCGTCTGATCGCTTCGCGGCGATCTCGGTAGGCGCTGGAATCTCGAACTGGGCCACTTATTATTACAACACGGACATCACGCCGTTCACGATTCAATACCTCGGCGACGACCCGGCGGACGATCCTGAAATCTACGCGAAGACCTCGCCGATGAGCTACGTCAAACAGGCGAAGACGCCGACGCTGATTCAGCACGGCGAATTCGACAAACGCGTGCCGATCCCGAACGCATACGAGTTGCGACAGGGGCTGGAAGACAGGGGCGTGAAGGTCGAGATGGTCGTCTACAAAGGATACGGCCACGGCATTACCAAGCCTAAATCAATGCGCGCCGTGATGCGGCACAATCTGGATTGGTTCAATCATTACATCTTCGGCGATCCGCTGCCGGATTTCTCCAAACCTGATTTGCCGAAGAAGGATGATAAGGAAGCGACGAAAAGTCAGGCCGGAAACTGAATCTGGCTGTACTGACCCGGCGCGTCTTTGAGCCTGCGAAGCAGGCGATAGCATATAGCCTGGCCGTGAGCCCCAGTAGAGCGGTAGAAAAGGACATAGAGCCCACGAAGTGGGCGACAGCCACGGAGTCTGCCGCCCGTTTCACGGGCTTGATGGCTTTCCCTACCTGACCCAGGGTTTCGCCTTCGGCTCCACCCTGGGCTTTATGCTCGCGCCCGCTTCGCGGGCTTTAGAAAAGAACTTTTAAACACGCTCTATAGCGAGGTATACCTGATGAAGCATCGCCCGATGACGCATTGTTTGACCGCGCTTGCCCTGGCGTTGGTCGCCACGGCGTCGCTGGCGTCCAATCGGCTTCACGATCCGGCGGGCCCTGATCACACCCTAACACAGCAACAAGCTCCAAGAACCGTCCGATCGTTCCGAGTCAAAGCGCTTTCGACCATGCTTTCAGGCAACCCGAACGGCGGCATCGGCGAATGGGGGTTTGCTGCCATCGTCGAAGTGGACGGGCAACGGATATTGTTCGACACGGGCGCGCGACCGGACACCGTGCTGAAAAACGCCAAAGAGTTGGGCGTCGATCTTGCAAATGTCAAAGACGTCATTCTCAGCCACAACCATCCCGACCATACCAACGGGCTGATGACTTTGCGGCGCGAATACGCCAAAACGAATCCCACGGCGTTGTCGCGCGCGCACGTGGGCAAAGGCATCTTCTGGAATCGCCCTTCCAAATCCGGCGAAGCGAATATAATGGTCAAGATCAAACCGGAGTATGAAGGCGCCGGCGGCGTGTTTATCGAGTACGACGAGCCAAAAGAGATTCTGCCCGGCGTCTGGCTGACCGGTCCTGTGCCGCGCGTTCATCCCGAACGTAATTGGAGCGTCGGCGGGGGCGTCAAGACCCCTGAAGGCCTGGTCGAAGACACAGTGCCGGAAGATATGTCCCTAGTGGCTGTGACCGACAAGGGTCTGGTCGTTTTATCCGGATGCGGGCACGCCGGCATCATCAACACGATCGAACACGCCAGACAGAAGATCAAGGCCGCGCCGGTTTACGCGGCTCTCGGCGGGTTTCATCTGCTCGCGCTGGACGACGAAAAGCTCGATTGGACGGCGAGTAAGTTGAAGGAATTCGGCCTCAGGAATTTTCTCGGCGCGCATTGCACCGGCGTCGAAGCCGTTTACCGCATCCGACGGCAAGTGGGGTTGAATCGGCAAAATTGTGTGGTCGGCGCCGTCGGATCTTCATTCGACCTGGACAAAGAAATAGATCCGTTGCTGCTGGCGCGGTGAAAATGTAGGGCAAACTGTTCATCAGATCGGTTTTCAAACGCGCGTACGTATCAGTACCGCGAGCGGTGGCGAGCGTGGGTTAATGCGAAGCGCGCTCGCTACCGCTCGCGGTACTGATAAAAACAGCCATTTCCTCCTTTTCGTTGAAATCACTGAGGCTTTCAATTACGCTGTGCGCCAAGTCCGCAGTTAAAATTCCATGACAACCAGGAGTCCATTTATGACGATGATGAATATGCCATTGACTATGCCGGTATTGATGGATCGCGGAGCCGAGTTGATGCCTGACAACGAGATCGTCTCGAAGATGCGCGACGGGGTCCACCGCTACACTTACGCCGATCTGGGCCGCCGCGCGCGTCAGGTGGCGAACGCCTTGACCAGGCTCGGCGTCAGGCAGGGCGACCGCGTGGCGACGCTGGCCTGGAACAGTTACCGTCACCTGGAAGTCTATTACGCGTCGCCCTGCATGGGCGCGGTGCTGCACACACTCAACCTGCGCCTCTCTTCCGCCGATCTCGAATACATTATCAATCATGCCGAAGATTCGGTGATCTGCGTCGACGAAGACCTGCTGCCCATCCTGGAGAAGCTCGAAGGCAGGATTCCGACCGTCAAACACATCCTCGTCATGAGCAACACCGGCGATTGGAAGACGACGCTCTCGCCCGCCCACGATTACGAGCGATTGATCGGCGCCGAAAAGTCTGAATTCACCTGGCCCGACATCGACGAGAACTCTCCGATGGGCTTGTGCTACACCAGCGGCACGACCGGCAAGCCGAAGGGCGTGATGTACACGCACCGGTCAAACTATATCCACACGATCACCGGCGGGTTGCCCGACATGCTCGGGCTGACGCGCGCCGACACCGTGATGGCCATCGTCCCGATGTTCCACGCCAACGCCTGGGGATTGCCTTACATCTGCTGCATGCTCGGCTCGAAGCAGGTCTTCCCCGGCCCCACGATGGACGGCGTTTCGATCTGCCAATTGATAGAGGCCGAGAAGGTGACGTTCACGGGCGGAGTGCCCACAATCTGGCTCGGCGTGATGAATGAATTGCAGCAGAACCCCGGCAAATACGACCTGTCGAGCTTGCAATCGATGATCTGCGGCGGCTCGGCGCCGCCTCGCGCGATGATCGACTGGTTCGAGACCAATCTGGGCGTCAATTTCATTCACGCATGGGGAATGACCGAGACCAGCCCGCTCGGCTCCAACGCGCGCTTGAAGCCGAAGATGAACGACTGGCCGCGCGAGAAACAACTCGACGTCAAACAGCGCGCGGGCATACCCGCGCCAGGATTGAAGATGCGCATCGTCGACGACGCCGGCAATGAAGTTCCTCACGACGGCTTGGCTATGGGAAGGTTGCTGGTCCAAGGCCCGTGGGTAGCCTCGACCTATTACAAGGAAGACCCCTCGCCCGAAAAATTCCCCGACGGGTGGCTGGACACGGGAGACGTGGCGACGCTCGACGCCGAAGGCTATATGGCCATCGCCGATCGTTCAAAGGACCTGGTCAAGAGCGGCGGCGAATGGATTTCATCGGTGGATCTGGAAAACGCCATTATGGCCCTCTCAGGCGTGGCCGAAGCCGCGGTCATCGCCGTCAATCACCCGAGATGGCAGGAGCGCCCGCTCGCCTGCGTCGTCATCAAACAGGGCGCGGCGGTCACGAAAGAACAAATTTACGACCACCTCGGCAAGAGCTTCGCGAAATGGTGGATGCCCGACGACATCATTTTCATTGAAGCCGTGCCGAAGACCAGCGTGGGCAAGTTCGACAAGAAGACGCTGCGCGATCAGTTCAAGGATTTTCAACTGGCGACAGAATAATCCATCCGTACTATGCTCGGAGAAAATATCAAACTGCTCTTAAAGCTCTGGTACCGCCCGGTCTCCGCAATGAGCGACATCATCGACAGAGGCAATTGGCTCTTCGGAGCCGCGCTCGTCACGGCGACCGCGTTCCTCCTCGCTTTCACGGTGACCAACCGCATATACAGAACCTACGAGTCCGCCTACATCCCGCCGGAAGAACGACTGGCGGCAATGAAGCCGGCGCCACAAGAGATTTCGCCATCCGATCAACCACAGACAGAACCGGATGAGGAGGTCGCGGAGGATTTGGAACAGAACTTTCCGGAAACCAGACGGCTGCCGTTGCCTATCATCGGGAATGTGGGCTGGCGGCTGGTGTCGTTCACCCCGACCAGTCTGTTCGCCATCGCGCTTTCTCTGGCAGCCTTGTACGCGCCGGCGGCGATCCTGGGGTTGACGCTGATCTCCAGAACCGGCAGCTTCAGCGTCGCGTTTCGACGCGATTACGGCTCTCTGTTGATCTGCGTGTATATGGCCTGGGCGGCGTCTCATCTGCCGTTCGCGCTGGCGGGTTTCGCGCTGGACCCGCTGAAACTGGGGGCGGAAGGCGCGCTGGTCTTGTGGCTGCTGGGCAGCGGATGTTTCGGCGCGTTGATGATTTTCGCGCTGCGCATGGTTTGCGGCGCCAGTTTCAAACACGCGGCGGTGGTCGTCGGCATCGCCTGGATTTCGCTGCGCTTCGATTCATGGCTGTTTTCAATCGCGACATTCTCTCCATTCTTCACGCTGATCTGGGGACTGCCGCTGGCCTTGGGGGCCGTTTACGGCGTGCGCGCCGCCCACATCCAACGCCAAAATTTCCGCCGCCATCTCGAATCCTGCACAATCAACGAGCGTGACGCGGAAGCGCATTTTCAACTCGGCTTGATCTATCAGCGGCGCCGTCAATTCGGCGAAGCCGCCGCGCGTTTTAAACGCGCCGTCGAAATTGACCCGAAAGAACCGGACGCCAACTTCGAGCTTGGCCGGATCGCCCGGCAGGAAGGCCGGCTACAAGACGCCATAAATCATTTCAACGCCGTCGTCACGCACAGCGACAAGTTCCGCCAGAGCGAGATATGGAGGGAGATCGGCGCGACATACCTGGCCGCGGGGATGTATCAGGAGGCGTGTCAGGCGCTGGAGAAATATGTGGACCGCCGGCCGTTCGACCCCGAAGGGCTGTATCACTTCGGTGAGACGCTGCGGAACCTGGGCGACGCCGAGCGCGCGCAGGAGATGTACAAGCAATGCGTCCAGGCGGTGAAGACCATGCCATATTACCGTCGCAATGAAGTCAGTAATTGGAGCAGGTTGGCGCAGGCAAGGTTGACGTAAGGGACCTGCCCCGTTCGTCGCCGAGCGGTCGGCGCGCAAGACAATCGGACAATAACTATGCTCACCCGAAACCCGGCCAAAAACATTGATGAGGTCCTCGCCCGACTTGCCGACATCATTGACATCTCTCGCCAGGAGCCCGGGCGAATAGGCTATTTCGCCGCGCTCTATCGCAAAGTCACGATCAACGTGAAGCAGGGCATTCTGAACGGGCGTTTTGAAGACGGCGCCCGGATGGAGAGACTGGATGTGAATTTCGCCAACCGCTATCTGGAATCTTACGAGCTTCATCGCAAAGCCGAGCCCCCGACCGCTTCGTGGCAAGTTTCGTTCGAGGCGGCGCGACATTGGCGCCCGCTTATCCTGCAACACCTGCTGCTGGGCATCAACGCTCACATCAACCTCGACCTGGGGATCGCCGCCGTCGAGACATCTCCCGGCGATCAACTGGCGCCGCTCAAACACGACTTCGATATGATCAACAAGCTTCTCGCCGAGCTGGTACAACCCGTGCAGGATGAGATCGGCGAGGTGTCGCCCTGGATAGGCTTTCTGGAAAGAATCGATCCGAGCGCCGACGACGCGATCATCAATTTCAGCCTGGATCGGGCGCGCTCTTCGGCGTGGAATTTCGCGGTGAGGCTGAATTCGCTCGGCGAGAATGAGCGAATCGCGGCGGTGAAACAGCGCGATCTGGAGATCTCTGCGCTTGGCCGATTGGTTTATAAGCCGCCCGGCATCCTTCTAAATCTTGGTTTGCTGGCGATTCGATCGCGTGAAAGCAATGACATCGCAAAGGTCATTAACGCCCTAGAGCGATTTTCAATTGGATGTACGGGAAGGAGCGCTCCGATACAGTACCGGGAGCGGTAGCGACCGGGCGCCAGTGACCCGGTCGCTACCGCTCCCGGTACTGTACCGCGCCGCAACCAGGGCGATAAACGAATAGCCCGACACCGTACACTCATTTGCAATCCGCTCTAAGCTAGGCCGAGCTTTACATCTTGTTACATCAGACCACGCAAGATCGGTACAGTACCGCGCGCGTAAGCAAGCGGCTGCCCCATCGGCGCCCCGCTTGCTTACGCGCGCGCTACTGTACCGGTCACTATCTCTCCAGCCGCAGGCTACGAATTATCTTCTCGAAAGCTGGCCTGTAAACGCCGGATTCATCCTCCGGCGCGATGGTGATGACGTAAAACATCCGCCCGTCGGCAGTGACCGTAGTGTAAGTTTCGTCGATCTCGACGACGCCGTTGATCGCCGAGGGGCCTGAGATTACGGCGTAATAACCCTCCTGCCCGCCGAAATCGATCTGCTGCGGCTCGCGGACGATCTGGAAATCTTGATTGCTTTCGACCTGCTGCTGGATGAATGCTTCGGTGGCCGACTGCAAATCGGGCTGGCTGACGTCGCGCACGCCGATGAAAATTCCGTGCGTGACCATCTGGTTATCTTTGTATTTTCCGTAAGCCCCTTTCGGCGCGAAAATCAATTCGGAATCGCTCGCCTTGAGCGCGTCCCAGTTCGCGGGAACCTGAACGGCGAACGATTTATCATTCGGCTGGTAATCGTCGGATTGCGCCGACGGCCGCGGCGGGCGTGCGCCGAGTTCGATGTCGGTCGGGTCCTCGCCGATCCGTCGCAACCTGCTGTCCTCGCTCAATGACGACTCGCGTCCGGTCAAACGCGATTTGACCGCCTCGAATTCCGGCGTCGTGTGAACCGGATTCGTGGAGATGGGCAGTCTTGAAATCTCTTCGGTGATGTATTTGACCCGGTTGCCTGGGTCGGGGTGATCGCTTATCATTTCGGGCACGCGCTGCCCGCCCTGCTCCTCGAGCGTTTTAAAGAAGTTAGCCATGTCGCGCGGGTCGTATCCGGCTTCGACCATGATCCGCGCTCCTTCCAGATCGGCCTCTTTTTCGGCGGCTCGGCCGTATTTCAAAAATAGCATGTTCGCGCCAAGCCCGCCGATGGCCTCGACGGCCTGGCCCAGATCGGTATTTTCGCCTGCCCCCGCGATGCCCCCCAAAATACCCAGCCCCGCTTGCGCCAGTCGCGCTTTCGACGCCTGGTTGGTGCCGTGACGCAGGGCCACGTGCGCGATCTCGTGCGCCATCACGCCCGCCAGTTCGCCCTCGTTGCGGGCGGCCGCAATCGCGCCGGCGTTGACGAACAGAAACCCGCCGGGCAGGGCGAAGGCGTTGATCTCGCGCGTCGCGACAACTTGAAATTGATACGGGAATCTTTCGCCGGCGGCCTTCGACGCCAGTTTTGCGCCGAGTTGTTTGACGTAACCATCAATCTCCGGATCGTCGAGCATCGGCGTTTCGGTCAGAATCTGCTGAGCCGATTGGCGGCCTATCTGAACGTCCTGCTCCGGGCTGAAAAGATTGAAGCCAGGCTTGAAACGCGGCTGCGAACGCGAACCCGGCGGCGCCTGCAGCCCGCCTTGCCGCGACCCGCTACAATTCAACTGCCCGACGAGCAACGAAACTGCCAATAACGACCATGCGACTCTGCGTCCGATCATACCTGGGGCCTCCTTGAAAGCGACTGGGGAGTGGGAAATGGGGAATGGGGAGTGGGGAGTGGGGAAAAAACTTTATTCCCTACTCCCCACTCCCCACTCCCCACTCTCCGCCTTCTACTGCTTCACGAACTTCAGAGAGAGAGAATTGATGCAGTAGCGCAACCCTGTCGGCCGCGGCCCGTCATCGAAGACGTGGCCGAGATGCGCGTCGCAGCGGCTGCACAACACTTCGACGCGGCGCATGCCGTGACTAATATCGGTTTCGGTCTCAACATTCTCTTTCGTCACCGGCTCCCAGAAGCTGGGCCAGCCAGTGCCCGAATCGAATTTGGTTTTCGAGCTGAAGAGTTCCTGCGCGCAGCCGGCGCAGACGTAGACGCCCTTGTCGTGATTATCCCAGTATTCCCCGGTGAAGGCGCGCTCGGTTCCCTTCTTGCGCATCACATAGAATTGCTCCGGCGACAATATCTTCGCCCATTCCTCGTCGGTCTTGACGACCTTTTCGCCATTCTTCGACTCCATCTTCTTTCCGTCCTTCCCTTTCGCTTTCGGTAGTTGGTTCGGCGCTTGCGCGAGGCAGAACGCGCCGAGAAACAGACATCCAGCTAAAATAGAAATAGTCTTTTTCATCATCTATCCTCCTGAAATGTTAAGCCTCCGTACTTCCACAGCAATTTAGGGTTTTTCGCTCTCTTTTCGCAACCGGCGCGCCCCATAATTTCCACGCTGACAGAACGGGCAGCCACAAGGCTTCCTGCCGTGCGCGCCTGGGTAGTATCGCCAACCTATCACTTGCGGGAGAATTCTTGTACGATGAATTTCCGTCTTCCCAATGCGCCTTGAAATAATGACCTCGTATCCTTCCCGGTTTTCGCTTACGGACATCAACGCCGCGGCTTCAGCGGCTGTCATTTGCTGGTGTGATTGGTTGTAATGTCCGACCCAGACAATCTCCTCGTCAGGGATACGAAAGTATACGCCCGCTACCGTCCCTGGCCCACGGCGCTTTATCTCGCGCAGCCACTGATGTGAAACGAAAAAATTTCGAGTGACAGGCATGGCGTAGACGCCATGCGGGCGCCCGGCCTGCTTTCTGAGTCGTGAAATGCCATTGCGAAGAATCGCTTTTATGTTTTTCTCCTGCGTGAGATGTACAAACATTGGCATGGCAGTCACTGCAGCTTACAAGAAAAGTATCTCCCGATCATGACTTGGGTCCACTCGCGGCCAGGTGTTTCTCATAGGCTTTCGTCTCAATGATGTCCCTGATCTCGCCAATGATCTGTTCGATCTCTTCATCAGTGTTGAAGAAATGCGGGCCGATGCGGATGCCCGCGCCGGGGCGATGATCAACCAGAACGTCGCGCGCCGCCAATTCGCGGACGACCTCGCCCGCGTGCGGAGCGTCAATGATAACCGAACCGCCGCGTTTCGATGAATCCCGCGGCGAATTGACGCTCCAGCCTTGTTCGTCGGCCAACTCGATCAAACGCCCGGTCATGCGGATCGATTTCGCGCGGATGCGTTCGACGCCGATTTCGTTAATGATGTCATAACCGCTTTCGGCCGCGTAGAGCGCCGGAATCGCTGGCGAGCCGTGCAGGAAACGGTGAATGTCGGCGGCGTAATCAATCTCGCCCGGCTCGAACGCGAACGGCGCGCGATGGGCCATCCAGCCGGTGACTTTCGGCTCGAGCCTGTCGCGCAATTCGGGCCGCACGTAGAGATAGCCCGCCCCCGGCCCGCCGCACAGCCATTTCACCGACCCTCCCGTGGCGAAGTCGACGTCAAGATCTTTGACGCTGAACGGGACCGCGCCCGCCGACTGATAGGCGTCGAGCACGACCAGCGCGCCGACGCGATGCGCCTTCTCGACGATGGCCTTGACGTCTTGAATGTAAGCGCTCTTGAAGAGGACATGCGAAATCGGTACGAGCAGCGTCTCCTCATCAATCGCGTCGACCATCCGCTGGGTGTCAATGGTGATTCCGTCGTCGCTCGGGACCTCGACGACGCGGGCGCCGGCGGCCCGGGCATGGGCTTCGTAAACGTACATCACCGACGGAAAGTTCATCGCCTCGTATACGATCTTGTTGCGTTTTTGCGATAGATCGAAGCACGAAATGATGATCGATTGGCAGACCGAGACGTTCTGATGCATCGCCACCGACCCCGGGTCGGCGCCGATGATCCGCGCTATCTTGTCGCCGGTGGAAACGGGCATCTCCCACCAACCTTCCTCCCAGGCGCGAATCCCTCGCGTCGCCCACCTGTCCGCATAATCGCGCAGGCGGTCGTAGACGCGCCCAGGCATCGCGCCGAGCGAATGGTTGATCAGGTAGAGAGTCTTTTCGAGAATCGGAAATTGTGAGCGGTAAGAAAGAAGTTCGTCCATGGAGTCCTCCACGAATTGGGGTTTAAAGGTTTGGATCATTGCCTGCCAAACTTGCCGTACATCAAGCGTTGGTCTTTGCGGCGCAACACATGCGGCGGTAACCCATAACTTATATGCCCGGTGGCGCCAAGATCTGGATTTCGCAAGGCGCCGACTGGATCAGTACCGCGAGCGGTAGCGAGCGGCCGTTAGCGAAGTCTCCGCTCGCTACCGCTCGCGGTACTGACTCGTCGCCTCAATCCATATCTTGCTGTGCCCAACGTATAGTTCCTTCGGTAAAGGGCGCTTTAACACTCAGCTACCGGCGCTTCGGCCACTTCCAAACACTCGAAGAAGCGGTCAGCGTCTTCAAAATCAGGAATGACGTGTTTCGCCCCAACCTCGCGCAACGCCTCGGCCCGCGCCCCATTTGCGACGCCGATGAAAGCCAGTCCGAGTCGCGCCGCCGTTCTGACATCCCAGACGCCGTCGCCTACCGAAACTATGCGATCGAAATTTTCGAGGCTGTAAGAGACGCGCGAACGCGAGATGGCCGCGCCGACTATCGATTCGCGCGCGATTCCGTCTTCGGCGAAGCCGCCGGGAACGCCATGATAATTGATGCTCGCGGCGCGCAGCTTCACTTCGGCGGACGGCTGCCAGCATCCGGTGGCGATCGCTTTGGCCCAGCCGCGACCCTCCACTAGCCGGTTGAAGGTCTCGGCGGCGCGGGGAATCTCCGCGAAAAACGATTGGTCAAGCCGGTGATGCTCTTCCAACAGATCGACCAGGCGCTTTTTGATCGCGCCCGATTCGTGGTCGCCCGGGTCTCGCCCGAAATAATACTGGAACAGGTGCTGCGTGACGCCAGAATCGCTGACGTGCGGACAATCGATCCAATGATCGGATAGGACCTCAAGGCCGTGAGTGTCGGCGAAAGCGCGAGTGAAGCAGATTTCGTCGACGCGGCTGGTTTGCGTCAGAGTTCCGTCAATGTCAAAGATTACGAGTTTCATTTATCGATTTACTTTCTGTTCGTGGCCGATCAGGATTCAGTCAACAGCGATCTGGCCACCCACAACTCGGGGAAAAATTTTTTGTCGAGCGTCAT